>Ga0169931_10004903_pt1 | contig 20629 bp, 16 predicted proteins | sample Kivu_15m_20L_FD_129675 | JGI IMG/M metagenome (GOLD analysis project Ga0169931, IMG submission 129675) | Freshwater microbial communities from Lake Kivu, Western Province, Rwanda to study Microbial Dark Matter (Phase II) - Kivu_15m_20L... | ecosystem: Environmental > Aquatic > Freshwater > Lake... | reverse complement strand
TGTTATACTATATTCTTTTATCACGTTCACCTCATTTATATTGACATATTTTGCATCAAATCGTGTGTATACATGTATTATATGCATAACTATGTATATAGTTATGAACCCGTCTGGGCGATTGGGACAGGATTGACGGCGACACCAGAAATGGCGCAAGAGACTCATGCCGCGATTCGAAAATGGATATCGGATAACGTGAGCCCATCAATCGCCTCAGGCATACGCATACAGTACGGTGGAAGTATGAAGGGCGCAAATGCCAAAGAGCTTCTTGCACAACCTGATATTGATGGTGGATTAATTGGTGGAGCTTCATTAAGTTCAGATTTCTTTAACTGCATTAATGCATGCCCTCAGTAAACTTTCTTTAAATGACCTCTTTGCATTCAGCTACTCCATGAAGTTGGTTGCAAAGTTCAGTTAAATGAACTTAAATTAAATAGGCCACTCGCTAACAGTTAATGTTCTAATTTTAGGTTTCAGTGGGTTTCTTTTTTTGAAGCCCGTCTTTTTGGTACTGTAGTGCATCGAATGAAAAGGTATAGTTGCCGGTAACTACATGAGAGTATGGTAATGAAAATATGTTTGGATGTATTGGATAAACTTACCAAGCTCCTTAGGTAGCGATTCAAGTTTTCTATTTCAATTCTCTTGATTTGAGCTTCCATGCCATCATCAATAGCAAAGCGATCCGCATCTTTACTCATCGGTTCCAGCTCGATGTACTGAGCACCAGGGTATTGTTTTCTGATTTCCGATTCTATGAATTTCACTTCCCTCTCAACTGTCCTCATTACATCTTCAGCATACCATGATAGAAGAACTCGCAAATCCTGATCTAGTGTTGCACGTGCTTCAGCGAATTCTTGCTGATATCGTGGCATAAGCTTAGCTGCTAAATATGTTCCATCAAAGTCAACTTCTGCTTTATACGAAAACGTTTCAGGTCCAGTCCATTGGCTCTGAACAGAATAGACATGATCAATGCTTTTACTACTCAGGAGAATTTTCTCAATACCTTTGACTATTTCAGGGTCCACTGCTTGACCTAAAAGAAACCTATGGTTCACCCTCACCAAAATAATACCCATCGCTGCAAGCAGAGATGATATGGCCACTCCAGCTAACGAATCGAAGACAGGCATTTCAGTGAAATGGGTAAGAGAAATCCCCATTATAGCTAAAACAATACCTGTTATAGCTGCACCGTCTTCTAGCAATATTGCGAGTGTTGCTGGATCTCGGACATTTGACAAGCGCTTCCATAAAGTTTTCTTTACGGCCATTTCATTATTCTGAGTCGTTGATGTATTCATGGTTTCCCCACCATCATGAATATCAGTAATAGTTTTCATCAAAACATAACCATCCACAACGAAACTAAAACATAAAACTGCCCAAACATGCCATGTGATTTCTTCTATAGTCCCACCATGAATCAGGTTGGGCAAGGCATGTGTCATTGATACACCTGCACCAAGAAAGAAAGTCCCAAGGGCTGATATTAAAGCCCAAAAATAAATACTTTTACCGTATCCATATGGGTGATAAGAATCTGTCGGCCGTGATGAGTGTTGTAACCCAATCAAGAGTAAGCTCTGATTTCCACAGTCTACAAGACTATGAATACATTCTGATAACATGGCTGATGATCCACTGGATAAATATGCTGTAAACTTGAAGGCTGTGATGAGTAAATTCCCCATTAATGCGCGATGTACAGTATCAACTCGTTTGGCCCAAGATTGTTGTAAATTACGTTGCTGAGTTGATTCTATTCGACGGTATGTCTCACTTAAATCAGTAATCTTTGGATCGGATTGATGTTTGTGTAGTGTATTGTACCACTCATCCAAGTTGGATGGTGATGAAATCGATGTTTTACGATTTATTGAAGTGGATGATTGAAATTGAAAGAATGACGACGACGAAGATGACTTTGCTTTTGGATTCTCTGATGGGGTAATAGGATCAATATCTTGTTTTCTTTGATCAATATTTTCGTCGTTTACGAGAGGCTCCTTCTCCTGGTTCAAGCTAACTGTGGTTCCAGTGAGGTACTCTGTGAAGGCTTGGTCTACTCGCTCTATATTTTCTTTTCTTTCTTCCTTGTCCAAACCGTTAGAAATTATTGAAGTTGTCCCTGTGAAAGCATGGTCTACTCGTTCTATGTTACCTTTTCTTTTTTCCTCATCCGATTGGTTAACATTCCTTGCAGTCGTCAATTCTCGTGAAAGTTTTTTGTAGCTATTATGGATACTGGAGCAACTGGAATATTGCCATGAGGACGCGACTATTTTTTTCTGTAGATGAATCTTGAGATATTGGTTTAGTGTTACAGTCACTCTAGTTTTTTGATAGCGACTGAATAGCAGTGCACATTCTTTACTCATACCACTGACTCCTTGCATCGATAACCTTACCGTCGTTTTCATCATGATGGTTTATTTAGTTCACAAGATAAGTAAAGTTCCCTCTTTTTATTGCAATTTGAGGAGCTCTAGGTACATAGTATTATATACAGTAAGTCCAGTTATAGAACAAAGGACTATAGTCTATAGTGTATGTAAAAATCAAAAATCCCTTACATGCAGTAACGGTGTACACAAGGCACAAGACGCCGCCGATTCGACGTTTGTACTGTCTGTATCTGTTGTTTATGTGGTGTAGATTGTGGGATACTTGGACCCTAACCCGAGACACCCAAAGTCCTCTTAGACTTTCTCATTCAAGTATTCAGGAGAGTATCGTATGAATGTTCGGGCCTCAACGCCTACAGAAAAGAAATGCAGCACCTTATTCCCCGTATTTTCCATTTAACGGTTGTTGAAAAGTATCTGGAATGATATCTGGTTCAAATCTTGAGAGACTTCATTGAATATATTCGTGATGAGTTATCTTCAATCTAGAAGGTTCTGAATACAGTCCATCACCATAGCTAAGGACAGATCGAATATCCTCGATTTTAGAATCGCATGCCTCTACCAACGAGACACTTCAGAACAAGTGATTTCCTGTGAATCATCTCCTTACTAGTCGACAAAGAGATAGGATGAAAACGTCCCCGAATCTTTATAGCATTCCCTATAAAGATATTGGCAACATCGTTGTGAAAATTCCCTAAATTAACATGGGTGGGAGAAAAATGGATCACAATGATCTAAGAAACAATGCCGTAGAATTCCTTGCATTTTCATGTCTCTCGATCCAACGCGAGTATGGAAACATGATTGTTGTTTCGATTCGATTTCTCTTTATCAGAAAATTATTAACTAACAGCTAAATATCATTTATAGTTTAAAAGCTGTGGCATCGTTTGTATCTCTGTCGTGGCTACTCTCAAGAACATCGTGAATAGCTTGTTCAAAATCAACAACAGTGACAACACAATCTAAAGAAACTGATCGCTGTTCATCCTTGCTTACAGAGGTGCTGAAATTACAAACAGCTCTTTCAAGTGCCCTGCTTGCAGCCGCACGAGTAATCGCTGCTAATGAAGCCCCTGACATTGTAAAGCATTTTTCAGCCAAGAATCGGAGCAATTCTTCGTACGATGGTGTACCTACTGATTGTTCTCCTTGTGTTTTATGTAGGAAGCTAGCTGCTGTGGAATTCATGGGCGCATCACGAACTAGAAGCCTGCCATTACGAAACATATGTCTCATGTGAATATTCAAAATACTCATGCGTTGATCTATAGTACGAGGTGGTGGAACTTCGATAGCAACTTCAAAGCGACCCTGGAAAATAGGGTTTTGAGGGAGAAATATTTATCAAATTGATACCGATAAGAATATAGAATCAAATAGTCAGCATCAACGTACTGGCCTCAACAACGCTTTGTCAATCAATGAACGCTTGTTGGTTAAGCCAATGACCAACGTTGGAACACTTAGCTGTTCAACACCATCCATTTTCGCCAATAACTGATTCACGACAGAATCTCGAGCTACCCCCGCATCACCTTGATCTCCTTTCCCATCTTGTCCACCTCGAGCTCGAGCTATTGCATCGAATTCATCCATAATTATTACATGCAAGGCCGCTTTTTCGAGAGCTTTGCTGTCAGGAGTATTTAATCTATACGAGTCATATATTCCTGGGGGATCATCAAATATTTTTCTGATATTGGCTTCGCTGGATCCCACGAAACGATCCATGATCTCTGGACCTGAAATTACTGTTACAGGACGAGCAGGTGATAGGATTTTTCCTAACGAACGCGCTAACAGTGTTTTACCACAGCCTGGTTGTCCGTATAGCAATAATCCACGTACAGGATGCGTTCCAAGTTCTTGCAATAACGATGGCGGCGCTGCTAAAGGCACCCATATTCTTCTCTTTACCTGACTTCGTACAAGTGATGGAATTAGAGAGTAAATTACCGAAATATAGTCCTATGATACGCATGCAACTTCAATTCGACGATGAAAAATTACCTCAAAACTTCATCCAAACCCCCAATACCTAAAGCATTCCCATCAAACGCTGTACCTGCACCAGCTCCGGCTATTATTTCAGATGCTACTTTCTCTGCATCCTTAATAAAATTTTGTTTTTGTATTTCCGTCGTAGTCTTTTCGCTGTACTTACTTAAGTCTTTTTCAAGCTCCAATTTATCACGAACCGTAGCGGACACAGCATTATTAAGGGAATCATTTTCTGATACAAACTGTCCCTCCCAAACTCTTCTTTCTCCAGCTTCATTTTTGCGTTTCTCGACTTCTGTCTCTCCTAATTTTAATCTTATGGGATCCGAATCAGGTTCTTCGAAGAATTGCATACCAGCCCTTGATATCATTCGTTTTGCTTTATTCAAGTCCTCTAGGCTAACTTGTGTTATGCTTTCTATTCTTTTGTATATATTATACGCATCATTTCTCTGCGATTGTATTCCGTGAAATGAGATAGTACCGTAGGAATAGTAATGTACATATTGTTTATAAAAACATCAGTACGTACCGAGACGAGGGATCCTGAAAGAATGTATTTGTCTAACGCTAAGGATAAAGACTGAAATAGATCGTCTGAAGGATGATTGGATTCTCCAGGCCTTAAATCCTAATATTCCATATTTTGGATTCCAATCATATAAATATTCTTGGGCATAAAAATTGGGGTTCTATATAAGTATTATCATGCATCACGTACGGGAATATTGCTTTGTGATGAGCTCGACAACGCAAGAAAAGTATTGCGTTTTTGTAGTCCAGAAAAACTCGTCACAGAATACCTGCGACTACAATAATAATCGTGGAGGAGAGAAAATGTAAAAACGTGAAATAATATCATGACAAACTAGAGTTGGATTCGATCCCACGTTTACATATTTTATTTATTTCTTGTCGACTTCTTCCTCGCCCGATCGAACGCAGTTGTCTGTTGTCTATTGTCTATTGTCTAGCTAGAGAGGACTGCGAACACACTGAACGTATTTAGGTATGTAGAGTCGTACTTGGAGATGCCCCGATGCCGCGCTGCTTCCTATGAATGCACGCAAGCATGCGTATCTAATTGCTCCTAATTCCCTTTGCTGACAGAAATAAATGAAGACAACAATATTAAGAACATATTACAAAGGCCATACATATGAAGTTCATAGTAGCAGAGACACAAACGCCGTCAGGGTCAGATTGTTAGAAATAATCCAGGAAGAGGTCCCATCTATCGTTGACGGAAAATGACGGACGTCTTACTCATAGTTGCGATCACTGTAGCACTGGTTTTACTGTTAGTCACGAGTATATACTTCCTCGTTCATTATCAACATCCAGATGATCGAAATGAAGCTTATCTTCCAAAAATAACAGTCCTGTTAGGACTTATTCTTGCGGGAGCAACATCCCTACTGTTACCCCTTGACGTGGCTAATGGTCAAGGCTATCCAGGTACGTGTCATTTTATTCTGTAAGCCGCCGTTTCTCAATATAGTGCAAGCGGTTTGGATGTAATCATCTCCCTTCATTGTCAATATTGTAAATCTATGAAAACTTTTAATTAGGATGTGCTGGATATAATACTCAACTGTGTGGTGGTCTGGATATGGAGCTCTTGTGGAGTATATTTTACATATCCATTCCTGTTTTTGTCTTCGCCTTGATACCTTTCATGACATTCTACTATGAGGCTGATGATGGACTTCTTATGGCAGGGACACAATATGCTGGCCCGAGAAAATGTAAAATGGTAGAGGCCATGAAATATGAATTAGTCGTCTTAGTACTTATGGGGACCATATTTATTGTATGCTACTTTCTTTTGAAAGATGCATCTATACCTGTAACAATTTACAATGGATCTATTGATGGATATACATACAACATTAGTCCTATCAACTATACATTCGACACGTATTATCTTCAGGAAATGACTCAGAATGAATCTATTATTACAGAGATGTTGAAATCTGAAATAACCTTATCTGTGAGTGTCATCACATTCTTTGCCGCATTTATGGCCTTTTTCGGATGGTTTTTCTTTGCTGTGTTTTGTGGTATCGGACTAGCCTCAGTTCCACTAGATTTAATACTTATCTTTAAGAACCGACCTCGACATATGGATGCAGTGGAATTCGCGGAGACTCAAATGTCTTTACGAGAACGAGTAAATCAACTTGTAGATGTGGGTGAACTGCTTAAAATAGAACAGGAAGAAAAGCGTAAAGAAGGACGAAAGGGTATGATGCATCGAATGTCTAAAGATGGGAGACAAGATCGGCAAGTCATCCTTGAGCTCAAGAGAGGTCTCTTCTTATTGGAACAAGACGTAGAAGAATTTAAGGCGTGCTCAGAGAATTATAAAAACTACAACCCACTCATCCCTTTCTTCGCTTTATTGGCGGGACTTGTTGCATTTATTATGTCGGCTGCATGGATAGTTCAAATTGCGGTATATGTACTACCGAAACAACCGTATCATTCATTTCTCAACACATACTTTCTTTGGTTTGATGAATGGTTTCCTTTGTTCGGTATTCTCTCTGTTGCAATATTTTCTCTGTACCTTATGCTTTGCGCAGTAAAGGGGTGTTTCAAATTCGGCATGCGACTCATGTGCTTTCAGTTACATCCTATGATCGTCAACAGAACCTATATGTCTTCATTCATGTTCAATGTTGGTCTAGTGCTGTTGTGCTCCTTGCCTGTGGTTCAATTCACGACCATCGCATTCGCTGAATATGCAAAGAATACAAATGTGTATCAAGTTATGGGAGCACAAGTACAATACGTGAAGTTCTTTAAATACTTTTGGACGAAGAATGTGTTTATAATCGCGTTACTATCAATGACAGGCTTGACCACTCTTTACTTGGCTTGCAGACCGAGCGACAAAAAAGTTGGATCGAATAGTCTCGCTTTAAGAAATCGTGTAAGAGCTAGGAGAGCAAAGAGCTGAATGTTACTGTTTCATTGACTTGCCTGTCAATGCTTGATGTATGAAATAAACGTTAAACACTTCGAACCCTCTAAACTGTAAGGCACATCTGTACATATGTGTACGTAGCAATCCAGAAATTGTTCGTCTGCGGCGGGATCACCCACCACGATTCTCTCTGTACTCTGTTGACTCAGCTCGACTGCGTAGTGTTGGCTTCGTAACTGGTTTTTGTATACTTGAAATAGGCCACATATCAGTAGTATATTACAATTGAGATAGCTTCGCCCTTGACAAGAGATACGTCGAACTGCGTATGCCTGAAACAATCCTAGGCATCAGTGTACTAATTATGTCACGATTTCAATATTATTGGTTTCAGCAATTTAAGGATTCGAAACAGGCGAGACTTTGGTCCATCGGCGCTGGTATAGTGGTTGCAGGAAGTGTGATAAAGGTGAGCAATTATTTCTTGCCGTTAAAATAGTTCTCAAAGCCCCCTTCCTCAATTAAGATAGAACAGTTCGGATACTATTACTTATCACGACAACTGATCATAGATAGTCTTGAGAATAGGCACTTGCAGGCCAGGAAAAATCTATTTGAGTCTCAAGCCTACGCTGTGTGGGCTGCAGATGAGAGAGAACGACGAGCTCCGAAATTAAACGCCGAACAGAAAGAGCAGCTACACAATTATCTTCAGCTAATTGCTGAACAAAGTCCTGACTACCCTCATAAGCGACGTTAAAGCACCGTTGTATTTTTCCGGGTTATGGCGATGTTTATCTCCTATAAAAGCTGTACGTTTTAAGTTTTTACTTTCGCTCGGTGTTTTCATAGTTGAAATAGTGTCTTCTACATATTGCTAATTGTGTTTGCTGTGATTTAAATATTTACCGATTCAAAAAAAGCAACAACTTTTCGATCTTGATAGCTTGGTTTGTCTCCGTCTTCATCCTCAAGAACAGCACAAAAATCACTGTACCAACGCGCAGAATAATAGGCAAACGCTCGCTCCCAATTACCTGACCGCCTCGAAGGACAAACAGAACGGATGCCTAATTAGTTGCTATCGATTCAGCATATATCATGAGCTAACGGAAGATGGTCTCGGTGTGCCTAAAGATGATTATTACTATGTTGGTTGGCCTTCATGGATGATGTTTCTAGCTTTCGATATTGGAATGTCGACGGTCATATCAAGCCCACGCTGTGGGCTGTGCAGCAGATGAGAGAGAATGAAGAGCTCCGAAATTAAACGCCGAAGAGAAAGAGCAGCTACACAATGATAGTCTTGAAAATTCAGAGATATTGATGAAGCTTCTTTCGATGTTGGAGACAGTCATCATCAATTCGGTTTACTGGTTGCAGGAAGTGTGATAAAAAGGTGAGCAGCAATTATAAATTTGCTTTGTCTCCGTCTTCATCCTCAAGAAGAGCTCAAAAATCACGGTTTCAACGCCCAGAATCAAAAGCGTACTTCCAATTACCTGACCGCCTCGAAGGACAAACAGAACGGATGCCTAATTAGTTGCTATCGATTCAGCATATCATGAGATGATTACTATGGTGGTTGGCATTTCTTTGAAGATGTTTCTACTCCATTACTTTTGCTTCAGAGACAGTGATTAAGCTTCTCTCAATGTTGGAATTGTCGACGGTATATATTGCATTACCGCATCGCGCGAAACGTCTTATATCCAATGAAAGGGTTCTAAAAAATAAATGTAACTTTTTACACTTATTGATAAGAACCATGTAAGTATCGCATCTCTAGTCCCTTAATATCAGTCGGATTCAACTCTGGAAAGGCATTAACAGATCGTTCCTTACGATTTTTATGTCAACTCAACAAAATAAAGGAAAATTAGCCACAGCCTTTTTTCACTAAGTATCACGTGGATGAAGATTCGTAGCAGCAGGGTTTTAAGCTTAATAAATGCAGAGAATATTGTTATAAGTTTACACAAAATTCAAACGTCGAAAAATCTTGTAGAGACTTCATCCCATGAAACCATCCAGGTATTCGTGACGAAATCGCATTAGAAATGAAAAATACTGGTAATTGAAAAAAAGTAAGACGACGATGAGGTGGGTTAGTCGTGAATCTAATACATTGCTAATGATGAAATTACAGCCATATTATCGAGACGCACACAAAAATCCAAATGTCGAAAAATCTTGTAGAGACTTCATCCCATGAAACCATCCAGGCATTCGTGACGAAATCGCATTAGAAATGAAAAATATTGGTTATTGACAAAGACGACGATGAGGAGGGTTAGTCGTGAATCTAATACATTGCTAATGATGAAATTACAGCCATATTATTGAGACGCGCTTTTAAAATCCATTTTTCAGCAAGTGATTTTTCGAGTATGATTGCAGTTGCGTTTTATGTCATGTATTAATCATATGATTAATACATTGTGTCATGTATCAAACATACGACTGAAAAAAATTAAAAGCAAGACGTCAATGATGAGGAATATGTGGCATAATAGAGATTAGTCGTGAATTTCTAAAGTCAAAAATCTTATACATTTCTAATAATGCAATAATAGCTTTCTTACTGAGACGCGCTTTAACAATTTATTTTTCAGCAAGTGATTATTCGATTAAGGTTATAACCATTATATTGCAGTTACTTCGTGTGTCATATAACTATCATTCAGTGCAATTTTCATGTTGAATTTTATTCCATATATACTTTAAATCGAAAGTAATGTTTTTATAGCCCAATATGAAATCTTTCGCACGAAATGTAGAACAATCTTCTGAAGGTCAAAAATTTGAACAAAAGGATTATATCAAAATCATAACTGAAATACAACGAAGGAATGTTCATTGATAACAACAATTACTTGCTGGAGATATCATGTAAGGTTCATACTATAAAGCTATTGTTGACGGATATAAAAGGGTTAAAGTAAGGTTATAAAAGGGTTAGGGTAAGGGTTCGTTAGGGTTTGGTCAGGGTTCGATAGGGTTATGAATAGGGTTATGGTAGGGTTATTGTAGGGTTATGGTAGGGTTAGGATTTTATATTTTTATTTTAACTACGGTTGGATAATCCTGCATAGGTTTTTAATAGGGGTCAGTATTTAATGTAGGGTTTTTCATGTTAAGTTCCTAGTAATGTTTATTTTGATAGGTTTTTTTTAAGGATTCTTAACAATAGGAGGGGTCTCAAATAGGTTGTGACTACCGATTTAAGCTTTCGCATAATTAAAAATTATATATGGTTTTTTCGATTTTCTATTACAATTTTTTTCAAGACACGAGTTTTTTTTAAGGTTAGTTAGTATCCTTTCTTGCCTCCGTTTAGTAAAATTGATATTTTTAGCACCATTCAAACCGTTGCTACTGACATAAGGATTAAGTTTTAGTTGAGGTAGCATCCTTTCTTGCCTCCGTTGAGAAAATAGATATTTTTTAGAACCATTGAAACCATTATTACTGACATAAGCATTAAGTTTTAGTTGAGGCACCATCCATTCTTATTGTAAATATAAATTATAATCGGGCTCCGCAATGTTAAATTGATATTGTAAATGTAAATTTTTATCGGACTGCGCAACCTAATATTTATTAGTATGTTCAGAAAATTGACATTGCAAATATAAATTATTTTCTGACTCCAATATTAAATATTTATTGGTATATTTAAAGAATATTGATTGATACTATGTAGTGTTGATGTTTGCTTCGCTAATTTTTACACAACTGATTTTAAGATTAGGTAAGTTCACATTTGTTAATAAAACTTAATGTTAATCCTGAAGGAGTCATAATTTTAAGAAGCAAGTTTAACCTAGAATTTTAATAATTACTGCCATTTCTTCAAAAATAATGTAGGTTCTCAGTTGATGGGACTCCAAATAAATTTTAAATTCAACAGATTTTAATAGAAGTCTCAAAAGTCATTCAGTACATTCGTTAACGTCTTGAATGTTACTTTAGCATAAGGTCTAAGAGAACATCGGATTCACTTTCTTTCGATATTGTTGCTTAGTTGACCTGCGTACGAAGTGTTGCACTTTGCTTTTTTATTTTTTTGTTATTTTACTTATAACAAAAATTTATTTTTTTCAGTTATTTTGGAATTGTATCGAAAGAAGCATGAATTAAGTCACGTGTTTTTATGGCGATTTTTCACCAGTATGGATATATTATAAAGATATTTATGGTACTGTGATCACCACGCCCCCTTCCCAATTGACAAAATTCACTCAACTACATCAATTTCCATGTTTCTAGAATGATGGCTTCAATGGTACATCGAAAAAACTTACGATAATTTTCCGTAAACAGCTTCTTCATTTACATGGAATGACGATTATTCTGTCATTATTTACTGAATTAGAGACCATTTACAATGATCTTTCGTCTGAACCATAATCAGATAAAATACTTTGGGTGGACTTTAAAGCGTAGGAAACTTCCAAAGTTCTCCTGTCATCTAACTTTAAAATATCTCCCTTGTCATTCATGCTTTCATAGGAATCGTTTAGTGAAATCTGTTTCATTTTTAATAGGACGCTTGAGAGGAGTCTTCGTCTAGCAGTCAAGCTATCCTCATGGCTAGATACATGTCGATCATAAGGAGCTATTGACGACGTTGAGTCTATAGACTTGTATCTTACACCAGAGCGCGCACTCATATTTTCATCTCCAGAAATGTCTTCCCGCTGTAAATCATCTAGAGTCTCTTCATCAATAGTCAAATCAAGAAGGGAATGTTTAGATGACACAGATGATGATGAGCGATTTCTGGATATTTTGTTTCTCTTTTTGGATTCGTTCCTGATTGCTCTACTTCTCAATTGCTGAACTCCTATGATAATTTTTTTATTCTCTTTAGTCTCCCATGATCCATTATCGTTTGGCTCTGAAGCTTCTAAAATTTCAGAGTCATCGTCAGTGCAAGTACTTATCTTACAATTTTCTTCGGTTTGATTTGTAATGTTCGCAGCATATTCTCCTTTATCGATAGCATTAAGAAAATCATTTACATTGTCAAAAACCTCCCATCTTGAAGAATCTTCACTAGGTATCCTGTAGGCAATGATTTCTTGCTCAGAGAAATTATCATCTACCGCATGGAGTTCAAGTGAAGGTTCAAATGGTAGCATTAGATTAGGTATATTGTTCGTGGGGTCAACAATATCAGGACGGTTCACTAGAGATACTGGAGTTGAAGATTCCTTCAAATGAACATGATGAGAAGAAGAGTGTGAAGATGAAGATTCTTCATCGTCTATAATTCTCCTTGTTTTGAATCTCATAAAAGAACTCGCAGTCTGTATTATAGATGATGATGATGATGATGATGATGATGATGATGATGATAATGATGATGATGATGATGATGATGATGACACAATAGGACCAGTTATTGCACGCGAGGAGAGATGCAACGGTGAGAGAATGTCAGACTCACAGACTCCTTTAACGAGTATATCCCGATCTTGAAGAGACTGTTGATGAAGATAGTCTGATTCCATGTTTACAAGTGGTTGAGAGTCAAAAAATGGTGTAGCAGATAAAACGTGCACCCACGGAGAGAATTGCAGAGGTACCACTGGGTTGATGAGCCGTTTAGAGGCTATGCTTGTCAGAGATGAAATAGAACTTTGGTAATTCTTCTCATTTTGATCAAGTGCAAGTGAGTGACTGTAAACATTGTGGCCTCTTTCTGATAAACCCTTTTCCACTTCAGCTAAATGAATATCATCCTCTAAGCTATTGGCGAAAGACCACTCCGATCGTCGATCGTCGTCACCGATTTCACGTCCCTTTGGGGTAACGTGAAGGAGAAGCGTGGAATTGTCACATGCAGCGTAAAATGATGCATTCAGGTGATTCATATTACTGAAGCTCTCAATTTGACGAAAATCGTCACGAGTATTATTGTGATTGTACTCATCCGGTAATTTATCGTCGTCATGATCATATTCGGGAGAATCATCTGTCATTGCAATATGTCGAGGGGGGCCTCCTGAATAAAAAATCGATAGGAAGAATGATACAGGGTTGCTTAAAGGTTTCTTGCGAGTGTTCAATGTGGATAGAGTGTAGTAGTAGTCATCATCTGATCCTGTACTGTGCCCATTAGTATAATCATAATCAAAACGCCTACCATCGACTTTCCAAGCGTCACGGGTCTGAATCCACTTGGGCACATCACAGATGTGTGTAATCATCGTTACAAACACCATACAAATTATTGCACATATCAGTGTATACGCTCCTTCCGCTAAACGACAATTGTACTCTTTACAGTCATCCAAAATCAAAAACGCTGGAACCTCTAGAAAAGCAGTCACCGCAGATGATATGGTTAAAAACTTCCAAAGACAATGTGAAGCTTTCATAAACAGTGCAATGGACCAAAATATGACCGATAAAAAGACCGATAGGAAAAGCGCTACAATAACAAAGATTCGACCAAGCTTATGCATGGTATGACCGCTAGATGAGTTATTTATAGTGCAGAAAAGTCCTATATCATAACTAGGTAGCTTCTCATGGCCACCGGATATACCAACGACATAGTAAGATCCAACCGAAGAACTTTTCTCGTTGAAAACTTGCACGAAATTACATGTAGCTACTGACCCGATGGTCAAGAATAAGCTGCGACATTTTTTTTTGAAAAGAGGGGAGGTGGGATTTACTTGTAAAAAACAATGATTCTAAAGCGTCCAACAGATTAAAGCACCGCTTACCTTGTAGTCGACAAAACAGCTGTGGCAATTGATGAGCATCGACTCTTCAATACTTGCGAGTTTCCCATGGCTTACAATATAGTGCTGTCGCGATAGCTTTTGCAACTACAGTATTGTAAAGTAGTTCCAGGATGATAATTAGTTGAGGAGCCATTTCAAGTTTTTTCACGATTCGACCAGTTTTACTTTACACTAAATATATAGAGAACCTGAGTCTATTTTAGATTTAAAAAATTGCTCAATCGTGGCGGGGGCGGTTTGTGTAACTCCGCGTGTGAATCTTGCATACCGAGCTAGTGAACTACAATAGTGAAATAAGTCTGTGAGTCCCTTTTTCATTTGTTGGATTTTTGAGGTTATCCTTTGTTTCCTTTCCTTTCCCACTGTACAAACCCTTGACAAAATGTCCCATCCTGTAATTGCTGATCGAACGTGTAAGAACGAAAACAACCCTACCTACACACATTCCTCTTTTCAAATAGAGAGAGAAGGAATTATTCGGCAAAATGATATGTTTTTTTCAAGATACAGTAATCCAGCTGATGGCATGAGTGCAAATAGTTCTCGACCAAATTCACGGAGTTCTCAACACTCGTCGCCGACAATGATGACTAACAATGTATCCTATCCTTCACACCCAAGTTCATTTAGACCCACTACGAGCAGGAGAGGGGGTAGAGCAGCAACACCGTGCTATTATAGGATCTCAAATCTGAATCCAAATTGTACTGCGACGGACCCCCCGATGGACACTACCATAACCGTGAGCACTTACACCGAATCCGAATCCGAGGCAAACCATCGTCCAGAATACTTTTCTTTCCATGACCAATGTGAATATGATACTGGAGGGGAGATTTCAGACTGGGATCGTCGTGATATTCAGAGTAGATCAACACAGCTAAACCCGCCCAAGGAATCCAGAAAAAGAAATCATTCAGGAGAGAAAAATCTGTCGTATCTTATAAACCGTGGTGATCCTCTTCTATCTACTGATCAAAATGAAGATTTTAAACGGGTGAAATCCTGCAAGCCTAGGTTTATGAAAAAATCAACTTTCGATAGCGATGATAATTGTCATAAAATTTCACGGCCTCTAGTGGAAGATGAATCGTCATATTCTCATTTAAAAATACTGCCATCGTTTTCTCATGAGGAATTCCAGTCGAGGAACGATACTGTAGGCTCAAAATCATCCGTATTTCGAACAAAGGTAGCTAATTTTTGTCAAGAAGAAATTGATGCACATAAAATTCTCCTTTCGATGGGTTCGTCAACTTTTGAAGAAGAAAAAAAATCAGGCTTGAAGGAAACAACACCAAATGTTGATGACGTTGCTCGTAAGGACACAGATACCCCTGAGGGGAAAAGTTCGTCTCCGCTAAAAGTATTATTCACGAATTCAAGCTTACCATTTGGCAATGCCTTCGACTCACAGCTTGAGTATCCCTCTAGTCCTGATGAACCACCTCGTATTCAATCACAATCGAACCACCAAACCCTTTTCTTCGATCAGCAAGCCTCGCCCATTTCGAACCAGGTTGATAGAGACTCGGTGAACTCATTTCCTCGTCTCAACAGATCTTTTGACTATCTTGTCGATAATCATATGGATGTTTTAAATGCGTATACTCCTACCAAAAGTTTCTTGAAACAAGGGAAACATCTTGATTCCCTGAAAGGCGCGATACATCTATCACAACCTCTTATTGAGTTTAATATACGGCGGCGATCTATGCCCCCTCATCAATGGCAGCAAACAAATCACATTCGTATGACTTCTTCCGGTTTCTTTCATTCAGGAGACCCTCATGCCTTCACTAATAACACATATTCCCCCAATCAAACTACGCATTATTTTCCCGGTGCAGCTCAATATCCTTTCAACCATGAGCATGAATCAACAGCTAATGACAATCGAATCACGCGTAGCATCGGAAAGTTCATCCATCATCAAATACTGAATGATTTGACGTTTATTTTGCCTCGACTTAAAAGCCATAATCTGGACGAGGAATTGATGGTATGCTTTAAAACGCTATGATGTTATTGTTATTTGTTCTGTGCACGATAATCCTAACTCTCAAAACTGCATGCCAGGAAAATCGGAATATAGAGTCATCTGTTCATGGAAATATTTCAATCTCCGACCTAAACATTGCACGTCATCGTATAAAATCAGCTGTATGCGCCTTTGGAGGGTGTGTGCGAAAAACTATATTAGATAAAAGTGTAGAGGATAATGAGTTCTATAAGGTTAAGTTGCTGGAGCGCTTCCGAGAAAGTGAACACCGTTTATCATGGGACTGTGAGGAAAGTCCCTCGTTGGGAAATAATGTACAAACATCAAATACGCCGCAATCAGATGAAGCGTTCAAGAATTCAGAACAAATGTATCCGCCTATCGATTGCTTGAATCATGACCCTCCTATTTCTGATCCAGCAATATCGATTGGGGTACAAACTCAAGATCCCTTTACATCCCCTACCAGGGACGTCTTACAACATTTGCGATATCATTGTAGAATGTGTGGACAAATAAAACTCAATCACGTTTGTCCGATACTCAAATCGCTTCAGCGTAGTATTGGTGTCATGGTTTACCCAGCAGTCAATGCTTTTGCGGCTTCGGAACCAGGGAGACTAGCCCCATCACTGTCTGTCATGAATAATTTTGTCACTGGATCGATGGAGACAACAGAGAAAACGCCATCTCGATTACCGATGAGTGACCCGATCAAACGAAAGGATGGCGATGGGAAAACGCTTCCGCAGTATGTTACACCCGAGACAATCCAACGGGGGGTAACCGGCTCGATTGAGGATACTCCTTCGCATGATTCATTTAGTCCACAACGGATGGCTAGACGTCAACCGCAATCGGCAGAGAAAAATATTGAGAGAAAAAGGAGTCATGAATATGAAGATGTCAATAGTATAATTGAAAACACTCATTTCATGTCTCTTGAGGTAGACCTGAAGCCGGAGCAATATCGAGTCGCTCGCGTGGAGCGTTCCGATAATTCTTATGTTTATCCTCCGATACCATTACCCTATTCCCAACGGAAACAGTTGAGTAATTATCTTCTAAACTTATCGACATCGTGTAGTAGTGAATTAAGAGATGAATGTGCCGTTGTTCTGAAGGAGGGGCGTGAAAAAGGCATGTGGGATTTAGCAGTCGCTGAACTCCTGGCTCAAGTCCTTATGCTTGTACATTGTCATGCCTCGGACGTAAGACTTGACGGGCTCAGTTGTTATCTACGCACCATTGGAATTTCATGCTAGAGATATTAGTTGAATCAGATTCATGATCCTCTCCCGACAACGTTAATTAGTGAATGAGGAGACATTTGCTCTGAAAGGAGGATTTCAAGAGATATGTGTGGGACGGGAATATGGTTGCGACGGATTATTACCTCGCTATCATTTGAGGTTTCCTTCGAACTCGCTCAACGTAATAAATACGAATTGACTTCATTATGGCGTCATTTACGAATGATTCGCTTAAAGGTCGATGTCATATAGTTAATTCAAAACACTGCAGTGTGGTTATTCTACATTAATAAGGTCCATCACACCATGATATTAAAGCAGTATTCTACCTCTCATGTCATACTTTCGTTCAACTTTAAATAAGTTCTTAGTCACATGAGTCCTAAGATAAGGTTAATTTTTATCAACGCTGTCCTCGATACTTTTAGCGCCTGCTACTTTCGCAATTACTTGATTTGAATATGAACCATGTAAGCCGTTCGCCCAATGAATCATATATCCATCTCCTTTAGGATATGCTCTACAAGGGAAAATTTCGTCATCAGAAACTTTATTTAAGTCTTCACTTTGATCTCTTCGCAATTTATTTAAGTCTTCACTTTGATCTCTTTGCCCTTTATTTAAGTCTTCACTTTGATCTCTTTGTCCTTTTTCACATGGTGATTCTAGAGAGCTGATTTTTTCGGTTTCGGAGTATAGGACGGCACCTGAAAGTTCGACTAGATAAGCACCATTATCTGAATAAAATCGAAGTGTGATTTTGTGTTCGGTATTATCAACATTTAGCTGCATAGATCGTAAATCGAACATTACATTAGGCATATCTTGAAATGACACCATTGATATGATCGGGCGCTCGTTACCATGTTCTTGTAAGAGAAAGAGCTCTGCTGCGACAGTATGACCGATGCTCTGGAATATTTTCACTTCATCATAGGCATCTTCTTGTCTTTTCAGAGAAATGGGTGTTCCATTATCGTTACAATCATTGATTTTAGCGGATATTGGAATCTGGAACTTGCGTGCATCCTTTAGATACAAGTTCCGATTATGCGACTTGCCATTTCCAAAGGGATAATGTCTCGAGCCATCGCTTGACTAAATCATACGATGCGATTAGTAATAAATACAACAGGGACGATTAAGCGAATGCGAAAGGCAGAGGGCTCACCTCAAAATATGCCATATTTTCGACCGCACATATTACCCTAACTCCCATAGAGGTAAACATTTCAATTCCTTTTTGTGCATCATGCCATGCAAGCAGAGAAGGGGTGAAAACTGTAACAACCCCACTAAGTGATATTTCCTGGCATACTGTAAGCTGAACATCACCAGTGCCTGGAGGCAAGTCCATAATCAAGACGTCAAGATCTCCCCAGTCTGTGCCTTTCAGTCTACATAGAAATAGAGAAAATTCCATTAACATGTAAGACCTTATGTTTTGGAACGATTATGAACAATAGAAAAGTTGCTGTACCTACAATTGTGTCACGACTTTACTCGCCATCGGCCCTCGTAAAACAGCTGGGCCTCCACTGATTCCACTACCTGGGACTCCGCTCTATTACAAGATTAAGTTAGTTAGAGCTACTTGCGTATTTTAATTTTCAACACCAACTTACACTTGGTGATACAAATCCAAGTGAGATCATTTTAACACCTCTGTGCTGGAGAGGTAGAATCATTCCAGCCCCTAGTGGTGATCTTCGAACTTTATAATCGTCTAATTTAACTAAAGTAGGAAGAGATGGGCCATATATATCAACGTCAATTAAACCTATAAAAAGTAACGATGCCAAGTGAATTAAAAAATTAAACGAGAACACAAAGGCGAAAATCATATATTTCTTACCTACTCTAGCGCCTAAGAACGCTAATTCATATGCCAGATTAACAGCTATTGTACTTTTTCCGACACCACCCTACATTAAACCAAAAGAAAACATATTACCAACGATATGCAATAATGTCTCAAACACCTTTCTTGCACGGACCTTACAGCTGTAAACCGCAACAAAATGAGAAACATTCTGTAAGCCAGGTCCTAAGTTTTTCAGGCGATTCTTAGCCTCACTTGCATTAGATCGCTCAAGTGCTTGTATAAAAAATGGTAAAAGAGTTATGGGTTGTATTTTAAATGATATTGCATTGGTCGTGGTCATCGATAAACAAGACGACGGTGACGGGACGATATTCCATCCCATAGCAAGAGATAAATCGAAAAGCAAAGTGGCAAGATATTCAGAAATCCGTGACTTGACTATATCGAGTGATGGATGTAGACGAGACACTTTCAAAGTCACTTGTATAGTGTGAGACATAGATACCGACGAATGCATTTGAGTTTCTTTCGTAGGAATAGTATAATCTTTTTCATAATTAACATGGCTCTTCTCTATTCGAATGGAACGAACCCATCCTAAGCTTCCTATTTCCTTTTGGAGAATAGGATCTACGGGATGACCTGGGTGGGATGATGTTGTTGAGGGCTCGAAGGCTTCGAAAAGGCTTTGCTCTAATAGAGCCTTATCGCGATTTGTCAGGCTTGATAGGAAATCCTGCACTGAACCCGTTTTGTATTGCGATGTAACTGAAGAAGATGACCATCTTATTTTAAAACGAGCGTTTCGGCTGAACTCTCCGTTGTTGATAGGAGACTTTAGCCGAAATATACACTGATAATGCTGCCGAAGTGCTCGATTTACCATACACCGTTCATACTTTCTTCCGAGGATTGAAGAGCGAAACCAAGTCCGACTGAGGCAGATTATGGAGCGACGCATTTTCGCTCTTTTGTGTTCATCGTAGCAATAAATGAAATACAGTACAGTTGGAATTCGGGGATTGGGCAGGTTGGGCAAATGTATGACGGTGTATGTAGGCTAATGTACCACACAATAGCACAATAACACAATACTGTACATAAGAACTAACCCGCTGTTTGGATGTACGAGGAATGTATTTTCGACGAGGAAAAATGTATTCTGGTCGAGGAATGTAGAGTTTGTATGGGAAGTACGAGGGCTCTGCCCGAGGACTTCCCATACAAACTCTAGCTAAAATAGTTGAAAATGCATTCTACGAGACCAGAATACATTTTTTCGAGGCGAAAATACTTTTCGAGGACTCCAAATTAGGGTTAGTTCTTATGTACCAGCCCTTGGGCAGATACATGACACATACGGTACGTATGTATGTATGCGCCGTATCTGCCCTCGTGCCGGTACACAAATATCAGCCCT
>Ga0169931_10004902_pt1 | contig 20634 bp, 7 predicted proteins | sample Kivu_15m_20L_FD_129675 | JGI IMG/M metagenome (GOLD analysis project Ga0169931, IMG submission 129675) | Freshwater microbial communities from Lake Kivu, Western Province, Rwanda to study Microbial Dark Matter (Phase II) - Kivu_15m_20L... | ecosystem: Environmental > Aquatic > Freshwater > Lake ... | reverse complement strand
CCAGCTAAAATTCATTCTAGGTAGACATTAATAATTTATTTTTAAAAAATAATTAATATTTAATGAGAAAAATACAATTATATTAATTTTTATATATTTTTTATAAATAATATAATATATTTAATTTTATATTAATTTTAGGGGCTATTGGTTTATGAATATGAGTATAAAATACATAAACAAATATTAAATCTTAGTCGAAATTTTATTATTAATATTAAGCCAAATATATAAATAATATAGAGTGAATATAAATAATACATTTGTAATTTATACGATTAATCTAAAATAAAATGTGTCTTTCCATTTATGAAAATTTATCTGCTCTATTTAATTGAATAAATAAATTTTAAAATTAAAAACCAATAGATATATTTAAATTCTCCATCAAATTAGTGGTATGAATATGCAAATGTTTTACAAAGTTATCATTTATTTTAAACCTTCAATTTAAAAGAGAATTTACGGTAATTAATTCACAAAATTTTTGTTTTATTAATATTTCAAAATATTTAAATCAATTTGAAATTACATGGATAAAATGTTAATTTATATAAAATTATATTAATATTTTTATTTTAAATAAAGTGAAAAATGAAATTCACACATATAATAGATCAGATTAAATAAATTAAAATTATTAGATTATGATCTTTTACACAATTTTTTTTTCTTACTTACTTACAATTTATCATCATTATAATGAAATTATATCAAAATCGAAGATAGAAAAATGCACACGAGACAGCAGCAATCTAACAGATCTTAAATGTTTAGATAAATTAGTTTTATCTCTTTCAATTCAAAATGGACAACTATCTGAAACAGAATATATGGATGTTTTTATTTCGGAAGTAGACACACCCGAAAACAAAAAAGAACGACTACAAAATCCATTTAGAATAACAATAAGTAAAACCCCAGTGATAGCCGAATATCCTTCAATATATGTTCAAGACTTTAATTTCAAACCAGTTGAGCAGATAATTATTTCTGATATATTTTCATGCTTAGATGGGGATCTGGCTGAAAATCCGACATGCGGGTGGGTAATTAACGGAAAAAATATCGTCTCTTATTCCCAGGGATTTTGCTGTAAGTGTACTTTTAGCCAACTAGCGGGTATTGACACAACTTCAAGGAAAAGAGGATCATCTTGTAATTTTCTTAATTTAGGCCCTGGTTCAGCTACAGCTCATTGTTTGAGATTTGATAAGTTATGGTATTCTGCCTACGAAATTAAGAATTATTATATCAATTATACCATAGATATATATATTACCTACTATGAAAAAGAATCAGATTTGAAATCTCAGAATAATATGATAAACCAAATTTCTTCTGATTCAAATTCAAATGTTTTGAATAATCAATCATCTTCTGATTTTAAAATCGAAAAAATTTCTTTAACTCCATCAAATACTATAGTACTTTCCAATGATAAAAAAATTAAGGCTTCTCTCATTGGCGATTTTCAACCACCTACTCCCCCAGATGATTATTCAGATTACTTTCTAACAATTCCAACTTATCCCGAATTCCATACAATGGTAAAAGAAGGTCCCAACAATTGGATGCTAATTCCTAAAACATTTTTCTCTTTAGATGGTAGGGAATGTAATAAAATAGGAGTGGGATACTTTGCGTTTCGTTTTCAAGGGGATGTTCGCGGTTGTGAAATGAAAGTGGGTGAATGTCTTAATAATCAAATATATGATCTTTACATTTCAGATATTCAATCTCTTGCTGTCGGAAAATCTGCTAAATATTTGCTGTCTCAAGATAAATCAAAACAATATACCTTCTCTAGATTAGATTCAAAAAGTAAAAAATTCGCGTACAAATTGGATGGTGTATTTAATACTTTAATAACTCTCGAATTAGTTGCTGATGATATAAAGTTTGTGACTAATGTTTCAAAAGGTTTAATAGACTTTGTCAAGGTAGAAACTTTTGAATCTTCTTCAAATGATGGATCGATGCAAATCCAAGTAACTAACTCTGGGTCCCTTAGAGCAAGTTTTTTCCTTGCTTACAACTGTACAGAATATATCTTACCGATCTTAGGTAATGAATTCTCTTTATCTGCTTTTGAATCAATAAGGTTTAACAAAGAAATTTTCACTTTAAATGAAGATTACAAAAATCATCAATGTAAAATTACCCTTAAAAATGCTATTGGGGAAATAAATGATGAAAAGATAACTAATTTTAACTCCACAAGAATCATTAACAATAATAATCAGAACCCTAATATGAGTAATGTAGAACCATTAAAAAATAAAACAGATATTATAGATCCAAATGATGAAGGATATATAATTTTAGAATGCAAAAAATTATGTCCAGACTTTTTCGATTTCATTTGTTTTGTTGCACACAGCTGCTGGGGTTACTTCATAAGAACACTGAGTATAATCTTAATTATCTTGGTTTTGATAATATTAGTATTTCGGTGCATAAAAAATGGTTGTTTGTGTTCTTTTATTAGGAAAATTTTCGAATTTCTAATTGGAGGAATGAAAGAGAAAAAATATAAAAACGATCATAAGCCTAGAATTAATCAAATAAAATAATTTATATTTATGTAATTATTTTATAAAACACTAAATTGAAAATATTATAGGTGCTATTTTTGTCTTTAATGATTAATGTTCTAAATAAAATAAAAGATTAAATATTAATTCAGATTATTTATTTGTATAGGAAGTAATGAAAAAAAGGATAATAGTCTGTTTTTTAATTTCCATCTATCTCATTTACAGCCATAAAAATAGGCTATTAATAAATCTAAAAGAGATACCTTACTTAATAGAAATTTACACACTATTTTCCAACATGTTAAAAACACCGGAAGAGTTTTCACACTTTCAAGAAACAGAAAATTTATTACCTAAATTAGACGAAAAATGTTAGATATTAATATTTAATAATGCTATTTAGATTACTCAATCTATGCAAATAAGATTATAAAGGCAGGGTTCCGATTTGAAGAACACAAAATACTAACTGAAGATGGTTATGTTTTAACTGCGTGGAGAATTCCAGGCTTACTTCACGAAGGAAATAAAACTTCGGCTTTTGATAAGAAACGAACTATTTTACTACAACATGGGCTTTTCGATAGTTCCTACACTTGGATAATGCTAAATGAAACAGAATCCCTGGCTTTCATTTTAGCAAGAGAGGGCTATGATGTCTGGATGACAAACTCGAGAGGAAATGCGTTCTCAACAGAACACATTCATGAGGATTACGACTCAAACAGATTTTATTCAAAATTTTGGGATTTTACATTCCATGAAATGGCTATGTATGATCTTACTGCAAATGTATTTTACATAAAGAATATCACCGGTTCCGAAAAACTATATTACGTTGGTCATTCGCAAGGATCAGTCCAATACTTTATAAAATACACACAAAATCCAGAATTCATTGAAGAGAATATAGAGAAATTCGTTGCTATTGGCACTGTAGTAAATGTTTTCAATACAGTAATAAATTATCTTTATATTTATTACTTATAGACAAGCAAAATTGTTCATTTACTTCATAATACTGGGGCCATGAAATTCATGGAGAAAATTTCAGTTAAAAATTTATTCGTTTTTGATAATTTTATGTATGAATTGATTTCAAATTTTTGCAAAAAATTGAGTTTTATTTGCAAGCCTATTGTGCGATATTTCACAGAGGATTTCCCAACAAATAGAATAGATTTCGACAAGCTATTTGATAATTTTGCTTACACCCCAGGAGGAACGTCTGCTAGAAATGTGAATCATTGGATTCAATTTTACACAACTAAAGAATTTACACAATTCGATCATGGTTATGAAATGAATTATGTTAAGTATGGACATACCACACCACCTGCGTATGATCTCACTAAATTTAAGAAATATAAAGTTAAGTCTTTTATGACCACTTCAGATTCCGATCCGTTTTCCAAAATTGATGACTGTTTCGAGCATTTATTCAAGTATATCAGTGATCCACATTTAGAAATCAAACATTTGAAAAATTACAATCATCTAGACTATCTATGGAGTAGCGATGCTGTAAAGGATATATATAGAGACATTGTAGAATTTTTAAGATGATGGTAGTGTGATAAAATTTTCTAGATTTGATGAAATTTTTTAATAGTTATTAGATTATTTTAAAAATTATATAGAGAATTCATAAAATTTTTATAAAATTTTAAAAAATTTTGTGTTTTTATAAATTTCAATTCTAATTCAAAAAAATAAACGATGGAGTTTATATTTATTTCAACTCTATATTAAAACCTTAATTTATGGTAAAACAATTAAAATATATTAATGTTCTTCTTCTTGATCGTGATTTTTTTCTGTTTCTTCTATATTCATTCCTTCCCTTTCCATCCAAGATTTACATATCTTTATGTAAAACTCAAATATGCTCATGGCCATAGTTTTTGGTTTGGCTGGATTCCCTACAATTTCATAGTTATACTTCATCTGAACTATTGCCAAAACCTTATTATTCTCTGAATCCAAAATAGGAAAAGTAACGAGGGAAAGTCCCGTTCCGATATCAGAAAGATTATTATAATACTTGCAATCAATTGTATTACAGCCATAAAACTCCTTTGATGTTAGTACATGCAAAACGATTCCTGCCTTTTTCTTTTCTTCAACTTTCGATTTTTTAAAATGTATAAGACTGTCTCTTTCCTCATCATAAACGAGAAACTGAGCAACATTACTATTAAAGAGTTTTAGCAAAAAGTGTTCGGCATTGAGAGTAAAATCTTCAATAGTTGAAATTTTCTCTAAATCAAAATTGAATTCGAGTATCATTCTAAGTCTGCAAGCATATAGGTAATTTTCATCAAAATTCATTGTATTTTTTAGAATTACGCTTGCCTGTGCGGAAAATACCTCCATCAATTCCTCGTCATCTTCGTCGAATTTCCCATCTTTCTTATTAATACTCTGAATAACTCCAAAAATTTCTCCGTTTTCATCTTTTAGCGGCATGCACAAAATCGTTTTTGTCTTGTATCCTGTCAGTTTGTCTACTTCCTGGTTAAATCTTATATCTGAATACGCATCGTCCACTTTTACCTTCTGGCCGATTTTAAAGCAAATACCTACGATTCCCTGTTCTTTTGAAACTCTAACCTGAGATTTTTTTAGACCTTGCCCCGAATGCACGACTAGCTCGTTAGTCACCTTGTCTAAGACAAAAAGAGTTGTTCTTTCGCAATTTAGAATTTCACATGCGTTTTTGATTAGAGAGGTAGTGAAATCTTCGAAAAGAACAGAATTTACTAAATTTACACTTGCTTTTAAAAAGGACTTAATCTTTCTTATAAGCTTTAATGAATTTTTGTATTCTATAATTAAGTTTCCTATAGCATCTGAATAAGCTAGAAGTTTATCATCTGATTCTCCACGCATTTTTTCAATAAAATTATCATCTGAAAGAGTCAACTCGTATAATTCACTCTTTATATGATCTTTTATCATTTCATGAAAATTATCATCATAAACAGAAAGCAAACTGGCTCTAGGCTTTTCTTTATACATTCGCTTTTTGTCTCGAGCAATAAACTCGTTTATTTTTTCATAATGAGTAAAAACATTATTTGTATAAAGAGATTGAATATGATGAGGTAGGTTGCGATTAGAATATCTTGTGATGTTTTTATCTGTTTGTTTAGAGAAATTTGAGTTGATCAAAGAAGGAATTTGATTATAATGAAATCCATTATTTCTATAATATTCATTCACTAAATTAGGATTATTGTAATGATACTGGTTTGATTTGTGTATGTTCTTATTTGAATATTTATTTGAATTTGTAATTTTTTCATCTTCTGAATCAGGAAGTGAGCTTTTTCGAGCGCCGACATCCTCCGTTCCAGTAGATTTTTTTTCTTTTATATTTATTTTTATTTTATTGGAAACTAAATCTTCTTGAGATTTCAAAGATTTGATTGGAATGGCATATTTTTGTGATTGACTAGAATTTTGAAAATCTGAATTTGGAAATTTTCTTAAATGTGCAATTTTCTTCTTAAAATTCGAAAACTCACTGGATGCTTTCATGTACATTTCCTCCTTTTTATCTAAGTGAAACATTAAATACTCATTAACTTTTCTTAAATGTTCATTATCTGCAACGATCTCTCGCATCTTTTGTGAATATTCGCTCAATAGTTTCAAGTTTTTGCAGGATAAACCACATGTATTGTTAAAACTTTTTAAAGGTGATGATCGTTCATTTTTGTTTGAGAAATAGGTTGTGGATTTGGATGATTTATGCTCAGTAGTGAGTGCGTAGCAAGTGTTACTTTTGATATGTTTAGAAAAATTTATCTTTGAACCTTGAGATGAATTCTGTAAGACTGAACGAATATTGTTTTCAAATAAATGGGCAAACTGCATATTTTTAAATTAATTATTCATTATATAAAATAAACAATCTTTTATCAAATTAGCAGCTATGATTATAATGATTTAATTTAAGATTAATTCAAGAAGAACTGAAAAAAAGAATATAAATTTATTAAAGAAATCCAATAATACTCGGCATTATTATTTTGATTAGCAAAGCTGATAATTAATAGACTTATTTTAAATATAAAATAGAAAAAATTTTATTACAATTCAAAAGAATAAAATTTTTATATTGAGAGTAGTACTTCAATCAAGAAATTTATGAACTTTGGTAATTTCTTTGTTATAATTATTAAAAATCCCTTTCTATATTTTATAAACTATGTAATTGTCTTTTTAATTTTAAATTAAAATAAAAATATTTATAGCAGATATTAATTAAATATTCAACATATAAAAAATGTTGATAGAAAATGAAAAAGAGCAAAAAGAAGAAACAGAAAGAAAGAAATTTTTTGTAACTTAATATATAAAGTTTTCTATTTAATTACCCTAGGAAAGAGAACTAAAAGGTCCCAGTGACAAATACTTTATAAAGAATCAAAATCCTCGACTGAAAATCAAGAGAGAAAATCCACTTATAACTCCCAATGCTGCGATAGTAGAGGAGAAATATATTCATCCTGAAAATTTTGTAAAGTTAAGCTATTCGCAATTAGATCCTGTGAAAAACGAAATTTACGCGATGATGAAGGGGAAATATTCAAGCCTTAGAAAAGGCGTAGCTTATATAAACCCGAAGGTCAACGAACCGCACGAAATGATTCCTAATCGGCCCCCTAGGAAGGTAATGATAGACAGGATGAAAAAAGTCTATTCTACAATAAATATAGAAAGTTTACTAAAAAAAATCGAAATAGATTTTTCTAAGCCAGATGATTTAGAATCATGGCTTCCCATCGAATTCTTTGAGGACAAGGATTTAGACATTTACAATCCTCACGAGTGGCTAAACAAAGCAGCCGATTCAGAAGGAAATGTGTTATACATACCTGGAATAGGATTACATAGAGATCAACACGGAATCGGAAAATGGAGCAGGGTCCTTGTGAATTCCTACGATCCTAAATCAGATAAATTTGGGGGCATTTGGGAAGAAAATTCTGAACAGTTTTGGTTATCTAAAATCTATTTGTTGTTTGATGCTGAAAACCCCTACTTATTCTGTAAGAAAGTAGCTCTCGCGCATTCTGAGAGAGAAAAGGCTGAGTCTATAATCAGATATAATTTCTACATCGACAAAATGGTAATTGAAACATTGGCTGATATTCTAGATGAACAGAAAATCAGACTCAGAAGAGGAATCGAAAGTATCCCCTTTTACAAAACGGAACAGAAGCAAATTGAAGACATTCTTAAAGAGCTCAATTACAATTTCTTAAGGACTACAAATAAAATTATTTTTGATAAATTTTACTATTCCGAATCTCAAAGATCTCTCTTGATTAACAATTTAAAGCTGCCGAATCATATAATCAACAACCCTGACATACGTGGAAAACAGACAAGGTACTATGGACTAGAAAGTGTTCCTTCTTATAATTATATCGAATCTTTTAAAAATTTTAATTTTAAGACTTTACTTTGCAGAAAAGAAATAATCGACTGCCTACAAAAAATTAAAGAAGAATGTAACAAAATCAGAGAAACATTTTCGATTTTCTTTTTTGATATTAAAAAACCCCTGCGTTTACAAGAATTCAAAACTTTACAGAAATCCTCTTATAATTCAACTGGAAAGAAATTAGAAGTCGATTGGATAAAAACCATAAAGGATACTTTGGAAAAATCATTAAACGGAGTGGGAAAAGGAAGCTTCAATCTAAAAGTAGCTAGTAAGGAAATTTACGAATATCTTAAACTTAAGAAGTACATGACTGTTGTTAAGTTAGTAATGCAAGACACCCTTAATATTTTGGTTACCAAGTCAATGACTAGATATGTTGAATTCTTTGAAAGTTTTATTCCAGAAGATGTGATAATAGAGGATGTAAACAAGGTTGAGGATATTTTTCCAGCACCTCAAAAAGAGATAGAGGATGACAAACTGAACACTACAAATGATTTAATAAAAGAATCAGATAACATCCATTCCAAAACAAGTAGCATGTCGACGGGAATCAACGATGACGACGAATATATTTTAGAAACAGGAACCAAATGGCCGTTGTTTCAAATTAACATCACTAAAAAAGAAGATAAAAGAATCGAATATACTACAAAATCAGAAGAGTTAATCAACGAGATATTAAAGATCATGGATGAAGGATTAGAAAGGATGCAGCAAATTCCACAAGTCGAGCCTCTTTTGCTTCCCAATCTAATCAAAAAAGCTGAGAAACAAAAAATTCCTTTGAAAACAATCGTAAGACCTAAAGCAGGAAAACCGCTTCCAACTACACATGAACAAATTAAAAATGGATTTGAGCTTAATGACGAAGCTCTATGGATCTGGGATTTGTATGACAGATTGAAAGACTCTTTAAGAAAAGCATGTCGACCACTTAATACCTATTTAGAAACATTTAAAAAATATAATAATGATTTACTTCTCGATCCTAATGAATATATGAGAAAAATTAAAGAAGATAAATCTGATTTTTGGAACTATCAGCAAATAAGAAAAGACATCATAGTTAATAAAAAGAGAGAACTTAAAATTTTGGAGGAAATACCAAAATTAATCCATGTATCCATATTCCAAATAAACTGTAAAGAATTCAGATCTGACTTAGCAGCTAAATTTGCAAAAATTTCTGATTTAGAAATCGAATATCTAAAGGAAAAAGTAGCTGAATTAATGAAAGAAATTCTTAATAGATACCAACTGATAAAAAAAGAAATTCAACGCGAGATAAATACTATTGCTGATTTAGTGGCAGTGCAAAATTACATCGAAACTCTCGAAGTAGAAATTCAAATGCTCAGGGAAAAAACGAGAGAGGTCGACGAAATTTTCTCAATTTTAGAAGAATTCAACGTTGTAGTTGACACAATACAATTCGATTTTAGGATCCAGTTGATCGGGGCACCAACAGATATTGAAAATACCAAAAGATACACAAATATTATTTTAGAAAAGAAAAAAGAAATCCTTTATATAGAGCAAATCGAAAATCAGCAAAAACTCCTGGAAGGAATCCAATCATTATCATCTAATGTAAAAGATTTTGATCAATTTAAAACAGAAAACAAATCAAACGAGGCGATCTCACTTGCAATGAACGTGCATGATAAATTGACAGATTACATAATGAAAGCTCAAATGTACAACGAAAGAGAATCACTATTTGGGAAGCCAAAAACAGATTACTCTGTTTTATACGATCTTAAACAACAATTTGATCCCTATTATTGGTTATGGACGAGTATATCTTCTTGGAAAACTCACACTAAATCTTGGTATGAAGACAGTTTTAATAAATTAAAAGGAGAAGAGGTTGAAACAGTAGTAGGTGATTTGGGCAAAGATCTAAGAAACGCAATATTTAAGTTTAAAGAAAGACACGCAGATCTTCAAATTTTGGAACTTGCACAAAAATATAAAAACGAAGTTGACAAATTCAGACCGAAAGCAGATTTAGCTATTGCGATTACTAAAAAAGGAATGAAGGATCGTCACTGGAATGAAATTCTTGACAAAACAAAAATTTATTTTAACACAAAAGACAGCTTTACTTTTAAGAATGTAATCGATGCAGGTATGTTAAATTACTTGGATATTTGTAGTGAGATAGGAGATAAGGCATACAGAGAATATCAAATAGAAAACGAAATTAATGAAATAGACAAAAAATGGAGAGAAATATACTTCATTACCGTCCCCCATAAAACTAAGGTGCCTTCTATTACAAATTGGAATGACATTAACAAGGAACTAGATCAAGACATCATGCAGGTTCAGCAATTGGATATATCCCCATACAAAGGCCCTTTTACAGAAAGTATCTCAGTTTGGTTAAAGGATCTAATCGTTATTAGTAACGTCCTGGAAGAATGGAATAAATGTCAAAAAAGTTGGATTTATTTACAACCAGTATTCGACTCAAGTGATATTGCAAAGGATATTCCACATGAACATAAAAAATTCATGATGACTGATCGAATGTGGAGGGACTTAATGTTCGGACTTGAAAAACCTCCCCTTCTTGCTGTTAAATCCCATTGTTCTAGAGAAGGTCTGTTAGAAAAATTAAGAGAAGCAAACATGAATCTAGAAAATGTGGAAAAGGGATTGAATCACTACATGGAGAAAAAAAGATCTATTTTTCCAAGATTCTTTTTTATATCAAATCACCAATTTTTAGAAATTCTATCACAAACAAAAGATCTTAAAAGAGTAAATGATAACGTCAAAAAAATTTTTGAGCCAGTTGAAAATATTGAAATGAAGGATGATAAGTACATCGTAAAAATAAAATCCAGATTGGGTGAAGTTTTGAATTTAATTCAGGATGTTCAAGTCATAAGTAAAAATGTAGAATGCTGGATGTTGGATTTAGAAGATATAATTTTCAAGACTGTTAGATGGTATTTAGATAAAGCAATTAAGGATTATATGGTTAAGTCAAGAAAAGAGTGGGTAAAACATCATCCTGGACAAATTCTGATGTGCGGTAATCAAATCGCATGGACAAGGGAAGTGGAATCAACCATTGGTGAAAATACACTATCCGATTACATAGCTAAATATGACCAGAGAATCTTTGATTTAGTAACTTTAGTCAGAGAGAAACAATCCAAAACTATGTCGATAAATCTCTCTAATTTATTGACACTTGATATTCATAATAAAAATGTAATGCTTGATCTCAAGAAAAATAATATAACATCTATCAATGCATTTGAATGGATAATGCAGTTGAGATACTATTGGGAAGAAAGATTTGACCATCTTACTAATAAATCTGAAATGAATTGCGTGGTTAAATCTGTTCAGACTAATTTTCCTTATGGATACGAATATATGGGAGATGCGGAAATTTTGGTTATTACTCCATTAACAGATAAATGTTATCTTACTCTAATGGGAGCTCTCAGACTCAATTTAGGAGGAGCTCCTGCGGGCCCTGCTGGAACTGGTAAAACAGAAACAACTAAAGATCTTGCACGTTCAGTCGCCAAACTTTGTATAGTCTATAACTGCTCGAACGACACTGATTATATAATAATAGGTAAGTTTTTTAAAGGATTAGCTTGGTGCGGGGCTTGGATTTGCTTCGACGAGTTCAATCGTATAAACATAGAAGTCCTTTCAGTCATAGCGCAACAATTGACAATACTATTCCAAGCTAAAGATAAAGGAAATAACATATTATTAAACTTCGAAGGATCTGAAATAAAAATATTACCAAGCTTTTGTGTGTTTATTACTATGAATCCGGGATATGCTGGTAGAACAGAACTTCCAGACAATTTAAAAGCACTTTTCAGATCAATAGCTATGATGGTTCCAGATTACAGACTTATTGCTGAAATCAATCTCTATTCATCAGGTTATATACAAGCGTATGACTTAGCAACTAAAGTAGTGTCTACTATGAAGCTTTCATCTGAACAATTATCAACACAAGGTCACTATGATTTTGGTATGAGAGCTGTTAAGTCTGTATTAAATGCCGCAAGAAGATTGAAACGTTCAGAGGTGGATACAAACGAAGATCAATTACTTCTTAGAGCACTTGAGGATGTAAATGTCCCTAAATTTGTAAAAGAGGATCTGCCTTTATTTAGCAACATAATTAAGGATTTGTTTCCAAAGACTCAACGTCCTAAAATTGATTACTCTTATTTGATTGAAAAAATAAACATCGCTTGCCATAATAACAATCTAATAGCTACAGATGCTTTCATAAGCAAAATTATTCAATTATACGACACCCTTCAAGTCAGACATGGACTGATGTTGGTAGGACCTGCTGGAGGTGGAAAAACAGCAAATTACACAATTTTAAAACAAGCTCTATCGATGATAAATGATTGTAAGCAATATTTTAAAACAGAAAATTTTGTCATCAATCCAAAATCTATTTCTTGTGAAGATATTTATTCAAGACAAAATCCGGACACAGGTGAATGGTCTTTAGGTGTCCTTCCGATAATACTAAATGAGTGTAAAGCAGACACAAGTTCAGAAACTAAATACTGGATCATATTTGACGGCCCTGTTGATGCTATGTGGATAGAAAACATGAACTCAGTTTTGGATGACAGTAAGAAGTTATGTTTAGCTTCTTCTGATATAATATTACTAAATGAAATGATTACTATCATGTTTGAAGTAGAGGACCTATTAGTAGCAAGTCCAGCTACGGTTTCCAGATGTGGTATGGTATTTATGGAACCATCAGCTCTTGGGTTAAATCCCTTAGTACAAAGCTGGACTAAAAAGATTTCAGATATTTTCAATGGATATGATACTAGAATACCTTCAATCCTTATGGATTTATTTAATAGATATCTAGAAGATGCTGTAAATTTTGTGAGAAAAAGATTAAAAGAACCATGCCCTAGTGTTGACAATAATTTAGCTAGCAGCGTAATGAGAGTTATAGAAACTTTCTTTGAAAAATTCACGGCTCCCGAAGCTAAATATAAAAAATATAATGATGAAATGAAAATCATAGAAAACAATATCGAAGGAATTTTCTATTATTCATTTGTTTGGAGTATGGGTGTGACAACAAACGAAGAAGGCAGAAAAAGATTTAATGAGTATTTCTTAAAAAAAGTGAATGAAAACTGCATAGATCCCAAATTCGCTTTTCCTCAAGATGGAAATGTCTACGACTATATGTTCGATCCAGAAAAAGAACAGTGGGTAAATTGGCTAAATGTTATTAATCCGATTGACATACCTGTCTCATCCACATACATTGATATAATAGTACCAACACCTGACTCAATCAGATATTCCTACTTAATAAAACAATTATCTAAAAACATGAAACACGTAATTACCACAGGTCCAACCGGAACCGGGAAAACTACCAATATTATGGAAATTCTTTCAAAAAGTTTAGGAGAAAAATACATTGGGATCTTGATAAATTTTTCAGCTCAAACAACATCTAACCAAACACAAATTGCTTTAGAGGAAAAAATGCAAAAAATAGGTAGAAACAAATTAGGTCCTAAAGGAAATAAATTAGGAGCTGTTTTCATAGACGATTTGAATATGCCTGTAAGACAAGAATCAGGAGCACAGCCTCCTATAGAATTGCTTAGACAATGGTTGGATCATAGGGGATGGTATGATCTGAGGAACATGAGTTTCATAAATTGTGAAAATATAGTCATCATGGGTGCTATGGGGATTCCTGGAGGAGGACGTAATCCTCTTAGTCAGCGCTTCCAAAGACATTTTAATCTTGTGACCTACAATGAATTGGAAGATAACTCTATTAATATCATATTCAATACTATCGTAAAATATTTCCTATCGAAATTCCCAGATGAAATTAAAAATCGTATTCAAAATGTTGTATCTTCAACTCTAAACCTTTATAAAGAAATCAAATCTCATATGTTACCTACACCAGCAAAAATGCATTATATCTTCAATCTTAGAGATATGAGCAAAGTTTTACAAGGAGTGTGTTCTCTCTCAATAAAATCATCAAAACATGAAATAGACATAGTGAAACTTTGGTTCCATGAAATGACAAGAGTATTTGGAGACAGACTTATCTCAACTGATGATAAAGACTGGTTACGCAATAAAATCGAAAAAGAAGCAGTTGATGTTTTTAATCAGAAACTAAATGAGATTTACAAATATGGGAATAAAATCATCTATTGTGATTTTTTGAGCGGAGAATTTTACAGAAACTATGTGCAAGTAACTGACATACAACAATTTGTAAAAAAAATTGAGCAAGAACTTGAAAAGTATAACGATAACTCAAAGAAAAAACCCTTAAAGTTAGTAATGTTCCTAGATGCTTGTGATCATGTGAGTAGAATCTGTAGGATTATAAGGCAACCACAAGGTAATGCTTTATTACTTGGAGTAGGAGGATCAGGAAGACAATCCTTGACTAGATTAGCTACATTTATAAATTCTTATGACTGCTTTCAAATAGATGTTGTCAAGGGATATTCTGTATTAGACTTTGCAAAGAGCATCAAAGAGTGTCTTAAGCAGGCAGGAATTAAACAAGCACCTACCACATTTTTGATTGTAGATACACAACTAGTATTCCCGTTAATGCTTGAGTATATCAATAATATCCTAAATTCTGGAGACGTCCCTAATATTTACAAGCAAGATGACATTGAAGAAATAAGAAAAACTGTAAAGAATGAAGTTCTCTCTAAATATGGCAATATGCAAGATAGCAATGTGATGAAAGTTTATCTAAGAAGAGTACTCCAAAACATTCACATGGTAATTGCGATGTCTCCAGGAACCCCAACTTTTGTCCAGAGATTACGTATGTTCCCTTCACTAGTAAACTGCTGTACTCTTGATTGGTTTACTGAGTGGCCAGAAGATGCTTTAGAATCAGTTGCAAGAGATTCTTTCAAATACGACTCAATGAATTTAGACAATTGTCTAGAAGGTCTTGTTCAATCTTTCAAATTTATTCATAAAAAAGTGGAGCATGTTAGTAAAGTTTACTCAAATGAAATGAGAAGAAATGTCTATCTTACTCCTACTTCTTATCTGGAATTATTGAATATGTATCAAAAAATATTGCGAGAGAAGAGAAGAGAAATCAATCAGGGTATACAAAGATTCGAAAACGGTTTAGAAGTTTTGCGATCAGCTGGTTTAGAAGTTGAACAGATGCAGAAAAAGATAGAACAAGAAGCCCCGCTTCTTAAGGAACATAAAAAGAATACAGATGAATTATTAAAAAATATCGAAATTGAAAAAGCGAAATCAGAGATTGAACAAAGAGAAGCTACTGAATTAGAAGATAATGCAAAGAAGGTCGATGAGGAATGTTCGGCCTATGTTATGAAAGTCCAAGAAGAATTGAAAAAGTTAGAACCTCTTATCACCCAAGCCTTAAAAGCCATATCTAATGTAAAGAAAGATGATCTATTCGAGCAGGCAGATTATAAAACTTTAAATAGACCAGTAGAAAATATGCTAGAAGCTCTTCTGATATTTAAAATGGGAGATTCCTGGAGAACGAAAGATGTAATGTACAGACAAGGAGAGACAAGTAGAAACGGAAACATATATAATATCAAGGAAGCAGTCAAGAAAATAAATTTTAAAGACACCGAAAGACTTATCGAAGATCTTAAAAATTTCTGTGATAAAAAAGAAAACTTAGAATTATTGAAAACAGTTTATCTTAAAAATATTTACATGCTCAGAGATTTCTTCATTGACAATAAAGTAACTTATGAAACAGCTAAAAAGGGATCAATCTCAATTGTCGGTCTTTACGAATATTTTGCTGCGTTGATAACATACGTAGAAGATTCAATAACCAAAATTGATCCTATCGAATTTGAATTGAAAAAAGCACAAACTCTAAAAGCTAAAGCCTATGAAGAAAAGGAAGCTGCCAAAAAACGAAAAGACGAGGCTGAGAGACTAGTCAAAGATCTTACTGATCAAAATGAAAAGAAAAAAGAAGAAGTTACAAAATTACAAAAGAGTATAGACGATGCCAAGAGCAAGTTGGAAAGAGCTAGACAATTGATAGAGCTCTTGTCAGGAGAACAGTCAAGATGGAAGGAAGAAGTAGAAAAATTAAAAATACGTTATGAAAATCTAGTAGGTGATTGCATTATAGCTGCATCAGCTATATGTTATAATGGACCTTTCACCCATTCATACAGAGTTGGTCTTGAAAACGAATGGAGAAAAATGATAACTCAGATGAAATTACAACACACACCGGGAATAACGATGAAGGGCATGTTGGAAGATAAAATTGAAGTAAATGAATGGAAAGTAAACGGATTGCCACAAGATAATTTATCAATAGAAAATGGAATTATAATTAAAAATACACGTAGATGGCCTTTGTTAATTGATCCTCAGAACCAAGGAAGCACATTTATAAAAAAATTAGGAAAACGAAGAGAAATTCTTGATGTTATAAAAGCTTCTGATCCTAATTTTTTGAACGCAATAATTTCCTCTATTGTGAACTGCAGATGGATTCTTTTAGAAAATGTAGGAGTGAACTTAGACCCTTCACTTGAACCAATTTTGCTTCAACAAGTAACTCAGAAAGGAGGATATTCAGAAATTAAAATAGGAGAAAAAGTAATAGCATGGAGTGATAAATTTAAATTATATATGAGTACAACGATACCCAATCCTCATTACTCACCTGAAACTTTTGTTAAGGTTACAATCATCAACTTTGGAATCACTCTTAAAGGCCTAGAAGAACAAATTATGACTCTTTTAATTAATAATGAAATGCCTGATTTGGAACAAAGAAAAAACGCAATTTTACTAGAAAACTTCACCTCATCAGCCGAACTTCGTAGAACAGAGGATAAGATTCTATCTGATCTGTCCTCATCTGGAGGAGAAATCAGCGAGTTCCTTAATGACGATGTTTTAATAAATTCTTTAAAAGAAGCTAAAACTAAATCTAAGGAAATAAAAGAAAAAATGGATGAAAGTATCATCACAAATCAACAAATTGACGATAAGAGGGAAAAATATCGTCCAGCAGCTTTTAGGGCTAGTCTTCTATTTTTCGCAATATTTGATTTGTCATCTATAGATCCAATGTATCAATTTTCTTTACAATGGTTTGCCAAATTGTACGAAATTTCATTCAAAACAACCCCCTTGTCAAGAGATATAGAGACAAGAATAAACAATCTAAATAATAATTTTACAAAAATTTTATTTGAAAACGTATGCCGAAGTTTGTTTGAAAAAGATAAGTTACTATTTAGCTTTATAATTTGTCATAAATTGTTAACAGGCGAATATGGTGAAGCTAAGATTAGATTGGATGAATGGAGATATTTCCTAGCCGGACCTACTGGAGAAATAGATATATCTCCTAATCCTACGAATTGGATTTCAAAGAATGAATGGATTCTCTTCTATAGACAATTGAAGTTTATGAATGACAATTTCGAAATCACAAAGGGACTAGAAGAATATTTCTTCAAAAATCATGAGAAGTTTAAGGAAATTTATGAATCCAACAACGCTCATAACGAGCCTTTGCCTGACTATTGGAATGAAAAAATTACAGACTTCATGAAATTATGCTTTATAAAAATGATTAGACCAGATAAACTCATCGTAGCCATTCAGAACTGGATCGAAAGAAATTTAGGAAAAGATTTTGTTGAGCCTCCATCATTTAGCATTTATAAATCATATAAAGATAGTTCAAACATTATTCCTCTGATTTTCATTTTGTCCCCTGGTAGTGACCCTATCAATGATATCAACAATTTCGCAATTGAGCAAGGCTATGATAAAAAATTCGAATATGTTTCTTTGGGTAAAGGACAAGAAAAAAACGCTTTAGATAAATTGGAAATGATGAGGACCAAGGGTGGATGGGTTCTCCTACAAAACTGTCATTTAGCTCAATCATTTATGAGTAAATTAGAAGAAATTGTAGAAAACTTTGATTCTAACTGGCCAGATAAAGATTTTAGATTATGGATGACCTCCATGTCCAATGACTTCTTCCCTGTTAGTGTTTTACAAAACTCTGTAAAGATCACAATAGAGCCACCTAAAGGACTGAAGAACAATCTCTTGAGAACCTACAATAAATTAGAAAACAGAGATTTAGATGATTGTCTTAAGAAGAATGAATATAAAACTTTAATTTTCGGGTTAAGCTTTTTCCATGCGATTGTACAGGACAGAAGAAAATATGGACCTATCGGATGGAATGTTCGATATGATTTTACTAATGAAGATTGGATGGTCTGTCAGAAACAAATAAAAATATTTCTTGAAGAATATGAGGGAATTCCTTATCGTGTTCTTGACTACCTATTAGGAGATATCAATTATGGTGGAAGAGTAACAGACGACAAAGATCAAAGATTAATTAAGAACATATTAAGAATTTATTTAACGCCTAGTATCTTTAAATATTCTGGATACAAATTTTCAAAATCAGGTATGTATTATTGTCCTGAGCCAGGAGATCACGAAAATTATTACAATTACATAAACAATCTTCCAGTAAACTCAGAACCAGAAGTATTCGGCCTACATGAAAACGCTGATATAATAACTGCACAGAATGAAGGATACAGTCTTCTAGACACAGTCCTAAATATTCAACCTAGAATAAGCGGAGTTAAAGGAAAAAGTCAAGAAGAAATGATAATGGAAATATTAACAGATATAGAAAAGAAAACTCCACCTCCCTTTGATAAAGATCAGATATTTCATCATTTCCCAACTGATTATAATGAATCTATGAATACTGTTTTAATTCAAGAAGTGATTAGATATAATGTCTTATTGAACACAATGAATAAAACTATTAAAATATTGAAAAAGGCTTTAACAGGTAAGATTGTAATGAGCGACGAGACAGAGATGATGTCTAGAAGTTTATTCAATAACCAAGTGCCTTCAATTTGGAGTGGTGTATTCCTTAGCATGAAACCCTTGTCTTCATGGATTGTAGATTTAACAGACAGAATTTCCTTCTTCCAAAAATGGATCGACAGTAGAAAAACCCCTAACTCATTTTGGATATCAGGTAAATTAAACTAATTACTTAATTATTATAGGATTTTCGTTTCCTCAAGCTTTCCTTACAGCGGCCCTTCAAAACTACGCTAGACAAAATAAAGTTGCAATTGATCTATTAACTTTTGAATTTAAGATTTATGACAGATTAAAGCATTCTGATATAACAGAAAAGCCTTCCTCTGGTGTTTATGTGTATGGAATGTTCCTAGAAGGGGCCAGATGGAATTATCAAACCCACTATCTTGATGATTCTCTCCCAAAGGAATTATATACAGACGTTCCAGTAATTCATTTCCTACCAGTTTCAAACAGACAACCTCCCACTTCAGGCGTCTATTTCTGCCCACTTTATAAAGTTTTATCACGTGCTGGAACACTATCAACTACTGGGCATTCTACTAACTATGTCTTGAATGTTGAACTTCCTTCAGATAGAGAAGAAAATGTCTGGGTCAGAGCAGGAGTTGCTATGTTCTTATCTTTAAAAATATAATTTTTATTAAAATAATAAATTTTATTGAAATGAATTAAAAATTATTTATTTTAAAAGAATATAAATATGATATTTGTAATAATTTATTTAAATGACTCATGAAAGTTTAAAACAAATTCAATGCGTGATGAATATGCTCGAACTAAATGATGAAAGTACACCATTTACAGTTTTTAGTTGCAACACATGTGAAGAAAAACCAACAAACATATGCAGTTACTGTTTTGAAAATTGCCATGAAGCAGGACACAACCAAAGTTTGAGATTAGTTAGCCAGTCTGAAACTTTTATGAAACATACAAAATGTAGTTGTGCTTTAAACGATCACATAATTAAGACTAAAACAATATCTAATATGTTACGTACTAAATTATCCTATGATCCAGCAAGTACAAATTATTGCAATATGCATGATATTTTGAAACATACATCGATTAGGTTTTTATTTAAGGAAAAACACCAAGACTCAAAAGATAGAAGAAGACATAATGACAAATATTTCTGCCTATTTTGCATTAGATTTTGCAAATATAAAAATATCAAAGAAAATGACATGGATAATTTTTATGAAAGGGTAGCAGCAGAAAATTTTACTAAAGAAAATTTTCCTCAATGCAAATGTTCCATTGTTGAAAATCATTATCCATTTTACGAGAACATTAAAAGTCTAGAAAATCTTTTAGAATCAGAAATTTATGATGAAGATTTAACAGAGCAGCATATTTCTACTTTTATATTTAATGATCAAAAAAGACTTGAAGATTATTTCCAGCCTATATTTTCTTTTCATAAAATTATTCGAGAAAAAATTCAAACTGGAGATTCCTTACAACTTCAAAGAGAACCTCTTTCAAAATCTTATGTAAATTCGATATCGATATTGGCTACTATTCGTAATTGTTTTGGTGCCGATTTTTACTTAATAAGAAATGATCTTCAGAATTGTTTCAATTTTGATTTTTTAAAAATTTTATTCTCAACCCATCCGGAAAAAGATGATTCTCTTTTAAAAGTTAAAGCCTCATCTATCAAAT
>Ga0169931_10004901_pt1 | contig 20637 bp, 22 predicted proteins | sample Kivu_15m_20L_FD_129675 | JGI IMG/M metagenome (GOLD analysis project Ga0169931, IMG submission 129675) | Freshwater microbial communities from Lake Kivu, Western Province, Rwanda to study Microbial Dark Matter (Phase II) - Kivu_15m_20L... | ecosystem: Environmental > Aquatic > Freshwater > Lake... | reverse complement strand
GCTCACCTTGTACGAAAGCACCTGGCACCAGGGCGTGGTGGGCCTGATCGCCTCCCGGGTGCGCGAGAAAGCGCACCGGCCGACGATCTGCTTCGCGCCCGCGGGCAACGGGCAGCTGCGCGGCTCCGGCCGCTCCATCCCGACGCTGCACCTGCGCGATTGCCTGGACCTGGTCGCCAAGCGCGCACCCGGGCTGGTGCAGCGCTTCGGCGGCCACGCGCAGGCCGCCGGCCTCACCATCCTGGAAAAGGACCTCCCGCGCTTCCGCGCGTCGTTCGAGGAAACCGCCGCGGCGCTCCTGCCCGAGGCTGCGCGGCTGCGCGTGGTCGAGACCGACGGCGAGCTGGAACCCGCCTACCATTCGCTGGAAGTGGCGCAGTTGCTCGATGCACAGATCTGGGGCCAGGGCTTTCCGCAGCCTCTCTTCTGCGCTACATTCGCGGTCGAAAGCCAGCGCGTCGTCGGTGAGCGGCACTTGAAGCTGAAACTGAGGTTCTCGGGGACTTCCAATGATGGCCGGCGCATGGAAGCGATGCGATTCAATTCCCCGGAATTCCTGCCCGCCAGGGTCTGCGCCGCCTACCGCATCGGCGTCAACGAATTCAACAGCATGAAGACAGTGCAACTCACAGTGGAGCACACCGAATGAAAACCCTCAGATTCCTCGCCCTTGCCGCGGCGCTCGTCGCCGGCGGCGCCCACGGCCAGGCGAAGGACAAGGCACCGGTGGACGCCGGCCCCTATGTGCCCTCGCCGCAGAGCGTGGTCGCGGACATGCTCAAGATCGCCGACATCGGGCCGAAGGACTTCGTCATCGACCTGGGTTCCGGCGACGGCCGCATCGTGCTCACCGCCGCCCAGGTGTTCGGCGCCAGCGGTTTCGGCGTTGAAATCAAGGATAACCTGGTGAAGGAATCCAACGAGGCCGCAAGGCTCCAGGGCGTGGCCGACCGCGTCAAGTTCATCACCGCGGATCTGTTCAAGACCGACATTTCGAAAGCCACGGTGCTCACCATGTACCTGCTGCCCAACACGGTGAACATGCTGAAGGACAAGTTGCTCACCGAGTTGCGCCCGGGCACCAAGATCCTGTCGCACGACTATCCCCTGTCGGGCTGGATTCCGGAGCGCTACGTGCAGATGGACCTGGAGGACAAGATCGCGATCAGCGGGGTCACCACCACGCTGATCTACCTCTACATGGTGCCGGCGAAGGTCGGACCGTCCTGGACGGCGAACGTGCCGGCCGCGGTCAGCAAGGAACCGATCCGGCTCAACCTCCGGCAGCAGGTGACGCGCGTCTCGGGCGTGGCGCGCGTCGGCGGCCGCGACGTTTCCGTGGAGGATGGCAAGCTGCGCGGCGAGAAACTGTCGTTCCGGCTCGACGTGGGCGGCAAGAGCTACGAGTTCATCGGCACGGTGAGGGGCGAGGCGATCGTGGAGGGTACCGTCGCGGGCCCCGGCACCAAGGGCACCTGGACCGCCGGCCTGGCGAAGTAATGCGCCTCAAGGTCGAATCCGGCGCAGTCCGCCTGGAAATCGAGCTGCGCGACACGCCCACGGCGAAGGCGCTCGCGGCCGCCCTGCCCTTCGAATCCACCGCGCAGACTTGGGGAGAGGAGGTCTATTTTTCGACGCCGGTGAGCGCGAAGCTGGAGCCAGACGCGCAGCAGACGGTCGAGCCCGGCACCGCCTGCTTTTGGACCCAGGGCGAGGCGATTGCGCTCCCTTACGGGCGCACACCTATCTCGACCGATGCGAGATCCAAGCTGGCCGCGCCCTGCAACCTGATCGGCAAGGTGCTGGGCAACTGCAAGGTGCTGGCGAGAATCCGCTCGGGCGCGAAGATCCGGGTGACGGCGGCCTGATGGAACGAAAACGCGTCAACTCCTCGCGCATCCGCTCGGTCGGCTACGACGAGAAGTCGATGACGCTCGAGATCGAGATGTCCAACGGCCAGGTGTTCCAGTATTCGCGCGTCTACCCCGAGGTGCACCGGCGCTTCATGGCCGTGCCCAACCCGACCGCGTTCTACGACGACAAGATCGCCGAGGAATACACCGCGCGGCGGGTATAATCCGCGCCTTCGCACGCAAGACCCGGAATCCCGTGGAAGCCGAACGCATCAACCAAATCGCCTCGATGCTCACCGACCTGCAGTCCAGGTCCGCCGAGCTGCGGAGGTATCTTTGACTTCGACACCAAGCAACGGCGCCTCGAGGCGCTGAACCGCGAGCTCGAAGACCCCAGGCTGTGGGAGAGCCCGCAGCGCGCGCAGGAACTGGGCAAAGAGAAGAAGACCCTGGACGCCGTGGTATCCACGCTGCAGCGCGTGGACGGCGGCGTCGCGGACGCGAAGGAATTGTTCGCGATGGCCCAGGCCGAGAACGACGCGGCCACCCTGGCCGGAGTCGGCGAGGATGCCGCGGCGCTGGAGAAGGACGTCGCCGCGCTGGAGTTCCGCCGCATGTTCTCCAATCCGCTGGACCCGAACAACTGCTTCATGGACATCCAGGCCGGCGCCGGCGGCACCGAGGCGCAGGACTGGGGCTCGATGCTGCTGCGCATGTACCTCAAGTACTGCGACAAGAAGGGCTTTCGCGCCGAGATCCTGGAGCAGACCGACGGCGAGGTGGCCGGCATCAAGAGCGCGACGCTGAAGATCGAGGGCGACTACGCCTACGGCCACCTGCGGACCGAGAACGGCGTGCACCGGCTGGTGCGCAAGTCGCCGTTCGACTCCAACGCCCGGCGCCACACCTCGTTCGCCAACATCTTCGTCTACCCCGAGGTGGACGAGTCCATCGAGGTCGACATCAACCCGGCCGACCTGCGGGTGGACGTCTACCGCGCCTCCGGCGCCGGCGGCCAGCACGTCAACAAGACCGAGTCCGCGGTGCGCATCACCCACCTGCCGACCGGCATCGTGGTGCAGAGCCAGAACGACCGCTCGCAGCACCGCAACCGCGCCACCTGCATGGCGCTGCTGAAGTCCCGCCTCTACGACCTCGAGCTGAAGAAGCTCAACGCCGAGCAATCGAAACTCGAGTCCTCGAAGACCGACATCGAGTGGGGCCACCAGATCCGCAGCTACGTGCTGGACCAGTCCCGCATCAAGGACCTTCGCACTGGCGTCGAGAAGGGCGCCACGCAGCAGGTGCTGGACGGGGACCTGGACGACTACATCCACGCGAGCCTGAAGCAGGGCGTATAACGACAAGGCATCTGAAGATCATGGAAGACGACAACAAGCTGGTGGAGGAACGGCGCGAAAAGCTGAAGGCCCTGCGCAACGCGGGCATCGCCTTTCCCAACGACTTCCGCCGCCGGCACCTCGCCGCCGACCTGCACCTGGAGCACGGCAACCGCGGCAAAGAAGAACTGGAGCCGCTCAAAGCCGAGGCCTCGGTCGCCGGCCGCATGGTGTTGAAGCGCGTCATGGGAAAGGCGAGCTTCACCACGCTGCAGGACGGCTCGGGCCGCATCCAGCTCTACATCTCCAACGACGCCACCGGCGCCGAGGCACACGAGGCCTTCAAGCACTGGGACCTAGGCGACATCGTCGCCGCCGAGGGGACGCTGTTCCGCACCAAGACCAACGAGCTCACCGTCCTGGTGTCCAGGCTGCGCCTGCTGGTGAAGGCCCTGCGCCCGCTGCCGGAGAAGTTCCACGGCATCGCCGACCAGGAGCTGAAGTACCGCCAGCGCTACGTCGACCTGATCGTGACCGAGAAGTCGCGCGAGACCTTTCTCGCCCGTTCGCGCGTCGTGCAGGCGATCCGCGAGGCGATGGTGGCCGACGGCTACCTGGAAGTCGAGACGCCGATGATGCAGCCCATCCCCGGCGGCGCGGTGGCGCGGCCCTTCAAGACCCACCACAACGCCCTGGACATGGACCTCTACCTGCGCATCGCGCCGGAGCTGTACCTGAAGCGCCTCGTGGTGGGCGGCCTGGAGCGGGTGTTCGAGGTCAACCGTAATTTCCGCAACGAAGGCATCTCCACCCGCCACAACCCCGAATTCACCATGATGGAGTGGTACTGCGCCTACCAGGACTGCGAGTACATGATGGCGCATACCGAGAAACTGGTGCGCGGCGCGGCGCAGGCGGCGGGAAACCTGGCGGTCGCGTACCAGGGCAAGACGCTGGACTTCGGCGCGCCCTTCGAGCGCCTGCCCATGACCGAGGCGATCCGGCACCAGGGCGTCGAGGGCGACCTGCGCGACCGCGCCTTCCTGTCAGGCCGGCTGAAGGCACTCGGCGTCGCGCACGAGGACGCGCAGGGCTGGGGCGCGCTGCAACTCATGCTGTTCGAGGCGCTGGCGGAGAAGCACCTCGTCCAGCCCACCTTCGTCACCGAGTTCCCGGCCGAGGTCTCGCCGCTCGCGCGCCGCAACGACCACGACCCCGGCATCGTCGACCGCTTCGAACTCTTCGTGGACGCCAAGGAAATCGCCAACGGCTTCTCGGAGCTGAACGACCCCGAGGACCAGGCGGCGCGCTTCCTGGAGCAGGTCAAGCTGAGGAAGGCGGGCGACCACGAGGCGATGTACTACGACGCGGACTACATCCGCGCCCTGGAGCACGGCCTGCCGCCCACCGCGGGCGGGGGCCTCGGGATCGACCGGCTGGTGATGCTGCTGACCGACAGTCCGTCGATCCGCGACGTCATCCTCTTCCCCCACATGCGGCCGGAGGCTTAGGACCAAAGCTCGGCGGCTGCGGACTTCGCCGCGGCTTCTCCTTCGGCGAGCGCTTGCACGAGCAGGCCGCCGTAGCCCGAGCGCACCGCGCCGGCGGCATAGACTCCCGCCATCGCGGTTCTCAGACCTGCATTGGTGAGCAAGCGTCCGCCGGCGTCGCGCGCCACTAGATCCGGCACGAACGCGCACGCCGGCTCCAGCCCGACATAGGCAAAGAACCCGGCACAGGGAATCACCCCTTCGCCACCCTGAGCGCGCCGAACGCGCACGGCCTTCACCGCCTCGTCGCCCAGCACAGCTTCGACGCGTGTTTCCCAATGGATCGTAATCTGGCCGTGCGCCACAACCTGATCCGTGAAATGCCGCTTGGCGCGGAAGGAGGCCCCGCGATGCACCAGGTGGACGCGCTTCGCGTAGCCCGTCAATACCAGCGCCTCCTGCAGTGCCGCGTCGCCGCCGCCGACTACCATGACCTCCTGACCGGTGAAGAACGGCCCGTCGCAGTTCGCGCACTGGGACACGCCCCGTCCTTCGTAGTCGGCCTCGCCGGGTACACCCAACCGACGCAGCGTTGCGCCCGAGGCCACCACGACCGCTCGCGCGAGATGGGTGCCGGCATCGCTCTGCACCTCGACGGCGTCACCGCCGCGCACCACGGACAGTGCGGTTCCGGTTATCGCTTCCGCGCCGAGATCGGCGATCTCCGCACTCATGTCTGCAGCCAAGTCGCTGCCGGATCCCTGGACTTCGCCATCCAGATGGTTGATGTTGGTCACCAGTCCACCGCTGAACACGGCCTCCAGGGTCGCGACGGACAGGCCGTCGCGCAGCGCCTTGCGCGCGGCTGCCAAGCCGGCGGCGCCGGTACCGATGACCAGGATATCGTGCACCGGCGGGCTAGTTCGGCTTAATACCAGCGTTGTCCACCACCGCCTTGAAGCGCGCCATGTCGAGCTTGATGCGGGCCGCGAATTCGCGCGAAGGGACGCCCGCGGTATCGAACCCGGCATCGGCGAAGCGCGTCTTGACGTCGGCCTGCTGCAGGGTCTGGCGGATTTCCTGGTCCACTTTGTCCACGATCGCCTGCTGCGTGCCCTTCGGGGCGAACAGTCCAACCCAGAAATTGGCGTCCACGTCGCCTATGCCCAGCTCCTTCAGCGTGGCCCAAGACGGCTGGAACGCCGTGCGCTTGGCCGTGGTCACGGCGAGCACCCGCACCCGGTTACCCTTTATGTGGGGCAGCGCGCCCGGGATGGAGGCGACGCCAAGGGGCACCTCGCCCGAGGCCACCGCCGCCGCGGCAGGCGAGCCGCCCTTGAAGGGAACGTGCAGCAGCTTGATGCCCGCGACCTGAGCGAACCACTCGGCGGACAACTGGTTCAGCGAACCGTTTCCTGCCGAGGAATAGGCCAGCGCGCCGGGGTTGGCCTTGGCCGCCGCCACCAAGTCCTTCATGGAATGGTAGGGCGAATGCTGGTTGACGATATAGACCATGGGCGCATCGCACACCAGGTTCACCGGCACGAAGTCCCTTTCTGGGTCATAAGGCATCTCCTTGAACAGCGCCGGATTGATCGCGAACTCGCCGACGTGCGCCATGAAGAACGAGTAGCCGTCGGGCGCCGACTTGGCGACGTTGGTAGCAGCGATGAAGCCGCTGCCACCGGGCCTGTTCTCGACCACGAACTGCCAGCCGAGGCGCTCGCTCATCTTCGCCGTCAGGATGCGCGCGGCGACGTCGACGCCGCCGCCGGGCGCGAAGGGCACCACCACGCGGATAGGCTTGCTCGGGTAGTCCTGCGCTAATGCCGGGGATGCTAGGACCGCCACGGCCGCGAGAATTGTTGCCACTGTACGCTTCATCGTCTGCTCCTCGCTGTTTGGTGACGGGATGCTGCGGAACTCTTTGCGTTAGATCGGGTTTTCACGCGCCCTGGCTCGCGCACTTTGCGACGCGCCGGCGTCGCCAGCGCAGCGTCATGCTCGCCAAGCAGCGGTGGGGGGCGCCGCACACGCCCCGGTGTGCTCGAAAGGCGGATCGGAATGCCCGGCACCGTGATTACGCCGCACTTCTTGTGATCCATGCGCACCAGCATCCCGACCTCGCCAAGGTAGCCGTCGGCGATCGCCTCGTCGATGGAATTGACCGGACCGGCCGGGATGTCCGCCGCCTGGAGCCGCGCGATCCAGCGATCGCGGCTCTGCTCGCGAAAGCGCTCCACCAGCAGCGGCACAAGCGCCTGGCGGTTTGCAATGCGTTGAGCGTTAGTCTCGAAGCGTGAGTCCTCGGCCCATTGCGGGCGTTCCATCGCGCCGCAAAACGCCTGCCAGAACTTGTTATTGACGACGCAGACGTTCAGATACTTGCCATCGCCTGCGAGAAAGGTACCGTAAGGGACAATTTGCGGGTGCAGGTCCTCCGGCGTCCGGCGTTGCGGAACCGACCCGGCATTGAGGTAGATCGCCGCAAGCTGGCCCAGCACGGCGAAGGCGCCGTCCATGAGAGACACCGCGACGCGCTGGCCGCGACCGGTACGCTGCCGTGCCAGCAACGCCATCAAGATGCCTATGGTCGCGTTGGTGCCTGCAGTCAGGTCGACCAAATTCACGCCCGGCCGGAGCGGCGTGCGCCCGGGCTCGCCGGTCATGCTCTGCAGGCCGCTCATCCCGGAGATGAGCAAGTCGTAGCCTGGGCGCTCGCGGTAGCGGCTCTCGGCGTGGAACGCCGACACAGCGCAGTACACCAGCCGCGGGTTCAGGCGCCGCAGCACGGCATAGCCGAGCCCGAGCCGGTCCATTACGCCGGGTCGGAAGTTCTCTACCACGATGTCCGCGTCACGCGCCAACTCGCGTACCGCTTCGCGGCCCGCAGGCCGCTTCAGATCCACGGCGACGCTGCGCTTGTTGCGATTCAAGCTAAGGTAGAACACGCTTTCGCCGCCGAGGAACGGCGGGCCGAGCGCGCGCAACTCGTCGCCACCGTCAGGCTCCTCGATCTTCAGCACGTCGGCGCCGAAGTCGCCCAGCAGCATGGTGCAATACGGACCCGCGACCACCCGGGTGAAGTCGAGTACCCGGAGGCCGGCGAGCGGCCCGGCGCCAGCAGCAGGATGCGCCACTAGACCCCAGGCCCGGTCAGGGCGGCCACTACGGCCTCAAGAGCCTCGCTACCTCGTCCCTTCGCCTTGTCCGGCGGCAGGGTCGCAAACGGGAGCGGAATGGAGACGATCGGCAGGTCAGGAATGCCAAGCGTCGCCGCCTGCTTGTTGCCGGCGTTGACGAAGCCGGTGGTGCAAAGAGTCGCGGTGGCGATTCCCTTGCGCTCCAACTGAACCATGTCATGCACACTGCACGACACGCAGGAGCCTCAATCGCCAATAGCCGTGACCACCGCGTCGCAATCAGCCAGCGAGGCCAGTACCGCCGGGGCAGCGAACTTGGTATAGGTCTTCTTCTTGACCAGCCGGACATCGCAGCCGTGCTCTGCGCGTAGCCGCTCACTTAACTCCAGCAGCAAGTACTCCGCGTTATGCTTGATATTGTCCAGTAGGCCGATGCGCTTGCCTTTCAACGTCGCTAGCCGCGCCGCACCAGACTGCGCAGCGGCGCCCTCTCCCACACCTGGGTCAATCAGGATTGTCGCCATACCAACCTCCATGCTTGGTTGAAATACAAAGTCACATTCATTCCACTGCCACGGTGACTGAGGGAGTGGCCCATCCGGGCAGGAACGCAGTGTGCCGCCCGGGACCACCTGCCACCACGATGGTGATCTCGCACGGACGCCGCACCAGCGGCACCATTTCATTCTCGTCCTCGCGGTTGACCCAGCGCGGCCAGAAATTGCGCTTCACCTCCCGTCCGTAGAGTCCACCCAGCTTCACCAGCCGAACCGGCTTGCGTGCCTTCTCGTAGAGGTACTCTTTGAGGTGCTGCTTGGTCCAGCCGTCCTGCGCGATCGTCTCGGCATGGCTTGGGCACAGCACCACCATGACCTCGCCCTGGGCGTAGAACATGTTCTTGCCTAGCGTCGCCATCGTGTCGGCTATGGTGTAGGCAAGGTCGTTTGCGTTCTGGCTAGCCTGGTTGTTGACGTTGTGCGGCGCCTCGCAGCCGAAAACCGTGACCGCGCTCTGCTCGCGACTAAGACCTCGCTCCACGTGCAGCGGATCCCAGGGACTCTGCTCTTCGTTCTCGGCAATGCAATAGGTGTACTTGCCCGGATGGCCCAAGGTGGCCTTGTCGGTAACGCCCGGAATGGCACGGCCAAGATTGGTCAAAATCAACTTGATGGCGCGGCCGATGGTGGCATTTGCCCGATTGCCCTGACCGAAAACGTTCGAGCCGCAGTTCATGCCAAGCGCCAGCCTCGCCGGCCCGTTGACCACCACCAGCGGGGTGGAGAGGTGGGTTGAGCACTGCATGCCGTTCAGATTTAGAGCCGGATCGGTCATGGCCTTCACCGCGGCCACGATCACCGGCATGTACTCGGGCAGGCAGCCGGCCATGACCGCGTTGACAGCGATCTTCTCCACGGTCGCCGTCGCCCAAGCCGGTGGGACCTTGGCCACCACGGTAGAGGGCGTGAGCGGCGTACCCCTCAGCATGGCCTCGACCCTCTCCGGAGTCGGCGGTACCACCGGCAAGCCGTCAGTCCAGCCCCGGTCGTAGCAGAACTGAATGGGGTCGTCGCTGTCTGCCAGCTCGTGTCGTGCCGCCGCCTTCATCGCTCGTGCCTCCCAAGGCTCCCTACTCGAAGGAATCGCATACGCGAACTCTTGAACCGAGTATGGCCGCCTGTTCGCGGCAACGTCAATCGCTGGACTTGAAACTAAAACGTGGCAAAACTGGCCGGAACTCAAGGCCCAGATGCACTACGAAACGCGCTAGCGGCAGTACTCCGCCAGGCCCGGTGGGAGAAGCATCTCAATCTCTCGAACCTCGCGCTGGATTGTGTCCAGCACCTCTTCGGCACGCTCCTGGGGCAGTAGTTCAAAGGGACCGCTCACCACCAGGGCCGCAAACGGCACGCCGCCCGGGCCCCGAATCGCGACCGCAAGAGAGGTAATGCCCGGGACGATATCGCCAAGATTGACGCCCGCACCCCGCTGTTCGGATCGGCGGATCATCCGCTCAACAGAGGCAAGGCGCCGGTCGCGCGCACGGCGCATACGGCGCAGGTTCTCGGTGAGAATTGGCGTGCGCTCAGTCGCCGGCAACACCGCTAGTATCGCCACGCCACCCGAGGAAAGGCACAGCGCACGCCGCGTGCCAATCTCGATCGACAGACCCTTGATGGTGGCCTCGCCGACACGCGCCGCACAAACGAAGTCGTTGCCGCTGCGCAGGTACAAGAAGGCGACGCCGCGCGTGCGCCTGGCGAGTCGTGTGAGCGATGGGCGGCACAGAGTCTCGAACTCAACCATCGTCGGTATAGCAAGCCCCATTTCATAAAGTGCTGGCCCCGGGAGGTAGTGCCGGTCTGCGTGTCGCTGCACGGCAAAGCGCTCGCGCACCAGGCAGGACAGCATGCGCGAGGCGGTGCCGCGGTCCAATTCGCAGCGCTCCGCAAGGTCAGTGAGGCGCCAACCCAGACGCGAGCGCGCGGATAGCTCGCGCACCAGTTGCAAGGCGCGTTCGATGCTCTGTGTGCCGCGGGTCGCCATGGCATCATATTTTCACATAGTAAAAATCCGCTGTCTGTCAGTACTTTATGCCGTACCGCACAACTGCAACCAGCGCGTACCGTGCATCCATGCTCCAGTTCGGCACATTGGCGGACGCGCAAGCGAACCGCCGCCACCTTCGCCTTGCCAACGGCACCGGCTTCTGGCGCAGCGACCTGATCGAGCCCGGCACCGACGCGGACTCCGCCACGCAGGCATGGCATCCGCAGGCGTTCCTCGTCGAGCAGGACCCGGACGCCGAAATCCTCCCGCACTACCACGAGGAGGACGAATTCCAGGTGGTCGTCGAGGGCGACGGCAGCTTCGGCCACCACCCGGTGCGACCGGTCACAGTGCATTTCGCCGGCAGCCATACCGGCTACGGCCCGATTCGCTCCGGAAACCGCGGCCTGCATTACTTCAGTCTGCGCCCCCGCAAGGACCCCGGCGCGCGGTTCCTCCCAGAATGGCGCGACCGCATGAAGAAAGGACCCAAGCGGCACATCCTCGCCGATCCCGTGTCCGCCGTCGGCGCCGGCACCACGACCGTCATCGAGCCGCAACCGGACGGCATCGCCGCCTGGGTGCTCTGCGCCCCGGCGGGCGCCCGGATCGAGCCGCCCGCGCCTCCTCCCGGCGCGGCGCGCTACTACTTGGTGATCGACGGCAGCATCGATTGGAAGGGCGCGCGACTGCCCAGGCTTTCCACGACCTTCGCCGCCGGCGAGTCCTTCCAGCCGGTCGCCGGAGCGGACGGCGCGAGCCTTCTCACGCTGCAGTTCCCATGCTGAGCGCCCTCTCCGGCATCCGGGTGCTCGACCTCTCTCGCGTGCTGGCGGGCCCGTTGTGCGCGCAGATCCTGGCCGACCACGGCGCCGAGGTGGTCAAGGTCGAGCCGCCGGCCGGCGACGAGACGCGCAGCTACGGACCACCCTTCGTCGAGGGCTCCGGCGCCTATTACTACGCGCTCAACCGCAACAAGACCTGCATGGCGCTCGACCTCAAGCGCACGGAGGCGCGCGAGATCGTGTCGCGCATGCTGAAGAGGGCCGACGTCGTCATCGAGAACTTCCTGCCCGGCACCATGGAGAAGTGGGGCCTGGGCTACGACACGCTCGCGGCCCGGCACCCCGGCCTGGTCTACTGCCGCATTACGGGCTTCGGCGCGGACGGCCCGCTTGGCGGCTTGCCGGGCTACGACGCGGTGGTGCAGGCCATGGCCGGGCTCATGAGCATCAATGGGGAGGGCGAGGCGACGCGCATCGGCGTCCCGGTGGTCGACATGTGCACCGGGATGAACGCCGCGATCGGTATCCTGCTCGCGCTCGCCGAGCGCTCGCGCTCCGGGCTCGGCCAGCGCGTCGAATCCTGCCTGTACGACACCGCGCTGGGCCTGCTGGTCCCCCATGCCGTCAACTGGCTCTATTCCGGCCGCGAGCCGAAGGCCCTGGGATCCGCGCATCCGAACATCTACCCTTACGACAAGTTCGCCGCCGGCGGCCGTGAGATCTACCTCGGCGTGTCGAACGACGGCCAGTTCCGCCGCTTCGCCGCGATCATCGGCCTGCCGGCGCTCGCCGACGACGCCCGCTTTCGCGACAACGCCGGGCGCAGCCAGAATCGTGCCGATCTGCGCAAGCTCATCGAACAAGCGCTGGCGACGCGTGATGCAGCGCACCTCGCGAACGAACTGATGGCTGCGGGCGTTCCCGCCGGTGTGGTGGCGCCGGTATCGGAGGCGCTGGAGCATCCGCACACCGCGCACCGCGGCATGCGGGTCGAAAAGGACGGCTACCGCGGGATCGGCGTTCCCGTGAAGTTGTCGCGCACCCCTGGCGCAGTGCGCAGCGCACCGAAAGCAAAGGGCGCCGATACGCGGGCCGTGCTGGCCGGGCTCGGCTACGACGCATCCGAGATCGATGCCCTGCTCGTCGCGAAGGCGGTGCTGTGAGATCCGCCGTCGCCGCGAGCCGGGACTTCTCCTGGGACAGCCTCTGGGCGCTGTTCGACGGCGACCGCGAGCGAATGAACATCGCCCACGAGTGCATCGACCGGCACCGCGCGCGCGGCACCGCCATCAGCATCCAGTTCGCGGACGGCCATGCCGAGCACCTCGGCTTCGCCGAGCTCGCGGACGACACCTCGCGCTTCGCGCATTGGCTGGCGCGCCGGGGCGTGCGCAAGGGCGACCGCGTCGCCGTGATGCTCGAGCCCTCGCGCGCCTTCTACGTCGCCATGTTCGGCGCCATCAAGTACGGCGCCGTGGCGGTGCCGATGTTCACCCTGTTCGGCCCGGACGCGCTGGCACTGCGCATCGAGGACTGCAAGCCCTCGCTGGTCATCACGCAGGACCGGTCCGAGGCGCTTCGCGGCCGCTTCCCGGACCTCGCGCTGGTGGACGCCGATGCCGCCTTCTGGTCCGCGCTGCAGGCGGAGTCGCCCGTGTTCGCGCCCTCGACGCAAGCCTCCGACCTGGCGGCATTCCAGTACACCTCCGGCACCACGCGCGAACTGCCCGAAGCGGTCAAGCACACCCATCGCTCGGTGGTGACGCTGATGGTGGCGGCGCTCTACGGTGTGGGCCTGGAGCAGGGCGACCGCTACTTTTGCCCCTCGTCTCCGGCCTGGGGCCATGGGCTGTGGCACGGCACCATCGCCCCGCTCGCGCTGGGCATCCACATCGGCGCCTACTCGGGCAAATTCGACCCGCTCCCGATCCTGGAGGCGCTGCGCGACTTCTCCATCGACAACCTCTCGGCCGCGCCGACCGTGTTCCGCATGATCCGCAACACCGGCCGTGCGGCCGAGTACGGGATACGGCTGCGCAAGCTGTCCTATACCGGCGAGCCGATGGATCGCGCCACCTGGGACTGGGCCAAGGCAACCTTTGGCGTCGCCCCGTGCAGCTTTTACGGCAGCACCGAGGTTGGCGTGCTGGTGGTGAACTTCCCCGGGTTTCCCGACTATAAGGTCAGGCGCGGCGCACTGGGTAAGCCGGTGCCTGGCCTCCAGGTCGACATCGTCGACCGCGACGGCAAGGTGCTGCCGCCGGACCAATCGGGCGAGATCGCGGTCCGGCGCAAGGACGGCTGGTTCTACGTCAAGGACCGCGGCTACCGGGACGCCGAGGGCTACCTCTTCATCGAGGGTCGCTCGGACGACGTCATCATCTCCGCCGGCTGGACCATGAGCGCAGTGGAAATCGAGAACACCCTGCTGCGGCACCCGGCCGTGGCCGAGGCCGCCGTGGTCGGCGTGCCCGATGCGCTGCGCGGTCAGGTGGCCAAGGCATTCATCGTGCCGCGGGTGTACGACGCCGGGACGGACACGCGCGACGACATCCAGAAGTTCATGAAGGCGCAGTTGAGCCAGCACGAGTACCCCCGCCACGTCGAGTTCGTGGGCGAACTGCCCAAGACGCCCGCGGGCAAGATCAACCGCAAGGCACTGCGCGACAGCGCCCGGCAGGACACCTAGGAGAAGCCATGCAGACTGCAATCGCAGTGCAACGGGAATTCGTGGGCATCACCGACCAGGCGCTGGACGAACTGCGCCAGCGGATCGGGAAGAAAATCGAGAACACAGTCGAGCCCTGGTGCTACGAGGCCACGCGCGACAACATCCGGCACTACGCCCACGGCATCGGCGACGACAACCCGCTGTGGTGCGACCCAGACTACGCGAAGAACACGCGCTACGGCGACGTCATCGCCCCACCCTCGTTCTTGTTCTCCTGCAGCCGGATCGTGAGCGGCTACGTCGGCGGCCTGCCCGGCGTGCATGCCATGTTCGCGGGCTGCGACTTCACCTGGATGAAGCCGATCCGGCGCAATGCGGTGATTTCCACCAGCGCCTACCTCAAGGACCTGGTCGAGCACGACACGAAGTTCGCTGGCCGCTCGGTGCAGCAGATCTACCACGTCGACTTCTACGACGAAACCGGCGACCAGCTCGCCGCCGCGGAAACCTGGTGCTTCCGTACCGACCGGGACCTCGCTCGGGAATCGGGCACCAAGTACAAGGAAGTGAACGCGCGCCCGCCCCGCGTCTATTCCCAGGCCGAGCTGGACAAGGTCTACGACCTGTACGCGAAGGAGGAAGTGCGCGGCGCCACGCCGCGCTACTGGGAAGACGTGAAGGAAGGCATGCCGATGCCGGTGATGGCCAAGGGCCCGATGACGGTGACCGGCTTCATCGCCTATGCGCAGGGCTGGGGCGGGCTTTACATCCGCGCCAACAAGCTCGCCTGGCAACTGCAGCAGAAACACCCGAACGCCGGCATCAAGAACCGCTTCGGCATCCCGGACTGCCCGGAGCGCGTGCACTGGGAGCCGGAGTTCGCGCTCAAGGTCGGCGCCCCGGGCGCGTACGACTACGGCCCGGAGCGCTGCTCCTGGCTCGGGCACTACGTCACCAACTGGATCGGGGACGACGGCATGCTGGTCAAGCTCTACAGCCAGATCCGGCGCCACAACCCGGAGGGCGACCTGCTGTTCATCCAGGGCGAGCTGACGCGAAAGTTCGAGGAAAACGGGCGCAAACTGGTGGAGATCGCGCTGAACTCGGTCAACCAGGATGGCGAGCGTTCGGCCTACGGCCACGCCGTGGCGGCACTTCCGTCGCGCGGCAAGTAGCGGCACACTCAACGGGGAGGAGACTGCAATGAAACTGTGGAAATCGATCCTTTGCACCGCGGTGCTGGCGGCCGCATCCGTCCAGGCGCTGGGGCAGGCCTACCCGGCCAAGCCGGTGAAGATCATCGTTCCCTACCAGGCCGGCCAGGGCACGGACGTGGCCACGCGCCACTTCGCCGACCAGCTCAGCAAGACCATGGGACAGAACTTCTTTGTCGAGAATCGCCCCGGCGCCGGCGCCAACATCGGCACCGAGGCCGCGGCCAAGTCGCCTCCCGACGGCTACACCCTGATCATGGGCACGGTGGCCACCCATTCCATGAACCAGTTCATGTACTCGAAGATCGGCTTCGATCCGGAGAAGGATTTCGAGCCGATCGTCCTCACTGGCATGCTGCCGATGGTCATCTCCGCCAACCCGGTGTACCCGGTGAACTCCATCGCCGAGCTGATCGCGGCGGCGAAGGCGAAGCCCGATTCCGTCAACGTCGCGCTGCCCAGCACCACCGCGCGCATCGTCTACGAGCTGCTCAAGCAACGCAGCGGCGCGCCGCTGTTCGGCATCGCCTACAAGGGCTCGGCGACCTCGATGACCGAACTGATGGGCGGACAGGTGCCGCTCACCATCGATACCGTCACCGCGACGCGCACCCTGGCACAAGCGGGCAAGATCAAGCCGATCGCGATCACCACGCTCAAGTCGAGCGAACTGCTGCCGGGCGTGAAGTCGGTGGCGGAGCAAGGCCTGCCCGGGTTCGAGGTGACGGCTTGGAACGCGCTGTTCGCCCCGCGCAGCACGCCGAAGGCGATCGTCGACCAGTTAAACGCGGAGATGGTGAAGATCATCGCCACGCCGGAAACCCGCGCGCGGCTGCTGCAGCTCGGCTTCGAGCCGGCCAGCGGCACCCCGCAGCAGCTGGGCGAATTCGCCCGCGCCGAGCGCGAGCGCTGGGGGCAGCTGATCCGCGCCGCGGGCCTCAAGGCGGACTAGCCGCCGCCCTGCCTGGCTTACCCCGGGGGTTACAACCGGTAACACACTGATACGGTCGCGGCCCCGGGGGCCGCCCAGACTGGCGTCGTCCCTACACACAAGGAGGACGCCATGGACAACAACCAGAACAGTACCGCCAGGCTTCACCCGCTCGTCGCTACCGCAGCAGTCTCGCTGATCGTGCTCTCGGCCGCGGGCATCGCCGCCCTGACCGGAATCCTGCCGAAATCCGGCGCCAGAGCGCCGGCGATCTCCACCACTGCGTCCGCCGCCTCTGCGACTGCGCCCGCCCCGGGCGGCATCACGCTGCCGGTCGTGACGCAGGAAGCCCCGGCCGCGAGGCCAGCGCCCAAGCCGGTCATGAAGAAAGTCGCGCAGCCGGCGGTACAGGCTCGCGCCCCGCAACCCGTGCGCGAGTTCGCACCGGAAGATGTCCGCCCCGTCGCCCTGCCGCAACCGGCGGCGCAACCCGCGCCCGCGGCGGCCCCGGAACCCTTGGCACAGACCAGGTGCCTGAACTGCGGCGAGATCGCCGCAGTGAACGCCGTCGAGCAGAAGGGCGAGGGTTCGTGGATCGGCCCGGTCGCCGGTGGCGTCGGCGGCGCGATCCTCGGCAAGCAGGTGGGCAAGGGCTCGGGCAACACCATCATGACCATCCTCGGCGCCGCCGGCGGCGCCTACGCCGGCCACAAGGTGGAGCAGAGGGTGCGCACCATCACCCGCTGGGACGTGGTGGCGCGGATGGAGGACGGCAGCACCCGCACCGTCAGCGCCGCCGAGCAGCCGCTGTGGCGCGTCGGCGACCGCGTGCGCGTGAACAACGGCACGCTGGAGCCCGCCCAGCGCACCTAGGCACGAAAAACAGGGACAGTCCACGTTTTCTCCTGGACGTGGGCTGTCCCTGGGCAGGTCAGGCCTAGAATGGCGCCTCTGCGATGACCGGCGCCTCCCCGCACCCGCCCTCGCCGCTGCGCGGCATCATGCTCATGGTCGCGGCGGTGGGCATGTTCGTCCTCATGGACGCCGCCGCGAAATACCTCGCGCGCTGGTACCCGGTGCCGCTCATCGTCTGGGCGCGCTATGCCGCGAACCTGGCGCTGCTTTTGGCGTTTTTCGCTGCTCGCGGCGAGCTGCGCTACCTGCGCACCGCGCGGCCCGGCCTTCAGTTCGTGCGCGGCCTGCTGCTCGCGCTGTCGACGCTGCTGCTCTTCACTTCCCTCAGCGTGCTGCCCCTGGCGGACGCCAACGCCATCGGCTTCGTCATGCCGCTGTTCGTGGCCGCGCTGGCGGTGCCGATGCTGGGCGAGCGGCTGGAAATGGGGCGCCTGCTGGCGATCCTCGCCGGCCTTATCGGCGCCCTGATCATCGTTCGCCCGGGCTCGGACGTGTTCACGCCGTATGCCCTGCTGCCGCTCGGCATGGCGCTATGCAATGCGTTCTACCAGATCCTCACGCGCAAGATCGCCGGACAGGAGCCGCCGCAGACTTCGCTGGTCTGGGGCGCGATCGTCGGCGCGGTGCTGCTTTCCTTCGCGGTGCCGTTCGTCTGGACCAGCCCACAGGAGGTTTCGCACGGCGCGCTGATCCTGGTCATCGGCGTGCTCGCCTCGCTGGGCCATTTCCTGCTCATCAGGGCCTACGACTACGCCGGCGCCAGCCTGCTCGCGCCCTTTACCTACAGCGCCCTGGTCTGGGCGATGCTGCTGGGCTGGCTGGTCTTCGGCGACTTCCCCGATGGCTGGTCCTTGGTCGGCATGGGCGTGATCGTGTTCTCGGGCCTGTACCTCGCCACCCGGCAGCGGCTCACGGTGCACCGCGCCTGACCAGGAAAAGGCGTCCGCGTCGCCCGGGGCTCCAGATGTAACCGATCGGTTACATCGGACTGCGGAAAACGTGGTGCGTCCCTGATTTCCCCCTGATTGCCCAGGCGCGCTCGAAGATCGCGGCGATCCCCTGGCCGCCGCCGATGCACATCGTCACCAGCGCGTAGCGGCCCTTGACGCGCTCCAGTTCGTAGAGCGCCTTCACCGCGAGGATCGCGCCGGTGGCGCCGATCGGATGGCCCAGCGCCACCGCGCCGCCGTTGGGATTCACCTTCGCCGGGTCGAGGCCGAGGTCCCTGGTCACCGCCATGGCCTGCACCGCAAAAGCCTGGTTGGACTCCACCACGTCCATGTAGGCGGGCTTGAGGCCCGCCTTCTCGAACACGCGCTTCACTGCCGGGATCGGCCCCAGCCCCATCACCTCCGGCTCGACGCCGGCGTGGGCACAGGCAACCAGCCGCGCCAGGGGCTTCGCGCCCGCCTTCGCCGCCGCGCCCGCCTCCATCATGACGATGGCGGCGCCCGCATCGTTCAGGCCCGAGGCTTTGCCCGCGGTGACGGTGCCGTCCCTCTTGAACACCGCCTTCAGCTTCTGCAGGTCCTCGATCTTCGCGCCCGGGCGCACGTGCTCGTCATTGGCGTACTGCTCCACGCCCTTGCGCGTCTTCAGCTCGATGGATACCACCTGCGACTTGAAGTGCCCCTTTTCCAGCGCCGCTGCCGCGCGCTTGTGGGACTCAAGCGCGTAGGCATCCTGCTGCTCGCGCGTAAAGCCGTATTTCGCGGCGATGTTTTCGGCGGTGACGCCCATGTGGCCATGGCCGAAAGGGTCGTGCAACGCGCCGGTCATGGCATCCACCACCGCGCCGTCGCCCATGCGCTGGCCCCAGCGGCCGGCGGGCAGGAAGTACGCGGCGCGGCTCATGCTCTCGGCGCCGCCGGCCACCACCGCGTCGGTGTCGCCGAGCAGGGTGTGCTACGCGGCCGAGACGACGGCCTGCAGGCCCGAGCCGCACAGGCGATTGACGGTCAGGCAGGGCGTGCCCACCGGCAGGCCGGCGTCGATGGCGGCGACGCGCGACAGATACATGTCGCGCGCCTCGCCATGGATCACGCTGCCCATGACGACGTGGCCGACCGCTGCAGGATCCAGCTTCGCGCGCGCCACCGCCTCGCGGATCGCGATCGCGCCCAGCCTGGTCGCCGCCAGGTCCTTCAGCGAACCGCCATAGTCGCCGATGCCCGTACGCGCGCCCGACACCACCACCACTTCACGCTTGAGTGCACTCATGCCAGCCTCCCGTAGAGATCGTGCTCGTCCGAGCGCGCGATCGTGACCATGCAGAATTCTCCCACTTTGCCGCCCCGGAACCGTACCGTGCCGTCGATCTCAGGCGCATCGGCCATGGTGCGGCCGACGCCCGGCGCGTCCATCAGCACCTGCAGCGTTTTCCCGACTTTTGCCTTGAGCTTCGCCGCGCTGATTTTCGCTTGGCGTTCCATGAAGCGCCGGCGGCGGTCTTCGCGCACCGCCTCGGGCACAGGGTCGGGCAGCGCGTTCGCCTTCGCGCCTTCCACCGGCGAATAGGCGAAGCAGCCGACGCGGTCCAGCTGCGCCTCGTCAAGGAACGCGAGCAGTTCCTCGAATTCCGCCTCGGTCTCGCCCGGGAATCCCGCGATGAACGTGCTGCGGATGGTGAGCTCGGGGCACATGGCGCGCCAGGCGCGGATGCGCGCGAGCACCTTCTCGGCTGCGGCCGGTCGCTTCATGAGCCTGAGGATGCGAGGGCTCGCGTGCTGGAACGGGATGTCGAGGTAAGGCAGGATCCCGCCCCCGGCCATCAGCGGGATCACCTCGTCCACGCTCGGGTACGGATACACATAGTGCAGGCGCACCCACACGCCGAGGGTGCCGAGCGCTTCGCACAACGCCTTCATGCGCGTCTTCAGCGGCCGGCCCTGCCAGAAGCCGGTGCGGTACTTCACGTCCACGCCGTAGGCGCTGGTGTCCTGCGAGATGACGAGCAGTTCCTTCACCCCCGCGCCGACCAGGTTGTGCGCCTCGTTCATCACCTCGCCGATCGGGCGCGACACCAGGTCGCCGCGCATGGACGGAATAATGCAGAAGCTGCAGCGGTGGTTGCAGCCCTCGGAAATCTTGAGGTAGGCGTAGTGCTTCGGGGTGAGCTTGACGCCCTGCGGAGGAACCAGGTCGGTAAACGGATCGTGGGGCTTCTTCAGGTGCTGGTGCACCGCCTGCATCACGCCATCGGTGTCGTGCGGCCCGGTGACCGCGAGGACCGAAGGATGCGCGGCCTGCACGACGCCCTGCTTCGCCCCGAGGCAGCCGGTGACGATGACCTTGCCGTTCTCCTTCAGCGCCTCGCCGATGGCGCCCAGGGACTCCTCGACCGCGGCGTCGATGAAGCCGCAGGTGTTGACGATGACGAGGTCGGCGCCGGCGTAGTCCGGCGCCGTGGCGTAGCCCTCGGCGCGCAGTTGCGTGAGGATGCGTTCCGAATCGACTAACGCCTTGGGACAGCCCAGCGAGAGGAACCCTATCCTAGGGTTTTTTATCGGGACCGCCTTGCGCAGGGAAGCCGGGGAAAGTGAAGCCGGTGAACATGTTGCGGGTCTGGTTCTGCATCTGGTCCTGGAACTGGGTGAACATCTTCTGGCTCTGTTCCATGTAGGCCTGCATCAGGCTCTGCATCGCCGGCCCTTGCAGGTTCATGAACTGCGACCACAATTCCTGCGAGGCGCGCGCGCTGTCCGAGGCGCCGGCGCCGAACATCATCTTCTGCGACTGGTCCTGGATC
>Ga0169931_10004899_pt1 | contig 20638 bp, 17 predicted proteins | sample Kivu_15m_20L_FD_129675 | JGI IMG/M metagenome (GOLD analysis project Ga0169931, IMG submission 129675) | Freshwater microbial communities from Lake Kivu, Western Province, Rwanda to study Microbial Dark Matter (Phase II) - Kivu_15m_20L... | ecosystem: Environmental > Aquatic > Freshwater > Lake... | reverse complement strand
TGGGGCAAGAGCGGAATCAGGGCACAGCTGTTCAACCTTCGGGAGAAGAGACTCGAGATGGACTTCGTGGTCGAGTCGACCGGTGACCAGACCCATGTCCTGAACGCTGTTTCCCCGGCATGGACGGGATCGCTGAGTTTCGGTGAACACGTGGCTCGAGGCGTCATCTCGAGGATGTGATCCACCCGTCCGGGGTTTCCCTAGACTGGACCATTGCGAGAGAAGGGACGTGCGATGGATCTCGGTGGCAAGCGGGTGCTCGTGATCGGTGGAGCCGGCTTCATCGGCAGTCACGTCGTCGAGGAACTGCTGACGACCGATGTGTCGAAGGTCCTCATCTATGACAACTACGCTCGTGGGAAGAGGAGCAATGTTCGTGAGTCCCTCGAGGATCCCCGATGTACGGTCTTCGAAGATGGCGGGGACATCCGGGAAGTGGACGTTCTCAACAAAGCGATGCAGGAAGTGGACGCGGTCGTCCACCTCGCTGCGATGTGGCTTCTCCACTGCAAGGACTATCCGCGCACTGCCTTCGATGTGAACATCGCCGGGACGTTCAACGTCCTCGAGGCCTGCGTCAACAACGGAATCGAGAGGTTGGTGTACTCGTCCTCGGCATCGGTCTATGGAGATGCGGTCGAGCTGCCGATGACCGAATCCCACCCCTTCAACAACCGCAACTTCTACGGCGCAACGAAGATCGCGGGGGAGGCGATGTGCCGGGCGTTCCACGACCGTTTCGGCCTCAGTTACGTGGGGCTGAGGTACATGAACGTCTATGGACCCCACCAGGACCAGACAGCTGCGTACACCGGCGTGATCCCGATCATGCTGAACAAGATCGATGCGAACGAGGCCCCCGTGATCAACGGAGACGGGTCCCAGGCCTACGACTTCGTGACCGCGCGCGACACCGCCAGGTGCAACGTTCTGGCGCTCCAGGCCGACGTGGACGACGAGTTCTACAACGTCGGAACGGGGGTGCAGACGAGCATCAAGGAGCTCTGTGATCTCATTCTCGGTCTCCGCAAGTCCGACCTGAAGGTCACGTACAACCCGTACAGTGCCGAGGATGCGAGGAGACTCGTACAGAACAGGATCGGTTCTCCCGAGAAGGCGACCCATGATCTCGGGTTCACCTACAAGGACGATCTCGAGACAGGTCTCCTGAACCTCATCGCGTGGCGGGAGAGGAACAAGGGGCGCTACTGATCGGCTCCGGTCCGGTCGCTTCCCTGGGTCATCATGTGCGGGATATGCGGTGTGTTCAACCGCGACGGCTCGGCCGTGTCGCGCGTTGCACTCCGCCGAATGAACGACTCGATCGCCCACCGCGGGCCCGACGGCGAGGGCTTCTTCGTCGACGGCGATGTGGGTCTGGGTCACCGGAGGCTCTCGATCATCGATCTCTCGCCGGCCGGTGCACAGCCGATGTCCACTCCGGACGGACGATGGGTGATCACCTACAACGGCGAGGTGTACAACTATCGCGAGTTGAGGGTGCGTCTCGAAGGTCTCGGGCACCGCTTCCGGAGCTCGACGGACACCGAAGTCGTCCTCGCTGCCTGGGCGCAATGGGGTCCGGAGAGCGTCGGCATGCTGAACGGAATGTTCGGTTTCGCGGTGTACGACTCGGTCGAAAGGACGGTGACCCTCGTGCGGGACCGGTTCGGAATCAAGCCGGTGTACTACCACTTGTCCGACCGGCTGTTCCTCTTCGGTTCGGAGCAACGTGCGCTCCTTGCTGACGGACGCATCGGACGGAACGTCGACACGGCCGCTCTCTACGAGTACTTCACCTTCCAGAACATCCTGACGGACCGCACCCTCGTCGAGGGAGTGAGGATGCTCCCCGCCGGGCACATCCTCACCGTTTCCCCCGATTCGTCGAGATTGGATCGGTACTGGGACTATCACTTCAGCGAACCCGACGGTCCTGTCGACGAACGGGAGTACAGGGAGGAATTGGACCGTCTCCTCCGGCAGGCGGTCCAGCGGCAACTCGTGTCAGACGTGGAGATCGGCGCGTATCTGTCCGGCGGAATGGACTCGGGGACGTTGACGGCGTTGGCCGCTCGGGAACTGCCGTACATCAAGACGTTCACGTGCGGATTCGACCTCAGTTCTGCCAGCGGTGTGGAGTTGAACTTCGACGAACGTGGGCGGGCCGAAGCGATGTCGGCCCTGTTCAGGACCGAGCACTACGAGATGGTCCTCAAAGCCGGCGACATGCAACGCAGTCTCGGTCATGTCGCGGCGGCGATCGAGGAACCCCGCGTCGGACAGAGTTACCCGAACTATTACGTCGCGCGTCTGGCCGCCAAGTTCGTGAAAGTGGTGCTGTCCGGCGCCGGAGGCGATGAACTGTTCGGTGGGTATCCGTGGAGGTACTACAAGGCTGCTGCCGCCGCGGGATTCGAGGACTTCGTCGACCGCTACTACGGGTACTGGCGGCGACTCGTTCCTGCCGAGAACATGGAACGGCTGTTCCGGCCCTGTGGTCCCGGTGTCCGCGACGTCGACACGAGGTCGATCTTCCGGGACGTCTTCCTCGACCATGCCAACGAACTGTCTTCGCCGGCGGACTATGTGAACCACTCGCTCTATTTCGAGGCCAAGACATTCCTGCACGGTCTCCTCGTCGTCGAGGACAAGCTCAGCATGGCCCACAGTCTCGAGACCAGGGTTCCCTTCCTCGACAACGACATCGTCGACTTCGCGATGCGCTGTCCCGTCTCGTTCAAGGTGAGGAACATCGATCAGGTGTATCGGATCGACGAGAACTCGATCGGTGACAAGAAGGACATCTTCTTCCAGCAGACCAACGATGGAAAGTCGATCCTCAGAGACGTGATGTCGAGGTACATCCCCAAGTCGATCACCGATGCGAAGAAGCAGGGATTCTCATCGCCCGACTCGAGCTGGTTCAGGGGTGAGAGCATCGATTTCGTCAGGTCGGTCGTGTCGGACCGGACCTCGCCGATCTTCGACTTCCTCGACTTCGAGACCGTCGGCGACCTGGTCGGCGACCATCTCTCCGGGCGGGAGAACCGGCGTCTGCTCGTCTGGTCCGTTCTCAATCTGCATTCTTACCTCCGGGATCTCGACTCCTGACGACGGAAACGACCTGACATGGACGTCACAGTCGAGGTTGCGTCAGCCACCGACCGGAGCGATCTCGAGGAGATCGCTCGTGCCGACGAACGGACGATGATCTACTCCAGCCCTGTGTTCGCTGATTTTCTCTCGCGTGCCTTGCGGACGGAGGTCAGGACCCTGCTCGCCCGTGTGGACGGGAAGGCCGCGGGGACGCTCCACTACGCAGTGTCGTCGGGACCACACGGCCGCGTTCTGAACAGTCTTCCGTGGTATGGGACCCACGGTGGTTGCACGGTCCTGCCTGGGGCGCCGATGGAGGTCCGTTCGTCATTGTTGCACCGTTTCCGCGAAGTCACCGACGAAGACGGGGTCCTCTCGTCGTGCGTGGTTCTCAGCCCGTTCGAAGAGGTCCATCGGGAGGTCTATGTCGACGTGCTCCGGCCCGCGGTGACCGACGAACGCACGGGAATGTTCTGCCCTCTGCTCGCCGACGAGGACGACCAGATGGTTCTCATGCATCAGAAGACGCGGAATCTCGTGAGGAAATCGCTCAAGCAGGGCCTCGAAGTGCACGACGACGATTCCGATGCGGCGTGGAGATTCCTGCGCGAGACCCACGTGGAGAACATCGGGGCTCTCGGTGGTTCACCCAAGCCCGAACACCATTTCTCTGCGATGAGAGAGACCATTCCTCGCGAGAATCGCGAACTACTCCTTGCCACGACGGGCTCCACCGTCGTGGCGGCCCTGTTGGTCCTCAAGTTCAACCGGACCGTCGAGTACTTCGTACCGGCCGTCTCGGTCGAGCATCGGTCGACCCAAGCAATGTCGCGTCTGATCTGGGAGGGGATGAGGCGGGCCGTCGACGCTGGCTACTCGTGGTGGAACTGGGGCGGGACCTGGAAGAGCCAAGAGTCGCTCTTCCGTTTCAAGTCCCGATGGGGGAGCGAGGTCCTCCCGTACTCTTACCTCATCAACTGCAGTGAAGAGAACCGTAGGACCATCGCGCGGGAAGCACCGGGGGTGTTCGCTTCGCACGAGTACTTCTATCTCTATCCGAGGGAGGCACTGGACGATGCTGGCTGATCCCCATGAATCAGGACACCGCACGGCTCCCTTTGCGAAGGACGATTCGACGGAACAGACGTTCTGGAGACTCAACGAAGCGATCCGCGGGATCGAAGTGGCAACCTCGACGGAAGTCGGTGTTCCTCCGCTCATCTTCATCGTCGGCGTTCCGCGATCGGGAACGACCTTGTTGTCCCAGTTGGTCAGCCGGTTCCTCGACGTCGGCTACATCGACAACATCGTCGCCCGGTTCTGGGCCAATCCGGTGTTGGGGATCCGGCTGTCGCGAGCGGTCCTCGGTCCCGATACCAGATCGAGGATCCAGCTCCGGTCCGTCCACGGCACGACTGAAGAGCCGTGGGGTCCCCACGAGTTCGGCTACTTCTGGAGAGAGATGTTCGGTCTCGACGTGGCGGCGACCCACAATCTGACTCCCCGTGAACGACGGAAGGTCGACGAGCAGAGACTCTCGACTCGACTGAGGGAGATCGCGGTTGAATTCGGTCGTCCGGTGGCTTTCAAGAACCCCATCTGTGGGTTTCAGGCGAGTCTGATCGAGAAGTGCTATCCGAATTGTCTGTTCGTCTGCACTGAACGCGATGACGACGAAGTTGTCGAGTCGATTCGTAGAGCCAGGATCGAGAGATTCGGGTCCGACGAAGTGTGGTGGTCGCTCAAACCCTCCACTTTCCCGGACATCTCGGATCTGAGACCCGTTGAACGACAGATCCGCTCGCAGGTCCGTGATTGCCGTGCAGAGTTTGCCGATGAGTTCACGCGACTCGCAACACCGGCGATCACCATCAGTTACGGGGAAATGCGGCACGATCCCCTCGGCGTGCTGCACCGTCTGTGCGATCGACTCTCGTCGATGGGCAGCGATGTCACATTGACCGACGAGTCGAACTTGCTGAAGTCGCCGAACGACGCGGGGCTATATTGATTCCATGAACATCACCGAGCCGTTCTTCGGCGAGGAAGAGGTCGAGCAGGTGCGGGCGGTCCTGTCGTCGAAGTGGGTCACGCAGGGCCCCAAGACGAAGGAATTCGAGGACCTGTTCGCTGCGAGACACGGGGTCTCCCACGCTCTGGCGACCACTTCGTGTACCGCAGCGTTGCATCTCGCCACGATGGCACTAGGGCTCGGGCCGGGCGACGAGGTCGTCGTACCCGCATTCACATGGATCACTTCGGCATCATGTGCGGAGTACGTGGGTGCGAGCGTGCGTTTCGTCGATGTCGACCCTGCAACATTCAACATCGACCCCACAGCGCTCGAAGCCGTCGTGACCGACCGCACCCGGGCCATCGTGGCGGTGCATCTCTTCGGGAAGGCGGCCCCGATGGATGAGATCAAGAGGACGGCATCCCCGAGGGGGATCGCGGTGATCGAGGACGCAGCGTGTGCCGTCGGGACGAGGTACGCGGGTCGACTCATCGGATCTCTGGGTGACTTCGGCTGCTTCTCATTCCACCCTCGCAAGGTGATCACCACAGGCGAGGGTGGAATGGTCACGACCGACGACCCCGCACTCGCTGACAGGGTCAAGAGCCTGAGGAACCATGGTGCGACCGGTCCGGCTCCGGGAGTGAATCCCGCCGCCGCCTACGCGATGGGAACGTTCGACAATCTCGGATACAACCTGCGACTGTCCGACATCCAGGCAGCCGTCGGTGTGGCCCAGATGTCGCGGCTGGACGCACTGCTGGACGAGCGGAGGAGACTGGCGCTGTCGTACCGGGACATGCTGGCCAGCCAGGACCGATTCGTGCTTCCCGAAGACGATGAAGGCCACACGTACCAATCGTTCGTGCTCCGCACGGCAGACGGTCGCCGCGACACCCGCAACCAGATCATGGACCGGTTGTCGGGGACGGGAATCCAGACCCGACCCGGGACCCACGCCGTCCATCGGCTCGGTTACTACCGCGAGAAGTACGGCCTGCATGCCGAGGACTTCCCCGAGGCTGCACTCGCGGAAGACACGACGATCACCCTGCCGATATTTCCAGGGATGACCGAGGGTCAACAGTCCGAGGTCGTCGCATCTCTCCTTGCGTGAGAACGACCTTCACCAGAAGATGGGGTCGTCATCGCGCGGTGGGCTGATCAAGGTCCATCGTCCGTCCCGGAACGAGTAGGACCAGAAGTCGCTCACATGCCCGCGAGGCCCCTCTCCGCCCCAGAGGTACCACGTATCTTCGACCACGGCGACTGAACTCTTGGCGTGGTAACCCGGAGTTGGCCGCCCCAGAACGTCAGTCGTCCCGTGACCGTGAAGTTCGGTCCAGGTTCGCTCGGCGAGGTCGAATCTCCACAAGTCGGAGTAGTTCGCCTTCGGGTTGCGACGGGAGCGTCCTCCGAACAAGTAGAGGCCGCCGTCGTGGAAGTCGAAGGCGGCGCAGTATCGGGGCGAGGGAACCGCTCGCGTGTCCGATTCCCCGTGGATGAGACTGAAGCTCCCCTCCCGGTACATCCAGAGGTCGTTGTGGTCGCCGTCGTCCGAAAACCCTCCGAAAACGAAGACGCTCGTGCCATCCGTGGCCGACTGTGACCCGTAGCGGACACCGGGCCAACGGGAGCCTTTGCTGTAGCCGGCCGGACCAGCGATCGGAACTTCACGCCATGTCGATCCCTGGCGGATCCATGCATCGTTCAGTTTTCTCTTTCCCCGGGCGTCTTCCGTGTAGCCACCGAAGAGGAACATCTCATCATCAAGAAGATGGAGGTTCGGGGTGTATCGCAATCCCGGTCTGCTGACGATCTTTGCGTCGTACGTGTCAGAGAGTTCGAGACACGTCCAACGGGAACGTGATCGATCAAAACTCCAAAGATCATTGAGAAATGTGTATCGAGTGCCCCCGTCATCCACTTGCTCGATCCCCGATCCACCCCAGAGACAGAGGTCCAACCCCATCGCCATGAATCCGGCACACCGTCGAGGCGACGGCCATGGTTCGGAGCGGGGAACTTGTCGCCATTCAAAGTCACGCGTGTCGAACATCCACATGTCGTCACTGACGTCGAGAATAGATTCGGTCATTCCCGCTCCGACCCCCCCAATGAAGAAGATCAGACCCTCACTACTCGCAGCACACATCATGGACCGGCGCGCATTGAAGGGACATGGCTCGGTCAAGACCGCCTCCTCCGTGAGAGACCAAGTCGAGTGCGGAAGCCCCGAGTTTCCGGAATCCTGCCTGCCCCATAGACCTGAATCAATGACGAGAGAGTCACCGGGACGAATCCGTCATCGACCAGATCTCTCACAGCGTGATGTAGCTTGCGAGCCCTCTCGACATTCTGCGGATGCAGATTGACAACAAGTGCACCATCGATGGGGTCCGCCGCCATTCTTGAAGCGAATACCTCGATCTTCTGGGAAGCCTCCTCGTCCGACATCTCCAGCGCAAAAATCATGCCGTCACCGAATGAAGTAACGATCGACCAATGATCGGTGATCTCCCCATCGAGAGCCAACGGAAACGGAACCAGCGAATTGCTGAGAATTCGGCCATCCAAGCCCGGAATGTTCGAACTCGCTCTCACGCCGTGAGCTATCCATGAGCGTAGGTGATTCCAATAGGCGTCGCTGAGGAAACCGTGGTTCCTAACAGATAACGGTGTCGTCCCTGTGAGATTCCTGAACCAGTCCACTTGCTTGCTGAACAGATCATCGTAACGTTCCGGGTTGTCGAGAGCATCAGGATGTAGGCCGAACTCGACCTGCGGATTGGCCCTATGCAGTCTTCTTATGGAACCCCTCGTGTGATGGGTGAGTGGATGCAGAAAGTATGTGATCGGCATTCCGCGGAGGATCTTCTGCTGTTCGTCGTATGTCTCGAGATCAGCCTGATCGTCGTCGCCGGTGATGACCAGGTATCGAACCGGCTTACTGGTGGTTGTTCCGGTTGTCGGGAAGAGGTCATCTTGGAGAGATTCAAAGAGGATCTTCGACCACCAATCCGCCTGACGGTCGTACGGCATTGTCGGGTCCGCAACGCCTTCGTAGAGATAGATCGGTCGTTCGTTGGGAAATCCAAACAGCGCCTCGGTACGCAGATCGGAGTGGACGTTCTCCTCGAGGCCCTGCCTGTACGTCAACAGGTCTGATGAAAGCGCAGTTCCGATGGCGACGACCGTCCGTCCCATCCGGCGCCGTCGAGTCCAGACGGCTCGACCATCCCGGGTCCGGACGAGGGCGTCGCAGCCCGGTCCGTCGAGGACGAACAAGTCCCCCAGAGTTCGGAGCTCCAGATGTGTCTCGTGTCCGTTCGCGAACAGGGAGAGTCGACCTCGATCGCCTCCGGTCACTCTCGAAGCAGACATGTCGAATCGCTCGGGAAGCGCCTCACCTCCGACGAACAACAGTGTCACGCTCCCACCCGTCGGGGAACTGATCGCGAGTTCGAGAAATGCTTCAGAGTGATCGACAATCTCCACTTGCAGCAACATGCGCTCCCTGTCGAAGAGGGCGAGCGTTCTCCTCAGCAGTTCGACAGTCAACGACGGTGAATCATCGGACATCAGCATCAATTTGCCTCGAAGATTCCTCGTCCGAGATCCACGTACTTCTCCCGCTCGACGAAGATGCTCCCTTGACGTATGGGCACGCTTGTATTGGCGAACTTGGTCTTGAATCGCGACACCTTGGAAATGGGCCAGTCCGGGGGAACTTCAGGAAAGAACGGACCGAGTCTGTAGAAATCCAGTCCCTCGCCCCGCGCCCATTCGATGGCCGAAAGATGGAGGAAGTCATTGACTCGGAGGTCGAGGCTCTCTGGGTCCGAGTATCCGTGTAGGAAGTGTGCGACATCTTTGTAGACAGCGAGGACCAGCGCGCCTATCGGATTTGACGAACTATCAAGCGCCAAGAGGGTGGTCACGTGTCGCGAAGACTCCCCGGCGAGCAGTTCATTGAAATATGCAACATCCGGTGCGGCCTCGCCGGTCCTCCGCGATGATCTCTCGGCGATTTCGAGAACGGTGTCCAGGTGACCGTGCGTCGTTTCCATTCGGACGTGCACTCCGTGGTTGACTGCCTTTCGCGCCGCGGTCCTGGCACTGGAGGATATTCCATCGACAGGAGTCGCCGGATCGACGGAGAGATCATAAAACTGGTCCAGTGCGAGTGTCGAGAGCTGGGGAACAGGGATCACACCGTTGGGACCGGAGTAGAGACCGAAGTGGACGACACCCGACGACGCCCAGAACGGGATCAACTCCGACTGTCCCGGCCGCCATCGGGGTGAAGCGTTTTGGACGCAGAGCTGAACGCGGTCACTCCCTGCGTCTGTGGCGAGTGAGATGATCGTTGCCAGCGCCAATTTCTCGGCCTCGGATCGATCGAGGCGGGAGAGTGAATCCACCACCGCAATCCCTGAGTGACGATGGATACCTGTGTGATGGAGGTCTTCCACGAAGGGTCCGAGTGGAAGTTTGGAGTTGTAAAACGGGACGACCCCGACGAGACGACCGCTCCGTTCGATCGCAAACGAGACGTTGCTGGCTCCTAGTCTCGCTGCCTCAAGGGAAATCCACTCGTGACGATGAAAGAGCCATGCATCACTGCTCGTTTCGCACGCAATGTTCCAGTCCGAAGGGCTGACTTCTGAAAAGGGGACGATTCGCATGTGACCACTCAGCGGTGGTATACGACATTGAATCGTGATCGAACATACGGGTTGAGTCCATGGATGGGTTCGATTCTGGTGTGCAAGCCGAGGTCCGTCCCGAGGGACTCAAAATCCTCGGGCCGAAAGTAGTAGCCGACAATCCCGGGTTCGACCCGTCTCAGCCAGCGACGGCGGAAGGTCTTCCTTGCAGATCTGCGCGAAGTCGTCGCATCAAACGGAATTGACGACAACAAAGAATCGAGGTCGAGAGCGGTCTTCCGGTCCTCGTCTTGAAAGTGTTCGTTGGGAATCGATCCGATCAGAACAACACCGCCAACTCGTGTCACCCTGTCCATCTCCTTAATGATCGGTGCTATCTCGGACAAGGTCGGGAAGTTCGTGACGACGTCGTAGAGAATCGACGCGTCAAAACGATTGTCTGGGAAAGGGAGATCATCACCATCAGATACGTCGAAACTGCAATTTTCGATCCGCAGGGACTTCGCGACCCGAACCGCCTCGGGTGCGATGTCCACACCGACATACTCGTGCAATTTCCCTGCGAGTCCGACGGTGAGAAATCCCGTCGCACAGCCAACTTCGAGCAGAGAAGACGATGGTCCAGTCGACGTCAAGGAAATGATGCTCTCGATCAGGTCGTTGTATCGGTCCTCGTTCCCCCAGATTCGAGGGTCACGTCCACTCACATAGCAACGACCGAGGAGATCGTTCACTTCGATCTCGCTTGCTCGATCGTCGAAGAAGTATCGACTCGAGCTACGCCAACCGGGACGCAATCTCACCGAAGTCAGTGTACTTCCGCGAAGGTGAACCGCGGTTCATAGATATATCCGAGATGTCCCAGAACACGGCGTCCGATGTCGAAAGTGAGGATCTTCTCCTCGTAGTGGATGATGCTCTCCGGACTCTTCGGAAGGTCGAATCGGCACAACGAGACACTCACGCTGTATCGGCCCTCTCCTAGGTCGATGTTCGTGGTCGAATACTCGATGCTTCCGTTTCCACGGCGCATCGACTCCTCAGACAGGAAGTACTTCTCCTCGTGGCCTTCGACCCCCGTGACCGCCTGTATCCGACCTCCGTCGATTCGAAAACTGATGTAATGGGGAATCGTCGGATCGAGGGTGCCCACCCATTCGACCCGGAGACTCCATGGGTCACCGGAAGTGAAGAAGGTGGTCGGATCCCCTGATGAACCACGAGCTTCGACCTTGCTGATGAAGGCTGAACCACCCCCGAGGCTGTACCTTCCCGACTCGATCGTTTGACGTCTCGATGTCGCGGTTCGGGCATTGTTCTCGGTGAGGATCTCTTCTTCTCTCTCCCAAACGCTCTGAATGTATGCCTTGGCGACCGGCTCCGCCGCACCATCGGCGATGATCCGACCTCCTTCCAGCCAGATCGCGCGGTCACACAATTCGGCCACCAGATTCTCGGAATGGGACACGAACAGCACGGTGGCACCACTGAGACAGATTTCTCGGATCTTTCTGAGGCATTTCTGCACGAAATACGCATCGCCTGCGGCGAGAGCCTCATCAATGATGAAAACATCGGGTTCGACGCTGATGGCCGTCGAGAACGTGAGTCGAGCTTTCATTCCGCTGGAATAGGTCTTGAACGGCTGGTCGATCACTTCGCCGAGCTCGCTGAAGGCGACGATTGAGTCGAGTTTCTCCTCCACTTCGGACTTGGACATTCCGAGACACATTCCCCCGATGATCACGTTCTCTCGACCGGTGTAATCCGGCTGGAATCCGGTTCCCAACTCGAGGATCGCCGCGAGAGTTCCGTCGACCCGCACCTGACCGTGTGTGTGGTCAAGTGTTCCTGCGATGATGCGCAGGAGGGTGCTCTTTCCTGCCCCATTGGGACCGATCACGCCTACCACCTCACCGCGGGACACGGTCAGATCGATCGAATCGAGAGCGGTGTACTCAGTGTGACGCTTCCCACCGAATGCAAGTTCGCGGAGGATGTCGAATGGCCTCGGATACACCTTGTAGATCTTCGTAAGCCCCTGAATCTCTATGGCTGGTTGATCGCTCATCACGAGATGCTCACAGGAAGTTTCCGAAGAGTGAACTCAACTTCACGAACAGGCGATGCCCAAGGAAGAATGCGCCGAGGGACATGATCAGGGTGACGCACCATGAGACCGGATGTTCGATTCTGCCGTAGAAGAATGCATCCTGAAAACACCAGATGAGGTGACTGAATGGATTGAGCGCCAGAAACGGCGCAAATCCGGGAGGCGTCCAAGACGGAAGATAGAACGCTGGAATGATGTAGACACCGGCGAAGGAGAAGATCTGGACGACGTCCTTGATGTCCCGGACGAAGACAGCGATGGAGCCGAGCAAGAATCCGATCCCCGTCAGGAATACCATCTGAAGAGCGATGGCAAGTGGCCCGAGAACGAGAGTCCACGGGCTCAGCCCGAAACGGACAAGAACATACGTGACGAGAACCGCGAGAGTGACCCCCATCGAGAAGAGCGACGCAAGGACCGCTTTGATGGGGAGGATCTCTATCGGAAAGACGACCTGCTTGACGAGTTCGGACTTGGAAACTACGGATGCCGTGGTGCGGGACATCGAGTCTTGCATGTTCAGCCAGCAGACCAAACCGGTCAATACATATGCGGTGTAGTCGAGGGGGAAATCATCGGTACCGCCGATTCTCTGTTTGAACACCACTGCGAAGACGAACACATAGACACCCATCAGAACGATGGGATGAAGGATCGACCACGTCCATCCCAGAGCCTGCCCCACGTACTTGTCGGTCAACTCCCGCTTGCTCATCTCGAGCACGAGGCGGCGGTGTTTGTACAGGCTCTTGATCTGAACGGCGACGGATTGTGCTCCAGAAGTCGAAGTACCCGTTGACATAGATCGTTGAGTCTACTACTCCGATGACGAGTGAAATTCGTGGTGGAGACCACGTCAAAGTGGCGCGGTTAATCTCTCTACCGCAGTCGTCATCCCGGGAAGTCTCGTCCCGGCGAGGTTCGAGTGTGCAGTCTCTCAGAGAAGGGCGATGGGATGTTCCGGAGGAAGTCGAACCGCAGCAACTCATCGGATGTCGTCGACTTTCCTCCGATCGATTCCGTGGACAGCCAACCCTGGCGACACCCCTATCTGTCACCGGCGAACATCGGCCGATTCCGCGAGTACAGCGAGGATGTATGGAGTCACGCTCTCGATGTGTGGACTGATCGCGAGCGGCCTCTCGACTGTGGATTCGTGGTCAACATGGCCCAGAACATGCACAAGTGGGCCCGGATGGCAGAGCGTCGGGGAGTGCACTCGACCCTGTACACACACCCCATGGACACCCATCCGTTCAGCCATCCGTACTGGGAGTTGTTTGGAGGTGACCTGGACGATTGGACGGCACTCGGTGACGGCGTGCCCGACCAGTTGTTCGCCGAGAACTCCCCTGTGCCGATGCGATCCGTCCCCCTTGATTCGTCGCAGTTCGTGGTTGCCGTGCAGAACTTCGAGCATCGATCAAGCATCGGCTATTCACGAGCAGACTTCTTCAGTTTGGTCGCCGATTCGCCTTCGGTGCGGTATGAGTCACTCTGGCACCACCGGATGTTCGCGACGTATCACGACTGGGCCCGCGAATTGAGCCGACACGACGTCTGCTACGCAGCGAGCGCCCCCTTTGCCGCTTACGCCAGTGGGGTTCCCTACGCAGTCTTTTCGGTCGGGGGCGATCTCCAGTTCGACTGTGGACGTGCCACGGCGTTCGGTCGCGCAATGTCCGTGGCATTCGGTTCCGCACGCTTCCTCATGGTCTCCAACCCCCACACTCTGGGTCACTCGAGGCGTCTCGGATTCTCCAATGGGGTGTACCTCCCGTACCCGATGGACACAGATCGCTATTCACCCGGGCCAGCGATCGCCCGGCAGGAGTGGGAAGCCCGAACCGGACCGGGAGTGTTCGTGCTCGTCACGACGAGACTCGACTCATCGGTGAAGGGATACGGGACCTCGATGCTCGAGGAGCTGCTCAAGTTGTTGCGGTCGGTGCCACAGCTCCGAGTCGTTTTCCTCGGGTGGGGAGCAGACGCTGATCGGTATCGCGAGGTGGTTTCCCGAGCCGGGTTGGACGCCCAGGTGATGATTCTTCCTCCGGCCGGCAAGGAGAAGTTGATCGACTATTACAGGTCGGCAGATGTCGTACTCGATCAGTTCGTGTACGGATATTACGGATCATCCGCCCTGGAGGCGGCGTGCGTCGGCAAACCGGTGATCATGTTCATCAGGCGCGATCAGTACGACGCGCTCTACCGAGGTGATTCTGCTCCGGTGGAGGACGCGAATTCACCCCTCGAAGTGGTCGGGCGCCTGCGGACTCTCGCTGAAGACGAAGGCCGGCGACGGGAATCGGGTACGAAGATGCGGGAGTGGGTGGTGAGAAACCATGGAGAAGAGAAGGTCGCGCCACTGATGGTGGCTCTCCTCAGTCTCGCGGCGAGCCGACGTGCCCTCCCCTCCGACCTCGTCAATCCCCTCAGATCATCACTTGGCGAAGATGAGGTCGAGTACCACACCTCTTGCCGGATTCCCTCCGCGTGATGTGTGGGTCGACTGCGCCGCGGTCGACCCGTTCATCGCCTGCCGTGAACGGTGATGCCGTACGGGTCGACGTGGGAACGGATGATCTCGAGGTTGTTCGATCGGAACCACCCCTCGACTTCTTCCACCGTGTGGCGCGAGGAGAAACTCGGGTGGTACCAGTCGAAGTTGATCATTGTGTTGGCGTCGTCGCTCAATTCGGGATTCCAATAACACTTCAAGAAGTAGTTGTAGACCAGTCGCTGGATGTCGTGTCGTCCGGCCGGAATGCCCAGGATCGGAATCTCGGGTAGTTCGACCTCGACCTTCAGTTCGGCTAGCCGCCGCCCAAGGATCTGTAGGGAACTCATGTCGGGCTCTGCTTCGTCGTAGCTGAGATCCTTGATCTGTTCGTGGATGAAGTCGTCCGAGAATTCACGGACCGGGCCTTTTCTCTTGTAGACGTAGATCGCGATGACTCCGTTCTCAGCGAGCGAGTCACAGAGATTCGAAAACGCTCGGAAGGGATCCCCCGTATGGTGGAGGACTTCCTGGCAGTAGATGAAATCGAACGGTCGGACATCTTCCGGGACCGGTTCGAGGAGATCGTGTGTGCGCACCTCGACATTCGGTCGGTCGCCCAGGTTCCTGCCCGCGATCTCTGCGGCCGCCAGATCCAACCCCACGAGGGATGACTCCGGGAGGGCGTGCGACGCGAGCAGGTTGAGGATCCTCCCGTTGCCGCACCCGGCATCGAGGATCCGGCTCCGAGTCGCGAGGAAGTTCGCCAGGTCTGCGAGGGATCCAAAGCCGTTGCGCCCGAGCACCCAACTCAGCGTGTCCGAGTCGAGTGTCTCGGGACCGACCTGAAAATCATGGGAATGCGTCCACTTTTGAGCGAAGCTGTCCTTCGTCTGAGACGCGCTTGACTTCTCCCGCATCAGTATCCTCCCGACTCGGAACAGTATGGCACGGCCTCAGCGCGGCGCAGATGCCAACGTTCGTCCGAGTCCGTCGTCGAGGCCGATCATCTCCGATCCCATCATTGATGCGAGAGTCGAGATGTCGGCCACCAGATTCCTGTCATGGCCGTCCGACTCGAAAACCGGCGAATTCCCCATGAGCCGACCGAGTCTGTCCGAGAGATCACGGATGGAGGTCGCTTGTGGTCCGGCCACATTGATGATGCGGCTCCCGTCCGAAGAGAGGCCACAGTGGATCGCTCTGGCCGCATCCTCTACGAACACCGGATTCAGTCTCACACCACCGGATGGACTGATGGTCACCGGCCGTCCCGACCCCACCGAGTCGATGAGGCGGGACAGCAACTTCGATCCGTCTTGCCCGGGCCCGTAGATGAAGAAGAAACGTCCGATGGTGATGTTGAGGCGGGTGAAGTGGGGTGAGGCCATCGCCTCGATTGCGAGTTTGGACGCGTAGTAGGCGTCGAGGTTCGGTGGCTCGAGGAGGCGGTCCGTCTCTTTCAGGGGGCTCGGACTGTCGGCGTAGAGCCCGCCGGTCGACGCGACGAAGATCCGATTGATTCCTCCGTTGACCGCACCTTCCAGCAGTGACGCGAAGAGGGCCGTCTCGTCGCGGATGCGCTCGACATCGTCGAGAGGATCGGACGTCGGTTGCCTCCACTGTGCAAGGTGGACGATCGCATCGAATCTCTCACTGTTGAGAACATCGCTGAGGGTGTGCGCATCGGGCGCGACGACATATCGGGCACCCGCATCGTGGCCGGGGCGCGTCGTACGCACGGTTGCGACGACATCGTGCACCGATCCGTAGAGTCGAATGAATACCTGGGCGAGATGACCGTGGCCGCCGGTCAGGAGGATCCTCATAGTGGAGAACTTCCGAGCGTAGTCACGGATTGCGGAGTGACCCGTTTTGCGTATTCGTCGAGCACACGTGATGCGACCGCGCTGGGGGAGTGCCACCGCCGGGCAAAAGCCGCGCAGTTCACCGAGATGGTACGTCGTTCCGAATCCGTCAGGTCCAAGTACCACTCGACCTGTGCAGCCAGGGAGTCCGCGTCGGCTCTGAGTATCGGAAGTTGATCTCGCATCTCAGCCGGGACATGGACGAGGTCATCCTCGCGGATGTACGACATGACCGCCACCCCCTGGATCATCGCTTCGACCGCGACCCCGCCGTACCACCCGGCGAAGAGTTGATCGATGAGGAGATCCGCCGACGAGATTCGTCGCTGCGCCTCTTCGTTGTCAAGACCCTCGATCATCTCGAATTCGAATTGGAGACCGGACGATCGCAGCGCGGAAATGACCTCCTCGATCCTCGCCGTGCCCTTCGCGGCACGATGCGAGGGAGCGTGGACGATCCGAACCATGTCACCGGTTGCATGCCGTCGAGCGACAGCGTCGTCCTCCGCTCCTGCATTGCTGTAGGGGAGAAACGCCCCGGCCCCATCAAGGAACCAGTTGAGATCGGGATTGAGAACAAAGAAGCGCATCCCACGACGTCGATACCTGGAGAGAAGTCTCCGCTTCCTCTTGTCTGACCGCGGGTTGTAGTAGTCGCGACCCACGTGTTGGGCGATGGAGATCTCGAACCGGGTGAGAGATCGGTCCCCCTGTCGCAAATCGTCGCCCTGGAATGTCATGTACATCTTCCTGCCGAGAATTCGCGCGGCCAGAAGCTCGACAGATTGGAGCATGTCGGTGTACCTGGCGTGGAGGGCACGTAGTACTCGCCACGTGGCCGCTGTTCTGCCCGGCATGCGGACCGTATCGTCGGAGGGCATCGCGAGAGTGGTGCCCGAATTGAAGTGGAGGATGTCGGCATGTCGGATGACCCTGAAGATCCATGCGAGCCGTCGGAATTCCTTCCTGAGGAGTGAATCGTCCGGCGAACAGATGGTTATGTCCGATCGGAAACCGAACGGGTCGTCCTCGAAGCTGATCGACATGGATGATGCTCCGAGTTCCCTCATGGCCGCGCTGAGCATCGACGTGTTCCCGCCGAGATTCCTCGGGAGGTGCACGACGATCGGTTCCTCCGCCCCGGCGACGAACTCCTTCCACGTCCTGAGAGCGGCGCGTGTCATGTCGGCGGGTCCCGGTCCGGCAGCAAGGCCCAGGCATTCGGCGCGGCGGGGACCGGTCGGCGCGAGATCAACTGGGAGTACCGCTCGTACTGGAGCTGAGCAGTGAAGTCGTGGTGGTGTCTCCTCAGCAGCCAACCACGGGAAATCTCACGGTGGCCACGCAGGTACTGCTCGCGTCCCAGTTGGTCGACCTTCCTCATCTGGGTGAGGATGCCGGTCCGGATCGAGTCAGCATCGTGAGCCGACAGGAAGGGCGGGAGTTCCCCAATCAGGGTGCCTGCAGTGTCACTCAATCCACGGGTGAGGACCGGCATTCCCTGCTCGAGTGCCCTAATTGCAAGACCCCCGAAGGCATCAAGGTGAAACTGGTCCGAGACCAGATCGCACGCTGCCATCATCTTCTGCAGTCTCGTTCGTGACATCGGCGGGACCATGATGACCCGGTTGTTGATGCCATTTTCCACGAGCAGGTCCTTCACGGCCTCGACGTCACGACCCCAGTGGGTGACGACCAATCCGACCGATTCCCTTGCATCGTTGACAAGGTCGCGCAAGGCGTCAATGAGAAAGTTCGTCCCCTTGTTCTGGTCGCCCCCGAGGCTCAGGCTCGAGCCCGAGAAGATGATGAACTCAGCACCCAGCGCGGCCCGGAGCCGGGCGCGCTCACCCTCGATCTCGGGATAGGGGGCGAAAGGATCGAGGTGATACGGGTGCGGAATAGCAGACCATCGACCCGGTGCAAGATCCTCGACCAACTCGATTGTCCGCACGTCGAGGTTGGTGACCCAGATGTGGTCGGCCTCCCGGCACATCTGACGGTAAGCGAGGCGCTCCCGGGCATCGCCGGTCGGCTCCCCACAACTCCAGCGCACCGTGCCGTGCTCGAGAAGGACATTGGTCGCCCCCCATCTCTTCGGGTTGGTGAAGGGGAGTTGCATGGCACCGTTCGACACGTGAACCCATGGCCCCGTGGACCGGATGCGAACCGAAGCCAGGGCCCAGCCCAACAGGTGCATCACACGTCTGGATCCGCGACGTATCAATGCAAGAGCCGAAGTGCTGATGCGAAGACGCATGACATTTCCGTACAGCCACCACACGACCTTCTCGGGGAAAGAGAGTCCCGTGGTCCTGCGAACGTGTCCTTCGTGCTCCAGCCCACTCTCGGGTCGGGCAATCAAGCCGGGAGTCGGACTGGGTCGCGATGTCTGGTCGGCTGACCGGCGAGGTGCGCGGGCCAGGTTCCATGGCGTGTTCCGTCGCGAGACATGCCGTGAGTTGATCTCTGCGGCATCCGGTGACCACTTGGGGAGGTCGATCGACTCGATGTCTCCGGCGGTCAGTTCGAGTATGTCCCATGCGGGCATCGAGATTGCGTGGACGATTCCGTTGGCTGATGCCTGGAAGGGCGCCGTCATCCGTGAAGAACCATTGATGATGAGATCGTTGTAGAACGCATTTCCCGCGATGATCCCGCTCTGGGTCACGACGATCTTTCCGGCGTCCCCGGTGGAGTTCTGCTGCACTACTGAATCCCGCCTCGGTGTTCGCATACGACCATTCAGATTATGGTACGAATCATGACTGACCTGCGGCGGACCGTTGCGGTCGTGTCCCAGGGGAAGTTCGACGCCGATCCCCGGCATTCGTACTGGTCGTCCTCGTTCAGGTCACTCGGATGTGATGTTGTCGAAGTGGAAATTCTCGACGAAGGGTGCCCTGCGCGACTCCGTGCGTCGATGTCGGTGAGGAGTGACCGTTGGACAGTCACCGTCAATCGATTCGCGACAGTCGCCGATGCGTCGCATCCTCCGATTCTGACATCCAGGGGCAGGTATCTGGCTTCGACGGACAGAGTCGTTGCTGAGGCGGTGAGCCTGCTCTCGCCGGCTCTCACCGATGCTGCGATGGTTGTCGCGATAGATCTACTCGTGGCGCGAAACGTAGTCGTGCGATGTGGGAGCACGATGGTGTTGTACGACGCCCACGAAGTCTTTGTCGAGTCATACGACATGTTGGACGCGGTTCCGCTGTCGGGTGTCGAACGTCTCTATTGGAAGCAAGCCGAACGGGAGGTCGTTCAGACTGCATTCGCTGCGGTCACGGTCTCGCCGGGTATCGCAGAATTCATGCGGGATTACACGGGAGTCTTGCCGTCGGTCATCCCCAATTATCTGCCACTCGGTGTCGGACGGGAACGCAAGCGCACGAATTCGGGGAAGGAACCGGTTCGATTCGTCTTCGTGGGACGGGCGGATCCATTCCGAGGGCTCGAGCATCTCGTCTCGTCGTGGGACGTCGACCCGTCACAGGCGACACTGGATCTGTACATCACGGACTCACCCCGAAAGAGTCGACTCCGTTCACTCTCCAACGAGGTCGCAAGGAGACACACGGGACCCGTGTTCAGAGAACCGGTCGATCCGGCGGACATCCCGACGATGTTGGAGGATTACGACGTCGGTGTGGTTCCTTACGAGTACCCTCCGCCCTACTCAGAGGCCTCACCGAACAAGTTCGGAGAGTACGTTGCGGCAGGGCTGTCCGTGATCTCGAATGGCGACGGATTCGTCTCGCGGCAGGTTCTCGCACATTCGATCGGGACAGTGTTCGACTGGACCACGCCGGGCACATTTGCTGCCTCAGTCGAGGAGATGGTCGGCTCGGTGGTATCAGGCCGTTTCCGTGGCAGGAGTGCGACGGTGTTTCGAGAGTCGATGAATTGGGAGGTTGCGTCGGGTTCATTGATGGAGGAGATCACACAAACTCTTCGCTCGGTGTCACCGAAGCCGCCATGTTCACCTCCGAAGTGTCTGCAAGTCGATGCTCGGTTGTCCTCGGTCGTTCTCTCTGTCGTGCTGAATCCCGTGTTTGGTTTGATCCGGCGGAGTTCGCGCGTCCGCTTGTTGGCGAGCTTGTTCCACCGTCTCGTCAATGTTGGCCGCAAGTAGTCGCCCGACTTCGGATCGACCGTAGAATCGAGGACGTGTGTGGCATAGCCGGTTACGTGCGCCTCAGCCACGCTCGCGGACGGGCCCCGGAACGTTCGCTGGGTGCGATGGCGGAGCTCCTCGCCCATCGCGGTCCTGACGGTCGGGGTGAATGGACGAGTGACGACGAACGGGTCGGACTGTGCCACCAGCGCCTCGCGATCATCGATCTCTCCGAACATGGCGCCCAACCGATGACG
>Ga0169931_10004898_pt1 | contig 20641 bp, 18 predicted proteins | sample Kivu_15m_20L_FD_129675 | JGI IMG/M metagenome (GOLD analysis project Ga0169931, IMG submission 129675) | Freshwater microbial communities from Lake Kivu, Western Province, Rwanda to study Microbial Dark Matter (Phase II) - Kivu_15m_20L... | ecosystem: Environmental > Aquatic > Freshwater > Lake... | reverse complement strand
CGCCTGCGAAAAGACGTGGCAACACGTGTCGCTCAACGACTCAGGCCATTCGCCCAAGCCAAGGCCATCGTGACCCCACTCATCGTCGCCTCTCGAAAACCCGTTAGATCAACGGGCTGCTAATTCCGGAACCAGAACCATGCCCCGGTATGTCATTGAGCGTGAAATGCCCGGCGCGGGCGCATTGTCGCCTGCCGATCTCCAGGCCGCATCGCAAACGTCATGCGGCGTGCTCCGCAAGCTGGGCCCCCAAATCCAGTGGGTCCAAAGCTACGTGACCGACGACAAGATCTACTGCGTTTACATTGCCCCGGACAAGGCAACGATCGAAGAGCACGCCCGGCAGGGTGGTTTCCCCGCGAACCGCATTTCCGAAGTTCGCACGGTGATCGATCCGACCACGGCCGAATGATACAGCGTGGTTGCCGGGCGAAGTGAGTGTGCCAAGAAATACAGCGAGCCGGACGATTTGTCGTCCGGCTCGCTCGACTTGGTGCAGTTTCTTGTGTGCGCTTAACCCTGGGGGATGCTGCGCGCTTTAGGCGGGGACCACGGACGCTGCCCGCGGACCCTTGCCCGAATTCGACTGAGCGTCGTCCACGGTGTATTCGACCTTCTGCCCTTCGGACAGGTTGTCAAAACCATGATCGGCAACGGTCGAATGATGGAAGAACACGTCCTGTCCGTTCTCCGACTGAATGAAACCGAACCCCTTCTCCTGCACCAACTTCTTAATCTTACCCGACGCCATAGCGATAGCTCTCCCTCCACACAACACGAGCGCGACGCAAGCCGCCAACTGTGGACCTGGCTGCTAGCGGCTCCAAAGGCTTGGAGCGTGCGTCATCTTACCCGATTACCCCCCCCTGAACAGATCGGAGGTTGTGAATTTCCTCACTTTTTGGGGGGCAACTGTGCACCCTGAGGCCTGTGTCAAAATCATACGCTTCAACAGGAGCGCATCTGGGCTTTCGAGGAGCCCTCGGACTTGAACTCCGGGGCAATTTGCAACCGAATCGCAGTCGCCAGAGCCGGCTCGATCGTGACGGCCACATTCTTGAATGCGGGCGTCCGTGAAGCCGGATCGACATCGCGAGGCACGAGCACGTTGGCCTCGGGATAATACATCAGCACGTTGCCGCGCTTGATTTTCTGATACGGCCTGACGATCGCCTGCAGCACCCCCGCCTGACTTGTAATCGTGACCGCTTGATCGGCCGCCAGTCGGCGTTCGGAGAGGTCGTCGGGATGCATCAGCACGATGTCGCGACGATCCTGACCACGATAAAGATCGTAGTCCTCATAAACTACGGTGTTGAACTGCCCTTCGCTGCGGACGGTCATCAACCGCAGTTCGCCATCTACGAGGTGCGAATCAGGAAGTTCGTGGACGTGGAGCCGGGCTTTGCCCGTCGTTGTCGGAAAAGTCGGCGTACTCAGCCGGCGACCGGCGATGTGAAACTCGGACTTGGTGCGATCCATCTCGCTAATCTTTTCCCAACCGGGAACGATCGCGCCAATGGCCTCGCGAATCTCACCATGATCCGCTAACTGCTGCCAATCGATAGGACTCTGCCGGTCACCCAAGACTCGCCGGCCGATCTCGGCAATCAACTCGACTTCGCTGCGCGGCCCCTCGTGGCGCCGCGGTCCGCCATCGCTGTAGCGAACGTAACTGAACATCGACTCTTGTGTCGTGGGCTGCGGTTCCTCATCCCGCGCGAGCACCGGCAGAATGATCGTCTCACCTGCCGCCAGTCCATGAGCATGCCCGGTGTTGAGCGTGGTGCTGAGGTAAACCAGCATGTCGAGCTTGCCGAGCGCGTCGCGAGCGTAGGTGGCGTCGGGATTCGACCCATACAGGTTGCCGCCCAGACAGAGGCCGAATTTGAGCCGCCCTTCATCCGCGGCCTGCATGCAGGCCATCGTATCGAGCCCCGGCTCGGTAGGAAGCCGCACGCCGAAATGGCTTTCGAGTCGCCGGAGCACGGCGTCCTTCAATGCGGGAGTAACACCCAACGATCCCATGCCTTGCACGTTTGAGTGCCCCCGAATCGGCAGCAGGCCGCAATTCGGTTTGCCGACCATTCCACGCAATAGCGCCAAATTAGCGATCGCCTGGACATTCTGCACGCCGTGCAGATGATGGGTAATTCCCATCGTCCAACTGAACACGGCGCTCTTGGCCGCAAAATATCGCTTCGAGATTTCGTCGATAGTCCGCAGATCAACGCCTGATCGGCTGGTGATATCGTTCCAGCCAAGCGAACGCAAATATGAGCGGTAATCATCCCAGCCTTCGCAATGCTCGCGGGCGAACTGCTCATCGGCGGCGCCCACTTCCTCGATTCGCTTGGCAATGCCTGCAAGCAGCGCCAGGTCGCCACCGATATGCGGCTGGACATACAAGCTTGCGATCGGAGAACCCATGAGCAGGCTGCGTACGTCGCTGGGCACGCTGAAGTTGACCATGCCCGTTTCCACGACGGGATTGATCACGATTACCTCGCCGCCCTTGCGCCGGACCTGCATTAGCGTCCGCATCAGGCGCGGATGATTGCTGGCGGGATTCCCGCCGATGACAAATACCAGATCCGATTGCTCAACGTCTTCGAGCGTGATCGTCGCGGTGCCGACACCAATCGCCGAACCGAGCCCCACGCCGCTCGCCTGGTGACAGTAGTAGCTGCAATTGTTGACGTTGTTGGTTCCGTACATGCGAACCAATAGCTGCAGTAGGAACCCGGCTTCGTTCGAACTGCGGCCGCTCGCGTACCAGAAGGTCTCGCTAGGCGCAAGCTGCTTGAGCTTTGCTGCGATTCGTCCGAGCGCGTCGTCCCAGCCAATCGGACGGTAATACTGGCTGCCGGCTTCGCGAAGCGCCGGCGTCGTCAAGCGACCGCAGTATTCCAGCTCGCGCGGCGTGAAGGCCTGCATCTGAGGAAGCGAGTAAGTAGAGAAAAATTCTGTGCGGATCGCCCCTTGCATGTCCGAGGCCATCGCTTGGAGCGACTTTTTACAGACCTCAGGGAAATGGCCGGCCTCGTTAACCATGCCACCATCCTGCCCACCCATCCCAAGCGCGCACGTTTTGCAAGCATTCTTACTTCGCATCGCCTTCCAAAGTTTGGCAATGCCGCCCACTTCCCGGGCTTTGCTCCACGTGTACCAGACGGCCGGCCAGCCGCCGCCCCGATTGACCTTTTTCATGTTCACTTCTCGGCGTTATTGGACCTGCACTCTATTCTAGTCCGTGGCCAGTTGCCGCACTACGCTGCCCGCCGGGGCGGCTGTTTTCAAAGTTTCGCAGGGTATCGCCATCGGGTACAATTGGCCGCGTTGTTGAGTTCCCGTTGATGAGAGCCACCGCATATGCGAACACTGACAGCCATCTACCTGGCGACCCTGGTTGCGGCCGCCATTTCCGGCCCTGTGAGTGCGCAGGCCGCCGAGCTTGATACCTACGTCCAGTCGCTCCGCAAAGTGCAGCCGGAAGGCGTGGGACATCGCGAGGCGAGCTATGCCTGGGGGCAACTCGTGGAGCAAGCAGATGCCGAGTCGCTGCCGACGATCCTGGCCGGCATGGATGGCGCTGGCCCACTGGCCGAGAACTGGCTGAGGGCCGCGGTGGACGCCGTGGCTGAGAAGCAAGTGCAGAAGACGGGCAAGCTCCCCATCGATCGATTGGAAAAGTTCCTGGCTCACACGAATCACAATCCCAAAGCTCGTCGGCTGGCCTACGAATGGATTGCCCGCGTCGATAAGGACGCCCCGGAGCGATTGATACCGGGCATGCTAGACGACCCCAGCCTGGAACTTCGCCGCGAAGCGGTAGCACGTCTTGTCACGGCAGCCGAATCGAGTGCGAAAGCTAACGATAATGACCAATCCAAGGCAACCTATCGCGAGGCACTCGTTGCCGCCCGAGATCTGGACCAGGTAAAAGCCATCACCGAGGCGCTATCGGCTCTGAATGCACCTGTCGACCTGCAACATCACTACGGTTTCGTTGTCGATTGGCAACTGATCGGTCCGTTCGACAATCGGGGCGGTAAAGGCTTCAACGCGATCTATCCCCCGGAGGAACAGATCGACCTTGCGACCAGCTACGAAGGCTCAGCTGGCAGTGTGAGTTGGCAGCAGCATCACACCGATCATGAATACGGCGAAGTCAACCTGAATAAGGCTCTGGGCAAACACATGGGCGTGGCAGGCTATGCGATGGCCGTCTTCGAAAGCGATCGCGAACAACCCGTGGAGCTGCGCATCGGCTCTGAGAATGCCAACAAGGTATGGCTCAACGGGGAGAAGCTTTCCGAAGCGGAAGCCTATCACGCAAATTCGGCAATCGATCAGTACGTTGGCCGCGGCACTCTTAAGAAGGGCAAGAACGTCATCCTGGTCAAGATCTGCCAGGATGAGCAAACCGTCGACTGGGCGCAAAACTGGGTCTTTCAGCTCCGTGTCTGCGATTCGACCGGCAAGGCGGTTCTGGCTAAGGATCGCGGACCAGCCAATCCCAAACCTAAAAAAGCTGAAGCCACCGCCTCGGCCGACGCCAACTAGTTAAAACCTCCTGTGAATGGAGCACTCCCTCGTGATTCATCGAATGATCGCGTTTGCCACGTTGCTAGTTGTGTGCGCTGTCGCCGTGAGTTCAATGCGGGCCGAAGACTGGCCGCAGTTTCGCGGAGCGCATTCCAATAGCGTCGCCCGCGGCAAGCAGCCGCCGAGCGAATGGTCCGATGCTGAGGGCAAGAACATCGCCTGGAAAGTCAAGCTGCCGGGCAAGGGGCCTTCCAGCCCGATCGTGGTGGGGGGCAAGGTGATTGTGACGGCATCGAGTGGCATCAATCAGGATCGACTGCACGTGCTGTGTTTTGATATCGCAGACGGTCACCAACTATGGGAACGTCAGTTCTGGGCGACGGGCCGTACGTTGAGTCATCCCAGCAGCGCGAACGCTGCTCCGACACCTGCCAGTGACGGACAGCTGATCTTCGCGTTTTACTCATCGAACGACTTGGCATGCCTCGATTTGGACGGCAACTTGAAGTGGTTCCGCGGTCTTGCTCACGACTATCCCGCCGCCGGAAATGACGTGGGCATGTCGAGTTCCCCGGTCGTCGTTGGCGATGTGTTGGTGGCCCAAGTGGAATGCCAGGGCGACTCGTTCGGTACAGGCATCGACACGCTCACAGGCGAGCCTCGCTGGAAAGTCGCGCGGCCGCGAGAAGCCAGTTGGGCTTCCCCCGTGGGGATGTCCGGCAACACGGGTATCGTATTGCTGCAGTCGCCCAAGCGGCTTTCGGCGCATCGCATCACCGACGGGCAGCAGGTCTGGGATTATGCCATTGCTTGCGACGCAATCTCGTCCCCGACCTCCGTGGGCGACACGGTATTCGTCGCTTCCAAGGGTCTTACCGCGCTGAAGCCGGGCAACGAGCCGGAACCCGAGACGTTGTGGAATGCCCAGAACCTGCAACCCGGCGCCGCCAGCACAATCGTTGATGGAGAGCGGCTGTACATCATCAATCGCGCGGGCGTGCTTAACTGTGCTACGACGGCCGATGGCAAACCCACCTGGCGAGTCCGCCTGGAAGGTGAGTTTTGGGGAACGCCGGTCATCGTGGGCGACAAGATGTACGCCTTCAACAAGGCGGGGAAGGGATTGGTTGTTGCGATCGCAGCCGACGGGAGCAAGGGGGAGCTGGCTGGAGGCGGGCAACTTGATGGCGAGATTCAAAGTTCGCCGGCAGTTGCCAATGGAGCTATCTACATTCGCAGCGACGCCCATTTGTGGAAGATCGCCGCCGAGTAATTACCATTTGAACTTCTTCGGGCGCAGCGAAGTCTGGTCTGACATTCATGTCGAGTATCGAAATCGAGCCTCTTGCCTCTCCGCCTAACGCAAGCGTTCGCCCGCCGGGATCTAAGAGCCTCACTAATCGAGCGCTGGTGTGTGCTGCCCTAGCGCACGGCAGATCGTCGCTCACCGGCGTGCTCGATAGTGAGGACACGCGGGTGATGCTTGATGCGCTCACAACGCTCGGCATCCAACTGCAGGCAGATCATCTGGTCCATGAGGTGCAAGTGACCGGCTGCGACGGTAAGATCCCGGCCGCAACCGCCGAACTGTACATTGCCAACAGCGGCACAAGTGTTCGATTCCTGACGGCGCTGGTGGCTCTGGCGCAGGGCCGTTTCCGCTTGCATGGCACAAAGCGCATGCACGAGCGCCCGATCCAAGACCTGCTCGATGCCTTAACGCAGCTCGGTGTTCGCGCACAGAGCGAGGCGGCGACAGGCTGTCCGCCGGTGATAGTACATGCCGATGGCTTGAGGATGCGCAGAACGACCATTCGAGGCGACGTTTCGAGTCAGTTCCTCAGTGCGGTCTTGCTCGCGGCTCCCTGTGCGGGCGATAGCGGCGGCGAGCCATTTGTGATCGACATTGCTGGTCCGCTCGTGTCGGTTCCTTACGTAACCATGACCCTGGCGGTGATGCGATCATTCGGCGCAACCGTGGAACACACTCCCGATTTCAAACAGTTCCGGATTGCAACAACCGGCTACCGCGGTCAAGAGTATGCAATCGAACCGGATGCTTCGGCGGCTAGCTATTTTTGGGCCGCTGCCGCAATCACTGGTGGCCGAGTTCGCGTGGAAGGTCTTGGACCGGCCAGCTTGCAGGGCGATGTTGCCTTCTGCGACGTGCTGGCGAAGATGGGCTGCCGCGTGATGCCAGACGACCTTGGAACCACGGTCGAAGGCGGGCACTTGATTGGCGTCGACGTCGACATGAACGCCATTAGTGACACGGTGCAGACGCTGGGGGCCGTGGCGTTATTTGCCAAGGGACCAACCACAATTCGCAACGTGGGACACATTCGCCACAAGGAGACCGATCGGATCGGCGCTCTTGCCACCGAGTTGCGAAAGCTTGGCGGGCAAGTCGAGGAAACGACGGATGGACTTCGAATTCAGCCGAGCCAGCTGCGCTCGGCCTCGATCGACACTTATGATGATCATCGCATGGCAATGAGCCTAGCACTGGTAGGTCTTAAGTTCCCCGGCGTCGTGATCAACGATCCCGGCTGCGTAGGAAAGACCTATCCCAGTTACTGGGACGACCTGGCCAAACTGCGGAGCGGCTAAACCTCACGCCGCTGGCGGTTGCTTGTGATGCAGCGAGGTCGACTCCAGCAGTTGCTCTGCTCGGCGTAATAGGTCAGCGCCGCGCGGCTCAAGGGGGGCCGATTGGCTGGCTTCAAACCGGCCGTGGCAATGCTGGCACATAACCTGTCGGCCCAGGTGCTCAACATTGATTTGTAGACTGCGACCGCACGTGGGGCATTCCTGCACGAAATAAGTCGCTCGCGACATGGTGGCACCTCCGTTACCTTGCCCGTGCTGATAGGCTCCACTATCGTAGACCATTTGCCGATTTTGAGCAATCAAGATGACCCCACTTTGCGCCCGCAATGCAGGCCATCGGACTACCGGATAGTGAAAGAAATCACAAACAGTGGAGCGGACGACAGCGATCTCACTTTGCACCAGGTGGGAGACGGTGCCCCAACTCCGTGAACTGCGAGGATGACAATCCCACCGCCTGTCAGGTTCGCCCAGATAGGCCAACTCCGCTCGCTCGCCGGCCCGGCAGTGATTAGGTAAACTAAAGAATACCAATCCTACACGCTTCATCTCCGCTGCTTCCAGCACGCTCTTTTTATGGCTTTGTATGGGAAATCAAGCCTTCAATGTCATCGTCGTGCTCTTCTGGCTAGCAACCATGAGCTGGCTGTTCGCTGCCAAGATTTTGCCGCCGCTGCGCGTGGGTGAGCCCCCCAACTACACCTCGATCTCGGCCGAGAGCGACAAAGATCCACCCGCCTGTTGGGCAATTCGAATGCGCGGCCGCACGGTCGGCTGGGCAGCAAACTGGCACGTTCGGCGTTCCGATGGGATCAGCGAATTCTACAGCCGATTGTACCTGGCGGAGTTGCCCCTGGACGAACTTGCTCCGGGCTGGCTGACAACGGTGCTCAAGCCGGTGTTCTCAAACTTGGACCTGATGGACGTAGACAAGCAAAGCTGGATCATTGTCGATCCGCTGGGCAGGCTCTCTGACTTTGAGTCTCGCATCCGCCTGGCGGGCATACCGGATGCGATTCGCTTGCAGGGAACGGTCGACGGGGCTCGACTCAAGTTGCTGGTTCGCTCGGGCGATGTTTCGGCGACACTCTACCAGCCGCTCGCCGCCAACTCATTGATGAATGACGAGCTTTCACCGCAATCTCGGATGCCAAATCTACGCGTGGGCCAAACTTGGACCGTACCGCTGTATACGCCTTTCCGCTCACCACACAGTCCGATGGACGTCCTGCAAGCAACCGTCGAGGCCAAGGAAGGGATTCGCTGGGACGGCAAGCGCACACCTGTGCTGCTCGTGGTCTACCGTGGCGATCCTGGCAGCGGCCGCGGGAGCAGTGCGGTCCGGGGTCGTATGTGGGTCGACAAAGACGGTCTGGTGCTGCGACAAGAAGTCGCGATGTTTCGCTCACCGATTCAGTTCGAACGAGTACCCGATCGACTGGCGACCGAATTGCGTGCCAATTTGCCGGAGAATTGGCGACAACCGATGGCAGGCGGAACGGGTCGCATGTTGCTCGATGACCTCCAAGCCGCGATACGCTCTGCATCCGTCGGCGAAGATGATCCGGCCAAGGAGCATGATACGGAACCGTCGGCGAATGACTTCGAAGAGGCCCCCGTTCTGCAAGCTCAATGATTGAAATCGAACATGTCACCCGCCGTTATGGCGCGAAGCTCGCCGTTGACGACCTCAACCTGCACATTCCGCGAGGTGAGTTGTTCGCATTCCTGGGTCCTAATGGGGCCGGCAAGACGACGACGATCAAGATGCTCGTCGGGCTGCTTCGCCCAAGCGCCGGGACGATCCGGCTTGCCGGCCATGATGTGGGCCAACAACAGACGGCAGCCAATCGCCTGCTGGGCTACGTGCCGGACGTGCCTTACCTTTACGACAAGCTGTCGGGCAACGAGTTTTTGCGATTCATCGCCGATATGTATGGAATCGATTCTCGCGAAGCTGACGAGCGGATCAGGGAGCAAATCAGCATTTTTAAGTTGCACGAGTTTGTCGACGATCTGACGGAAAGCTACTCGCACGGCATGAAACAGCGGGTGGCGTTTGCCGCGGCGATGTTGCACGATCCACAAGTCTTGGTCATCGACGAACCAATGGTGGGACTCGACCCTCGCAGCGTTCGCGTGATCAAGGACCTGCTGCGCAAGAAAGCCCGTGGCGGCCAAACGATCTTCATGTCGACTCACCTGCTGTCAATCGCGCAGGAAATCGCCGATCGGGTAGGCATCGTCGATCAGGGACGTCTACAGTTTTTGGGGACGATCGACGAACTGCGGGCCAGAGTTGCTTCGCATGAGTCGTCACTCGAGCACCTCTATCTGAGCTTCACAGCTCCACAGGCGAACGGCCAGGATGCGGCGATCACGCCCGCATCCACCGAGGAATCTGCGTGATGACAAGCATTGCTGACACTTGGGGAGATGAGCGAGTCGTTGTCAACGCGCCGACCGAGGAGCTACTGCTGTCGCCGGCTGCAGAGGCCCAGTTGCTCTGGCGATTGCGCTCGCGCATGGTTCGCACGATGCTTCGCCAGGCCCTCGCAACTGCCAGGCTTCGCGTGACGCTCGTCGTTCTCTTGAGTGCGTTTTTCTGGTACGGACTGTTCCTGCTGTTTGGTGAGGGCTTTCGTTTCCTGTCGCACACGATTGCGCATCCTGTGACTCAGGCCCAAACGGTCCAAGCGGTGTACAACGTCTTCTTCGCTTCGCTGCTGGTGATGCTCGTCCTGTCCTCGGCGATCATTCTTTATGGAGGTCTATATCGCTCAGCCGAAGCCGAGTTCCTGCTCACAACGCCGGTACGTCCCGAACGCATCGTGCTGCACAAGTTTCAGGAAGCAATTGTGTTCAGCAGTTGGGGCTTTCTGCTACTTGGTAGTCCGATGCTCGTGGCCTACGGATTGCAGGTCGAAGCGGGCTGGTACTACTACGCGCTATTGCTTCCCTTTATGGCAGCATTCGTGTACATCCCGGGTGGTATCGGCGCCATCGTGTGCATGCTGTTTGTGCACCATCTTGCGCGTTTGCGAAGGCAAGCCCTGCTGCTGGCCGGGATTGTGCTGGTCGGCGGTATCTTGCTTCTCATCTGGGCCCTACTTGCGAAGACCGAGGGTAATTTGCTGACGGCCAATTGGTTTCAGGAAATGCTCGGCCGTCTGCAATACAGCGAGCATCGGCTGCTGCCCAGTTGGTGGTTGAGTTCCGGGCTGCTCGAGGCTTCGCGCAATGATGCGGGCCAGCCGGGAAGCGCCCCCTGGGCGGAGAGCTTACTGTTCTTGTCGCTGTTGATTTCGAACGCGTTATTCTTGCGAGTCATGGCCGTTGCAATCAGCAGCCGCATCTATCGCAAGAGTTACAGCGAACTCCGAACAGACCACGCACGCCGCCGTCCCCGAGCAAACTTCTGGCTCGATCAGGCCGTGTTGAGATTTGCTCCCCTGCTCACGCCGCAGATGCGGCTGTTGATTGTGAAGGACCTGCGACTATTTCGCCGCGATCCGGTGCAGTGGACGCAGTTCTTGATATTCTTTGGCTTATTGGCGCTCTATTTCGCCAACATCCGGCGGTTCAGCTACGACGTGAACTACACCGCTTGGGTGAATATGATCAGTTTCCTGAATCTGGCGGTCGTGGGATTAATTCTCTCAACTTTCACCACACGGTTCATCTATCCGATGTTGAGCCTCGAAGGTCGCCGATTCTGGATTCTCAGCATGTTGCCTGTCCGCCGCGAGTCGGTGTTGTGGGGCAAGTTTCTGTTCGCGGTGGTTGGCTCGTCAGTGCCATGCTGTCTGCTCATATTGCTGAGCGACTTCATGTTACGCGTCTCGCCACTCGTGCTGGCAATCCACCAGTTGACCTGCCTGCTGTTGTGCCTGGGCCTTTCGGGAATTGCCGTGGGGCTGGGGGCCAAAATGCCCGACTTGCGAGAGGAATCGCCCTCGAAGATCGCGGCCGGTTTTGGCGGGACGCTGAATCTGGTGATTAGCGCTATTTACATCGTGGCCGTGGTTTTGTTTACGGCCTTGCCCATGCACTTTTACCTGGTAATGTCGCAGACCGAGACGGATTCCGATCGGTATTCGAGATACTTGATCGCGGGAATCGCTGCCGCACTGTTGACGGGCCTGACGGCAACCATTGTGCCGATGCGACTGGGTCTCAAGTCGTTCCGCTCTCTCGAGTTCTAGGAGTGCCGGGAACGAGCAACTAGACCGCCGCACCGCGTAACTTAGCTATCGCGTCTCGATATCGAGCGCGCGCGTCCGCCGCAATCCAACCCAGAAAAATGTTGCCGCCGAGCGAACATGCAAGCAAAACGATTGTCACTACCAGGGGCGTCCAGGGCTGCGACTTGGGTTCTGCAAGTGGCAGTTCAGGCTTTCCGGTATCGACCACACCTGATGCAACATCGCCCTTGCCATCTTCGAACGCTGCGGCGCGAATCGGCGCGGAGGGATCCTGTGCTTCGGGCAACTTTGCCGGTGCCTGAGCCATCTTGGCCGCGGCTGAAGTATCGACGGTGATCTGCTCAGCCTTGCCTTCGGAAACAGATTGCTCCGCACTATTGTGCCAGGGGTCGTCTGCCGGCGTAGTCGAATCTGCGGGTAAGTTTCCGCCAGGGGCTGCAGTCGGAGGCTCCGGCTCCTCAACTCCTGCCGCAGGCAAACCAAAGTCAGGGGCAACGTTTGTTGGTTGCTCGACAGGCGGGAGTGATTCCAGATCGACTGATGGCTGCGTGGCCCCCTGAGCACTGTATGGGTCTGCCGCAGGTACGGTCATATGTTCTGGCGACGCACCCGTCGGCTGATTGAAGGGCGACGCATGTGGCGCGGCATTGAATGCCTGCGGAGATTCCGTGGCACCTCCCACTGCAAGGGGCTGTTCGATCTCGGCAGCCAACGGTCCATAGTCGCGTCGCAATTTGCCAACTCCCACGACGATCCGGTAGCGACGCACTTCGACGCCTGCAGGCACTTCGCTGAAAATCTCCTCCTGCCCCCGCTCCAGCACTTTGAGTAACTGTGGCTCGAGTTGCAACGTATATTCGTGTCCGCCACCAGGGAGTGGCTCCCAGCCGACTTCGATGCCCAGGGCCGTCGTAGCAATCAGAACAATCAGCGCATTCATGACAAGACCCTTCCGGATGGCAGTTCCCATACTAGAAATATACTAACACTCCGCCTTCGCCCGCAGTAGTCACATCGAGCAGGCCCACCCCCGCGAGCGATGACTCGCCTTGTCGCTATTCGCCCAGACCGCCACAATGGGGACCCGTGCATGTTTGTTGGCGACTCGACTGGACATTATCTCGTGAGCGACACCCCGAAGCGTTGGACCCGGCACCTGGTAACCGCCCTGAAGTTGGCGATCTTCGCCCTTTTGTGTTACGCCATTTACCAAGCGATTAACTCGGGCCAGGAACAGCTCAGTCAGCATCAGTGGCAGGTCGAACCATGGTGGCTAGTCGCTTCCGGCATCATCTATCTGGTGAGCCTTTTGCCACCGGCTGTGTTTTGGCATCGAATATTGCTTGCCACCGATCAGCCGGTGACGATGCCCGAATCGATTCGCGCCTACTACATTTCGCAGCTTGGGAAATACGTGCCCGGCAAATGGATGGTCATTCTGTTGCGGCGCGTACTATTGCGCGATCCCAAGGTTGAGCACACGGTCGTCGCCGCCAGTGTCTTCTTTGAAACATTCACGTTCCTGGCAGTTGGGGCGGCGATTTCGTCGATAGTGCTGATCATCTGGCATCCCAATCAAATGCTGCTAATCGCGACCGCGGCCGCGTCAGTTGTACTGCTCGGGGCGCCGACTGCCCCATTCTTGTTCGAATTCCTGCTGCGAAAATTGGGCGTAACACGGCTCAATCCTACCGCCGGGCGGAAGTTCCGTAAGATCACGTGGCCCATGCTGTTTGCTGGGTGGACTGGCCTGGCCGTCGGCTGGTTACTCCAGGGAGCGAGCCTCTGGGCGACGCTTCGCGGGTTGGGCGCCTGCGACAGCGGCCCGTTCCATGAGCTGTCGTTACACACTACCGCAGTGGCCCTCAGCGTAGTGGCCGGCTTTTTGTCGCAGATTCCTGGAGGCTTGGCGGTGCGAGAATGGGTGTCGGCCCAACTCATCGAGCCGATGTACGGCCCCAGCGTTGCCATTGTTTCGGCAATTTTCTATCGTTTGGTGCTCGTGGTGTCGGAGCTGGCGATTTCAATTATCCTGTATGTAGCGGGCTGGCGTCGTATGCCTCGGTTGCGCGAGGTCGAAGACGAGATGGCCGCAGAAGCGTAGATCTGCGGCCCCCGCGCCAATTTCCATTTCGATGCGCGATGTTGTCGATCGTCATTCCACTTTGCGACGAGCGAGAAAGTCTGGAAGCCCTTTTCCACGAGCTGGATGAGGTCGGACGCGCGCGTGGATATGAACTTGAGATCATCTTCATCGATGACGGTTCGACCGATGGCTCGTGGCATGTGATTCGCCGTCTGGCGGAAGCCGATGATCGGGTCCGAGGAATTCGTTTTCGCCGAAACTTTGGCAAGGCCGCCGCACTCTCGGCCGGGTTTCGCGCGGCGCGCGGCGAGCTGGTGATGACGCTCGACGCTGACTTGCAGGACGACCCGCAAGAGATTCCACGTTTTCTAGCCGCGATTTCCGAAGAGCTGGACGTCGTGAGCGGCTGGAAACAAGTGCGACATGACCCATGGCACAAGGTGCTGCCATCGCGGATCTTTAATGCGATGGTCAGTTGGCTCACCGGCGTGAAGCTGCACGACCATAATTGTGGCATGAAGTGCTACCGCCGAGAGGTGCTTCGCGAGGTGCGGCTTTACGGCGAGTTGCATCGTTTCGTCCCGGTGCTAGCGGCAGCGCGCGGCTTCGCCATCGGCGAGATCACGATCCAGCATCGAGCAAGGCAGTTCGGCCGCTCCAAATACGGCGTCCGGCGGCTGATGAAGGGTTTTCTTGACCTGTTGACGGTCAAGTTCCTGACCGGTTTTGGGCAGCGACCGCAGCATGTGATGGGAACCATTGGCCTGATTTCTTTTTCCCTGGGGTTCTTTGGCCTGGCGTCGCTGGCTTTTAATTGGGTACTTGGGCACACCGTCCCCGGGTGGGAGATCACGCCCTTGCACCAGCGTCCTGCAGTGCTCTATTCTCTGGGTGCCCTGTTGCTCGGTGCTCAGCTCATGTCGATGGGTTTTTTGGCCGAGCTGATAACGGCCTACCAGGTGCGCGATACCGAAACTTACTCAGTGGCAGAGCGCACTCCCGACCACGCCGACCAGCACGCCCCCCGCCCCTCATGAACGACCAGGCCGAGCAAGCCCGCACGCTGCGCTGGAGCATTTACCTGCTGCTCATCGCGATTTCGACAGGCGCAATGCTGGGGCGAATCTTCGCGGTCACCTCGGTTGACGTCCAGGCGGTCGAAGTGCAGTTGCATCGTGAGGGGAAGAAAGACTGGCAGCGGCAGCGGCCGTTCTTGAGCGCTAACGACCGCAGCCGCTGGGCAACCGTCCGCGCGCTCGTCGAGCACGGCACCTACGCCATAGACGACGTGATCCAGGAGCGCGGATGGGACACGATCGACATGGTGCAGCATCGCGGTCGCGATGGCCAGCTCCATCAGTATTCGAGCAAACCGCCGCTATTTGCCACGTTGATGGCTGGACCCTACTGGATCGTCAACCGCACGACCGGCGCCACGCTAGGCACGCATCCCTACGAAGTCGGACGCGGGCTGATTGTTCTGTATAACGTCGTGCCGCTGGTGGTGTTTTTTCTGGTTTTGGCGCTGCTCGCTGAAAGAATCGGGACGACCGACTGGGGACGGATCTTTGTGATGTCAGGAGCCTGCTTCGGCACGTTCCTCACGACCTTCGCTGTCAGCATCAATAACCACATCCCAGCAGCTGTGAGCGCAGCGATTGTGATATGGACGCTCGTGCGAATCTGGTACGACGGTGAGCGTCGACTTCGATACTTCGCCCTGTCAGGTTTCTTTGCCGCCTTTGCAGTGACGAGTGAACTACCAGCTTTGTCGCTGGCGGCATTAACAGGAGCATTGTTGGTTTGGAAGGCTCCGCGCGAGGTGGCGCTAGGTTTTGTTCCGCCGGCAGTGTTGGTCGCCGTCGCAATGTTCGGCACAAACTACGTCGCGCACGCCAGTTTTCGGCCACCCTACATGCACCGCAGCGAGACGAATCCCGACGACAACTGGTACGACTACTCGTACATGCTTCGCGGTACGATGCGCGATAGTTACTGGCGCAATCCACAGGGGATCGATCGCGGCGAATCGAGCGTCGGCACGTACGTGCTCCACGCGACGGTGGGGCATCATGGCATCTACTCGCTCACGCCAATCTGGTGCCTGAGCATGTGGGGAATGTGGCTGCTCTGGCGGCGCGATCTGAAGGTCTTGGCAGGATACATCGCTCTGCTCTCGGCGGTGTGCCTGGTGTTCTACCTGGCCAGACCCGAGATCGACCGAAACTACGGTGGAATGACCAGTGGATTTCGCTGGATGTTCTGGTTCGCCCCGTTGTGGCTGGTCGCGATGCTGCCAGCGGCCGATCGACTCAACTGCTGCCGAGGGGGGCGAATCTTCGCGTCAAGCCTACTCGCCTTCAGCGTCCTGTCCGCTACCTATCCGACGTGGAATCCGTGGACGCACCCCTGGTTGTGGAACTTTCTCTACTCGTTGGGCGCGGTCGGTGGTTGATTTAAGCTTCGCGAGGCGTAAGTTCGAGATCGGCCCAGGAGCTGGTCAGCGGAGCCTCCACCGTCATTTGCTCTTTCGATTTCGGGTGATAGAACGTCAACGAACGCGCATGCAGCGAGATACGCCGCCGTCGCTCGTCCTCTTCATGGGAACCAAATGGGAGCCGCGCGTGGTACGCTTCGTCGCCCATCACGGGATGCCCACGTGACGAAGTCTGCACACGAATCTGGTGAGTGCGTCCCGTCTCCAATTCGATCTCCAGCCACGAGCCTGCGTGATGAAAGCCAAGCGTGCGGTAGTGCAGGACGGCCTCAAGCCCCTGCGGGTGCGACGGCTCGACGACGGCCGTTTTCGGTTGGCCGTGGAGCTTGTGCAGATAGTCGGTCCAGGTTCCCGAGAGTGGTTCGACGACCCGTTCCACGCACGTCCAGTATATTTTTCGGACGCGTCTGCGTTCGATCTGTTTAGAAAGATGCCGAGCTGCTTGCCTCGTCTTCGCGAACACAATCACGCCGGTTACCGGCCGATCGAGTCGATGCGGAATTCCAAGATAGATATCGTCAGGCCCGCATCCCTCGGCAGCCGCCAGGTAATTGCGAATCCGCGATTCAAGGCTTTCAAAAGCACGAGGTGCCTGGGTGGTGATACCCGCGGGCTTATTCACCACCAAGACCGAATCGTCTTCGAAAAGAACTTCGAATCCTCGTGCGACTGATGTCATGAAACAACAGAAGGCCGCAGGAACTCATCGTCCTGCGGCCTTCCGCCTTAGAAATTGAATAGAGACTAAACTGCTCCGGCCGCCGGGACGACAAACGGCGCGCGGTATTCGCGGGTCAGCATGGCGTCAGCTTGGGAGTTGTCGAGGAACTTCTCGGTCGCCGGATCGAAAGCCAGCTTCGGTCCATACTGCAGCTTGATCGTCTCCAGATCGAGCTTATTGTGGGCCAGATGCTCTTTGAATCGTTCAAAGCCGGCGACTTCATCCTCGGACGAGTCGACGCCCTGCAATCGCTCGGCAATCTCCGGCACGGCGAGGAGCTCTCCCATGCGATATGAGATATTGCCGAGGTGACAAAGAGCGCTGGAAAGATGTCCCTCTTCGATATCGGCGTTCAGGTCGTTGTAGTTACGACTGCGGACTGCCTTGAGGAAGTTCTCGTAGTGATTTGCACCACCTTTGAACTCCTGGACCTTGTTACCGTCTCTATCAAAGGCGGCGCCTTCGGAGTAGCTGGTCATCACGACGTAGCCATCGGCGCCTTCAACGATCAAACCGACGCCGGCTCCCTTCAGCGGTTCCGTCGGCAAGCCGCGCACTTCAAACACCAGGGCTTGGTCGCCGTAGCCGTGAATGATCATCTGCGTATTCGCAGTTTCGCCGGCGTCTTCATAGCCAACACGGCCACCGTAGCTGAGCACCCAATCGCTGAGTCGGTCGACCCCCAGCGCCCAGCGAGCGAGGTCCATCTGGTGGATGCCTTGGTTGCCAAGGTCTCCATTACCGTAAGGCCACTGCCAATGCCAATCATAGTGGAACCGCGGCCGTGTGAGAGGCGCCAGCGGCGCGGGACCCAGCCAAAGATCGTAGTTGACGCCCGCAGGAACCTCGTATTCGCCCTTGGGACCGATCGTGGGACGACGCTTATAGCACAGTCCGCGAGAAACGCTGACTTTGCCGATCTTGCCATCGTGAACGTACTGCATGGCCTCGCGCATGCCAGGATTCGAACGACTTTGCGTTCCTGTCTGGCAGATACGGTTGTACTTGCGAGCGGCTTCGACGCACCGTCGACCTTCGCTCACGTTGTGACTGACGGGCTTTTCGACGTAAACGTCCTTGCCAGCCTGCATCGCCCAAATCGCGACCAGCGAATGCCAATGATTCGGCGTCGCGGTGCTGACGATGTTGACGGCCGGATCATCGAATGCTTCTCGCATGTCGACGATGACCTTAGGCTCACGGCCTTGCTTGTCGGCAACCATCTTCGCGCGGCGTTTTCCTGTATTCTCGTCGATGTCCACGACGTAGAGAACTTCCGTATCGGGCCGGCCAGTGAAGGCTTCCAGGTGATCACCACCGCGTCCGCCACAGCCCACCACGGCAACGCCAAGCTTCTCACTGGGACTGTTCGAAGGCTGTTCGTCAGCAGCCAGTGCACTTGCAGCCGGTGCAGCCGCAACCGCCGCGGCTGCGGCAAGCATCGAATCCTCCAGAAATTGGCGTCTGTTCTTCATGGTCATCAGATGAGCTCCTCGGGGAGTCTGGGGTGGGTGGTCGACCGGAGGACAGCACGAGAGTAGGGATGTGCCGCTGAATTTAGAATAACGCAAACCGATGGCCGTGTCAGCCCGCTGACTAACCGCGAAAAAAGCTAAATTATCGCCAGATTAGTGGTACCGCGCAAGCACCCGGTCCACGATGCCGGGAAGCAGCCGGCTAACCCAGACGAGCGACTTTCCGCCCAGGCTGATGATAAGCTGGTGCTGACCGCGGCGAATTGCTCGAACGACTCGCCGCGCGACAGCTTCGGAGCTCATCCCCCGAATCTTCGGCCAAGGGGTTCCGCGCGAATCGATGGCCTGATCGAAGAACTCCGTCTTCGTGCGCGCCGGGCTTACCACCAAGACGTCGATCCCTTCGCGGGCAAGTTCTGCCCGGATCGACTGGCTGAAACCCTCCAGCGCAAACTTACTTGCGCAGTACTCAGCGCAACCTGGAACACCGCGGTGCCCGAGTATGCTACTGACGTTCACGATGATCGGCCTGACGCCGTTACGCAGTACCGGCAGGGCACGCCAAGTTAGTTCAACGGCGGCGAAGAAGTTGACTTCCATGACTTGCCGCAAGCGTTCGGGCGAGGCTTCGGCAAACCGGCCCAAGGCGCCCACCCCGGCGTTATTGATCAACAGATCGAGACCGCCAAACGTCTCAACCGCGAGTTCAATTGACTCCTGCTGGGTCGTCGCGTCAGCAACGTCGCCGACTAGCGGGACGATCTCACCCGGTCCGCCGCTCAAGCTGTCGCAGAGTTCTCGCAATCGCTGCTCGCGGCGGGCCACAACGACCAAGTGAGCGCCTTCGCGAACCAGGCTTGTTGCCAGCGCAAATCCGATGCCACTCGAAGCCCCGGTCAGGATCCCACGCAGCCCGTGAATTTGCCGTCTTGCCATGGACGCCAATATAGCGATCCGACACGCGTGACCAAGGTGGTATCTGACTACTTGCGCACGCCGCTGCCATTGGTCAGGTGTGGATTAGGCGTTTCAGAGGGTTCATGTACGACCGCCGCCGCGTCATTCGAGCTACGCACATGCCCGTTACCATCAGCATTGGGCAAGCTATGCGGCCGAATCTGGGCATCGACTCCGCGGAAATGCCCCATTGCCCGCTGTGGAACTCGGCAATGCACGATGACGCGACTATCGGTATAACGCTTGGAGAGTACCTCGCCATGGCTGGACAACATTGCCAACAGGCGGCCGTTCTCAACACCGGTTTCAACATCCAAGTCGAGGAAGTTGTGGCTCAGCGCCTGGCTGACTGTCAGTGACAGTTTATCAACTCCTTCGCCCGTGTACGCACTAATCGGCACGGCGTTCGGATAGCGATTGCGAATCAAGGCAAGCTGGCCGCGATCAGTTTGATCGACCTTATTGAGGACAAGCAACGCGTCCTTCTCACTGATGCTAAGCTCTTCAAGCACCTTGTAAACCACCGCAATCTGTTCGAGCGCCGCTGGATTACTTGCGTCGGCGACGTGCAACAGCAAGTCCGCCTGGCGGGCTTCTTCCAGCGTGGCTTTGAAGCTGGCGATCAAATGGTGAGGTAGGTCTCTGATGAAACCTACGGTGTCGCTCAGCAGCACGGGTCCCCAGCCAGGAAGTTGCCAGCGACGGGTGCGGGTGTCGAGCGTGGCGAACAGGCGGTTTTCCGCGACCACGTCAGATCCAGTGAGACGGTTGAGGAGCGTACTCTTCCCCGCATTTGTATAGCCCACTAGCGATACCGTCATCCGTTCGCTGCGGGCAGCAACCTCGCGTTCCTTGCGTTGTTCGATGGTGCGGAGTTCGGAGCGAAGCTCGCTGATTCGCTTCTCAACCAGTCGGCGATCCGTTTCTAGCTGTTTTTCACCAGGACCGCGCATGCCAACGCCCATCTTGATACGCGACAAGTGGGTCCACATCTGCTTGAGTCGTGGCAGCGAATACTGCAACTGGGCAAGTTCGACCGCGAGGCGGGCCTGATAGGTCTGCGCGCGGCTGGCGAAGATGTCGAGAATGAGCTCACTTCGGTCAAGGACCTTGACGCCGACGGCTTCTTCGAGATTTCGCGTCTGAGCTGGAGAAAGATCGTTGTCAAAGATCACGATATCGGCATCGGTGGCGCCGACTAGCGACTTGAGTTCGGCCACTTTGCCTTTGCCCAGGTAGGTCGTGATATCGGGCGTCTGTCGCCGCTGGGTCAGATGTCCCACGACCTGGGAACCGGCCGACGTGGCCAGGCCTTCGAGTTCCTCGAGCGGTTCGTCATAGATCGGTTGATCGGACAGCAAAACGCCGACCAAAACTGCGGCCTCGCTGGCGACGCTCTCATTACGGTTCTTCTCATTCACGGGCAAATTGTTTCCTAATCGTGGTGACGCGGCGAGCAGTATTGAGTCGCCCCGATCTTACGAGATTTCAGAAATGCACGGTTTCCATAAGTCTGGGCGGCCGAATTACCTACCCAATTCT
>Ga0169931_10004897_pt1 | contig 20642 bp, 19 predicted proteins | sample Kivu_15m_20L_FD_129675 | JGI IMG/M metagenome (GOLD analysis project Ga0169931, IMG submission 129675) | Freshwater microbial communities from Lake Kivu, Western Province, Rwanda to study Microbial Dark Matter (Phase II) - Kivu_15m_20L... | ecosystem: Environmental > Aquatic > Freshwater > Lake... | reverse complement strand
CCGAAGCATCCGCTGCCGCTCCCGTGGTCGCTGTGCCATCGGTTGATGCCTCCGGTGCGCCGTCGACAACCGGTGCTGTCTCGACAACAGCGGTATCGGGCACAACCTCGGCCGGTGGCGTTTGTGGCGCACCTTCCGTCGTAGCGGTTTTGGCGCTGCCAGCTGCTTCCTCGGCAACACCGCGCACCGGCAGCAGTGCCAGAAACGCGATTGCGGTCAAACTTCCTGCGTTGCGAAACATCGTTCCTCCAAAAGCTCCAGCCAGAGTCTCCGGCCGAAAACGCATCTTCATGACGACTTCGTCATCCGATTCCGATCTGTGCTCCGACGTTCGATCCTCATGGCATCGCCAGCATTGCGTTGTCGAACCGCGTTCGTGATGACGTCGATTGCCCGATCGGAGAGTTCAAACGCAGCATGCCGCGACGGATGATTTCGATTGCGCGACGGTGCCGTACGACCAGTCGACGCGTCCCGTGCTGAAGGAGCCTCAGTCTGTGCAAGTTCTGACATGTCAACCTGCACCGGATCTCCCGGCCTTGTGATCAGGTCGAGAACCGAAACACAGCCGTCGATGGGATCCCATGCCGGGTCCGTGGCAACGATATAAACAGCGCCGATGCTCCAGTTTGCCGAACGCTCGGAAGGTCCTCTGCTCCGCGCTTCGTGGCCGTTCGCATCTTCAATGCGCGGCGCCGCTGGCGCAGCAAAGAAGCAAAGATCGCCGGCACGCGCCTTGTCGCCAATCGATCGAATCAGCTCGCCGATATTGGCCTCTGAGCTCGTGCGCAACTCATGATAGCGCCGCTGCGAGAGTTGAATCAGCCAGGCTTTTGCGGGGCGAAACACGTTTTCGCGAGCAGCAACCGGTGGAAAGGCCGCGTTCAATTTCGCAAGCCCGCTGACGGCACTGACGGTCGACATGCCGCCCGCCTCAAGCAGATGCAGGGCGCGATCGAAGTGATTCCGAGCGACCTTCGCAAGGCGCGCGTCGCCACGCTTGGCCGCAACTGCTGCCGTCGACTGTCCGGCGATGAGCGAAAGATCAGCGTCCTGATCTGGGCTGAGGAGTCCGGGAACCCGGTCCAGCAACGCCACAACCGCTTCGTGATCCCCGAGATTTGCGGCAGCGGCCACGTCAAAGAACGCATACTCAGCCGACGCGGGAAAGCGTTTGCGCAAACCTGCGGCGAGAGACCGCACCTGATGAAACTGCCCCGCTTCAAACATGTGCCGCATACGCAGCTCAGTCGTCAGCGGTGACCCCGGAAAGACATCGTCGAGAACACCGAGCACTCGTTCAAAACCAACGTCCGGCAGCTCGTGCATCGCTGCAAACGAAATCTGCCGCCACTGAACCCAGTCCGTGACGACTGCGCCAGAATCCGTCCACGCCGAAAGCCCGGAACGGACGCTCGTTGATGGGAAGCCCACGCTGCCGCGCTGATCAAACGCGGCAAGAAACTCAGTGACCCACGGGTTGGCGGAGGCGTTGTGGAGGCTTCGCGCAACGAGGCTTGCACCTTCGATCTCGTCCAGCTCGAGATGAATCAATCCACGCAGAGCAGCGAAGATCTCCCGATCAGCCCCGGCGTCGCGCCCGACGAGCAGGAGATGATCGCGCAAACCGGTCAGCGACAAGGATTCCCCTGCTGAAGCAAGAATCTCGATCCACAATCTGTAGAGTGAAAAACGAAACGGATGATTCGGCTCCTCAGCAAGAATTCCCGAAGCCAAATCGAGCGCCTGCGTCGGATCGCCGTTCCAGTAGACGCCGAGGGCCTCCAGATATCCTGCGCCAGCGCGGCTTGCGAGCGCAGACGCTGCATGCGCTTGTGCCGCAAGAAACACGGATAAATCATCTTTGCGGCCGTTGCGGTCGACTGGAGTCGACTTCTGCGGACGTGCTGAGTTCGAACCCCGTCCCGCGCGACTGCGAGACGCTTTCCTGGTTGTTCCTCGAGAATTCTGTTTCGACTTCTGCCGACGTGCCACCATTGCCGCTCCCCTCAGGGTTCAGGATCACACCTATTCCAATGTTGAGATGTCGGAGAGTTTTGTGGAGCACTTGAAAGCGGCCCGGCACCAAAGGAACACGGGACTTGTCGGAAGTTCCGACAAGTCCCGTGCAGACTGCATGATTAGCTCAAGAAACGGACACTTGTTGGCAAACGACCAAAATCAGACGTCGATCCGTCGTTTGCCGACAAACAAGCCAGTTCAGCTGGCGAGCTTGGTCGCCTTGCGCGCCTTGCCAGCGATCTTCTGATCGGCTGCCGGCTGTGCAACTGCGGTCTCGATCTCCTGACTGCGATCAATCAGGACCTCGCGCAGTTCGTCGTAACAGTTTTCGCAGATCGGTTGATCGACGGTGGTCTTTTGAATCTCGCCCCAGACGAGCAGGGCGGCCCATGCCTGTTCAGAAAAATCCCGACGCTTGGATTTAATCGCAGCCTGACAATGAGAACACTTGCTCGCAATGTGCATGCCTCGCATCTCCCGCGTTTTCTCGACTACTGCCTTCATGAACCTCTCCTTGGTTTCACCCGGCTTTCGACCGGATCAAGATCCAGGTTCGCTGCGCACAGAGTCGGAGTTCAAAAGGCTGAGTCCCGAAAGTGTTGCCCGCAAATATCGGCGTTTTTCGGAAAAACTTGAGCTGAATTGGCTTTTGCCACCGTCCAGCCCCGAAACCGTCCGATACCATTGGGACATTCGGCCCTGCCGTCTGCCCCCCGAAACTGCCCCGGAGTAGCCCCCCTCGACCACTCCACCGACCGCAGTTCGCGCCCCGGTGTGTGTGTGACTCCATCCGTGGAATCCACCAATCCCGTCGCGAACCGCTGATCACAGCGAGTTCCCGGTAATGTTCAAAAATGTTTCGACGTTGCTCGCCCTCTATTGTCCATATCTGGGGGGAGCTGTCAACCTGCGGCAACGTCCGCTATTGCTCACAGATGACGCAGGCGGGGACCGACTCAGAACGGCGGTCGTCAATTGGCCTTGCGCCCGGGCGGCAGGAGTGTCCGCTGGTACGGTGCGCCATCAAAGTAATAGCGCATGATCTCCTGCTTGATGTTGTGAAACCGAATCGATTCGGTTCGCACGGTCAGGAGCGGCTTCCAGATCTTGTTGGCCTGCTGCCGTGCCCCGTTGCGGTACTGCAGAAGACCTTTGAGGTAGGTTGCTTCGTGTTGTGCGGCCTCGCTTGTATCAGCAGCCTCACCAATCTGATCGAGATAGACCTGCGCCTGCCGAATCTGACCGGAGCGCAGATATGCGTGCGCAAGAACCATCAGCGGCCGGCCGCTGGCGCGATCGCCCATATCGAGCGAAAGTTTCGCGTACTCGATTGCCTTCGGCAGGCTGAAGTTCCGCCAGACATAAGTATCTGCCAGCTCGAGACTCACGCGCCGCTGCAGGCTGGAGTCGAGGCCCGGACAACGCAGGGTTTGCTCAAACCACATGGACGCGGTTTCAAGCTGCCATTGCTCCCGGAAGAGGATACCCAGCGCCCAGTAAAGGTCTGGGCTGTCAAAGTTCGTGTTCAGCAGACGAATGATGTCGTAGGCGCCTCGAACTGGATCGTTGCGACACCCACAATACACGAGCGCTTCGAGAGCGTTGCCGATGCCGTTCGCATAAAGAAAGCGCAGCTTGCGGCGAACATAGGCCAACTCCCAGACCTGGTTTCGCTCCAAATCCACCGTGGCAGCGTCGAACTCTGCCCACTTCACATCTGATTCATGCCCGGCCGCGAGACTCTGCAGATCCGCGTCGACCGGAATCTCCGCTTGTCCGTTCACCGGATTTCGCTCGAGTTTCATGCGATTTGAGAACGCGAGTGCAGCGAGGCAAACGGCCTCCTGCACCAGATAGGAGACGTTCCAGGGATCAGTCGCAAGCACTCGCCTGAGCAGTTCGAGTGACTCCGCGTATTCGTGTTTGCGCGCGTGATAGTTTGACTTGAGCCATTCGATCTCAGTGCGCGTTTCAGCTGCCTTGTCTCGCCCGTCACCACGCTGCTCATCGCGCTCATTACGCGAAGAAGCGGCCACCGCAGCGTCGACTCGAATTCCCTGCAGGATCTCCATGGCAACATCGGGATCGCCGTGCTGCATGAGCCACGTCGCGTACTTCAACGCCGTGTGGCGCGCGCGGCCGTCGATCTCAAACATCTTCCGATAGTGCGTCTCAGCACGGGAAAGGTTGCCAAGTCGCTGGTAGACATCACCGACATGTCCATGAACATCGGCATCACCTTGAAACTTGGCCATCAAACTATGCAGCAGCGCAAGCAGCTCGACCTTGTCCGACGGATTGTCGACAAGCTGACGCAGACGCTCTCGACCGATCAGATACTCTTCAACGTTCACATTGTTGAGCTTGAGATTCGCCACGAGCAAACAAAAGCGAATCTCGGGATGATCCGGGTTGGCTTCCCACGCGTCCTGGAACAGGTCCTTTGCCAACTTGAATTGCCCCTGCGCAAGAAACTGCCCGCCGATCTTCTGCACCATGGCCGGATTGCGACCGGTGCGTCGCAGAATGCGCTTGTAGTAATCGAGACTGAGTGCCTTCTCGCCAAACTCCTCGAGTACCTTCGCGACGAAGTAGAGGACCCCTTCGGCAGATTCACTGTCTTCAAGAATTTGCAGGGCGAGCACGCGCGCCCGCGCTGATCTCTGCGTCGCGAGTGTCGGATCGCCTTGCAGCTCGCTGATGCGGGCTGTGGCGAAACCCTCGTAAACCTGAACTTCGGGCGGGCAGCTGCCCTTGTTGTCGAGCCACCAGCTGGATAGTGCGGTCACCGCCGCCTCGGCCTCGTTGTAGCGTTCCAGCTGGATGAATTCCTGGCTCAGTTTGCGATGCGTCTCGAAATTCCCGTACACGTTGTATGGAGCCGCCTGCTCAAACTGGAAGAAGAACTGGTCCCCGCGCCGCTCGTCGTCCTTCTGATAGAAGAGCTGACTGAGTCCGAACAACGCCGGGTACCACTCCGGATCAACGGCGATCGCCTGCTCGTAATTGAACACTGCGCGGTCGATGTTGCCCTGCGTTTCCATCGCGTAGCCAATTCCGTAGAAGCAACCAGCGGCGAGGCGCGACGTTGAGCCCACTTCACGAATGATGCGCTGATAGGTCTCGACCGATTCAGCTGCAGGGACCATTTCCCCGTGCTGTTCGACCATCGCCGCACCGATGGCACGCACCTGCGGCTCGACAAAGGTTCCGCCGTATCCGATGCCGGCGTCCTTGTCCCGGTAGTCAGTTCTTAGTCTTGGGAGCTTTCCGAGCATGGCTGCGAGTTCCACGCGCCGCATGTGCACGAGCACATCGCCTGCACCCTCCGGTAGGCGCAGAATATTCTCGAGCAACGCTTCGGCCTCGCCATACTGTTTGACGAAGATGAGCTTGTTGGCTTCGAGCAAAAGCTTTTTGACGCGTTCCTGCATGCACTCCATCCAAACGATTAATCCGTATTCGTCAGATGGAGACCGAATTCAAAGGCGCGCCGGAAATGAAGACCGCATGTCAAGTATTTCGACACTCGGAAGCTGCGAAGATGAAAGGCTGGCAGGGGAAAGTTTGCGACTTGAACCAAGTCCAAACTGGTTGGCGAACAAGTCGAACCTGGACCATGTCATCGAATCAGGAATAAGGCTTACGACCGATTTGGCTCAGCGCAATCGATGCCGGAGTGCAAAACGCCCCAGATCGAAGGCCGATCGTCCTGGGGGTCATGGACGATACTCGGCGTCGAACAGGGGCGTCTCGTGAAGCGAGAAAGAACTACGGATTGACTGGCTCTGTGACGAGTCCACCCGGGAGAAGTCGGATCTCCGCTGGAGCCGGTGTCGGCGTGGACTCAGCGACGCACGTCGTCTCAAGAGCCTTGGCTACAGCAGCGTCGAGTTTCACAACACTTGCTGCGTTCCACAAACCGATCGTGTGGTCGACGAGTTCGCCGCGGCAGTTCACCACGAACGTCTGCGGGATGCCGTTCTCCTGACGAAGAGCCGTCCAGGCACGACGACCCGTATCCATCACAACCGGATACGTCGGTCGATGCTGTGAGATCCATCGCGTATATGCGGAGTCGGCAGTATCGAGACCAAGATCGATCACCTGAACACGGGCGTTCGCGCTGTACTTCGATACGAATGCTTTAACCTGCGGAACATTCTGGTTACAGAAGGTGCAGTTGATGCTGAACGCTTCAAACACGAAAACTCCGTTCGGATGATCGCTCATCTTGTACACGGAGCCAGCAGCAGGACCGTTCTTCCACGGAAACTCAAGGATCTCCATCTGGGCTGCCTGAGCTGCGACAGCAGACAAGGCAAGGGACAAGACGGAAAGGGCAGAAAGAATCAAACGCATGGCAAACCCCCAAAGACAGTTGTTTGGCAAACCACAGTGACAAGGCGTCATTGCATGGTGGCCGCATTACATCGAACAGAGTTCAATTGTCGCACTACGGGGGATGCGCGGGAAAGTATGCCTAATTGCCGGGTCATCGCAACAACACTCCGGCAAGCACCTGAAATCAAAGCGGGCAAACGCCGTCTGAAGTCGTCAAAAGCATAACTTTCGCCACTTAACGGGTTGTTCAAGGAGGGTTGATCGCAAGGCGGCGTGGAGCGAGGACCAGAGTTTACTCCCAGTAAATGAGGACCGGAGCGACGACGCCAACACCGCGAGCGACCCCTTGCAGGTTGCTGAAAGCGGTTTGATCGCAAGGCGGCGAGGAGCGAGGACCAGAGTTTACTCCCAGTAAATGAGGACCGGAGCGACGACGCCAACACCGCGAGCGACCCTCTTTCAGCAACCTGTTGGACGAATCGATCAGAGGGATTCGACGGCGAGCCTGAGCTCTGGTCGAAACTCCCAAACACTGAGTTGGAGCTCGCGGCAACCGGGAAACGAAAAAGAAAGTGTCCTTGGGGTGCGTGATGGCGGCGACTCGGAGGGACAAACCTGATCCAAATGTCCGGCGCGCAGCTCCTGCCGGGTCTCGTTTCGCCCAGTGCAAACAACCGATCCCACGACGGTATCCGGGGCAAGCGGCCGGAGACACGCGGAAAGTGTGGCCTGGCCGGGACGCGCTCCCGGGAAGTAATCGAGGCGCAGCGTGATTCGGCTGCGAAGTTCACCGCGTTCATCTGCCGCGACGATGGTTACGCGACGCGCCGAGCCATCGGCGTTTTTGTCGCCACGACTGATCAGGGCCGGAGCCGAGACGGTTCCAGGCAATTCCGTTGCCGCGGGTTCATCTTTCTTGTCGCCGGTTCTGCAGCCGGGGAAGACGATCTGACCAAGAGCCATGAGGACGAGGAGACGCCTGATGCGTGCCAGGCGACCACGCTCAAACTGCGGCGCAGCCACCCTGTTCTTCGTTCTCAAGCCAGCATCAGCCAAACGCCTGGACTCCGGTGATTTCGCTGCCGATGATCAGGAGGTGAATGTCGTTGGTACCTTCGTACGTATAGACGGTCTCAAGGTTGCACATATGCCGCATGGACTTGTACTCGATCATGATGCCGTTGCCGCCAAGCATGTCGCGGCACATGCGTGCCGTGTTGAGCGCCATCTCGACGTTCGATTGCTTGCCCATGCTGACCTGAGCGAAGTGCAACTTGCCTTCGTTCTTGAGCTGGCCAAGTCGAAGCGCAAGCAGCTGTCCGGCCGTGATCTGCGAGCACATGATGGCGAGCTTGCGCTGCACCAGTTGGAAGTTGGACAGGGGCTTGCCGAACAAAATCCTGTCCTTCGTGTAGCGCACCGCTTCATCGAAGCAGGCTTCTGCAGCACCAACAACACCCCAGGCAATTCCGTACCTGGCGTTCGTGAGGCAGGAGAGCGGGGACTTGAGTCCGTCGCTTTTCGGCAGCAACGCCGACTTCGGCAGCTTGACGTTGTCAAACCACAGCTCACTCGTCACCGATGCACGCAGGGAGAGCTTGCCTTCCATCTTCCGCGCTTCGAATCCTTTCGCATTCGTCGGCACGAGGAAACCGCGTATGCCACTGCCAGTCTGCGCCCAAACCACCGCGATCTGCGCGAGATTGCCGTTGGTGATCCACATTTTGCTGCCGTTCAGGAGCCAGTGGTCACCCTTGTCTTCGGCCTTCGTCTTCATCGCACCCGGGTCAGAACCACCATCAGCTTCCGTCAGACCGAAGCAACCGATGGCCTTTCCTGACGCCAGCTTCGGCAACCATTCCTGCTTCTGCTCTTCGCTGCCGAACGCGTGAATCGGGTACATAACGAGCGAACCCTGAACCGAGGCAAAACTCCGCAGCCCCGAGTCACAGCGCTCGAGCTCTTTCATCACAAGGCCGTAGGCGATGTTGTCCATGCCCGGAAGTCCGTAACCAGAGAGGCTCGAACCGAGCAAACCAAGCTCACCGAGTTGCGGAATGATCTGGGTCGGAAATTCTTCCTTCATGTAGGACTTGCCGATGAGCGGCTCGACCTCTTTCGCAACGAAATCACGCACCGTCTTTTGAATGAGACGCTGCTCTTCGGTCAGCAGTGCATCAGTGTCGAGATAGTCTGGAAACGGAGAAGTCTTGAGACGCGACATTGTATTCATCCTGTCTTGAAAAACCATCTGCTCAACGCTGTCAGGCAGCGCGCGAACGGCGGTAATAAATAAATCGAAAACCCATCACGAGTCCAACAAAGAGCACGACGCCACCCTGCCAAAGGCGCTTGTCGGCGAGCGTTGAGGTCGCAAACAACAGTCCAAAAGTGGCCGCCATCGCAATGATCACATCAAGCTCGCGCTTACGTCCGCGCAGAACGGCCAGGCGGAGGGAAAACGGCTGCGTATCGCCCGGCACGGCCGGCAGCTGCGCCGGCAACAGCTGCGGCATGAACGCACTGACGCGGGCCTTGTACATCGAATAAAGCGGCCCGAGTGCCTCAGCAAGGCGCCCCTCATCCCGTCGGACGGCTCGTTGGTAGAACCACGTCAGCACAAGGGCAGCAAACAGGGCCGTCACGAGACTCCTCGATGCCACCACCACACCCGCAAGCAGAAGAATCGTGCCGAGAAAATAGGGATACCGGACAAAGCGATACGGTCCGCGCAAGCTGATTTGGCCGCGACGGTAGCCAAACCCTGCACTCCAGATTCGAAGTCCCTCGCCGACGAATGCGATCCCGGCCCCGAGCATGATCGAGCGGGAATCCGGCTGACCAAGAACAAACGCCAGGGTGACGATTGCCAGCTGACTCGCTGCCCGAGGACTCAAGCGCAAGGAGCGCAAGACAGCACGCAGCGTTTCCACGATCTGGTCCAGCCGCCTGTGCGTCCGTGCTGCATTTTCGTTACCGGCAAGAATCACCAGCCACGCCTCATGACGATCCAAAGACCGCGTTCATTCCATGCAGGTCACGCGACCTGCTAAAGCTCGGCAAACTTCCAACGGCGATAGGTCCACGCCCATTGCTCGGGATACAATCTTACAACGCGTTCGATCTCACGCGCACACAACTGCGTCACTTTTTTTTGATCGGTCTCACCGTGCCCGGATGCGAGCAGCTCGCGCGTAACGACACGATAGCGTCGCGGACCAGTGCGCACGCAAAATATGCTGATTACGGCGCAGTTTGTGCGCACGGCAAGCGTTGCCGGCCCCGAGACGAACGGAGTCGAAAGCCCCATGAAATCCACCTCGGGCCCAACTCGTCCCTCTGGCTTCTGATCCATGACGAAACCAAGTCCGCCGCCGGCCTTCAGGACACCGAGCATCTCACGCAGGATCGTCTTGCGGTCTGTCCACAACACCTTTGCCTTCATCCGCGACCGAAACCGATCGAGAAACAGCGTGATCGCGCGCCGCCTCGCCGGTTTTGCAAGCACATGCAAAGGTTTTGTCGCAACCCGACGACCGACCAGCGCGCACAGTTCCCAGGCACCAAGATGCCCGGTGACAAGCATGTGCCCCCGCCCCTGTGCCTCGGCACGCGCAATGAAGGTTGCGAGCTCCGATTCGCCCTCGAGAACCAGACTGCCGGGACGAAACACTTCACGCAGGGACTCGACCGCACACACGATCTGACTGGAAAACACCTGACGGGCGAACATCCGCGCGAAACCCGAGTGCGTGGGAAGCAGGTAAATTTTTTCGATGTTGCGGCGAACCTGCATCGACTCGCGCGGCAGCACGCGATCGCCAACGTGGGACAACGTCGTCCCGAGCAAGCTGACGCACCGCTCTGGCAGGGCGGCAAGCAGACGCGCAACGAGCGCGAGAACCATGGCAAGCATGCGATTGATGAGCGCCGTAAAGATCTCCCTCGAGCGGAAATGGATTACAGTCGGATTCCGGTCGCTGTCTCAAAGAACTCACGTGCCCGAAACGAAGAACGCACGAGTGGAGCACTGGCCACAGAGATAAATCCGATCGAACGGGCAAACGCCGCGAACCCGTCGAATTCCTTCGGCTCAACCCAGCGCTTGATGCTCAGATGCTTTCGTGTCGGTCGCAGATATTGACCAAGGGTGACGAAATCAACGCCAACACTTCGCAGATCACGGAGTGCCTGCTCAACTTCAGCCTTCTCCTCACCGAGCCCGAGCATAATCGCTGATTTTGTCAGCACATCGTATCCCGCCAGCTCCTTGGCGCGCGCGAGGGTCGCGAGCGACTGCCGGTAGTTTGCGCGGGCATCGCGCACGCGTGGGGTGAGACGTTCAACCGTCTCGATATTGTGTGCGTAGACATCGGGACGCGAATCAAGAACGGTCGAAATGGACGCGTCACGGGCACGAAAATCTCCCACGAGTAGTTCGATACGAATGGCAGGTGACGCGGCACGCACTGCTTCGACAACGCGGGCCACGTGCGCACTGCCACCATCCACGAGGTCGTCGCGATCGACCATCGTGATGACGACGTACTTGAGGCGCATCTGCGCGGCACTTTCGGCGACCTGACGCGGTTCATCGTGATCCAGAACACCGGCTGGGTTGCCGGTCTTCACGTGACAGAAACGGCAGCCTCGCGTGCAGACCTCGCCGAGGATCATGAACGTGGCCGTGTTCGTGTTCCAGCATTGACCGATGTTCGGGCACTTGGCCTCTTCGCACACCGTAAAGAGCTTTCGATCCCGAAGGTCGCGCTTGATCCGGAAATAGGTTTCACCAGTCGGAATGTCAGTTTTGAGCCACGCGGGCTTGCCGATGTGCAGGGCCTTCTCGTATGCTGCGCCGTCCGCAAGTGACTCTGCGCGCGGCGATACGTCGGCCGCGGGTTCATCCGTGGTTGATGCGTTTGGTGCCGATACATCTGGTCCAGAATCTTCTGTCGCCATGATCACCTGTATTCGGTTCTGCAATCCGAGTCGATCCGTCCGGGTCCGATCGTTCCTGAAATAGAGGTTGGCAACAAGTTGAAATCCCCGAATCGCCACAAGCACAAGCAAAAGACGACCGGATCGAAGGCCTCATCGCACGCAAGGCCAGGGTCGACGCCCCGGCCCGGTCAAAAGTCGCCGCAGAAGAGCACCGGGCCCAAATCCGGGAAGGCTCCGCGTCCGGACGCGATTCATCTTTCAAAACAGCTGGTTAAGGCATGGGAAGACACCCTTCTCAAGACCTTCAGGCCACGCCGCGGCAGTGGCGGAGCTCGTCCCGACAACACCGACGGCGCGCAGCGCGCCTCACGCCTCAAACAGGCGCTGATGCAGGAAACCGACACCATCCTTGAGCTCTGGGAGATTTTCACCAAGGATCGCGGCCGCCTGTCCCGCTACCTTCTGACCACACGCCAACATGTGGTTGGCTACCTGCTCGGCTTTCACCTGCCCAATGCTGCCCGCATGCAGGTCCTGCTGCATCGCACCCTCAGACGTCTGCCACTCGCCGAAGGCCTCAAGCGCTGCAGCGAAATTCGCGTGAGCGACATCGGTTGTGGGACGGGCGCAATGGCCCAGACACTGGTCGTGGAACTCGCCATGACAGGGGTCTCCCCGGCAAAAATGCGGATCAGTCTGAGCGACGTCAGCCCCCCACTCCTTGAAACGGCCGCCGACTCGATCACGGCGTTGAATATGCCGCTGACGGTCTCAACCCACCGCAAACGTGCGGAAGAACTCCCGATCATTCAGTTCCAGGATCAGCCCCCGGGGGCAACGTCCATCGGTGGTCAGGGACTCGGCGCCGGTCCCGTCGCCCACATCTATACATTCGGCTACGTATGGAACGAGCTGCGCAAGAATCCTGCGGCACAGCGTCGAATTCATTCGATTCTTGCCGGCCACATCGAACGCGGGGAAGTTGCCCTCGTTCTGATCGTGGAGCCAGGCACGGAACTGCAGGCCCGCGACGCGATGCAGCTGCGCGACGAACTCACGGCCTCGCGTTGGTCAGCGGTCTATCCCTGTCCGGCATCGTCGCCTTGTCCGATGCTTGAGCGCCCGAAGGACTGGTGCTTCAGTGAGGCTGCATGGACTCGTCCGGCACTCGTCGAGATGATTGATCGCAGGCTTGGTATCGATCGCACGCAAATTGCGGCAGGCATGTACGCCTTTGCGACACCCGCGCTGACGGAGCTCGCGGGATTTGGAACCACAACCCGTCAAGTTGTCGTGGGAAGGCCGCTGCGCGACGCCGCCGACGGCACACCAACACGAAAGTCACCGACGCCCCTGCCGCGCGAACGCGTTCGTCAGCGCCCTTTCGAATATCTCGTCTGCACGCCTGACGGCCTTGCCAAGGTGCCGCAGGTGAAGTCTCCCACGGGTTCACCTGCGCAGATGCAGCCGATTCTTCGCGGTTCACTCCTCAGCACCTGACCCGTCGCTGGCGCCATGATTCGACCAAAGGCGAAGTGACCACGCGAGTCGGTCGCCATTTCCGGATTGAGCGTCGACCCGCCATCGAGAACGGGCAGCCGACGAGGCGACGGAGTATCTCGGCTCGTTCCGAACCAAATGCTGGCACCTTCGAACACGCCTCGCGACCAGCGCGTCTCCCCACCAGGATGATCGGAGATGAAATCCGAGTCTGATCAGTGGTTTCAAAGGTAGACCGATTCTCACGCCCGCTCGACGACGACACCTGGCCAATCAGCCAGGTAGGAAAATTTGTCTTCACAGAACAAACGCCCCGAGTCTCCTGTCGCTCTTGGTCCTTATGCCGGGCTGAGCGAGCCAGACTCACAGAACACAACGTCCCACCCACCGTCCTGGTACGGCGCGTGCTCAGTAGGAGATGTGTGCGGCACACACCGGGACAACAACGGACTCCGGTTGCCAAAACCACAACGAACAGACGCATACGAGCAACGAAGGGGGACACGTCATGCGAAAGGAAACATCGGCAAGGACCACAACACTCATCAGTCACGATCACATATTCTGCGCAACGCTTGTCGCCGGCGCGATGTTGCTCACGCTCGGCAACATCGCTCGCGCCGAGTCGCCAAACCCAAGAGAGGTCACGATCAAGCAGATCATGTATGGCGGCACCGGTTGCCCGCTTGGCACAGTCGCGGCGAACATCTCGCCCGATGCCAAGGCGATGACACTGTTCTTCGATCAGTTCGTCGCGCAGGCCGGACCGGCATCCGAAGTTTCCGATGCCTACAAGGTCTGCAATCTCTCCATCGATCTGCGCGTGCCGCACGGCTGGTCGTACACGCTGCTCGGTGTTGACTACCGCGGCTTCGCGAATCTCGACCCGGGCGTGATTGGTGTGCAGCGCGCAGAATACTGGCTGCAGGGCACGAGCTCGCGAAGCATCCCGCTGCGCTCGACGATCGTCGGACCCTTTGCTGATGACTACATCTACAAAGATCGCCTGGCGCTCAACGCGCTGGTCTGGTCACCCTGCGCGGTCACTCGCGCACTCAACATCAGAACCTCGGTTTCGATCACCGGCGCCAACGCCAGAAACCGTAAGCAGGGACTCATGACGGTGGACTCAATCGACGGCGAGTTGAAGCACATCTACGGAATCCAGTGGCGTCGATGTCGGTAAACCCGACGCGCCTGAAGGTCGAGAGCCGACCTGAAGTGAAACTCGAACTTGGATGACATGAAACAGGATCGACATGGGGTGGGAATTCAGGGGGCCGTCTGCAGCGCAGGCGGCCCTCGGTTTTTCTACTTGGCGCAGGATTCTTCGGGGACAACTCACCTGTTCGTGGTTTCGACGACGCGTGAATGCGGTGCAAGGAAAGAATGGATGGAGATCGTGCGACCACCTGGATGGTCGAAGATGATGTGTACCTGCAATCACCGGTTCCACAAGTAAACCGATTTTCAATCTTCCCACGAACACTCGATCGCCGCACGAAATCGTTCGCGAGATTTCTCTCACGGAACGGTTGCTGCGAGTCCCCCGTTGCACCTGCAACTTGCACCAGTGAAATCAGGACCGACTCACAGAACACCGCACACTTTCAGGCAACGTGGTACACGTCGTGCTCAATCGATGTTGTGTGCGGCACACACCGGAACAACGAAGAAAGTCGGTTGCCAAAACCACAACGAACACAAAGCTCTCGAACGGAGCAGGGGGACAAGTCGTGCGACACGAAACAAAGGCAAGCGCTCGGACACGGATCAATCACCATCACATTTTCTGCGCAGCGATCGTCGCCGGCGCCCTGGCAATGACGCTCGGCAATGCGGCGCAAGCCCAGGCACCGCACCCACGAGAGGTCTCGATTCGGCAGATCACCTTCGGCGGCACCGGCTGTCCACAGGGAACGGTCGCGGCAAACATCTCGGCCGATGCAAAGACAATGACGCTGTTCTTTGATCAGTTTGTCGCCGAGGTGGGTCCTCATACGTCAATCTCCGACGCGTACAAGGCCTGCAATCTTTCGATCGATCTGAATGTGCCGCGTGGCTGGTCGTTTGCCCTCATGGGCGTCGACTACTGAGGATTCGCAATGCTCGACTCGGGACTCGTGGGAACGATGCGCTCTGAGTTCTGGCTCCAGGGCACGAGCTCACGCCGCTTCCAGCTGCGTTCCAACATCACCGGGCCGTTTGCGGATGACTACCTGAGACGCGAGCAGATTCCGCTGAATGCACTCACATGGTCGTCATGCCTCAGCAATCGCGCGGTGAACGTCAGGACATCGGTTTCGATTACGGGCGCCAACTCGCACAATCGCAAACAGGGACTCATGACGGTGGACTCGCTTGATGGTGAGTTGCGACAAATCTACGGACTGCACTGGCGACGCTGTCCCTGATTCCGTCGAGAACGAAGATTGGGACTGGCACCAGTTCGAGATCAGAGCGACGAAATCAGATCGATACGGGATGGGAACTTTGAGGGCCGTCTGCTGTGCAGCCGGCCCTTGGAATTTGGTGGTTCACGAATCCCGGTCAGCTGGGTCTGCACGCGCACGTGGAACAGCAGCGCAACCCAGCAATCATTGCTCAACTTCGAACGGACTTTGTCTGTTGTTCAACTCCGGACAACGAGCGAAGCGGCACCACGTTGCGGTCCCCGATCGCAACCATCCCGGGGCTCTCTACAGATCGATCCGATCTCATCCGACAACATGATCAATCCCGGGATGTTCCGGGTGAAGCTGACGAAAAAACTTACAGCCCGCGTCCGTTCAACAACACCGAAAAAGTTGTGGGACGGTCGCCGCATCACTTGATTGAGCTGGACTCTTGCGACGGCGAGCCAACCAAATTCATCGAATCCTGCTCCCGGCGGTCGTGTCGGCGATCGGACTCGTCGTGTCCGGATGCTTTCTCGCGAACGTTGTTTCACCTGACAAAAAGTCTCGTCCAAGTCCACCACCTCCGGCCCGGGTAGGAGTGCCACCAGCACCGCCATTCATTCAGGCGCCGACACTTTCCGGTCCGCCGTTGCTGCGCCGGATCAGTCTCGATCTTCGTGGACGTCTGCCGGAGCCGGCCGACTACGAAGACTACGCAGCCGGAACAGTGACTCTCGGGGACTTGATTGACCGATGGAGCACGGACGACAACGCACCCCGAATGCTTGCCGAAGCTCACCGCCTGATCTGGCGCTTGAATGGCCGGCAGATGCCAGATCTTGAACGCTTTGCCGAAGCGGGCGAGCCAGGTCTTTCGGCAGCCCTCGATGCCGAGACACGCGCTGCGATCATTGGAGAACCAATTGCCATCGTACGTCGCTCTCTCGCCAACGCTGAGCCGTACGGTAGTTTCTTCACGAGCGAAGGAACGGTCGCTCCCGACAGGGCTCTCGACTTCTGGGATGTGAGCCCAGGTGCGGAGGAGTTCGAAGGCGAAGACATCTCCGCGGCAGCGTGGACCGACGGAAGACCCGCTGCTGGCATTCTCTCAGCTCCGGGCACCTACGCAGCCCTGTCCGGCGAAGGTCGAAGCGCATCGCCCGCCAGGTTTTCACATCTCATGGCGCGCCTCCTCTGCGCGAACTACGAATCGCGAACGGCCCACGAATTTGTCGGCATCGACATCAGCGACATGAGCGATCCTGCAACACTGTCGCGCACACGAGCCGATTGCGTCTCGTGTCACGGCTCGCTCGAACGCGGTGCGGGTTTGCTCGGCGGACTCGGCTCACCGGGAAGCTTTACCAACTGGAAGAATTGGACGACACCCAGCGGTGGACCGTTTGCGTTCAGCGGGCGGTCATTTGCGGGGGCGCGCGAGTTCGCCGAATTTCTGGCAACCGATCCGCGCCCACGTCTGTGCGCGGCGAAGGGACTCTTCGCAACGCTCATGCAACGGCCGATTTTCAACGACAAGGACGCCGAGGCACTGACGGTGGGGCACCGCGCGTTCGCCGCGAACGACTGGGACCTGCGCTCACTTGCAGCCGAATTCGTGCGCACCGAAGACTACCGCATCACTCCGATTCCCCGTACAATCACTGGCGATCGTGCGACATCCGTTTCTGGACTTCGCCTACTGTCGCGACGCCATCTGTCGGGACTTCTCGGCTCACTGCTTCCAACCGGAACGAGCATCGCTTATCCAGAAGAACTGGACCCGGGAACAGAAGAAGCAGCGGGCACAACGTTTCGCATGCCATCGGGAACTTGGTTTCATCACGCATCCCGCACGATCCGCGTCGCCGTTGCCGCGATTGTCGCCGCCGAGCTTGCAGACAGCGCGGCAGTCGAAGATCGCAAGCTGCTGACCGAACTTCCCGCCGGAAACGCGTCCGGCGCGAGCAGCGATGCAGTCGCTGCGCAGATCTCAGCTGTCTGGAAAACGCTCGCGGCAACAGACATCACCGCCGCAAACCGGACCGCCTTTGTCGAGATCTTCAACGCCGCTGGCGGCAACGCCTCCGCTGAAGCCAGTCGGGTCAGCTGGAACGCCGTCTTGATCGCAATTCTGTTGTCGCCGGGGGTGCTGAACCTGTGAGTCGCATCGCACTCATAACAGCAGTTCATGTGGCATGCATCACTGCCTCACTCGCAACGGCCGTGAAGGCCTTTGCCGATACGTCAGCGAAGATTCTGTGGATCCACGCCGATGGCGGCTGGGACACGACCATGGTCTTCGACAACAAAATCGGCGTGACAGGCGTTGCTCAGGAATCCGGCGCAGTCGCTGCAACCGGAGCCGGCGGCATCACCTTCGTCGACCATCCGTCCCGACCAGCCGTACGTAGTTTCTTTGACAATCAGGGCGGTCGTGCCGCCATCGTCAATGGCATCCGTACTGGATCCATGAGCCACGAGATGGCGACACGGCGCATGCTCGGCGGCGCGAACGCTGGTCGGTTCACCGATTGGCTGAGCTGGTACGTCAGTAACGTTCCCGTTAGCCGTGAGTTTCCGCATATATCGATCGACGCGCCCTACATGCCAGGCGCTCTGGCCGCAAACTCGCTGCGCCTCACGAGCGAAACCATTGCGGCCAGACTCGCGGGCCTTCCGTCTGCAGCCACCGCGTTGCCAACCGCAGCTGAAGACGCGATCACAAAGCATCTCGCGCTTTCCTGGGCAGAGGTTACGCGAGCCAGCACGACCAACGGGATCGACGGTGAAAAGAGTCGCGCAATCATCACGTCCGTAACGAAAGACAGCAAACTCACGACGGCGCTCGCGAATGCAAATACGGCGACGTTCAACGCTGCCGACTCCCAGCTTCTCCGTCACGGCAAACTTGTCGTCGAACTCATGAAGAACAATCTCGTGCAGGCAGCAACGATTCAGGCAGGACCGCGTCGCATGTTTGACACGCACTCTGGTAACTTCAACGGGCAGACGTCAGCTCTGAACAATCTCTTCGCGGGACTGAACGGCATCATCTCAGCTGCAACCACCGCCGGCATCAGCAGCAATCTCATCATCATCGTTACGTCAGATCTGGGCCGAGCTCCGCAGTTGAACAGCAACGGCGGCAAGGAGCACTGGCCGTGGACGAGTGCACTGATCTGGGGGACCGGAGTCCGTGGTGGTCGAGTCCTCGGCGAGACGGATGCGGCCCTGCGCGGTCTCTTGATTGATCCGATCTTTGGTGACATTGGCGGGACGCAAGGCGTCCAACTCGAAATGGGAAACATTATGGGCGCCCTCTTTCTCAAGCAGGGAATCATCGCCCGCTCCATCATCGGAGATCTCAAGCCGCTCTCGGCCCTCGTCGGAGACACGGGCAACGGAGGAGCGCCGTGAAGGCCAATCTCCATTGGCAGAAAAATCCAACGCTCCTGTTGATGAGCGCGATGCTCATGGCACTCGTCACAGCAAGCTGCGGATCCAGCGGCGGCAGCAATTCATCGGAGGAACCGCTCGTTCTTGAAGAACCGCCTCCGCCGATTAACAACGCACCTCTGCCGGTGGGCAGTTCGCTGACCTGCACCACAGGTACTCTTCTGACCTGGCAAAATTTCGGCGAGCCGTTCATGCTCAACTACTGCTCGTCGTGTCATGCGGCAGAATCGACCGGAGCCGACCGCAATGGCGCGCCAGTCGCGGCAACGTTTGACACTGCGGCCGACATCACCCGGTGGCGCACGCTCATCGCTCAGCGCGCAACCGGAGACGGCGGCGGAAGGCCGATGCCACCAAGTGGGCACGTGCCGGCCGAAGAGAAGCAACTTCTCACGGAATGGCTGGGCTGCGGCGCACCCATCGATTGACTGATCCCTTCCATCTGGACTCTTTCCAAAACCGTCAGACCACTCTCATGACCGGCGGGAGCAGTATCGAAATGTCGTCCGACGTGATAACCGTGCTGCACACCCACGACAGGATGCACATGCCCATGAGACCAAGTTTCAAGATGATTGCCCTCGCCGCATTGATTCTCGCCACAACGGCCTGCCGGGGTGTGTCATCAGGAGGCAGTGCCAATCCTCCTGCGGAGGAACCCGCTCCTCCCGCGCCGACACGGGAAGATTTGTTGAACATCATCGGCACAGCTGACGATGGATGGTCCCCAACGTTGTTTGCCAATCTTCGCAAGGGCATGACGCAGGCAGAGGTCGCCGCTCACTTTCCCGGTGCAGACAGCAAGCTACCGTTCGTCGACGTCAAGTCCGACACAAACGGCATCGATCACATTCAATTCTACTTTGCCAAACATGAGGAGCCGGGAACCTTACCGTACTTGCGTTCGGCGAGAATCTACTTCGCTCCGCGGCTAAGTACCGACGGCGCATTCTACGACCTTCTCGTTGAGGTATCCGCCGCAAAGTACGGACCCTACGAAGAGTCCGACAAAGTCAGGCAATTGTTGACGTGGGCACATCCAACGACGTTTCGCGTCGCGCAGCTCGCGACGCACGTCGATTACTGGCAGAGCAAAGATCCAGTGACGTACCTGCGTCTCGAAGTAGCTTTTTAGCTCCGCTTCGTGTTTCCGAAAGATTTGTTCAGGAGACATCGGAAAGTACGAGCAACCTTCGCAACTCAACGCAAACGCAGTCGATGAATGCGTTGACCCGAAAATGGAAGCATTCTACGCAAAGAATGTATAGGTCACGGGCCAGTTCACCACTTCTACAAACTGTGGTCGTGACCACCTGCCGAACTCTTGCTTGAGCGCAGCTACTCGCAGAATTCCTTGGTTGCCAGCGCACGCTCACAAGCGGCGACGTCACCATAGCGACCGAGCAACGTGCTGGTCTGTCTGCCGTTCGCCATCAAGACAACGTAGTCCAGATTGACCATGTAATGCTGTCCGATGTTGGCGCAGTTGCAAAACGTCCTCAGCACCTGTTCATCGCCGCCCTTACAAACGACCGTCGTCTCACCGATGGTCAGTCGACTGCCGGGATCGAGTTCAACGACATTGCCCATGCGACCGATGAGACGAATGCAAAAGCAAAACCGATGAAAAGTCGGAACATGGGTGACTCCGTTCAAAAGTGGGGACTGAGAAACGCGAAAATTCGACTTCTGGAATCGACCATACGGCCTGAGGCGCAGGCGTTTCAAGGATTTAGTGTGGAAGATTCTGTCGCGACGGGGGCAACGTCTTCCAAACTGACCTCATGTCCTGGGGATGACTGCTACCCAGTGAGTCCGATGTTCACAGCTGAATAGCCAAAAATTCCCCAATCACAGTATCCATGTCCCGCACATGGCTCACGCAAGTCTCACCTGGGCGTCGCGACAGTCGATTCGTGCGTTGTGATGAAAAACGTAGATATCGAGCAGGTCCTGCAATCGGCCCGGATCCTTCGT
>Ga0169931_10004896_pt1 | contig 20643 bp, 19 predicted proteins | sample Kivu_15m_20L_FD_129675 | JGI IMG/M metagenome (GOLD analysis project Ga0169931, IMG submission 129675) | Freshwater microbial communities from Lake Kivu, Western Province, Rwanda to study Microbial Dark Matter (Phase II) - Kivu_15m_20L... | ecosystem: Environmental > Aquatic > Freshwater > Lake... | reverse complement strand
GCCCGGATCGGTGCCCGAGGGTACGACTGACGATTCCGACACGGAGACGTCCTCCACACGGGGAAAGAAACGACTCCCAAACTACACCACACGTCAACCACGTGATCCGCCGGGCGCGTACGTACACTTCTCTCACCCACAGGATACCGCAATGCCCAGCAAAGCGTTCCCGCATCCCGCGGCGGTTCACGATGGCGAAGCGGACATTTTGGCGCGGGTGATCGCCAACCTCGCGGACCACGACGCGAAGTTGGTGTACGCCGACTGGCTCGAAGAGCGCGACGATCCGCGCGGGCCGCTCTTGCGCGACTTCGTGCAAGCCTATCGCGCGAAGGAGCCACTACCGGATGTGAGCGCCGCGCCGGAAGTGTGGCGCGACCTCGTCGGGCTGACGCTCGTCGCGGATGCGGTTGCGGTCGATCCGGCGTTCGATCTCGAACTGCTGCTCGCGCACGCGCGGCCCGCGCTCACGTTCAATGCGGAAGCTGCGAAAGACGATGACCTGCCGCGCGGCGCGAGCAAGTTCGGCGGATGGCCCGACCTGCCCCCGGGCGCGGCGTGGCCGCGACTCGACGGCACCGCGCTCTCGTTCCTCGCGCAGTTCGACCTCGGCGCGCTCGCCCTCAGCCCGGTGTGCCGCGAACTGCCCGCGGGGTTGCTCTCGGTGTTCTTCGACACGCGCGCGGACGGTTGGGACGGCGGGCTTGTGATCCACACGCCACCGGGCGTCGAACTGCGCCGCCTCCAACCGCCGGACGAACTCGCAACCGGCGCGTACGGCGAAGACCGCCGCTACAAGCCCGCGGCGCTCGCCTTCACCGAAGCGCTGACGCTGCCGGGGTGGGATTCGCCGTGGTACGGTCACGGCGGACCGCTCGTGAACACCCAAGGGGCCGGCGACTTCGCAGGGGAGCGCCCCGGGTTGGGCCACCGTCTTCTTGGGTACGCGCACGCGCTGCAAAACGACGTTCACCAGAAACTCAGCGTGCGGCACCTGCTCACCATCGACTCGGACGACGCGCCCGGGTGGATGTGGGGCGACAGCGGTTTGCTGTATTTCATGATCGACGAAGACGACTTGCGCAACGGCCGCTTCGATCGCGTCACGGTCGAGATGCAGTGCTGCTGAGTCTACAGCACGAGCATCGCGTCGCCGTAGCTGAAGAACCGGTACTCCTTCGCCACGGCTTCCGCGTAGGCGCGTTCGAGCAGCGCGCCGCCGGCGAGCGCGCCGACCAGCAGCAACAGCGTGGTGCGCGGGAGGTGGAAGTTCGTGACCAGCGCGTCCACCGCGCGGAACGTGTACGGTTCGTGAATGAACAGGCCCGTTTCGCCGCAGTACGGTGCGATCGTGCCGCCGCTCGCCGCGGTTTCGAGCGTGCGAGTGGTGGTGGTACCCACCGCGACCACGCGCGCGCCGCGGGCTTTCGCTTCGCGCACGGCGGCGGAGGTGTCGGCGGTCACTTCGCACCACTCGCGGTGGATCGTGTGTTTGGTCGGGTCCGCTTCCTTCATCGGGGCGAACGTGCCCAACCCGACGTGCAGCGTGACACGGGCAGTGTGAATGCCGCGCGCGGTGAGGCTCTCGAACACTGCGGGCGTGAAGTGCAACCCGGCGGTCGGCGCGGCGACGCTGCCCGCGGCGCGCGCGTACACGGTTTGGTAGCGGTCGCGGTCGGCGGCCTCTTCGCGGCCCTTGCGAATGTACGGCGGCAGCGGGATGTGGCCGAACCGCGCGAGTACGTCCGGCGGCGCTCCTTCCGCTTCCGGTTGCATCAGCCAGTGGCGGTCGTCGGTGCGCCCGCGCAAAATCAGCCGCAAACCGGTGTCGGTGACGAACGCGGTACCGGGTTCGGGGTAGCCGCGGGTCTGCGCGAGCATCTCCCACAGCCCCTCGGCCGTCGCGTTCAGGAACAGCCCCTCCCACTTCCCGCCGGTGGCCTCGCGGTGCCCGACCACGCGCGCCGGCAAAACGCGCGTGTCGTTCAGCACAACCAGATCGCCGCGCGCGAGCAGTTCGGGCAGGTCGCGGAACGTGCGGTGTTCGAGCGCGCCGTCGGCGCGGCGCAGCACGAGCAACCGCGCCGCGTCGCGCTCCGCGGCCGGGTGCTGGGCGATTAAGTGTTCCGGCAGGTGGTAGTCGAAGAAGGGCATGGGAATAGTGAGCAGTGGAAAGTGACGAGTGGGCAGCGAAAACAGCCTTCTCTTCGGCTGCCCACTGCCCACTTTCCACTCACCACTATTTGAAGTTCTTCAGCCACTCGTCGAAGTCCTTCTTGTTCTTCTCGACGGTCTTCGCCGGGCCGAGGAGCGTGAGCGAGTACACGTCTTCTTTGCCCTCGAAGATGACGTAGATTTGGCGCTGCTTTTCGACGCGCGTGATTTTCGCGTTCGGGTCGAACGGCGGGAACTTCTTGAGCAGCGTGCCGCTGATGTCCTGATACACCGCGTCGTAGGTGCCGACCTTCATCTTGGTGACGGCCGGCTTCGCGTCCTTCTCCAACTCGAACTTCTTCACTTGGCGCTCGAGGTTGGCCTCGGTGCCGCCGCCGCCTTTGGTGACGAACAGCGCGAGTTCGGCTTCGCCGTCGGCTCCCGGCAGTTTGAACTGCCCGACGCGCAGGCCGAGCTTGTCCATCGGGGTTTCTTTCTTCCACCCGGCCGGCGTCGTGGACTTCAGGCCGGCCCATTCGACCGGCGTGCCCTTGTCGTCGGCGGACAGCCCGCCGGCGAGTACCGTGAGTAGCGCGGCGGCAATCAACGTGCGCATCGAAAGTGCCCCAGAGCGAGGAACGGTGCGGTTCGACACGGGGGCATTCTACGCGGGCCGTGCGCGGCAGCAATCACTCGGCCGAACGCGGGGCCGGGGCGAGTTCCGTCGGGGCGCGCGCCGGGAACTCGAGCTGCTCGAACGGCTCGCCCGCGTCGGTCGCGGCGCGCGGTTCCAAGAGCGAATCGATGTTCGTAACGTCCACCACCTGTTCGAGCACGACCGGTTCGGCGCTCACGTTCGCGGCGGGTTGCGCCGGCGGTTGCGGTACGGGGTCGCGCTTCAGCGCGTGCGAAACGGCCGCATAGCTGGCCAGCCCCACCGCCGCGGCGATCAGAATCCAACTGCGCATGTGCGCGCCCTCCTTCGAGTGGCGCGGAGATAGCAAGGGGGGGGGACGCGGGGCAAGCTCAACCGCGCACCGGCGCGCGCTCGGCGGCACGCACGCGCGCGAGGAGCGCCGCGAGCGCGTCGGCGCGGTCGCGGGCCGCGGCTTCGGCTTCGGTGGCGGTCACGAGCGCGAACCGCACCCGCGCACCGGGGCGCAGTTGCGCGAGCGCGTCGAGGTCGGCGCGAATGACGTGCGCGACTTTCGGGTAGCCGCCGATGGTTTGCCCGTCCGCGCCGAGGACGATGGGTAACCCGTCGTTGGTGACCTGCACGGCCCCGGGCGCGACGGCTTCGGACGCGAGTTCGCCCGCGCGCCGCGACAGTGCCGGGCCGCGCAACCGCACGCCCATCCGGTTGCTCGCGGGCAGCACTTCGTATTCGTGCGCGAAGAACCTCGGCGCGAACCAGTCCGCCTGCGGACCGGGGAGCGCGCGAAGAACGGCCGGCTCAGTCGGCGCGGGCCAACGCACGCCGCGCCCTTCGCCGCGACTCGGCGGGCACGCGAGCACGTCGCCGGCGCGGAGCGGTTCGAGCGCGGTGCGACTGCTCAGCACTTCCGGCACGTCGAAGCCGCCCGCGACGCACACGCACGCGCGCGCACCGGTGGGAGTGCCGCCGACGCGCAGCACGTCGCCCGGTTCGAGCTGAAAGGTGAAGCCCGGCGTGAGCTGGTCGCCGTTGCGGGTCGCGGCGAACGGCGCACCGAAGATCACACACGCGGTCGGGTGCAGCGCTTCGAGCACCGGGCCGAAGAGCGTCACTTCGAGCGCCGCGGCCTGCGGTTCGTTCCCCACGAGCGCGTTCCCGATGGCGAGCGCGGCGCGGTCGGCCGCGCCGCCGAGCGGCACGCCGAGCGCGCGGCTCCGCGGGCGGCCGAGATCGACCACGAGCGAGTACAACCCCGGTTCGCGCACGAGCAGGCTCATGCGAACGGTACCAGCGCGAACCCGCGAGCCAACAGCGCCGCGCGTACGGCCCGCGCGAACGCGACCGCTTCCGGGTTGTCGCCGTGAACGCAGATCGTGCGCACCGCGTGCTCGCGGATCAGGCGCTCCACTTGTTCCACCGCTTCGACCGGGTCGTGAACGAAAGCGTCCGGTTCGCTTCGCGGAACGAGTGTGCCATCGGTCCGGTAGCGCCGGTCGGCGTAGCCCTCGCGCACGAACGGGTGGGCACACTCGCGGCACACGGCTTCGAGTGCCGAGTTCGGCAGCCCCACAATCGGCAACTCGCCGAAGCGCCGCGCGGCTTCGACGAGCGCTCCGGCGAGCGGCTTGTCGCGGTTCGTTTGGTGATATAGCGCGCCGTGCGGCTTCACATACTTCACGCCATACGCCAGCGCGTTCAGAGCGCCGAGTTGGTAAACGACGAGTGCGAACACGTCGTCGGGCGAAACGGGTTGCTCGGTGCGCCCGAAGTTCGCGCGGTCCGCGAACCCGGGGTGCGCTCCGACGACTACGCCGCGCGCCTGTGCCGTCGCGATGGTACCGGCGATGCCGCTCGCGGTACCGGCGTGCAACCCGCCGCACACGTTCGCGCTCGTGACCAGTTCGAGCAGTTCGAGGTCCGCGCCGGCCCCTTCGCCGAGGTCCGCGTTCAGGTCGATGTGCATGTGCGCCTCGCGTTCGCCCCGGGTTGTGTTACGAATCCCGAACCCGTGGCGCGAGTCGTGCGTCTCTACTCGTGGACGCCGCCGTGAGCTATCATGGTGGTTCGGTCGTGTCGGCCGGTCGGACGGTCGCCGCCTCGCAAGAGGGGGAGGAAAGTCCGGGCTTCACAGGGCGCGGTGGTGGATAACGTCCACCCCCGGTAACGGGCGCGGGCACCCGGCTCGCTCCGCCAACGGGCGGGAAAGTGCAACAGAAAGATACCGCCGGGGGGGAATGAAAAGGGAAAAATGGCGCGCGACCGCGAACCGTCTTCCCTTTTGCACTTTTCCTTTTTCCCTTTTCATTCCCCCCCGGTAAGGGTGAAATGGTGCGGGGCGAAAGCCCTTAATGTAAGAGCGCACCAGCGGCGGGGTGACCCGTCGGCTCGGCAAACCCCACCGGAAGCAAGGTCAAGCAGGGGACAGGGCCGGCCCGGCCCGTTACGATCCCCGGGTAGACCGCTCGACCCGCGCGGCAACGCGCGGGCTAGATAAATGATCGTCGCCCGCGGCGCGAGTCGCGGGGACAAAACCCGGCTTACAGACCGGCCGACACGCCCGTCCGGGTTCCGCCGCGCGACACAACCGTTACGCGCGGTACGCGCGGCGCGGTCCTTCTCGCCCACTTCACACCCGCACACTTCCCGAGTTGACCGCGCGGCCGAACGCGCGTTAGGGTGGAAGCAGATCGGGGATCAGGCTGCCCGGAGTCGCCTCTCTCCCTCCGGGCCGCGCGTCGCCCGCTGCCGCACGCAGCGAGCAACACGAGGCCGCCATGTTTATCCGCCCCGCGTTCTGGCGGAACGACCGCCCGAGCCTTGTTCTGGCTCGCGGATACGCTCATTCGCTCCCGCTGCGCCGCTTCAAGGTGCTCTTGCACCGGACCGACCAGAACCTCGTCTCCGTGGCCCGCGCGGTCATGGAGGTGACGCGCTTCGGCTCGGCCGAAGCGGAGTACCGGATGTGGGAGGCGCACCACCGCGGCAGTTCGCTGGTGCTCGTCACGCACCTCGAGAAAGCGGAACTGTTCGTGGAACAGTTCGCGCTCCGCGGGCTGCGCGCCAGCATCGAACCGGCCTAACGTGGCACGACGCTCCGCGCCGCTTTTCGTTGCCCGGCGCGATTCGCGCGCCTCAATGCGACGCGAAGCGTCGCACCACGATACACGCGCGACGCGGAGCGTTGTACCACGTTACGAGTTCACTTCTTCTTTTCGCCTTTCGGCTGGCTCACGACGAACGAATCGAAGGTCGCGGAGGCGATTTGGTAGGTGCTCGGTGCGAGGTACACGCCGAGCTTCACTTCGTCCGGGAACACCATGTCGGCGCGCGGGATGCGGGCGTCCGCCCACTCGGTGCCGTTGAAGCTGTACGCGGCCGTCACGGTTTTGCCCTTGCGCGCCAGTTTGAGGTGAATCGTCTTCCCGGCTTCGGGCTGCTTCAGCGAACTGCCGCTGCCGCCCTGCGGGTACCACGTGTCGATCCACAGCGTGCGGTTCAGGTCGCCGAGTTCGCCCTTCTGTTTCGTGTGGTACTGGTACAGGTGCAGTTCGATCGCGTGGTTGTCACCGGACACGAAGATGCCGGCGCGCGTGGCGGGCCACGAGTCGTTGTGCCGCGCGTCTTTGAGCGGCGGCGCGGCTTCGATCAGCTTCGCGACGGCCTCGAAGTCGCCGGTCACGGTGCGGTACGCCCGCGGCACGCTCGGTGCGGAACTCTTGATCAACCCCGCGGCCGGTTGGAGCGGCGAGCGGAGCGTGAGCTGTTTGCCCTTCAGCTCGAACTCGCCCTGCCCCTCGGTGGTGCCCCACAGGGTGGCGAGTTGCTCCTGTTCGGACACGGCCTTCGGGATCGGCGCGGCCGGCGCGACCGCGGCGAACGACGCGAGAGTACAGGCGAGTGCGAACCGGCTCATGCGTGCCTCGTGGTGTCACTTCTTCGGTTCCGGCTTCAGCGGTTCGATGGTCAGGTCGGCGAACGTCGCGGTCACGCTGTGTGGAACGCTACAACCTGCGAATACCCCCACCGTTACCTCGCAAGTGAACTCGTGGTCGTCTGCCATCGTGTACGGTGCGGCCCACGATTTCCCGTCCGAACTGTGGGTGCCAGTTAGCTGACGGTCGCATCGGGTGATACGCAAATAGATCGCGGCCCCGTCCGTTTTTTGACCGATCCCCTTTACTCGTCCCCAGTCGGGGTACCAATCGGCTACGTACACTTGGTGGTCGTTGGTGCGCCGTTTGCCGTTGGCTTCGTCCGAGAATAACTCGGTGCGGTGAAACGTAGCCCCGTGCCCGTCGCCGCTGATGTAGAGGCCAACGTGCGCCGCACCCATACAGCCGCCCGGCGCTCCGGGGCACGGCCCCGTGGACTCGATCAACTTCACCGTTGCCACGAAGTCGCCGCACACCTTGCGCCCGGTGTGCGGAATCGAACTGGGTCCGCGGGCGAGCAGATCCGGCACGACGGGCGCGCTGCGGATCGTAACCTGCCGGCCCTGAAAGTCGAACTCACCCGCGCCGGCGGTTTCGCCCCACAGGGCGGCGATGCGTTCCTTTTCTGCAACCGGCCGCGGCACCGGGGCCGCCGGCGCGAGCGCGGCACACAAGCCCAGCGCGAACACCACTGCGAACCGACTCATGCGGAACCTCCTTGTTGCTTCGCGGCGCGCTTCTCTCGCGCTTCCACCACCAGCAGCCACAGCCACACGAGCAGAATGGCCCCCCACTGTACCAGAGGCACGATTAGTCCGCTATCGTTTCGCTCGAACTTCGCCTCCGGCACCGCGTGGAACCGGTACGCGCGCCACGCGAGCGCGCTCAGCCCACCCAGCGCGCACAGCAGCGCCACCGCGAACAGCACCTTCGTGCGCCCCGTATGCGCCCGCCTGCGGCCCGCCATCAGCGCGAGGAACAAGAGCGGCCCCGCGAGGAACGCGAACAGCAGCGCGTGCGCCCCCGGTTGCGACCAATCACTGATCGCCGACGCCGCGAGCGCCACTTCGCCCACCGCGGTGAGCAGCGCCAACACGATTGTAGCCGCGGCTCGCGTCACGGCCCCACCCCCGGCGTCCCGAGCGGCCCAGATACCGCACCGCCGCGCAGCCACACCGCGAGCCACCGCGCCGCGCACCACAGCAGCAGCGCGCCAACGCTCGTCATCACGAAGATCGTGAGACCCGTGTTCAGTTGGCCGGTGAAGATCAGCTTGTTCCCCGAAGCGTCGCCCGCTGCGACCAGCGCGCGGCCCTTGTCGATCAGTTCCGCGAACCGGCCGTTCACCAACTGCACGCCCGCGGTGAGCGTCGTGCTGCACACCCACACGAGCGGTGTGAGCGTGACCCACGCGAACTTCCCGCGGCCGTTGTTCACGAGCCACGTTGTTACCAGCCCGAGCGCGAGCGCCGCGAGCAGTTGGTTCGCGATGCCGAACATCGGCCAAATGGTGTCGATGCTGCCCGTGTACACCAGCCAGCACCAACCGCCGGTGACGACCGCGCTCGCGAGGATCGCGCCCGGTAGCCAACTCGGGCGGCCGAACGGTTCGTACACCCGGCCCGCGGTTTCTTGTGTGAGGAACCGCGCGATCCGCGTGCCCGCGTCGATGGTGGTGAGGATGAACAGCGCCTCGAACATGATGGCGAAGTGGTACCAGTATTTCAGCAACCAGTCGCCGGTCACACCGAGCCAGCGGAACGCGTCCTCGAAGATGACGCTCATACCCACTGCGAGCGTGACCGCGCCCCCGGTCCGCCCGCGGAGCGATTCGCCGCCGACTTTCTCTTCTACCTGTCCGAGATCGAGGTGCGGCTTGCCGACCGCGTGCGTCGGATCGTTCGCCTCCGGCGGCAGCTTCACGTTGTAGCGCGCCGTCACCTCGTCCACCTGCTTCTGAAACTGCGGGGCCGCATCGATGGGAACGTTGATCGCGTAATAGAGGTCCGACGGTAGTGCCGCCGCCGCGATGAGCGCCGTGACGCCGACCAGCCCTTCGATGAGCATCGAGCCGTAGCCGATGGTGCGGACGTGCGACTCCTTCTCCACCATCTTCGGTGTCGTGCCGCTCGCCACGAGCGAGTGGAACCCGCTCACGGCCCCGCACATGATGCAGATGAACACGAACGGGAAGATGTTGCCTTTGAACGTCGGCCCGCCGTTGATGAACACTTCGTTTAAGGGCGGCGCTTCGAGTCGCGGGTTGGCGACGCACACGCTGAACACGAGCAACCCCACGGTGCCGATCTTCAAGAAGCTACTGAGGTAGTCGCGCGGGCCGAGAAGCAGCCACACCGGCAGCACCGCCGCGATGAACCCGTACACGCCGAGCGCGATAATCGTCTGCTCGCGGGTGAGCGAGAAGAACGGTTCGAGCGCGGAGCCGGGAATCCAGTTCCCCGCGACCACCGCGACCAGCGTGAGGCTGCCCCCGATGATCGACGCTTCCACCACGCGGCCCTTGCGAATCCGGTACATCCACAAGCCGGTGAGCAGCGCGATCGGGATCGTGCAGGCGATGGTGAACGTGCCCCACGACGAACCCGGCACGACCTGCGTGCAACCCGCGGGGAGCGTGAGAGCGAGGTTCCGTTGTGGGTGGAATGAGACCCGCGGGCCGTCTTCTTTTGTCGTGTCGTCGAAGTGTGACACGGTGGCGAGTCGGCCATCATTCGCGACGAACACCGGCTTCTGAACGTCGTCACCAGAATTGCGCAGCGGCACCTTGATGCGGAACGATTCCGAGCGCACCGAACTCGCGGGTTCGTTGGCGTAGCGCACCGCGCAGCCCGGTGGTAGCTCCCAAACAATATCCGTCGCTGTTTGCCAGTCGCGCTGCGTCGCGACGGCTTGACCGGCGGGTACGGTTACTTGCATCCCCGCGGGCAACTTCACCTCTTCGCCGCCGAGCGCCTTCACCACGACGAACCCGAGGCCCGCGAGCGCGATGATGACGATGAACAGGATCGCCACCGACGCGAGAATCGCCGCCGGCGCGCCGAGTTCGGCGCGCGCGATTTCGGCGATGGATTTGCCGTCGCGCCGCACGCTCGCCGCGAGCACGAGCATGTCTTGTACGGCCCCCGCGAGGCACACGCCGATGACGAGCCACACGAGACCGGGCATGAACCCGTACTGAATGGCGAGCACCGGCCCGATGAGCGGCCCGGCCCCGCTAATGGCCGCGAAGTGGTGCCCGAACAGCACCCACTTGTTCGTGGGGTGGTAGTTCTGCCCGTCGTTCAGGCGGTGCGCGGGCGTCTCGCGCGAGTCGTCGAGCGCCGCGACCTTCGCCGCGAGGAACGCGGAGTAGTAGCGGTACGCGATGGCGAGACAGCACAGCGCGACGATCATCACCGGCATGGCGTGCAGCAGCACGCGCCCGGTAACGGGATCGCGAGAGTAGAGCGTAACGGCGAGCAGGTCCATGAGCGGTCCGCGCGGGGGAAGAGCGTGCCGCTAGCGTACCGCGCCGCGCGGCGCGAAAGTAGGGGTGGCTCTTGTAGGTCGCGGTCGAGTGGCGCTTCGCCGCGAGGCCCGACGGCGAACCAGCAACGCGAGAAACGCTTGAGTGTGTCAAAGCGCGAAGAACGCAAGCGAAAACCGCAAAGCGCGCTCGCCGTCGGGCCTCGCTCGCAAAGCCTCGCTCGACCGCGACCTACTTCTTGTTCAACACGAGATCGCACACCCAGCAGCCGCGAACGTGCGTCTGCTTCGCGTCGCGGCAGTGCGAAAGGATCGCGTCGTCTTCGCACCCGGCGTCTTGCAGCGCGTCCGCGAGAATCGGCATCGCGCCGAAGTCGCGCGAATCGTACATCTGCCGCGCGAGCGCGACCGCGGTCGATGTGCGCCACTCTTCAGAGAACGTGACCGGGCGAAACGGGTTGCCGAAGATGTCACGCAACAGGTCCGTTTGGAACATCAGTTCGCCGCGCCCGGTGTCGAAGTCATCGTGCCCGCACAAGGCGCTCATGCACGCTTCGGCGCAGTCGGTCGGGTACACGGTCCAACCGTAGACGTGGTTCAAAGCCAGAGCGAATTCGTGAAGTTGTGAACCGTCCGGGTCCTGCGCTTCGAGCGCCCTGTCCCCAATTGCTATTGCTGCGAGTACCTTGCGCTCAGCGCGTTCGATGGAGTGAATATCCGGCTCCACCTCTGCAACCACCTCAAGGCACTCAAGTGTGTCCGCGTACACCGGGTTGGCGATGTACTCGGCGACGCGCTTGCAAGTGGCGACGCAGAACAGCCGCAACTTGCGTTCGCTCGGTGCGGGGTCGCGCTCAAGGTGTCGAATGAGTTTGAACGGCCGCTGCGCGTCGTTCCACTCCTCTTCGGTCATCGCGCCTCCTGATGCGAAAACACCCCGCTTTGCACGGCGCAAAGCGGGGTGTCGAAGGTTCGTTGCGGTCGCGCCGGCGTTAGCCCAAGTTCATCGAGATCAGGAACTCGAGGTTCGATTTCGTCTTCTTGGACTTGTTCACCAGCATTTCCATCGCCTCCACCGGGTGCATGTCGGCCAGCACGCGGCGCAGGATGCGCACCTTGTCGAACTCTTCCGGGTGCATCAGCAGCTCTTCCTTGCGGGTGCCGCTCTTGTTCACGTCGATCGCCGGGTACACGCGCTTTTCGACCAAGCGGCGGTCGAGGTGCAGTTCGCTGTTCCCGGTGCCCTTGAACTCTTCGAAGATCACCTCGTCCATCCGCGAGCCGGTGTCGACGAGCGCGGTGGCGAGAATCGTGAGGCTCCCGCCCTCTTCGACGTTGCGGGCCGCGCCGAAGAACTGCTTCGGCTTCTGCATCGCGTTGCTGTCCAAACCGCCGGAGAGCAGCTTGCCGCCGCCGGGCGCTTCGGTGTTGTGGGCGCGGGCGAGGCGCGTGATCGAGTCGAGCAGGATGACCACGTCCCGCTTCATCTCCACCATCCGCTTCGCCTTTTCGAGCACGATTTCGGAAACGTGGATGTGCTCTTCGGGCGGCTCGTCGAAGGTGCTCGCCACCACTTCGGCGTTCGTGCCCTTCACGAGGCGCTGCATTTCGGTCACTTCTTCCGGCCGCTCGTCCACGAGCAGCACGAACACGTACGCCTCCGGGTGGTTGTGGAGGATCGCGTTCGCCATCTTGGAGAGCAGAATCGTCTTCCCGGTTCGCGGCGGGGCGACGATCAGGCCGCGCTGCCCCTTGCCTACCGGCGTGACCAGATCGACGATCCGCATGGAGATGTCGTCCGGCGGGCCTTCGAGCTTCAGCCGCGCGTTCGGGTGCAGCGGGGTGAGGTCGCCGAAGTTGGTGACGCCGCTGACTTCGTCCGGCGTGCGGCCGTTCACGCGCTCGATCTGCATGAGCGCGAAGTTCTCTTGGTTCTCGATGGGCAGGCGGATCGGCCCTTCCACGAGCAGCCCGGTGCGCAGGCTCATGCGCCGGATTTGGCTCGGCGAGACGTAAATGTCTTCCGGGCTGGCGAGGTAGTTGTGCGCTTGGCTGCGGAGGAACCCGTAGCCGTCGGGCAGCACTTCCAGCGTGCCGCACCCGCGAACGATCTCGCGGCGCTCGATCTGCCGGCGCACGATGCCGACGATGAGCTGCGCGCGGCTCATGCCGGTGTGCTCGCGGATGCCCTCGCGCTCGGCGAGCGCGAACAGGTCGCCCATCGGCATGTGGTACAGGTCGTTGACGCGCAGCCCGCCGGGCGGCACGATCGGTTCGGGCCGCTCGCGCTCGGCGCGCTCTTGGCGCTCGACCCGTTCCGGGGTCGGGGGGGCGGGGGCCGGAGTCGGTGCGGGCGGCGCAGCGGGGGCCGCGGGCGCGGCACCAGTGGCCGCGTCGGGCTTGCGGAAGGGGCGCTTGGCGACTGCGGCGGCGGCACGAAGTGAGGGGCGCGGCAGCGGCGACCCTTCGACGCCTTTGGCGTCGGGCATAACAGTTCCTCAAACGAAGGGGTCGAGCGACGCGGGGCGGGGCGCGCCACCGGTCGGGTCAGATGTGGCGCGGGTGCGCCTACGGGAACACGGGTTTCGGGGCACACGCGCGCCCCGGGTTCAAACGGTTGCTTCGGGTTTCGGACGCGCGACTTCGGCGCGTCGGGAGTACGAGAGTCGGTATATGGGTAGTGGGTTCACACGGTTCGCGGGCGCGTTACGGCGACGGCGGGCGAATGGAGAGCGATTCGGTTTCGCGTCACTTCGCGTTAGTTCGCGTCACTGAGAGCTAGACTGCCAGAATTCGGGTGGGGAAGTCAAGATGCGTTGTGAGCCGTCCGAGGCTCCACCGCGCCAGAAAGTGCGAACGCTTTACTTATCGGGAGTTTACGCTCGCCGGTTGCAAAGGTCAACCGGATTTCGCGCCGCGTCGGGGAAAATTCCGACCCGACGGGGACGCCGCCCGACACTCTTGGGTTGCACAGTCTGTACTTTTCAGTTTCCGAAACTGCTCTGATTCTGCCACAGCCTTTCACCATCTCTTCGCACTCCGATTTTAGCATACCCCGCGTCACTCCGGGAGGTGCGTTCATGCGCGCGGTACATCTCGTCTTGGTTGTCGCGATCTTCCTCGCGCCGGGTTGCGGCGGCACGCCGGCGATGGTGCCGGTGAAGGGCGTCGTGAAGTTGGCCGGCAAGCCGCTGGCGCACTGCAAGGTCGGCCTGTTCCCGGACGTGGAAGGGTTCGACCCGACCAAGCACGGCTACGGGTTCGGCATGACCAACGCGAAGGGCGAGTTCGAGATCCAGCACCCGAACGGGACCAAGGGCATTTGGCCGGGCACGTACAAGGTCACGTTCGTGGCGTGGATCGACAGCAAGGGCAAACCGGTGCCGCCGGAGATGAAGCCCAGCGAGATCCCCGGCGGGGTGAAGAACTTGCTGCACGACAAGTACGAAACGCTTTCGGACACCCCCGAACGACTCACCGTCACGAAGGAAGCCGCGGAGGTCACGTTCGACCTGCCGGCGCGATAACGCCCGTTTCGAGCCCGTTTTCGTTCCATTCGTACCAGAGGAGTTTTCGTATGCGCTCGCAGAAGCGGTCGGGGTTCACGCTGATCGAGTTGCTGGTGGTGATCGCGATTATCGCGATCCTCATCGGCCTGCTGTTGCCGGCGGTTCAGAAGGTGCGCGAGGCCGCCGCCCGGATGAGTTGCCAGAACAATCTGAAGCAGATGGGCATTGCGTGCCACGCGTTCCACGACGCGCAAGGCTCGTGGCCGCTGGGTGCCGAGTTCAGCGTGGGGAGCGCGTGGACCGCGTTCATCCTGCCGTACATGGAACAGGACAACGTGTACCGCGCGCTGACGTTCGCCGAAGACAGCTCGCCGCCGGCGGGTATCGGCAACGTCCAATGGGCCGCGCCGCTGCCGGGCGTGGCGGGTAACCTCGCGCAAGCGGGCGACGACACCGTGTCGCGGAGCATCCGCAACATCGGCGCGTGCGAGACGAAGTTCAAGATGTTCGTGTGCCCGTCGAGCGCGCTGCCGGACAACATCCCGGACATCTCGGGCGACAACTGGATCGTGCAGCGCCGCGCCCCGGCGAACTACCTCGGGTGCGTGTCCGGTCGGATCGTGGACGACCGCCGCCCGGTGACGGCCGCCCGCCCGTGGGGCGGCAGCGGCACCATCGAAGACATCCACACCCTCGACGGCATCTTCATCGCGGCCCGCGCGCACCAGCGGATCACGCGCAACGGGCAGAGCTACGGCGGCATGGGCAGCGGCGTGACGATGGTCGGCATCATTGACGGCACCTCGAACACGATCGCCGTGGGCGAAGCGCTCAGCGACCGGTTCGCGATCCCCGACATGGGTCTCACGCGCGAAAACAACGCCAGCGGGTTCGGCCGTAAGGACCACTGGGCCATCGGCGGCGACGACCAAGACACGACCGGCCAAGGCGACCTGTCCGAGCACCTGTTCAGCACCGCGGTGCCGATCAACACGCCGCGCCAAGCGGCCGGTAGCGCCGCGTTCGCGGCCTACGAACTCAGCGCCGGCAGCAACCACAGCGGCGGCGCGAACATGCTGTTCGCCGACGGCAGCGTGCGGTTCATGCGCGACAGCATCAGCGCCCAAACGTTCTCGGCGCTGGGCACCCGCAACGGCGGCGAAGTGGTTGGGGATTTCTAACCGCCCTCACGCGGCGCGCCGGGCTTCTGCCGGCGCGCCGCTCAGCAGTTCCGCCAACCGGGCGGCGAACCGCGGCCCGGTGCCCGCGTCCTCGTGCTTGAAGAACGCGAACGCTTCCTTCCACCCGCGCGCGCGAATCCGCTCGGCCCACCCCGCAAGGTCCGCGTCGCTGTACTCCGCGCGCCGCAGTCGCAGGTAGCCCCAATCGGCGGTCGCATCGAACGGCACTTCCAGTTCGGTATCGGCGTCCGCGACGCACAGCGCCGCCCCGCGGTCGCGCAACAGGGCGAGCGCGTCGTCGGCGAACCACGACTCGTGCCGGAACTCGAGCGCGACCCGCGCGCCGGTCGGCAGCACGCCGAGGAAGTCGCTCAGCAGCGGTACGTCCTTCTTCAGGAAGGGCGGCAGTTGGAACAACAGCGCCCCGAGGCGCGGGCCGAGCGCGGTCGCGGCTCCCACGAACTGCGCCGCGAGTGCCTCTGTGCCGCGCAGCTTCTTCTTGTGGGTGATCTCTTGCGGCGCTTTCAGCACGAACCGGAAGTGCGGCGGCACCTGCGCGGCCCACGCTTCGAGGCCCGCGGCCGTCGGCATCCGGTAGAACGTGTTGTTGATTTCGACCGTGTCGAACCGGTCGGCGTAGTAGCCGAGCATTTGCTTCGCGGGGAACTTGGCCGGGTAGAAAGTGCCCTTCCACTCCGGGTACGAGAACCCGCTGGTGCCGACGTGCGTGCTCATGCGCGCACCGTACCCGCGGGTTGAACGAAACGCCAGCGGAATAGTGGGCAGTGTGCAGAAAAGACAAGGCGCAGAGCGCTGGGCGGGGTCGCAGGATGAAGAGGATACGGAGAAGTTGCGGCGCGCGCTCTTGAACTGTCTGTATCCGCTTCATCCTGTAATCCTGTCCAAACTCTTCTGCCCACTACCCACTACCCACCCACCACCGTGCCCGACACGCCCGCCCCTGCCGAACCGCGCGGCCTACAACGCGCGCTCGCCCGCGCGCCGCTCGGCGTGCTCACCGCGTACGCGTGCGGCGTCGCGTTCTGCACCTACTTCTGCATGTACGCGTTCCGCAAGCCGTTCGACGCGGTCAAGTTCAGCGGCGCGAAGTACCTCGGCACCGACATCGAGCTGAAGACCGCGTGCGTGGTGTCGCAGGTGATCGGGTACATGCTCTCGAAGTACCTCGGCACCAAAATCTGCGCGGAAGTGAGCGCGGCGCGGCGCGCGTACCTGCTCGTCGGGCTGATCCTGTTCGCGGAGGCCGCGCTGGTGCTGTTCGGCGCGCTGCCGCCGGCGCTAAAGCCGCTCGCGATGTTCCTGAACGGGTTGCCGCTCGGCATGGTGTGGGGGCTGTGCGTGCGGTACCTCGAAGGGCGGCGCGCGAGTGAAGTGATGGTGGCCGGGCTGAGTTGCTCGTACATCATCGCCGGGGCCGCGACCCGCGACATCGGGCGCGACCTCGTGATGGCGACGTGGGGCGTGAGCGAGGAGTGGATGCCGGTCGTCACCGGGCTGGTGTTCCTCGGCCCGTTCGTGCTCGCGGTGCTGTTGCTCAACCAACTGCCGCCGCCCTCGCCCGCCGACGTGGAGTCGCGCGCCGAGCGGGTGCCGATGGACCGCAAGCAGCGGCGGGCGTTCCTCGCGCACTTCGGCATCGGGTTCGGCATGCTGCTCGCCGCGTACTTCTTCCTAACGGCGCTGCGCGACTTCCGCGACCACTACGGGGCCGAACTGTTCGACGCGCTGGGCCTCGGCGCGCAACGGGCCATCTTCACCCGCACCGAACTGTGGGCGCTGTTGGGTGTGGTCATCGCGGTCGCGGTGCTGAACGTGATTCGCAACCACAAGGCGGCGCTCGTCACGGTGTACGGCGTCATCGTCGGCGGGTTCGCGCTCATCGGCGTCGCCACGGTCGCGTTTCAGGCCGAAGTGATTTCCGGCTACTGGTGGATGGCCGCGGTGGGCTTGGGTATGTACCTCGCGTACGTGCCGTTCGGGGCGGTGCTGTTCGAGCGCATGATGGCCGCGAGCCGGTTCACCGGCACCGCGGTGTTCGCCATCCAACTCGCCGACGGCATCGGCTACACCGGGTCGGTGCTGTTCCAACTGTTCCGCGACCTCGCGTTCGGGCAGTTTAACCGGTTGGAGTTCTTCACCCCGTACGCGGTGGTCGTGTCGGTGGTGGGCGTGCTGATGATGACCGCGAGCGGGTGGCTGGTGGTGCGCACCGCGACCCGCGCGCCCCATTCGGGAGCCGACTGATGCGCGCGGCGATCTTCGACGGCCCGCACCGCCCCCTGCGCCTCGAACCGGTTTCGCGCCCGGTTCTGGAACCGGGCGAAGCGCTCGTGCGGGTGTCGCTCTGCACCGTGTGCGGCAGCGACCTGCACACCGTCAGCGGGCGGCGCAAGGAGAAGACCCCGAGCGTGCTGGGCCACGAACCGACCGGCACCGTGGAAGAGGTGTGCGGCGACGTGCGCGACGCGCGCGGCGACCCGGTGCGCGTCGGCGACCGCGTGGTGTGGGCGGTCGCGGTGTCGTGCGGCAACTGCTTCTTCTGCGCGCGGGGCCTTCCGCAGAAGTGCGAAACGCTGCGCAAGTACGGGCACGAACCGCACACCCCGCAGTGCGGGCCGCTGGGCGGCCTGACAACGCACTGTCACTTGCTGCGCGGCACCGCGATCGTGAAAGTGCCGGCGACCGCGCCGGACGCGGTCGCCGCGCCCGCCGGTTGCGCCACCGCGACGGTCGCCGCGGCGCTCCGCGCCGCCGGCTTGCTTGCCCCTCGACCCTTGCCCCTCGCCCCTCGCGTGTGCGTCTTCGGCCTCGGTATGCTCGGCCTCACTGCGTGCGCGTGGCTCGACGCGATCGGTGCGGTACCGGTCGCGTGCGACGTGAGCGAAGCGCGGCTCGCGCACGCGACGCGCTTCGGCGCGCAGTTCGTCGCCCACCCCCACGAACTCGCCGACGTGATCGCCGGTGCGACCGTCGGCCGCGGCGCGGACGCCGCACTCGAATTGAGTGGCGCGCCCTCCGCGTGCGCCGCTTCACTGAGCGCGCTCCGAATCGGCGGAACGGCGGTGTGGGTCGGCGCGGTGTCGCCGACGGAGCCGGTGCCGGTGCCGCCCGAAGTGCTCGTGCGCCGCTGCCTCACGCTCACCGGCGTTCACAACTACGCGCCGGCGGATTTGCTCGCCGCGGTGCAGTTCCTCGAAGCCCATCACGCCCGCTACCCGTTCGCCGAACTGGTGTCGCACACGTTCCCGCTGAGCGCGGTGAACGACGCGCTCGCGTTCGCGGAAGCCGAGAAGCCGGTGCGCGTCGCGGTCGATTGCGGATAACTGGCGCTCCGCTACAATACGCGAACGTTCTCCCCAACGAAGGTTCGCACCATGTTCCGCTTCTCCCGTGCGGTTCTGGCCGTCGGTCTGTTCGCGCTCGCACAGCCGAGCGCGCCGGCCGCGCCGCAATTCGCCCCGCCCCCGGTACCGGTCGCGTACCGCGAACCGCGAACCGCCGAAGGCCAGCGCCGCGGACCAAATTCTGCTCGACCTCGTGGGCACCGAAAAGGCATTCACGAAGGGCGAATACAAGCACGTCCGCGCCACCTTCGCCAAATACTTTGAGGCGCAACACGGCAAATTCGTTCGGGACAATCTCGGCGAAAGCGCGGACGAACTGTTCGCGTGGCTCGAGAAGAACGCCGAAGTGCGCGAGACGCTGTTCACGGCGATTGACCCGCTTCACGAAGACCCGGTGCGGGTGATGCGGGTGTTCCGCGAACTGTGGAAGCACGACGCGGCGGCGGTGGCGAAGAACGACGAACTCGCGGTCGCGGTCAGCGTCGTGTGGGACGACCCGAAGGGCGTCTACGACTACCGCGGGCACCAGATTCGCACGAAAAGCCTCCTCCCGCCGGGCGTGGCGAAGGTGGGCGCGCTCGACAACTTCAAGTACGTTCTGGAGCGCCAATCGAAGCTGAAAGGCCCGCAGTTGCAGTTGCCGTGGGAGTTCCTCGTTCACGTCGTGAACCACCGCACGCCGGACGACGAGCGCGATTGGGCTGTGACCAACTACCTGAAGCGCCGGCCCGGCATCGGTTCGATTTACAAGGACATCGTGTACGACACGGTGATGCTGCAAACGCAATCGAAGGTGTGCAAGTTGAACGACAAACCGTACACACTGCCGAGCATCCGCGAGCACGGGGGCGTGTGCGCGATGCAGGCCGACTTCGCGGCGCGCGTGGCGAAGAGCGTCGGCGTGCCGGCGGAATACGTGGGCGGCGAGGCCAGCAGCGGCGCGCTTCACGCGTGGGTGATGTGGGTAGAAGTGAAAGCCGTGAACAAGGACGCGGTCACGTTCACGCTCGAATCGTTCGGGCGCTACAACCTCGACCATTACTATGTGGGCACGCTCCGCGACCCGCACACCGGGAAAGAGACCACCGACCGCGAACTCGAGCGCACGCTCACCGCGGCCGGGAACGCGCCGTACTACTCGCGCCAAGCGAACCTCCTCATGCGCGCGTTCCCGATCGCGCGCGACCACAAGGAAATGACGACGAAGCAGCAACTCGCGTACCTGAACAAGGTGCTGGCGCTGTACCCGATGTGCGGGGAGGCGTGGCTCGAACTCGGTGCGCTGCACCGCGACGGCAAACTCACCGACGCGCCCGAGGCGACGCGCCTCACCGACCGCGCGGTGAACGTGTTCGCCAAGTTCCCGGACTTCTCGTGGAAGGTGGTGCCGGACCTGCTGACCGCGCAGAAGGACAAGCAGTACCGCACGCGCACCTTCGAGAAACTGGCGACCTCTTACGAAACGCTCGGCCGCCCGGACTTGGCGTGCGAGGCGCGCCTGAAACTGGTGGAGTACCAGATTGAAGCAAAGGACCACAAGAAAGCGTTCGACGGGTTGGCGTTCACGGTGCGCAAATTCCCCGACGAAGGCCGCTACGTTCCAAAGATGGTGACGGCGATGCAAGAAGTGTCGAAGGACATCAAGGGCGGCGACGCGCTGATGGCGAAGTTCTGGTTGGAGCTACTGCCGAAGGTGCCGGCGCGCCGCGGGAACGAGGTGAGCGAGTACTGCGTGAAGCTGCACCAACAGGCCGTGACCTACCTGAAGGACGCGAACAAGCCGAAGGAACTCGCGCTCGCCGAACAGAGCTTGGCCCGCGTGAAGGGTGGGAAGTAACCCGACTTTCTGGCGAGCGGCACCCGTGAGGGTGCCGGTGCTTCGCACTCCCAACAACCGGCACCCTCACGGGTGCCGCTCGCCAAATACGGGTATTTCAAGGCGTTTTTGCACATTTCGGCGCGCGATCGATTTCGACGTGCGCGCACTTTCCACACGTCGCCGCGCATCCTTCGCGCCGCAACGTATGTCTGCCGCCGGTGCTTCCGGTAGTCCGGTGCCCCGGCGGAAGTGTGCTGACTCGATCCGCGACGGGCACTTTTGGGCGCACGCCGCCCCGCGCGGAGTTCCGCGCGGGCGCACCTTCCACGCACCCGCGACACGAGCTTCGCGGGCTTCCAGTGTGATAGTATGTTCACTTATCGATCAATGTCAATGGCGGTGCGCGGGAACAGCCCGGTTCGCGCAGGGCTGTTTCATTGTTGAAGCTGCGTGCTGTTGAGCAGCTCGAGTGCCTCGTCGGGTCGAACTTGGAACCGGTGAGTAGCGGCGCGGGTGCTCACCGCGTCCACCCCGCTCAACAG
>Ga0169931_10004895_pt1 | contig 20647 bp, 22 predicted proteins | sample Kivu_15m_20L_FD_129675 | JGI IMG/M metagenome (GOLD analysis project Ga0169931, IMG submission 129675) | Freshwater microbial communities from Lake Kivu, Western Province, Rwanda to study Microbial Dark Matter (Phase II) - Kivu_15m_20L... | ecosystem: Environmental > Aquatic > Freshwater > Lake... | reverse complement strand
GAGGTGAAGTCGATGCGCACGCCCGCAGCGCTGCGGGGCCGCGGGGCCGGCCGCGCGATGCTCGCGTGGATCGTGGCGCAGGCTCGGGCAAGCGGCTACCGGCGCCTGAGCCTCGAGACCGGCTCGGCGGCCGCCTTCGAGCCGGCCCGCCGGCTCTACGGGCGCTTCGGGTTCGAGCCCTGCGGCCCGTTCGCCGACTACGCGCCCGACCCGCACAGCGTGTTCATGACGCTGCGGCTGGCCTGACGCCACCCCGCAGGATCGGCCAACCGCCGCCGCCAGCGGGAGGTCGCCGGCGGCGCGGCCGTGCCGACCGGGGGCCTCAGCGCAGGAACGCCTCGAGCAGGGCGGCCAGCCGCTCGGGCTGATCATGGTGGACATTGTGCCCGGCGTCCTCGACGTGCTCGATCCGCAGGTCGCGATAGGCGCCGGCCCGGTTCTCGAAGCCCTGCGGGTCGGCCGTCAGCCGCGCCCACAGCCCCGACTGCGCGCCGGCGATCCAGAGCACGGCGGCCTGCGTCTGGCGCCAGCAGTCGATCAGCTCGTCCTGCGACGGCGCCAGCGGGGCGATGCGCTTGAGCGCCGGGTCGGCGCGCCGCACCACGGTGCCATCGGCCGCCGGCTCGCCCCACTGTTCGGCCAGGAACCGGGCCCGCGTCTCGTCCAGCCGCGGGTTCTCCGAGCGCATCCGCAGCGCGAACTCGTCGAAGCTCTCGTAAGGTCGCTGGGCCGTGTCATCGGGGATCTGGGCGAGCCACTTCGCCCAGCGGCGCGGCGCCGGGTCGTGCCGCCCGGCGGGCGGACCGAAGCCGTCCACGTTGACCAGCCGAACCACCCGCTCGGGGCGTACGCCCGCGTACAGCGCCGCCACCTGCGCACCCATGCTGTGGCCCACCAGGCGCACCGGCCACTGCGGCGTGAGCCACTCGAGCAGCGCGTCGAGGTCGGCCGCGTAGTCGGGGAACCAGTAGGTGTCGGCGCCGCTGCGGCCCGACAGGCCGTGGCCGCGCCAGTCGGGGGCCACCACCCGCCAGTCGTCCCCGAGCGCGTCCACCGTGAACTGCCACGAGGCCGACACGTCCTGCGAGCCGTGCAGCAGCACCAGCAGCGGGGCGTCGTCGGGTCCCCAGCAGCGCAGGTGGAGGCGGACCCCGCGCAGCGGCACGAACTCGGAACGGCTGGGCTTCATCGGTCTGCTCCTCGGGCGGGCGCCGGGGCGCGCTGCGGCGGGTGTCAGCCCCGGCGCTGCCGCAGCAGCCGGCCCGGCAGCTGCTGCGGCGCTTCACCGGGCGCCGGCAGCGGCACGCCATTGACGATCACCGCGTCGATGCCGGCGGCGCGGCTGATCAGGCGGTCCTCGCCGCCCGGCAGGTCGCGGACCCGCTCGAGAGGCCCGGCGCCCACGGTCAGCGGATCGAACACCACCAGGTCGGCCGCGAGCCCCGGGGCGAGCCGGCCCCGATCGGGGATGCCGAACACCTCGGCGGGCCGGGCGGTGAGCTGGCGCACCGCCTGCTCCAGGGTGAGCGCCTGCCGCTCGCGGACCCAGTGGCCGAGCAGGTGCGTGGCATAGCAGGCATCGCAGAGCTGGCTCATGTGGGCGCCGCCGTCGCCCAGGCCGATCAGCACGTCGGGATGCCGGACGATCTCGCGCACCTCGTCCTCGTCGAAGTTCAGCAGCGACACCCGGCACTGCAGCCGCAGGTCGGTGGCCAGCGCCAGGTCGAACATCAGGTCCACCGGGTCGGCGCCGCGCGCCTGTGCGACCTCGAGCAGGGTGCGCTCGAGCAGCGCCGGCTCGGCGCCGCCCGAGATCGTCATCTCGCGAAACGCGGCACGGCGCGTGTCGCCTTCGGCCTCGCCGCCCGCGAACCAGGCGTCGTCGGGGCCCCGGCCCGCGGCCTGCCGTCGCACCCGCTCGCGGAACGACGGATCGGCGTAGACCGCCCGCCGGGCGGCATCGTCGGCGGCCGCCCGCAGCGGCTCGAACGAGGCCCAGGTGTCGAACACCACCGGCGAGCGGAAGTCGAACTCGATCTGGATCGGGCGGCAGGCCCCCTGCGCGTGGATCGGCAGCCCGCGCCCGACCTGTTCGGCGGCCCGGCGCAGGTGCTCGCGGTGCGAACCCGGGCCGGAGGAACCGGCCAGCAGCGCGGTCCAGACCACCGGCCGGCCCGACTTGGCGTGCAGCGCCTCGAACTCGTCCCAGGGGCGCTCGCGCCCGACGTTGTAGTGGATCACCCCATGGCCCGAGCCACCCACCGCCTCGGCCAGCTCGAGCATCTCGTCGAAGCGGGCCAGCCGGCTCGGCACCGGCCGGCCCGAGTAGCCGATGTGGATCCGCGACACCGAGGTGGCGAAGCCCACCGCGCCGGCGTCCATCGCCTGCGCGACGATCCGTTTCATCTCGGCAACCTCGTGCGGCTCGGCCGCCCGCCGGGTCGCGTCGTCGCCCATCACCCACAGCCGCAGCGGCGTGTGGCCCACCATCGCGGCCACGTTGATGCCCAGCGGCCGGCGCTCCAGCGCGTCGAGGTATTCGGGGAAGGTCTGGAACGGCCACTGCTCGCCGATGCCCGCCTGCAGCGCCGCCAGGCTCATGCCCTCCACCCGCTCGAGCGTGCGCAGCACCAGGTCGCGATGCTCGGGGCGGGTGGGCGCCACACCGAACCCGCAGTTGCCCAGCAGCACCGTGGTCACGCCGTGCCACGGCGAGATCGTGAGCATCGGGTCCCAGAGGACCTGCGCGTCGTAGTGCGTGTGGATGTCGACGAAGCCGGGGGCCACGACCCGTCCGCCCGCCTCGATCGTGCGCTCGGCCGTACCCGGCACCTCGCCCAGCGCCACGATCCGTCCGTCGCGCACGCCGACGTCGCCGCGCCGACGCTCGCTGCCGGTGCCGTCGACGATCTCGCCGCCGACGATCCTCAGGTCATAGTCGGCCATGGTGCTACTCGACCTTCACTCCGGTGAACTCGATCATCCGCCGCCAGTAGTCCAGGTCGGCCCGCTGCCGCGCACCGAGCACCTCGGGCGTGCTGCCGATCGGGTCGAAGCCCAGCGTCTTCCAGCGCGCCATCGACTCGGGGTGCCGCAGCGCCCGGTTGATGTCGGCCGACAGCTGGTCCACGACCGCGCGCGGCGTGCCGGCCGGCGCGAAGACCGCGTACCAGCCCTCGATCACGAACTCGGGGAAGCCGGCCTCGATCATGGTGGGCAGTTCGGCGGCCGAGCCCGAGCGCTTCTCGCAGGTCTGGGCCAGCGCCTTGACCTTGCCCGAGCGCGCCAGCGGCAGCGACGAGGGCAGGTTGTCGAACATGAACGAGGTGCGGCCGCTGAGCAGGTCGGGCAGCGCCGCCGCGCTGCCGCGGTAGGGCACGTGGGTCGCCTTCACCCCGGCCTTCTTCAGCAGCAGCTCGCCTGCCACGTGCTGCGAGCTGCCCGCCGAGGCGCTCGCGTAGCTGACCGGGGCGCTCTGCCGGCCGATCCAGTCGACCAGCTCGCGCGCAGTGCCGACCGGCACGCTGGGCGGCACGATCAGGGCCAGGCATGAGGTGCCCACCAGCGTGAGCGGCTGGAAGTCCTTGATCGGGTCGAACGGCGTGTTGGGGAAGAACACCAGGTTCGAGGCGTGCGTGCTCTGGGTGCCGAAGACCACGGTGTAGCCGTCGGGCGCGGCGCGGGCGGCGAACTCGGCGCCGATCGCGCCGGAGGCGCCGCTGCGGTTCTCCACCAGCACGCTCTGGCCCCACTGCTCCTGCAGGCGCGCCGCCAGCACCCGCGAGATGGTGTCGGTGGGCCCCCCGGGCGGGAAGGTCACCACCCAGCGGACCGGCTTGGCCGGCCAGTCGGACTGGGCGGTGGCCGCCCCGAGCGGCGCGAACAAGGCGGCCGCCAGCAGGGCGGAACGCAACGCGGTCTTCATCATCATCGGCTCTCCTTGGTGCCTGTCACATCGTCGATTCTGTCGAGACTCGCCGAGTCCGGCGCCGATCCTGAACCGGCCGTCCGGGCATCGTCAAGCACGAGGATCGTTCCATCGACGACCTCGGGCGATGCCGCGCCGGCCCGCCGGCGCGCCGCCCATCCATCGACCCAGTCGATATGACTGGCGGTTCCCGTCGCAGCTTCGTTCACGAAACTGCTGCGGACGGCCCGGAGGATGCGCGCTGTGCCCCGAGCGACGGGGCTCCTCCACCGACACCACGAGGCCGACGCCATGCTCGATTCCCGACGCACCCTCCTGAAATCCGCGGCCGCCGCCGCGACCGTGATCGGCGCCCCCGCGATCGTCCGCGCGCAGAAGCGCCCCGTCATCAAGGTCGGACTCGGTCCGCAGCAGCCCACCCAGGCCGACACCAAACGGGTCTGGGAGCCGCTGTACCGGATGGCCTGCGACCAGGCCGGCGCCGACCTCGACCTGACGGTGGCCAACGACTGGGCCGGCATTTCGGTGGCGCTGGCCAACCAGCAGATCGACGTGGCGCAGATGGGCCCGTGGGGCTACGTGCTGGCCCGCCAGAAGGGCGACGCGCAGGCCATCGCGATGCTGCTGATCGAGGGCCGCGACTACTACAAGGCGATCGTGGTGGCGCGCCCCGACCTGCAGCTGGGCCGCTTTCCCGAGGACGCCCGGGGCCTGTCGATGCAGATGCTCGACGTGGGCTCCACCTCGGGCTGGCTGGTCCCCACGCACTTCCTGCGCTCGCGCGGGATCGATCCCAGGAAGTACTTCGGCAAGTACGCCGAGGGCGCCTCGGCGGCGGCTGCGCAGATGGCCACGGCAGGCGGGCAGGTGGACCTGGCCACCGGCTGGGACACTCACCGCAACACCATGATCCGCAACGGCCAGATCAAGCCCGACTCCAACCGGGTGGTCTGGGAATCCGACCGCCTGCCCAACGAGCCGGTGGTGGTGCGCCGGGGCTTCGACCCGGCGATGGCCGAGCGGCTGCGCGCGGCGCTGGCGAACCTGCCGCAGGACAAGGCGCGGTCGCTGATGCCCTGGCCCTACAGCGGCTTCGTGGCCACCACCCACGAGCCGTACGCGGTGCTCGAGAAGATGGGCCGCGAGGTCGGCGTGCTCAAGGGCTGAGGCGATGGCCGACGAGCGGGCCGGTGCGCCGGCCGACGAGCGCGTGCCGCGGCGCGGCGGCCCCGGCGCCTACGACGAGCCGCCGCTCGACTGGCGCTCGCCGGCCTTCCTCGGGCGGCTGGCCGGCGGCGCCGCGGTGGCCGCCTTCGTGGCGGTGTGCTTCGTGGTGGCCGAGGTGGATCTCGGCGCGCTGGTGCGCGGCATTCCCCGCCTGCTGCAGTGGGCGGCCACCGGCTGGCCGCCCTACCTGCAGGAGCTCGACACGATCGCCTACCGGGCCTTCGAGACGGTGGCCATCGCCACCGTGGGCACCCTGGTGGCGGCGATCGTCTCGGCGCCGCTGTCGATGCTGGTGGCCGGCAACGTGACGCCCTCGCGCCGGCTGGCGATCCCACTGCGCTGGTTCGCCAACGTGTGCCGAGGCATCGACACCGTGGTGTTCGCCATCCTGTTCGTGGCGGCGGTGGGGCTCGGGCCGTTCGCCGGCGTGCTGGGGATGATCGTCCACTCCATCGGCGTGATCATCAAGCTCAACAGCGAGGCGATCGAGACCCTGCCCCGCGCGCCGCTCGAGGCCGCCACCCTCACCGGTGCCAACCACGCCAAGGTGATGTCGCACGCGGTGCTGCCGGCGGTGCTGCCCAACCTGGCGTCGGTGTCGCTGTACGTGTGGGAGGCCAACGTGCGCACCTCCACCGTGCTGGGCATCGTGGGCGCCGGCGGCATCGGCATCGAGATCAAGGCCTCGATCGACCTGCTCGACTTCCAGCGGCTGTTCACCCTGACCGTTGCGGTGCTCATCATGGTCACCGTGATCGACCAGCTGAGCGCGTGGCTGCGCCGGCGGCTGGTATGAGCGGCGACGCGCTGGCGCTGCGGGCCGCCTGCAAGTCCTACGGGTCGGTGCGGGCGCTGCGCGAGGTGAGCCTGCGGGTGGCGCCCGGCGAGTTCGTGGCGCTGCTCGGCCCCAGCGGCGCCGGCAAGTCCACCGTGTTCCGCTGCCTGACCGCGCTCGCGTTGCCCGACTCGGGCGCCGCCTTCGTGCACGACCGGCGTATCGACGGGCTGCGCGGCCGCGAGCTGCGCGAGGTGCGCCGCTCGATCGGCCTGATCTTCCAGCAGCACAATCTGATCGGGCGGCTGTCGGCGCTCGAGAACGTGCTCACCGGCCGGCTGGCGGACACGCCCACCTGGCGCGTGCTGCTCGGCCGCTTCGCCCGGGCCGACCGGCAGCTCGCGCTGGCCAGCCTCGACCGGGTCGGGCTGCTGGAGAAGGCCTACGTGCGGGCCGACGCGCTCTCGGGCGGGCAGCAGCAGCGGGTCGCGATCGCCCGCGTGCTGGCCCAGCAGAGCCGGGTGATCCTCGCCGACGAGCCGGTGGCCAGCCTCGACCCCGAGTCGTCGCGGCAGGTGCTCGCCACGCTGCGCACCATCGCGCGTGAGCACGGCATCGCGGTGCTGTGCAGCCTGCACCAGGTGGACCTGGCGCGCCAGTACGCCGACCGGCTGGTGGGGCTGCGCGACGGCACGGTGGTGCTCGACGCCACCCCCGGCGCCCTGGACGCGGCGCAGGAGTCGGCGCTGTACGCGGGCGCAGCTCAGGCGCCGGTCTGAGGCGACCCGGCCACCAGCTCGAAGCGGCCCACCGGAATCGGCACGCCGTTGACCAGCGCCTCCACCGCGTGCCGGCCCGGATGGTGGGTCCGCGTGCTCATCGGGCGCAGCGACAGCCGCTTGCGCAGGGTCAGCACCTCGCCGGGCGCGAGCGTGGCCGCCGTGAGCTTGAACACCCGGACCCGGCCCTCGTCGCTCGCCTCGGCCGCGCCGGCTCCGAGCGCCCGCGGGCGGCCCGGCGCCCGCGCATCGATCACCCGCAGGTCCACCAGCACGCGCTGCCGGCGGGTCCCGGTGCTCTCGAGCTCGAAGGCGATCGCCACCGTGCCGCCGACCGTGGGGCGGGCCGGCTCGATCCGGGCGTCGCGCAGGCGGACCTCGGCGCGCCGGCCGTAGCCCAGCACCGTCAGCGCGTGCGGGTCGCCGGCCTTGACCAGCGAACGCAGCGCGTGGCGCACCAGCCGCAGCCGCTGCGGGGGCGCGTCGCGGGCCCAGTCGGTGCACAGCGCCACGAGCCGCGCCGGATCCTCGCGCCCGAGGTCGTTCAGGTGGTTGGCCACCGAGCGGCGCACCGATTCGTCGGGATCGTCGCGCAGCCGCTCCAGCAGCGCGAGCACCGGGCGCGGGTCGCGGCCGAACACCCGCAGCCGCGGCGCCCAGGGCAGCCGCGGGCGGGTGCCCTCCGACACCAGCCGCCGCACCAGCGGGCTGGGGTCCTCGGCCCAGCGCCGCAGCACCTCGAGCATCGGCTCAGGGTAGCGGTCGAGGAACGGCCGGATGCCGAACTCGAACGACATCCGCTGCGTGATCGCGTGCATCGCGGCCACCGACGCGTCGAAGTGGTCGATCCCATGCTCGGCCACCCAGTACACGTGCGGCAGGTAGACGAAGGGCGCCATGCCCTGGCCGGTCACGCCGTCGGCCGGCGGGCCGAGCGAGCGCAGCACCAGGGCCAGCGCGCGCCCGAAGTCGGCCGGCAGGTGCGCGTGCATCGCCCGCGCGATGTGGCGGGCCCGCGGCAGCAGCTCCAGCGCCTCATAGCCGCGCAGCGCGCTGGCCACGAATGCGCGGCTGGCGAAGGCCGGCTCGGCGCGCGCCAGCATGGCCGCGATGCGCTCGGGCACCTCGGGGCCGTACTGCGCCTTGAGCGGCTCGGCCATCGGAACCGTGAGCGCCCCGCCGCGCCTCAGCCGGCCGCGCGCAGCGCGTCGAGCCCCTCGGCCAGGTCGGCGATCAGGTCGGCCGGGTCGTCGAGCCCGCAGTGCAGCCGCACCAGCGGGCCGCCCGTCCAGGGCGACACGGTGCGCAGCGAGCCGATCTTCGCCGGCATGATCAGGCTCTCGAAGCCGCCCCACGAGTAGGCGATGCCGAAGTGGCGACGGCCCTCGCACAGGGCGGCCAGCTGGGCCGGGGTGGCCGCCTTCAGCTCGAACGAGAACAGCCCGCTCGAGCCGGAGAAGTCGCGCCGGAACAGCGCGTGCTGCGGGTGATCGGGCAGCGCGGGGTGCAGCACCCGGGCCACCTCGGGGCGGCCCTGCAGCCAGCGCGCCACCGTGAGCGCGGTGGCCTCGTGCCGGCGCATGCGCACGTCGGCGGTGCGCAGGCCGCGCAGCACGAGGAACGCGTCGTCGCCGCCCACGCACACCCCCAGCTGCCGGACCGCCTGCCACAGCGGCAGCCAGTGCTCCTCGCGGACCACCGCCGCGCCCATCAGCAGGTCGGCGTGGCCGCCCCAGTACTTGGTGAGCGGCAGCAGCGAGACGTCGACCCCCCAGTCGAAGGGCCGCGCGAACACCGGCGAGCCCCAGGCGTTGTCGATCATGGTGAGCACGCCGCGGGCGCGCGCCACCTCGCAGATCGCCGGCACGTCCTGGATCTCGAAGGTGTAGCTGCCGGGGCTCTCGAGGTAGACCACGCGGGTCTCCGGGCGCAGCAGCGCCTCGATGCCGGCGCCGATGCCCGGGTCGTAGAACTCGGTGCGCACGCCGTAGCGCGCCAGCAGGGAGGTGGCGAAGCCGCGCGCCGGGCCGTACACCGAGTCGCTCATCAGCACGTGGTCGCCCGGCGAGCAGTAGGCCAGCAGCGGCACCGAGATGGCGGCGAGGCCCGAGGGCATGATCGCCGCCCGGCAGGGGTGGCCGCCGCCCTCGATCTCGGCCAGCGCGTCCATCAGCGCGAAGGTGGTGGGCGTGCCGCTGGTGGCGTAGGTGCTGCGGTGCCACTCGCCGGCGATGGCCGCCGCGCCCTCGGCGTCGGCCTGCGCGAGCGTCTCGAAGGTGACGCTCGAGGCACGCACCACCGGCAGGTTCACGGTGGCGATGCGCCGGTCGAAGTGGCGGCCCGCCGAGACCAGGCGGGTGGGCGGGCGGTCGCCGTCGGGCGGCGCGGGGGGTGCGGTCGTGGTCATCGTGGCGATTATAGGGAGGGGAGCGCGCGACCGGCCGGGCGCGTGAGGGCGGTACGATGATCGCACTCGACCCCGGGCGCCCGCCACGGGGCCTCCTCCTCGCCGCATGGACCCCAGCCCACCCGTCGCCGACCCCCGCCGGATCATCGCCGGCGTCATGCTGGTGCTGCTGCTGGCAGCGATGAACCAGACCATCGTCGCGGTGGCGCTGCCGCGCATCTCGCAGGACCTCGACGGCTACGCGCTGCTCGCCTGGGTGATCAGCGGCTATCTGGTGGCGGCCACCGTGAGCACGCCGCTGTACGGCAAGCTGTGCGACCGGCGCGGGCCGCGGCAGGTGCTGCTGGCGGCGCTGGCGATCTTCGCGCTGGGCACGCTCGGCTGCGCGCTGGCCCACTCCATGCCCACCCTGGTGGGCTGGCGGGTGGTCCAGGGCATCGGCGGCGGCGGGCTGCTCTCCAGCGCCAACGCCGCGATCTCGGCGGCGGTGTCGCTGCGCGAGCGGGGGCGCTACCAGGGCTACATCAGCGGCATGTTCGGGCTGGCGAGCGTGCTGGGACCGGTGCTGGGCGGCTGGCTCACCGAGTGGGTGTCCTGGCAGGCGGTGTTCCTGGTCAACCTGCCGCTGGCCGCCGCCGCCTACCTCGGCACCCACCGCGCGCTGCGGGTCCTGCCGATGCCGGCCGCCACCGGGCACCGCGCGATCGACGCCGCCGGCTCGCTGCTGCTGGCGCTGGGCCTGAGCGCGCTGCTGATCGCGATCACGCGGGTCGGCCAGGGTCACCCGGCGCTCGACGCGGCCAACCTGCGCTGGCTCGCGGCGGCGGCGGTGCTGCTGGCCGGCTACGCGTGGCGCGACGCGCGCGCCGAGGACCCGGTGCTGCCGCTGGGCCTGCTGCGCCTGCCCATGGTCTCGCGCGGGCTGCTGGGCCAGATGATCGGCCACGGCACGATGGTGACCCTGATCGTGATGGTCCCGCTCGAGCTCCAGCTGGTGGCCGGGCTGAGCCCGAGCGCCGCCGCCAACCAGCTGGTGGCGCTGTCGCTCGGGCCGCCGGCCGGCTCGACCCTGGCCGGCACGCTGATGGCGCGCACCGGCGGCTACCGGGTCCTGCAGGGCATCGGCGCCAGCCTGAGCGCGGCCGCCACCCTGGGGCTGGCGGCCGCGCTGTGGCTCGACGCCCCCCACTGGCTCGGGCTGCTGCTGCTGTTCGCCGCCGGCTGGGGGTTCGGCATGCAGTTCCCCACCACCATGCTCGCCACCCAGAACGCCGTACCGCCCGGCAGCCTCGGCACCGTGATCGCGGCGGTCAACTTCGCCCGCTCGCTGGGGGGCGCGATCGGGATCGCGGTGCTCTCCACCCTGCTGCTGACGGCGCTCGCCGCCGGCGCGCCGGCCGAACTGGCCGACCGCACCGGCGCCGACGTGCTGCGCGCGCTCACCGCCACCGGCGCCGACGACCTGCGCCGCCAGATGCAGCCGGTGGCCGAGCGCGCGTTCGCGCTGATCTTCGCCGTCTGCGCCGCCAACAGCCTGCTCTCGCTCGCCCTGTACCTGAGCCTGCCGGAGAAGCGGCTGCGCGCGTGAGCCCCGGCGCGAGGGCCGCGCCGAATCCGTAAAGCGGTCGTGCGGGACCAACCCGCTGGCGGCGGCCGAACCCGGCGCCCGGGCCGTCGGAGAAGCGGTCGCCGCTCGGGTACAATCGCCCAGGTTCGTCCGTAGCCGTGATCCGAGCCGCACGGCTGCGCCCGCGCCTCGCGAGTGCCGCGGCCTGCGGCCTCGCCTGGCCGGCGTGGCCGCCCCGCGTCCCCGCTCTCCTTGCCCGGTCGATGTCGCAGCCTTCCGCAGTCCCCTCCGCATCGGCATCGGCCGCCCCCGAGATCGGCGCTGCCGCCCGCGGCGCCGCGCGCTCTGCGCTGGAGTTCAAGGGACTGTCCCACCCCGCGCTGCGGCTGGTGATCCACGACCCATCCGACGCCGCGCTGGCACTCGCCCTCGAAGGCCTCGGCGCACCCGACGACGCCGGCTTCGAATGGCAGCCGGTGGTCATCGATGCCAGCCGCCTCGAGGGGCCCCGCTTCCCCCATTGGGCCACCCTGGTGCGTCGTCTGCGCGAGGCGCGGCTGCACCCCGTGGCGCTGGCCGGCGCGCCCGACACCCAGCGCGGCGAGGCCGAGCGGCTGCACCTGGGCTGGCTGGCGGCCCTGCCCGAGCGGCGCCGGCCAGCCGGTGCGGCCTCGCCGCCCGAGGCCCCGCAGCCGGGCGCGGCCAACGGCATGAACGAGCCGTCGGTATCCACCAACGCAGCCGGCGCCCCGAGCGAGGGTGGCCCCCGCGAGCCGGCCGGCGCGCCCCACGAGCCGCCAGCCGGCGCGCCCGAGACCCCGGCAGCGGCCGCCGACGCACCCCTGGCCGACGCCCTCGTGATCGAGCGCCCGGTCCGCTCGGGCCAGCAGATCTACGCGCGCGGCCGCGACCTGGTCGTGATCGGCGACGTCTCCCCGGGCGCCGAGGTGATCGCCGACGGCAACGTGCACGTCTACGGCGTGCTCGCCGGGCGCGCCATCGCCGGCGCGATCGGCCGGCGCGAGGCCAACATCTTCACGCTGGACCTGCGCGCCGAGCTCGTGGCGGTGTGCGGGATCTACCGCACCTTCGAGGACGGCCCGCCCAAGGCGCAGGCCGGCAAGCCGGTGCGGATCACGCTCGAGGCGAACGCCGACACCCTGTCGATGCAGACGCTTTGAACCCGGGCGGCGCGCCGCCCGCCCCGATGGGCTGGATGATGAACAAAGGAAGGCTGATGACTGAAGTGATCGTGGTGACGTCGGGCAAGGGCGGCGTGGGCAAGACCACGACGTCGGCGAACCTGTCGGCCGGACTGGCCCTGCGCGGCAAGAAGGTGGCGGTAATCGACTTCGACGTGGGCCTTCGCAACCTCGACCTCGTCATGGGGTGCGAGCGGCGCGTGGTCTACGACTTCGTCAACGTGATCAACGGCGAGGCCTCGCTGAATCAGGCGCTGATCCGCGACAAGCACGCACCGAACCTGTTCGTGCTGCCGGCCTCCCAGACGCGCGACAAGGAAGCCCTCACCGAGGCCGGCGTCGAGAAGGTGCTGCGAGACCTCGCCACCATGGGGTTCGACTACATCGTCTGCGACTCCCCGGCCGGCATCGAGCACGGCGCCATCATGGCGCTCACCTTCGCCGATCACGCCATCGTGGTGGTCAACCCCGAGGTCTCCTCGGTGCGCGACTCCGACCGCATCATCGGCATCCTGCAGTCGCGCTCGCGGCGGGCCAAGGAAGGCCGCGAGCCGGTCCGCGAGCGGCTGCTGATCACCCGCTACTCGCCGCGCCGCGTGCGGGCCGGCGAGATGCTCTCGTACCTCGACATCCTCGAGATCCTCAAGATCCCCCTGCTCGGCGTGATCCCCGAGTCGCAGCGGGTGCTCGAGTCGTCCAACGCCGGCGTGCCAGCGGTCCACGACGTGCAGACCGAGGTGGCGCAGGCCTACGGTGACGCGATCGACCGCTTCCTGGGCAAGCAGGTGCCGCTGCGCTTCGTCGCCGACGAGGAGCGGGGCTTCCTGCGGCGCCTGTTCGGCAACGTCGGCCGCAAGGCCGCGTGAAGGAGGGTCCCCCGATGATGTCCCTGATCGACCGCATCCTGGGCCGCCAGCCGCGCAGCGCCTCGCTCGCCAAGGAGCGCCTGCAGGTGATCATCGCCCGCGAGGGCGGCCGCAACCAGAACCCCGAGCTGCTCACCAAGATCAAGCAGGCCGTGCTCGAGGCGGTGTCGCGCCACGTGGCCATCCGCCCCGAGGACATCAACATCGACCTCGACAGCGACCGCGACATGGAAGTGCTGTCGGTCAGCGTCACGCTGCCCGACGGGCGCAAGCTCAAGGCGTCGTAGCCGGCGCGGCCGGCGGCCGGGCTCGGGGGTCGTGCAACGCGCGGCCCCGTGCTGCGATCCGCGGATCGACAGGCCCGACGAATCGAGCTGATCCCCGTGCGGTCCACGGGCGAGGCCCGCGGCATGCGGAGGGGCATCGATCCCTCGATCGACCGCGAACCCGACCGGATGCGATCCGGGCGCGCGAACGCCCTCGGGCGCGCGGCACCTCATCCGTCGGATGACGGAGCGCCTTCCTGTGGGAGCGCCGGCAGGATTGAGGCGCGTCAAGCGGCTGTCGCGATCGCTGCGGTCGAATGGCCGGACGGAGCGGAGCCGCCGGAGCGCGGCACCGTGTCCGTGCCGCCGACCGCGTGCTGTGCCGCACAGTCGCTCGGCCGGCCCACCCGCCATCCACCGGAGCACGAGGCATGACACGAGCCAGGCAGACCCCCGCGAGCGCAACGTCGGCGGCGGCGCAGACCCCCGCGACGGCGCCGATCCCGGACGACCCTGAACGCGCTGAAGGCCAACCCACCGGGCCACGGGCGGGCGCAGACGGCACCGACCGCGCCGTCGGCACCCACATCGCCGCAGGCACCGACCACGCCGACGGCGAGGCACGCCGCTCGATGATCGCGATCGCGGCCTACTACCGTGCCGAGCGGCGCGGCTTCGCCGACGGCCAGGCCGAAGGCGACTGGTTCGCCGCCGAGCAGGAAGTGGATCTGCTGCTGAACGGCCCGACGCCCGACACGCCGTCCTGACCGTCCGGCACCGGGCCGGCACCGGGCCGGCGCGGCCTGCACCGACCGGACGGCCTCCACGCGGCGTCCTGGCCAAGCGCGCCGCGTCGGCACCCACCCGCCGCTCGGGCAGGCGCGTCGGCGCCGCTCAACCGGCGGCGGTGCCGTCCTTGATCACGAACCGCTCGAACGACGCACGGATCTCATCGAGCGGCGCGTCGCGGAAGATGAACACCAGCTTCGAGCCCCGCGACGCCTCGGGCCAGCGTGGCAGCAGCACCGGCGGGTGGAACACGTGGTGCACGCCGTGCAGCACCACCGGCAGCGGCTCGTCGGTGAGCGCCACCACCGCCTTCGCGCGCAGCAGTCGCTCGCCGAACACCCGCCGCAGCTCGCCGAGCCAGGCCTGCAGCCGCAGCCAGTCGAGCGGCGCATCGTGCGTCAGGCACAGCGCGCGCACGTGCTCGCCGTGGGCGTTCGGGTCGGGCCGCGCATCGTGCGCCGGCTCGAAGCGCAGCCAGCGGCGCACCCGCGACTCGAGGTCGGGGATCGTGCGCGGCAGCACCTCGTCGGCGCTCGCGCGGCCGGCGACCACCGGGGCGATCGGGGCCACGCCGTTCAGCGCTCGCAGCCGCGGCTCCAGCCGCGCGAGCGCCTCCGGCTCGAGGTCGGTCTTGGTGACCAGCAGCCGGTCGGCGAGCGCCACCTGCTTGCGCGCCTCGGGGTGTTCGTGCAGCTGGCGCGGGGCATTGACCGCATCCACCGTGGTGACCACGCCGGCCAGCGCGCAGAAGTGCGACACCAGCGGGTTGTTCAGCAGCATCTGCATCATCGGCGCCGGGTCGGCCAGGCCGGTGGTCTCCACCACGATCCGGCGGAACGGCGGGATCTCGCCCGCGTCGCGCTTCGCGAGCAGCTGGCGCAGCGCACCCTCGAGGTCGGAGCGCAGCGTGCAGCACACGCAGCCGCTCTGCAGCACCACCATCTCGCCCTCGATCGCGTCGACCAGCAGGTGGTCGAGCCCCACCGCGCCGAACTCGTTGACGATCACCGCGGTGTCGCCCAGCTCGGGCTGCTTCAGCAGATGGTTCAGCAGCGTGGTCTTGCCGCTGCCGAGGAAGCCGGTGAGCACCGTCACCGGCATGCGCTCGGCGGATCGGTCGGGATCGAACAGGCCCAAACGCGTCTCCTTGCCGCGGCCGCTTGACCGCGAACACCCCGCAGCATAGCGTGGGCGTCGCGGCGCCGGTTGGTGCGTCGCCCGGATGGCCGCTCCAGGGGCGGGTTTCCGGCAACTGAGTTGCAATCGCACGATCACCGAGGAGACCCCATGAGCGACGATGCAAACGACTCTCCCGATCGCGTACCCGAGCCCTCCGCCGCCGCCGCGCAGGCCGGTGGCGAGAGCCCGCGGCGCGACTTCTTCCGCAGCGCGGTGGCCGCCGCCGGCGTGATCGGCGTGGCCGGTGCGCTGCACGGCAAGTACGGCAGCGCACCGCTGATCGCCAGCGCGCAGGCGCAGACGCCCGCGGCCGGCGGCGGCCAGCAGCCGTGGTGGCCCTCGCGCTGGGGCGCCGCCGACGAAGCCGGCGCCTCGAACTGGATGACGCCCGAGAAGACGCTCGACGCCGCCCGCTGGATCCGCGACGGCCGGGTGTTCCGCATCGGGCGCGTCTACGAGGCCGAGATGCCCAAGTTCGGCTCGCGCGCATTCACCCTGCGGATTCCCGGCGGCCCCACCGGCGGCCCGTTCGGCGACAACAAGCTCGTCTACAACGACGAGTTCCTCGCTACCGAGATCGGCCAGACCGGCACCCAGTTCGACGGCCTCGGTCACATCGGCATCCAGATGGGCCGCAACGGCGACATGAACGAGGTCCGCTACTACAACGGCTTCACGCAGATGCAGATCGGTGGCGCCAACGGACTGCAGAAAATCGGCATCGAGAAGGTCAAGCCGTTCTTCACCCGCGGCCACCTGTTCGACGTCGAGGCGGTCAAGGGCCGGATGTGGGAGGCGGGCGAGGAGATCAAGCTCGCCGACCTGCGCGCCGCGCTGCAGCGCCAGGGCATGGCCGAGGCCGACATCAAGCCCGGCGACGCGGTGTTCTTCCAGACCGGCTGGGGCAAGCTCTGGATGAAGAACAACGACAAGTTCGGCGGCGGCGAGCCGGGCATCGGGATGGAGGTGGCGCGCTGGTGCATCGAGCGGGGCGTGTGCCTGACGGGCGCCGACACCTGGGCCACCGAGGTGGTGCCCAACCCCGACAAGACCCTGGCGTTCCCGGTGCACGGCGAGCTGATCACCAAGCACGGCATCTTCAACCACGAGAACCTGTTCTTCGACGAGCTGATCGCGGCGAAGAAGTACCAGTTCGCCTACATCTTCTCGCCCGCGCCGATCAAGGGCGCGACCGGCTCGAACGGGGGTCCGATCGCGGTGACCTGAGGCGGCGATGCGCGGCGCGGCGGCAACCGCCGCCGTCGGACGCGCGCGCCGTCTCAGCCCTCCTTCACCATCACCACCCCCGCCCGGGCCAGCGTCGCGATCTCCTCGCGCCCCATCCCGAGCAGCTCCTCGAGCGTCTGCGCGGTGTGCTCGCCCAGCGCCGGCGAGGGGCTGCGCACGCTCCCCGGGGTGGCGCCGAGCCGCACCGGCACGCCGGACATGCCCACCCGCCCGGCCCGGGGGTGGTCCATGTGCACGATCGAGCCGCGCGCCTTCACCTGCGGATGCTCCACCATCTGGCCGAGGTCGTTGATCGCGCCCACCGGGATCCCGGCGGCCAGGAACACCGGCTCCCACGCCTCGTAGGGGCGGGTCAGCATCACCTGCTGGATGATGTCGACGAGCGTGGCCCGGTTCGCCGAGCGGTCGCGGTTGGTCGCGAAGCGCGGGTCGTCCACCAGGTCGGGGCGGCCGATCGCCGGGCCGAACACCTTCCACAGCTTCTGGCTGCCCACCGCCAGGGCGAGGTCGCGGGTCTGGGTGCGGAAGGTCTGGTAGGGCAGCAGCGCCTTGTAGGCGGTGCCCATCGGCGCCGGCAGCTCGCGGTCGGTGAGGTAGGAGGCGATCATGACGTTGAGCAGCGAGATCTGGCCCTCGAGCATCGACACGTCCACGCGCTGCCCCAGGCCGGTCTTCTCCTTCACCCGCAGCGCCAGCAGGATCCCGAAGGCCGCGTACATGCCGGCGGTCAGGTCGGCGATCGAGACGCCGCAGCGCACCCCCGAGCCGCCTTCCTCGCCGGTGATGCTCACCATGCCGCTCTCGGCCTGCAGGATCAGGTCGAGGGCGGCCCGGTCGCGGTACGGGCCGTCCTGGCCGAACCCCGAGACCGAGCAGTAGACGATGCCCGGATTGCGGGCCCGCACCGCCTCGTAGCCCAGGCCGAGCTTCTCGAGCGCACCGACCCGGAAGTTCTCCAGGATCACGTCGGCCTTCTCGGCCAGCCGCATGAAGAGCTCCTTGCCCTCGGCCGTCTTGAGGTCGATCGACAGGCCCTTCTTGTTCCGGTGCAGCGAGGCGAAGTACGCCGACTCGCCGCCGGTGAGCGCCGCGCCCCACGCGCGCGCGATGTCGCCCGCGCCGGGCGTCTCGAGCTTGTAGACCCGCGCGCCGAAGTCGGCCAGCATCGTCGAGCAGTGCGGCCCGGCCAGCGCGTGCGACAGGTCGAGGACGACGACGTCTTCCAGGGGCATCTTCATGGGGGGCGGGCTCGGGGCGGGTGACGGATGGGGGCGAGCCTAGGGACTCCGCCGCCGCGGGGCAAGTGCCGCGAGGCGTGGGCGGAATCGGGGCGGGGGCGGACGGGCGGGCTCGAGGCGCTCGTCGGCGCTCGTCGGCGCTCGTCGGCGCTCGTCGGCGCTCGTCGGCGCGAGCCGCGCCGGGCCGGCGCGCGCCGGGCGGGTCAGCGCGTCTCGGCGCGGACCGCGCCCGCCTCGATCAGCGCATCGATCTCGGCCTCGGCATAGCCGGCGGCGGCGAGCACCTCGCGGGTGTGCTGCCCGTGCCGGGGCGCCGGCAACGGCGGGTCGCCGACCGGTTCGGAGAAGCGCGCCGCCGGCCGCATCTGCCAGGTGCCGCCCTCGCTCGGATGCTCGAACCGCTGGAAGTAGCCGACCGCCCTCAGGTGGGGATCGTCCATCAGCGACTCCGGCGTGTTGAGCCGCATGCACGGGATGTCGACCGCGTTCAGGCGCTCGATCCAGCGGTCGGTGGTGTCGGTCTCGAAGATCGCGGCGAGCTCGGCGCCGAGCTCGGCCATGTGCTTCGTGCGCTCGCCGATCGACTGCACGCGCGGGTCGGCGGCGAACGCCGCCGCGCGACCGGTCAGCGCATGGAAGTCCCGCCAGTGCCGATCGGTGTAGATCACCGCGCAGACGTACCCGTCACGGGTTCGGAACGGCCGGCGCTCGCGCGACATCAGCCGCGGGTAGCCGACCGCCCCGAGCGGCGGCTCGAACGTGCGGCCCGCCATGTGTTCGCCGAGCACGTACGGCACCATCGTCTCGAACATCGGCACGTCGACCGCCTGGCCGCGGCCGGTGCGCTCCCTGCGGTAGAGCGCGGCGAGGATCGCGTTGACGGCGGCCGCACCCACCGCGCGGTCCACGAACACGATCGGAACGTAGCGCGGCGTGCCGTCGCCGACGCGCCCGACCAGCTCGGGCAGGCCGATGGCGCCCTGGATCAGGTCGTCGTAGGCGGGGAACGCCGCGTAGGGCCCGTCCTGGCCGTAGCCGTAGACGCCGCAGTACACGATGCGCGGATTGACCTCGGCGAAGACGTCGTAGGTCAGCCGCAGTCGCTTCATCGCCGCCGGCCGCACGTTGTACACCACCACGTCCGCGTCGCGCGCGAGCCGCAGCAGCACGTCGCGACCGCGCTCGGCCTTCAGGTCGATCGCGATGGCCCGCTTGTTGCGGTTCACGTGCAGGAAGCCGGCCCCCATGCCGGGGTGGCGCCACGGACCGATGCCTCGCGTGGTGTCCCCCGCCGGCGACTCGACCTTGATCACCTCCGCGCCGAAATCGCCGAGCAGCTGGGTCGCGTGCGGTCCCATCAGGACCGCGGTCAGGTCGAGCACGCGCACGCCGGCAAGCGGGCCGTCACCCGGGGTGGCCAACCGGTCGGTTTCGTTCGGTTCCATGCCCGGGTCAGCGCCGCCGCAGGACCTGGTCGACGACCGCGAGCAGCCGGTCTCGGACCTTGGCCAGGTCGATCTCGGGATCGATCAGCCACTGCAGCATCACGCCCCGCATCGTGCCGAGCAGCATCACCGCCGTGGTCCTGGGGTCGGTGTCGGGGGGGATCTCGCCGCCCTCGATGCCGATCCGGATGTGGTGCTCGAAGAACGACAGCGCCGAGCGGTTGTAGGCCATCACGTTCTCGCGCAGGTCCGAGCCCTCCATGAAGCCCTCGGTCATCATGACCAGCAGGGCCCGGGTCGCGGGCCACGCCGGCTCGGTCCGGCTGAAGTAGACGTCGATCGAGCCGCGGATGGCGTCGAGGCCGGGCGTGCGCTGGCCGTCCGCCTCGCGTTGCAGCCGGAAGCACTCGCCGATGTACACCGCGAGTGCGCGCAGCAGCCCGGCCTTGCTGCCGAATCGCTGGGCCGGCAGGCCGCGGCTGTAGCCGGCCGCCTCTCCCACCTCGGCCAGCGTCATGCGCACCGAGCCCCGACGGGCCACCACGCCGAGCGCAGCCTCGAGGAGTCGCCGCTCGGCCTCCTCGCGCCGCTCCGCCTGGGTCCGTCGGGGGCTGCGGGCCGGCGCCGCGCCAGCCGGCTCGTGCGGCTGCAGCGGGTCGGCGTGCCACGGTGAGGTTGCGGCCGTCGTCGGCTTCGGCGCCGGGCCAGCCGCCTGCGAGGCCTTCGGGGCAGTGCGCGCGCGTCCGGACGGGGCCGCCGGCACGCGGGCATCGAACCCGGGGAAACCGCTCTCGATCATCGTCTGGGACTTCGGGTCACGTCGGTCGACGGCGATGGCAGGAGCCCCAAGCTTACCCGCATGGCGCCGACCGGGGACGACGCCGGCGACCCCGGTCCCGCCGGCGAGCCCGCGCGAGGCAGCGGCTCGCCGCGGTCCGGTCACTGGGGCTTGATGCCGGCGGCCGTGGCCACCCGACGGAAGCGCTCGTACTCCTGGCGATGGAAGGTGCGCATCTCCTCGGGTCCGAAGGCCATGATCTCGAACGGCACGGTCGCGTGGTAGGCCTTCGCCGCGTCGCTCACGAGTACCCGCGGCATCGCGGCCGACAGCCTGCCCACGATGTCGTCCGGGGTCTCGGCACGCACGAACAGCGAGGTCCACACGTAGGTCTCGAAGTCCTTGAAGCCGAGCTCCTTCATCGTCGGGATGTCCGGGTGATCCTTGTGGCGGCTGTGGTTGGTGATGGCGAGCACGCGGATGCGGCCGTCCTTCATGATCGAGGTGGCAGCACCTCGTCGGTGTGCTGGCCGAGCGTGGGCGCCGGCAGGGCCTCGGCCGGGCCGCGCTGCCCGCAGCCGGTGGCCGCGCAGCGGACGATGCGCGGATACACCGCACGCACCGCCGCGACGCCGGACGGCGACTTCCGGTCGTTCGCGAGCGAACGCTTGTTCCGGTTCACCGACAGGGAGATCGAGCTCATCCCGGGTGCTTCGAGACGCCGTGGGCACGCATCGGGTTGCCCTCGAGGGGCTCGACCTCGACCCCGTCGGCGCCGTCGGCGCCGAGGATCTGCGTGGCCACCGGGCCCGGCACCACCGAGGTCGGGTCGAGCACCCGCAGGCCGGCGAGCGGGCCGGTGCGTGTCGGCATCGGGGCAGTCATCGGCCGTGGCGCCTCCCTGGCACGGATTCGCTTTTTCGGAAGCGACCCGGTCAGGCTACACACTTACT
>Ga0169931_10004892_pt1 | contig 20651 bp, 21 predicted proteins | sample Kivu_15m_20L_FD_129675 | JGI IMG/M metagenome (GOLD analysis project Ga0169931, IMG submission 129675) | Freshwater microbial communities from Lake Kivu, Western Province, Rwanda to study Microbial Dark Matter (Phase II) - Kivu_15m_20L... | ecosystem: Environmental > Aquatic > Freshwater > Lake... | reverse complement strand
TCTTCCTATAGAGCCGTCGTAGACTACGACGTTGATAGGACGGGTGTGGAAGCGTGGTAACACGTTAAGCTTACCGTTACTAATAGCTCAATTGGCTTGATTTATGCACTGAAAAATTTTTCTGATACAAATTGCAATGTTAATTGATTATAAAAAAGTTATTCAAAATGCTTAAAAAGTTTACAATAAATAAAAAAAAGTTCAAGGTACACAAAAAGCATTTTTAAGGATTCTATGTATCTTTAAACTTGGAGATGTCACTTAAAATTAAGTAATTAATTTTCGTAAACCTCTATTAATGTTGATATTAGGTTTCCAATTAAAGTGTTTAATAGTTTTTTTAATATGAGATTTAGAAAAACTGTTGAACCTACTTATTTGAGGTTTAGAAAAAATTAAATTAATTTTTTTTTGAGAAATTTTATTTATTTTTTTTGCTAAAGATTTTATTGAAATACTTTTACCACTGCCGACTTCGAAAGTTCCATTAATTTTTTTTTTTATTACTTTTGTTATTAAAGAAAATAAGTCTTCAATATTAATGAAGTCTCTTGTATTTTTACAGTATTTAATTTCAATTTTAGAAAATTTTTTTGCCTCTTTGAACAGTCTTATAAGTTTCGAGATATAATATTTATTATTAATATCACCCCCATAAACATTAAATATTCTAAGAATATTATAATTTAAATTTTTATCTTTATTAAATTGTAGGATTAAATCTTCACAATTTTTTTTTGCTAAAGCATAATAATTATATGGATTGATAGAATTGTTAATTCTTTTTTTTTTTATATACTTGAATGATGAAGTGCTCGGAAAAATTAAGTTTAAATTATTTTTTTTGCAATAAATTAAAATTTTTTTTAGATCTTTAATATTTTTATTTATATTTTTTTTTTTATTATTTATAAAAAATTTTAAGTGTATTAAATGAGAATAATTTTTAACATTTCTATTTGATAAATTTGACAAATTTATTTGTTTAAATTTAATTTTTTTTGATTTAAAATATTTGATTAAATTTCTTCCAATATAACCCTTGTAACCAGTAACTAAGATCTTATTTCGTATCGGCATATAAATGAGGTGTTTTTTTAGACTAGTTCTTTTATAATTAACTAAATGAAAAAAAAATATATTAAAATTTTTATTTTTTCAGAATTTTCAAAAAAAATAGGCATAGGTCATTTTATAAGGTCAAAAAGGTTATATGACTATCTAAAAAAGAAAAATAGCGTTTTTTTTTACAAAAATAAAAGTAACGAATTCGTCGAAAATGTAATAAAAAAAAATTCTATTAATTCGATTTTTATTTTTGATTTTAAAAATTATGATAAATTTAAAATTAATTATAACAAAAGCTGTAAATATATATTTTTTGATAAATATAAAAAAACAGTTAATTCTGCAATCAATATAAATCCTCTTTTTCCCAATACTTCTAGATATAGTGGTCCAAAATGGTATTCATTTCCTTTAAATTTTTTTAATGTATCTAAAATTATAATAAAAAATAAAGAAAATAAAAAAAGAAAACAAATACTTATTTGCCAAGGTGGTACTGATGCTCATAATAATTTAAATAAGTTAATTAGAATTATTAAAAATAAACTTTTTAATCTTGATTTAGATTTAAGTATCTTGGCTCCAAAGCAATTTAAAATTAATAATAATACTAAAAAAAAATATTCGATTAAAATTTTTAAAAATATAAAAAATATTTATCCATTTATAAATAAATTTGATCATGTAGTCACTTCTGGCGGAGGTTTTTCATATGAAGTTAATTTTTTATGTATTGATTGCACTTACGTTACATCTGAGCCTCGAGAAATTAAATTGTGCAAGTTCTTAAAAAAAAAAGGGTTTGGTAAAATTTTCAAAATTCATCAAATAAATAAAATTAAAAAAAATATATATGACAATTTAGTGGGTAAATTTAATAAAAATAATAAACATAGAATTAGATATTTTAGACATAATGGTTTACAAAATATTTCAAATCTTATTTACAGTATCAAAAATGAAATTTAATATAAAAAAATATCCATACTTTATCGCTGAAGTAGGCGTAAATCATGAGAATGATTTGGGATTAGCAAAAAAAATGATAAAACAAGCTGCAAATGCAGGGGCTAGTGCTGTCAAATTTCAAACTTATAAAGCTAATTTATTAGCATCAAAGAACAGCCCAGCTTATTGGGATATAACAAAAGTAAAAATAAATTCTCAATATAAGTTATTTAAAAAGTATGATAAATTTAACTTTAAACATTACTTAGAGTTAAAACAAACTTGTGACAAATATAGGGTAGATTTTTTATCCACTCCATTTGATAATGATTCAGCTGAATCCATAAATAAACTAGTTAAATACTTCAAAATTGCCTCTGCAGACATTACTAATAAGCCTCTAATTGACAAGATTTTGAGTTTTAATAAACCAATTATTTTTTCTACTGGAGCATCAAATATTAAAGAAATTACAAATACTTATAATTATATAAGAAACAAAAATAAAAAAATCGATATAGCTATTTTACATTGTATATTATCTTATCCAACAAAATACGATGACTGCAATTTGAATATGATCAAATTATTCAAAAAAAAATTTAATAAAGCATTAATAGGTATTTCAGATCATTCAATACCAGATAAAAATATGATGATTTTGACTAAAGCTTATGATTTAGGCGCCCAAATTATAGAGAAACATTTTACAGAAATTAAACTTAAAGGAAAAAATAACAATGATCATTTTCATTCTATAAATGCCGAAGATTTAAAGAATTTTTATTTCAACATTCACCTTATTAGTAAAGTTCTTGGAAAAGAAAATAAAATTAGAAAAGTATTATCATGTGAAAGGGCATCTAGGAAATTTGCTAGAAGAAGCATGTATACATCTAAAAAAATTCAAAAGAATGAAAAACTTACCCCAGAAAATATAATACCTAAAAGACCTGGAATTGGTATTAGTCCATTAAATTCAGAAAAAATTTATGGTAAGCAAGCAAAAAAAGACATCCCTAATGATACTCTTTTAAAGTGGAATATGATTAGACAATGATAAGTAAAATTTTTTACAACAAAAAAGTACTTGTAACTGGCGGTTCAGGCTCAATCGGTTCAGGAATTGTAAGACTGTTATTAAAAAAAAAGTGCAATGTTATTAGAGTATTGAGTAATGATGAAAATGGAATTTATGAACTAAGCGAAAAACTCAATGATATAAATAAAAGACTTACTATTAAAATGATGCATGATAAAATTAGATATTTAATCGGTGATATTAGAGATTTAAAAAGATGTATCGTAGCGACAAGAGATATAGATATAGTAATTCATGCGGCAGCAATGAAACATGTTCCTATATGCGAATACAACAAGAACGAAGCTTTTAAAACAAATGTGTTAGGAACTAGAAATCTCATAAAAGCTTCATTAAAAAATAAAGTAAAAAAGTTTCTATTAATTAGTACTGACAAAGCAGCAGATCCAACAACAATTATGGGCAAGAGCAAGCTTCAAGCGGAAAAATATGTAATTTTGGCTAATAAACATAAAAAAACAGCATTTGCCGTAATAAGATTTGGAAATATTATTTTTTCAAGAGGTTCTGTGATTTTCAAATTTATTAAACAAATTAAATTAGGAATAACATTAACTGTCACAAATAGGAATGTTTCAAGGTTCTTTGTCCCAATAAAAACTGCAGTGCAGGGAATTTTTGAAGGTATAAAAGTTATGAATGGTGGAGAAATTTTTATACTTAAAAAAATGCCTGCTTTTAAAATTTTAGACTTGGCTAAAGCTATAAAGAAAATTTTTAAAAAAAATAATAAAATTAGGTTTATAGGGTTAAGAGAAGGAGAAAAGCATTATGAGAAAATAATTGCAAAAAAAGAAAACCTAATTAATCATGAAAAAACTAATAAATTAGCGTTAGTTTCATTTGGTCATAGCAAAAAAAAAATTAAAATATCAACAGACTCTAGAGTTGCCTACCATCTGCCTATAATTGAGATAAAAAAAATATTAATAAGGGAAAAAATTATAAATTTTTATAGCAAAATATGAGTTTTACTAAAATTGATCAGACTTCGCACAGTCAAACTAAAAGATATTTTAAAAAATTATTTTTAAAAAATCATTCAAAAAAAATAATAAAAAAAAAAATATTAACCAATATTAAAAATTTTTATAAAAAATTTTATTTAATTAATAAGTACGGAGGAACTTGGGGATGGATAGACAAAAATAAACGGTCAAAACATATTAATTATGCATTTAGAAAAGACAAATTATTAAAAAAAAGTTTATTAAATTTTTTTCGTTTGGATTTGTCTTTTGGTATTATAAGTAGTCATTGGGAAAAAAAAACTAATAAATGGAAAAAAGGTTTAACATCCAATATTTTAAAAAACATCAATAGCTGGGAAGAATTTACCAAAACTAAAGATAGAGATTATAATTTTCTTGATAGTTCTAAGGATCCAGGAAATCCTTATGGATTATCGTATAAAAAAAAATTAATTATGTTTGATACACCTAGACATGATTATTATGCCAAAAAAATTATTGATCTTTTTCATTATAAGAAATATCCAACAATTCTAGAAATAGGTGGTGGTTATGGAGGCTTACTCAATCAACTATTAAGAAGAAAATTTAGATTTAATTATATAAATATTGATTTGCTTAATACTATTTTAATTAATTTCTATTATATTAGTTCAATTCATAAAAAAATTAATGTTAATTTTAAAGAAAGTCTTACGCAAATTGATATAAAAAAAGGAGGAATATTTTTTATACCTTTTTCTCTAAAGATCTTTAAAAAATTAAATTTTAAACCTGATTTAATTTTCAACTCGAATAGTTTCTCTGAAATGGATCAATTAATTCTAAAAAAATATTTTTTAATAATTAATAAAAAATTAAAACCTAAATTTATTTTACACCAAAATAGTAATGTTTTATTATACCCTGAATCTAAAAGTCATGTTGAAATACAATCAGAAAGTTTTCCTTTAGATAAAAAAAAATATGTTAAAGTTTATTCTCATCCATCTATTTTTCAGGGCGGCTCAGGAAGATATAGAGAATATTTTTATAAAAGAACAAAATGAAAAAATTAATTTTAAAAAAAATTCTCTTGAAAATTAATTTTTTTTTTCAAAAATTTAGGTTTTTTGAAACTCAAAAAAAAAAAAAATTATTTAGATTTTTTTTTAAGAATAACAAGTTATTTATTGATAATAAAATACCAGTTTTAAAAAATGGTATATTAAGAATTTATAAAAATGAATTAGAAGACGATAAATACCAATGTACAGAAATTATTAATAGATGTAAAATTTTGTATGATAAAAAAACATACACATTTGGCAGCAAGTCTTATCTAAGAAATTTACTTCTGGATGAAAATGAAGAGGATATAAAGTGTTTTCTTAAATTTTTTTTACAGGAAAAATTTATCAATATTGTAAAAAAGTATTTAGAAACAGAACCATTACTCGTTGAGTTAAAATTATTATGGTCTCCAAATTTAGTTAACAAAAATAATTCATCTGGCTCTCAACTTTTTCATTTGGATTATGATGATGATAAAATTGTCAAATTTTTTTTTAATATATTCGATGTAACTTCTAAGTCAGGACCGTTACAAATTATTGACTCTATTAATTCAAAAATAATAAAAAATAAATTCAAAATAGATTTAGGAAAACATGATGATGTGAGTGTCATGTCAAATCTTGATAACAGAGATATTGTTACATTAACTGGAGCGTCAGGAGATTTAACTTTAGTAGATACTTCATCGTGTTTTCATAGGGGCAGCAAAGAAGTGCAAACTGATAGACTGATTCTTTATTGTAATTTTGTTTCAAGGAATAGTTATAGATTTTTACCAATTTTCAAAAAATTTTATAAAGACGATGATATTGTCAAGCTTCATTCACCATTATTTAAATTTGCAAAACTAGTACCTGAGAGCAGCAAAAAGTATTTAATAAACTCATAATTATTTTTTTTTATATATAGTAAAATTTTTACATTCGAGAATATTGTCGGAGATCCCTTCAAATGATGCATCATGGCTAATAATGAAAATATTTTTTTCTAATGATAAGGTTTTGAGTAATTTTATTATCTCTTGAGCGCTTTTTTCATCCAAACCGGATGTGGGTTCGTCTAAGATTAAAGTTTTCTTGTTTTTATATAAACTTCTAGCAAGCCCTATTCTTTTGATTTGCCCTCCGGACAGTTTTTTTGCATTTTCTCCAATAAATTCATTTATATTGTTAGGCAGCGTATCTATGAAATTAGTCAATCCCACTTCTTTAATAATTTTCCTTAAATATATTTTATTAATATTTTTATTAGATTGAAACACAATATTATTTTTAATTGTATCATCAAGAAGATAAATTTTTTGAGGCATATATGAAGTATTTAATTTAATAAAATTATTTTTTGAATAAACATTTTGATTATTTAAAAAAATTTCTCCTTCATCTGGTTTAATTATGCCACAAATTAAATCAACTAAAGTGCTCTTTCCAGAACCAGACCTACCTGTAATCAGCGTTATTTTATTATTGCTTATTTTAAAATTAATATTTTTAAGTATTTTATTTCTATTTTTATATTTGAAGGAGACATTTTTGAATTCTAAGCTTTTTTCAAAGTCCTGAATAGATATATTTTTAAAAAAATCTTTTTTATTAATAATAATTTTTTTTTTTAAATTGTAAATTGTCTCAACAGATTTATGGGCTGATTGTATTTTTAAATATTGCGAATTTATTTTATAAAAACTAGGCACAAGTTTAGCTAAGGCTGTTGCAAAAAGAGATAGTTGGACTAAGTTATTGACTAAATTATTATTATCATTAAGTAATATTGATAACGAAGCAAGTATTGTTATTATTGCTGCTATTTCGATTAGATATTTATTTAAAATATTTACTAAATTAGTTTTTTTAATAACAGTAGTATTTTGGCTTAAAATCTCTTTATAATTATCAAGAAGAAATTTTTCATTCCCAAATATCTTTAGTTCCTTAAAGGAATTAAAGATATGATTTGTAAATTTAATAATATAATTTCTTTGTTCAACACCTCGATCTCCCCATTTTTTCATTTTTGACTTATTCATATACGACAAGGTTAAAGTAAATAATATAATTGAGAATATGGCACCAACTAGGTTTCCTGGAAGTGAATAACTTAAAAATATAATTACAAATATAACTAGCAATAGCTCATTAATTAACAAAATAATGTCTCTTAAACAGTTTGTTGTATTTATTGTTTCTGTAGTAACATTTCTTATAATTTCGGATGAATTATAATTTAAATAATCAATATAAGAAATTTTAACCAACCATTTTGGCACTCTATAAGAAACACCTTCTCTAATTGAAAGATAAAGAAATGTTAAAATTGTTGTTAGTGAAAAAAGAAGAATATTTTTAAATATAAATAATATTATAACTATTAATGAAAAAATTTTATTTAGATCTTTAGCGGAAGAATAAAAAAAACTGGAAAAATTTATTGTGGTAAAATTTTCGATAATTTTAATTGTTTTTTCTGGTTCCAGGACAGAATAAATATATGTTGGAATGAGACCAATGCCAAAAGTCTCTATTATGGCTATAATAATGGTTAAAATAAAACACAATAATATATTTATTTTTTCTTTACGAATTAAAATAAACTGAAAATAATTTTTTAATTTAATCATGACTAATATATATCTTCTATATGAAAATAAATAATAGTGAAATTTTTTGTTTAATTCCAGCGAGAGGTGGTTCGAAAAGAGTTAAAAATAAAAATATTCAAATATTTAAGAATAAGCCATTAGTTTGGCATACGATTAATTTTGCAAAGAAGTTAAATAATACTCATATTGTATTAAGCACAGACTCAAAAAAAATTTATGGTATCTGCTTAAAATTTATTAAAATTGATGGATTAAGACCAAAAAGACTCGCTAATGATTTGACCACAACATTTGATGTGGCAAAATACGAGTTATTAAAAACAGAAAAAAAAAATAATTGTAAATTTAAATATATATTATTATTACAACCTACCGTACCATTTAGAAGATTTTTGGACATAAAAAAGGCGCTTAAATATATAAAAAACAAAAAAATCGATAGCGTAACTACTATTTCTAATGTTGGCAGTTTTCACCCAGAGAGAATGAAGGTACTAAAAAATAATAAAATATTTAATTTTAATAATTCTAAAACTGAAAACATGAAACCACTTCAGCTATTAAAAAAAGTTTATATTAGATCCGGTTCTATATATTTGATTAAAAGATCAGCTTTTTTCAAATATAAATCGTTTGTTGGTAGAAGTTGCCGAGGAATAATTGTTAAAGATAAATTTGCAATAAATATTGATACTTATAGTGATTTAGAGCTAGCTAAAATTTATTAAAACCAATATTTAGGCATCAAGGCTTTTTTTGGTAAAAAGCTAAATTTCGTCTGATCAATTTTTACTTTATAGTAATCTAATTTTAATATTTCTTTTAATTGATTAATTGAGTTAAACCCTATTACTATTTTATCTACCCATTTTTTTGAAATTATAAAATTTAAACAAAAACCGAGCATAGATTGATTTTTTTTTAAAGTAGTTTTGAAAATAATTTTTATTTTATTTTTATCAATATTCTTAATCGGAATTTTATTGAAATTTTTTAATAAAGACCCTTTTAAAAAAATACTTCTTACATGAATCTGAATATGATATTTTTTTTTAATTTTAATAAAGTCTATATTTTTCCATCTATAATCAATAATATTGAAAGGTATTTGAACAAAATCAATATTTTTATCTTTGCAGCATATTAAAAATTCTTCTGGTGTATAAACAGAAACCCCTAGCTTGGTATAAAAAATATTTTTTATTTTTGCTAGTTTACTCATGTCTATTGCTCTAATTTTTTTATAAACTTTGAAATCATGAAACATTAAATAATGAATTTTTTTTATTCCAAGTCTAATAAGTGAAGATTTTATTGAATTTTTAATTTCAAAAAAATTTATTTTTTGATAATTAGAAATTTTAGTAATAATTTTTAATTTATTTCTTATCGAAAATTTTCCTATAATACTTTCTATATTTCCATAAGATTGAGCTATATCTATAAATTTAATCTTATTTTTTAATGAAAATTTTAAGAAACGCAATATTTCTTTTTTATTCATTTTGATTTTTCTGTTACCATAGGTCATACCCAATTGGGCCCCGCCTATTACTAATTTATTTAAATTCATTCCGTAAAATATTTTCATATGACATGAAATCATTATATTTTTCTAATATATTTTTAATTAATAAATAATCATCAATTGTATCAATTGAAAAATTAAATTTACTTAAATTTTTATGTATAAAATAATTTTTTTCAATTTTATTAAAAACTATTTTTTTCTTTAAATCCCATGTCACATGTTCTTGGTTTAATTTTGTTTTTTTTAGTTTTCTAAGTATTTTTAATTTTACAATCTCAAGGTTAAGTCCATAGGGCAAACCAAAAAAATTACTCTCCGGAAAAAAGAAATCTAATTTATTTTTTATATATATGTTTAAACACTTTTCTAAAAAAAAAATATCTGGAAGTGGATTGTCAGCTGTAGCACGAATTATATTTGTATTTTCATCTACTTTTGATGTGCAATCAAGAAATCTTTTTAGGACGTTTTTAAGATCTCCACGAAAGTAATTAATTTTATTTTTTATACAAATTTCCTCTACAATATCGTCTGAAAAATGACTTGATGTAACACAAATTATTTTAGTATTGCTTTTCTTTAATCTTTCGTAGCAATAAATAAACAATGGCTTATTTTTAATTGGGAGCAATATTTTATTTTTTAACCTTGAAGAAGATGTTCTGGCCTGCAAAAGTATTAAATTATTATTTATCAATTTTTAGATTAATTTTGTAGATATAAAAGATGTATAATGTATTTTTTATTTTAAAAAATGATAATTTTCTATTTAAAATTTATTTATAATTTTTAAAATGAAAATAGTATTTATAATTACTGATAAAGTGTACATTCGAAGCTTTGTTAATACAGGAATAATTAAAAAATTAAGTCAATATCATAAAATTACTTTATTATTAAAAGAAGGTATTGATTTTAACGAAATAAAAAAAAGTAGTTTAAATTTTGAAATCTATCAAAGTGATTTTTATTCAAAATCCAAAACTACTTATTTTGACATCCTAATTACAAATTTAAAACATAAATCAAAATATTTTTCTTTTAGATTAAAAAGACTACACCGCTACGACCTTCGATATTTAAACGAATTGTGTTTAAAAAATAAAATTAAGATCAATTTTTTAAATAAATCTAAATATTTTTATATTATTTTTGTTAATTGGATCAAATATTTTTATTATTTTTTCTTATCTAGAAATATAATTTTCAACCTACTTACCAAATTAAGTTTTTTTTATTATCCTGTTAATAAAGATTTAGAATTAAAAATTAATAAAATTTTACCAGACAAAATAATAATCCCAAGTTCTGGTTATACGCCCGAAATCTATGATTTGAATTTTTTGAATATAAAGAACAATATAAAATATCAAGTTATAATTGACAATTGGGATAACTTATCTAGTAAAATGATTTTTAAAAAGTCTCCAGATAAAGTTTACGTTTGGGGTCAACAAACAGCAGTACACGCTAATAAGATCCATGGAATCCCAAAAAAAAAAATAATAAAAATTGGATGTGCTAGGTATTTAAATTATTTTTCTCAAAGAAATAATAGTTCTTTAATAAATTACTTTAATTGTAAATATGCCCTTTTTTTGGGATCATCATGGTCTTGGAACGAAGAGCGGACTCTTGAAGAGTTAGATATTATTATTAATAAAAATTTTAGCTTATTTGATAATCTTAAAATTATTTATAGACCTCATCCTTTTCGTCAGAGAGAAACTGATTTTAAAAAAAAATATAAAAATATTATTTACGATCCTCAGATTCTGCAGTTTTATAAAAATAAGAAAAAATCTTGGCCAGACCTTGAATACTATCCAAGTCTTCTTAAAAATTCTCTTTTTTGTATTGGAGGCTTAACCTCAATGTTAATTGAAGCTACAATATTTTATAAAAAGTATCTTGCAATAGGCTATGATGATGATGAAAGTTTAATGAATCAAAAAAATGCATTAAAAAATTTCGAGCATTTACAGCAAATAGAGAACTTACCAAATGTATCAATTATACATAGAAAAAAAAATTTGGAATATAAATTTATTGAAACATATATGAAATTTTCCAATGTATTAAAAAAAGAAATTGATAAAAAAAGAGAGTTTTTTTTACACAAACCTGCTCATAGTATTTCTGATATTATATTAAAAAATTTATAGTAATTTTTTTTTTAATTCATTCAATTTTTTTTTAAAAAATAATATTTCTTTATCCCAGTATCTATTATCGAAAGAAGCAATGTGCGGGGTCAGAAAAACATTATTTTTATTCCATAATATAGAACTATATTTTAAAGGGGTGTATGGTGAAGAATAATTATTTTTTCTATTAAAAACATCAAGAGCAGCAAAAGATATTTTTTTTAATTTTAAATATTTTATTAAGCTATTTTCATCTACCGTTTCACCCCTACCAACATTTATGAATATACTTTTATTAAAATTTTTAAAAATTTGATCATTAAATATTTTATATGTGTTTCTATTGTAAGGAAGGGTATTGATTATATATTGGGATTTTTTAAAGTAATTAATGTATTTTTTATTTTTAAAAAAATTATTTTTTTTTATTTTTTTATCAATAAATATTAAATTATTTGTGATGTTGATTAATAATTTTTTTAGATTCTTTGCTATACTCCCTTTGCCTACTATTAAAATTTTAGTAAAAGATAAATCAGACAAATATTCAAGATTTTTATCAAATAAGTTTCTGTTATATTTTTTTTTTATTTTTATTAAATACAATCCTCTTGAAAAAAATAAAATAAATGCCAAAACTGACATTGCGACTGGTTTTGAATTAATTTCATTTGATTTTGTAATAAGTATTTTTTTTTTTTTGGCTTCTTTTTCTATCAAAGGATCACACGCTGATGATCCGAGATGTATCCACTTTAAATTTTTGAAATTTTTTAAAGTATTTAAAGTAAGCCTATTACCCCAGTATACAAAAATATTGTCTTTTTGATTTTGAATTTCCTTTTTTTCATTTGTTGATAAAAGATTTATCTGCTTAAAAAATTTTTTGTATTCTTTTTTATTTGGTAGCGAATACATTTTCAATTTTAAATTGAAATCATGCAGGACATTTATTTTTTTATATTTTAAAGCCACTTTTTTTTAAAAATTTGAATTTTTTTAATTTATACTTATCAACGTTTAAACCTAGGCCCTTAATATTATCGTTTAATGAAATTATTCCGTTTTTTATATCAACTATATCCTTCAAATCATTTTCTAGTAATTTGAGTTTTACCATCGGGTATTCGATTAAATTAATTTCTCTAGCAGCTATGGCGCAATGAAGATTTGCCAACAAAGATATATTGCTTCCCCAAATATGTAATACAGTTTTTTTTTTTAATTTATTTAAAACTTCATGGATTTTGAGCAATGTTCTAAATCCAACTTGAGTAACATCAGGCTGAAAAATATCAGCAGATTTAAATTTTAAAGCATTATAAAACTCATAACAGTTAGTAAAACTTTCTCCAATTGCTATGTCGTTTTTCGAAATTTTCTTTAATTTTGAGTAGTCAATAATTTTATTAGGATGCAAAGGTTCTTCAATCCATTTTAATTTTAAAGAATTAAAGAAATTAATTTTTTTTTTAATATCTTCCAAGCTCCACTTGTTTAATGTACCCATTATGGCATCAAGCATTAAATTTTTATCACTAAATATAGAATATGCAGTTAAAATTCTTTTTTTATCCACTCGCCATGGATAATATCCTAATCTCATCTTGTAAAATTTAAATCCACATTTTTTAATTTTAGATGCATCTTTTTTAATTTGATTTGGGTTATAAATAGCCGATCCACCACTTGCATATAAATTAATGGTCTTATTTTTTGCATTATTATTTAGGAACTTATAAAGTGGAAGTTTATAAAACTTAGCATTAGCGTCGCATATAGCTATTTCGATTGCTGATATTAACGATCTAATAAATCCTGAGTTAGAAGCAAATGGAATATTTATTGATTTTAAAATTATATCTAAATCTTCAGTTTTTTTATTAATTAAACTGTCTCTTATAAATAAATAAAAATTTTCTGAAACTTCAGGCAAGTAAGCTGATTGATAGCTCTCTCCAATTCCATAAATGCTATTAGATAAAATTATTTTGACTATTACACCGCTTCTGACATTTAGAGGTTGTCCATAAACTTTCTTATTTCCATATTCTGAAGAGTACTTGAATACTTCAATATTTGTAATTTTTGGCATTTAGCCAATGCCCTTCCAGGTGTTTCCTGCTTCAGTATAGTTATGTTTGGCCTCTAATTCGGGATCGTAAAGAAATTTAACTTTTTTACTCATTATTTTATTAATCCAATATCTATCTTCCTTACCTTGTAAATTTTCATTAAAGGGATTTTTTAGTAAATTTTTTTTGGCATAAACACAAAGAGCGTTATGAATGAAAAATCTATTTTCATATTTTGAAAAATAGTTTTCCTGTGAGATATCAACAAAATTACTCCAAATATATCTTTTTGTAATTCTCTTTCCAAAAAAAATAGGAATTTGATTTCCAAAGATACACTTATATTTTTTTATATCCTTAAGGTGTTTATTAATATTAAATTTAGTTAGTTCACAATGTGCTGAAATTATTAGTAAATTTTCATTAGTAGCTTTCTTTACTCCCAAATTCAACGCTTTACCTGGGGTATAGTTATTAATTTTGAAAACCTTTATATCAGTATAATTTTTTTCTTTATTATTTTTTAGATATGGGTCCTGAACGAAGTATCTTACAATTTCTAATGTTTTGTCTGTTGAATTATTATCAATTATTATTATTTCTGGCTTAAATATTTTATCTAAAATTGATTGTATACAATTACCAATAAAACGTTCTTCATTTTTCGTTCTAATAATAACTGTTATATTATTTTTTTTCAATTCACGACTCTTTCTAGATGTAATAAGCCCACCCCAAGTGATAATTTATTTGGATAATCTTTTTTAAAATTTATAAGTTTAAAATTATCATCAGTAAAATCAATTGAATTTAAAGAAAGATATTGACTTGCTCTATGATGTAAATATTTAAGACACGACATATTTAAATCCTTAAAAGGTTTGATTAAAAAAATATGTTTTGCTGCACATCTTTTAATTTCAGTTAAAACATTTTTGATTATATGGTTCATTTGTTCAAGCGCTAAAATTGTAAAAATAAAATCAAAACTTTTATCATTAAAAGGTAAGTTTTGAGCATCAGCATAAACAAAAGTCGAATTTTTTTTGTTAATATTTTCGCAATTTATATCAAGAGGGTAAAACATACATTTCTCTAAGATAGAATTTTTTAATTCATTGGAGCTTTTTATACCCTCTACACTATTATCAATGCCTGTAAAATTAATTTTACTAAATTTTTCTGAAAAGATTCTTTGGTTTATTCCATTTCCAGAACCAATTTCTAAAACATTCTTTACTTTAGTATCATTGATTTTATGTATAATTTCCTGTTGCCAAATTCTTTGTGTTAAACCGCTGCTAGATAAAAAAATTTTTTTTTTATAATTATGCACTATAATATTATTTTGTGTCGAAAACCATTCTTTAATTTTTTTTTTTTCCAAACTTTATTATATAGAAAAGCTGTACTTTGAGTTGATCGAGTAAATTTGTGTGATGATAAGTATTTAAATAATTTATTTTTAAATTCTAAAAGTATAAATTTTATTATTCTAAAAAATTTTTGATCAACACTATTTGTGTAGTATCTCATTATTTTTAAAGTCGTATTATATTCTATTTGCCCCATCTTCCTCTATAGTTTTTAAAAATATCAAATTCGCTATTTTGGACATCTAAATTATAATTTTTTTTCATTTCAATATAATCATTTCTATATTTAGATAGCTCTTTAAATTGATATGGCAAAATAGCAAATTTATTATCTCTACCTGGCAAATTTTTGTCGATTGTAAAATGTTTTTCAATATAACTAGCATCTAAATTTATAGCTAATTTTGCGTCGTCAATTCCATCATAGTGACCACTATACCCTATATTATTATTTGAAAATTTTTTTAGTTCATTAAATTTATTAAAATTTAACATTGAAAAAGAACAGGGGTATGAAGAAACGCAGTGCATAAAGATAATTTTTTTAAATTCTTTTAATTTTGTTATATTGACAATTTCTTCCCATTTTGCGGCTCCAGTTGATACTAGTAAAGTTTTGTATTTTGGTAATAATTCTTCTATTAATTTCAAATTATATATTTCATGACTAGGAATTTTTATTATATCTAATTTAAGATTTTCAATTTTAAAATAATCATTAATATTAAAAATTGAAGTAAGAAATTTAATGTTATTTTTCAAGCAAAATTCATAAAGTTCTTCATGCATTTTTTTAGACAATTCTGCTTTTTTATAAATTTCTCTTCTACCATCTTTATCCCAAGGTCCGTTTATTAAATTTATTACAGACCAAGTTTGAAATTTAGCATAATCTGCTCCAGATTCTTTTGCAGCGATTATCATCTCTTTTGCTAAAGATGTATTGCCCATATGGTTCCAGCCAATCTCAGCAATAAGATTAATTTTACTCATATATGTAAGTTTAATATTTTTAAAAGTTAATTAATTCATTAATAAAAATTTTTAATAAAAAAATTTTCAATTTCTTTATCATTATTTACTGATTTAGTCTCTAATCGTATCTTTTTTAGAAGTTCGTTAATTTTTTCTAATTCATTGATTTCAATTGTATGTCCAAGAATATTTCTTGCTTCAATTTCAATTGGTTTATTTAGATAATCACTATAATTTGGGTTATTAATTTTTTTTTTACAATTAATCAATATAGATTTTTTGCTAGAATATTTTGAAAATTCAAAAAAAATTCCTGACCAGTCTGTTATTAAAAAATCATAATTTTCGATATAAAATTCATCAATTGCTAAATTGTATAATTTTTTCAAATCTTCAATTTGAATTTCTTTGTTCTGTATTGACATAAGGTGAGGTCTAAAAAAAATATCATAATCATTAAAGTTTATATTTTCTATAATTTTATAATGTAAGTTTTTTTTATAAAAATCGGTACCCCAAGTAGGAGCGATTAAAATTTTTTCTCTTAAATTTAATTTTCTTCCTATTTTTTTTTCCCATAAATAATATTTTTTTTTCCATGGTTTTATATTTAAAGAAAATTTATCATTAATTTCTTTAATTTCATTATTCTGAAAACTATTAATCACTTGAACTAAGTCAAAGTGATGAAAAGCTTTTTCACTATAAATCATTGTTAGGCTTACAGGAGAATGTTGCAAGTAAATATATTTTATTTTTTTATAAATCGATTTTATAAATGCTGTATTATTTAAATCTGGTGTTGAAGAGTATACATATGAAATTTTAAGGAATAAAAATGCCAATTTAAGAAAAAAAAAACTATTAAAATAATAAATTTCTAAATTTTTGGTATTTTGTTGATTAAATTTGTATAAGGCAATGATGCAGCTTTTTTCAATATTTTTATTTTTATTGATAAATGGTAAAATATGAGGTTCGATAAATTTATTTTCAAAAAAAAAAACTCTTTTAAATCTATATTCGTTTCTCCTTAATTTAATTAAGTTAACTAAATCTTTAAAAAAAATTTTCATTAAGTTTATTATTATTTAAAAATTATTATAAATTAAAAATTAATTTATTTATAAACTATTTTTTAAGGGGTAATTTATAAAAACAATATATTTCATTTCTTATATTTGTATTTTTTTTATTAGAATTATTTTGTTTTATATTACCAACAATAATTTTATCCCCAAACCATTTTAGCATTAAGAATGGAAAAAGTTCAGTTTCTACAGCCGATGGATCTAGATATGTATGTCCTAAATTTCCATGAGAACTGGTATGATGGAGTATAAGAACTCCGCCATTTTTTAAATAAGACAACCAAATCTTTAATGTTTTTTGAAGATCATATGCATGATCATGGGAGTTGGAATAAACAAAGTCGAACTTACTTTCCCATTTTGGATTTTTTATATTAAAGTCCCAACAAACTGTATTGTAAAATTGCTCACAAATTTTTGAAATTTCTGTACCAAAAACATTCGATCCTGAATATAATTTTTCACTGAAATATTTTTGCTCAAAACCATTTCTAGTGCCTTGACAAATTCCTTTGAGTGGTTTTTTGTATTTGTTATTCAAAAAAAGAGATATCAAATTAAGATCTTTTTTTTTTGCCCATACTGAGTTTATTTTAAATTTATTACCTTGTATTTGTCTATCAGCATAATTTTTATATCTTTCTTTTATAGAAGAATAAATTTGGTTATTATTTTTTGACAAATCTAAAACAAAAAAAAATTTTTTTGAAATTATTTTACTAATTAGATTTGATAATAAATATCTTAATTTTGATGTTAAAACGTCAAAAAAACCTAAATTTTTAATCTTAAAATTATACTTATATATTTCCAGCTTGTAATTTAAAAAAAGGTATATTTTTTTTAACATATTTTTTTTAAGATAAAAACGATCATACTTTAATTAACATAATTTTTAAAAACATATTTAATTTTTATTAAATTTTTAATTTTTCTAAAAAAATTTGTAAATTCTAAAAAAAAATTTTCTACATTCATAATCTAGATTATGAGATGCTATATTTATGTATTTATTTTTTGAGCATAGAATTTATTTTATTAAAATATAATATTTTATTATTATGGTCATTTTAAAAAGTATAGTGATTAGTATTTAAAAGAACAACATTATATAGTTAAGTCATTTAATAATTTAAAAATTTTTTTGCCAAATAAAATTGACTTTATTGCATTGCTGTCTTTTTATTTCTTTATAGCTTTTAGAAATTATTTCATAGGAAGATCAAGAAAATTTTGTTGTTACTAAAAATTAAAAAAATTTAAATGATAAATTTTTTAAAGCTTTTTAAGTCTTTTAAGTCATCAATTTCAAACCATAATTTTTTATAATTAAATGTTTTAATTGTTTCTCCTTTTATTAGAAAAAAATTTAAAAAATTTGTGAATTGAATTTTGTCTTTGTTTATTTCATTATAAACTTTTCGGAATATACATAACTTATTTTTTGGAATGTAAACAATACCCATGAATTGACCGTTAATATTTTTTAAATTTTTTTTATTTATTTTATTTCCTAATTCTATTAATTGATTTTTTTTTTTAATAAATGTTTCGGCATCTTTGAAGATACTTTTATTTCTTAATTTCCATATTTTTCTCCAATGTATATTGGATGGAACAGTTATGAATTTACTTTTGTTTTGTTTTATTTTTTCAAAAATTTCTTTTTCAAAAAATATATCAGAGTAACAAATCAAAACATCTTCATATGAATTTCTTAATCCAAGTATGCAAGAGTAAACCATGTCGGTAGTTTTGTATTTTGAGTTATTAAGAAAAAAAATATTCCTGTAATTTTTAAGTTGATTGTAAATATTCTCTTTTTTAAAACCTGTTACAATTTGGATTTTTTTTATTCCAACTTTGTGTGCTTTATCAATAATATTTTCAATTAATGTTTTGTTATTAATTTTTATCAAACATTTATTAATTTTAATTTTACTATAAATTCTTGAACTTTCACCAGCTGCTAGAATTATCAGTTTCATTTAAAAAAATTTTTAATGGTTTTAATTATGTAATTTTTTGATTTCATATTTCTTTCTGGATGGAACATTGTGCATAAAATTTTTTTAGTTGTATGCTCCATTATTTCTATAGACCCATCTTTTGTGCAACTAACATTTATGAAATTATTTGGAACCGTGTCGATAATATAGTTATGGTATGAATTTACATAAATTTTTTTTGCTTTGATATATTTGCTTTTTTTAACCAATAGTTTATGTGATTTTCTGACATGGCCAATTTGTTTTTTTAAATCTATGCCATTATAATTAGCAATCAACTGAAAACCTCTACAAATACCAAAAATTGGTTTATTTTTTCTTAAAAAAAATTCATAAAGTTTTTTTTCTCTATTATCTCTAAGTTGATCAATTTTTTTTTTACTAATCTTCCAAATATCACCACCACCAGATAATATTAATCCACTTGAATTTTTTAAAACTTTAAAATTTTCTTTTTTAAAATTTTTAGCAATATATAAATTAAAATTTAATTTTTTAATAAAGCTTAATAATTCTTCATCTATTATGAATTCAATTTTTTTAAATTTATTTTTTTTTATTCTAGGCGATAAGACTAAATATTTCATTAATATATAATTTTATATATTTTGTTCTTACAATCGATGAAAATTTTTTTTCTTTTAGAAATTTCATCGAATTTTTGACTCCCAACTCCTATAAGCGCTGGTATCCCAAGTTCCATACATCGTATAGCCATATGAGAATTAGCCCCTCCATACATTGTAATTAATCCTTTAATGTTATGAGAAAATATAAAATCAAATCCTGGATCAGCATTTTCTATTAATACAATTTTATTATTAATATGAAATTTTTTTTCTGAACTAGAGATTTTAATTATTTCTGACATTACACTATTATTTGTAATAAAATTTATATTAGCGGCTGGTTCAAAAAAAGAATAAAAATCATTTTTATTCAATATTACATCTGGAGTTTTGATAAAATTTGAAAAAAATCTTTCTTTTTTATTTATTTTAATATTTTCTGTAATAATATTTTTTAATTTATTATGTTCTAAATTATTTACGGAATTTAAAATTAAATTTATATCGAGATCTTCAAATTTTTTATAATTAATATTTATTTCTTTAGCTAAAATTTTAATGTTATTAAATATTTCATCAATTGATTTAGTAAAAATTAATTTTGCTCTCTCTCTTTCCACAATAGATTGTCTTGCAAATTTTAAAAAATCTGAAAAATTTAAAGAAATATTTTGTTTCTTAAAAAAAATATTTAGCTTTTTTACGATTGAAGTTTTGAAAGTATAATTTTTATTTATTTTTAAAAATGTCAAATCATTAGAAAAATATTTTTTATGTCCATTTAAATAATTATCTATAGAGATAGAGTAGGTAGATGGTCTTAGATGTCCATATTCTTTAAAAAAAGTTTTTAATTTTTTGTGCTTTATACTTGAAATGTATGAATTATTTATTTTTTTTGAAATTGTATTAATTGAAGACAAAAAATTATTTAATTCATTTTGGTTTATTTTTTTTATAGTTACTAAACTATCTAATATTGATTTCGATATAAATGCACATCTTGCAATACCAGCGAATGGTAGAGTTCCATATTTTTTACAATCATCAATTAAATATTGAATTTTTTGGATAGGATTTATTGGTTCTTTTTTAATAATTATAATTTTTTTTTTTAATAATTCTAATTTTTTA
>Ga0169931_10004891_pt1 | contig 20653 bp, 14 predicted proteins | sample Kivu_15m_20L_FD_129675 | JGI IMG/M metagenome (GOLD analysis project Ga0169931, IMG submission 129675) | Freshwater microbial communities from Lake Kivu, Western Province, Rwanda to study Microbial Dark Matter (Phase II) - Kivu_15m_20L... | ecosystem: Environmental > Aquatic > Freshwater > Lake... | reverse complement strand
CCAGATTGCGTTCCCAGATTGCGTTCCCATTGGGACGCAATATCGTTCTTTATAAGCAATATCGCTCTTTATAAACCTCTGTTCGGGATAACTCAGAAATCATCGCCCCGCCTACTTGAGCTTCTGCACATTTTGCTGGGCGTAGGCCAGGTTGGGCTGATAATCCTTCGCCTTTTGCTGGGCCACGGCGTAGTTGGGGTCTGACTGGGGCACCTGCTTCATCAGGTCAATCGACTGGGCCCAGGCATCGGCCACCGCCTGCCACTGGGCCGCCGTGGTAGCGGTCTGGGCATGGTTAGAGGCGCTTTGAGCCGCATTCACCGCCGCCCTAAACAGGTCAGCCTCAGCCGGAGGGGCAGCGGTACCGGGGGCAGGCTCAGTCACCACGGGAGCCCCGCCGGGAGCCAGGGGCCGCAGGCGATCCAAAACCCCCTTCAGCACCAGACCCGCCAACGCCAGCACCAGTACCCCCACCCCCAGGCCCAAAACCAGCCGCAGGGGAAAGCCCGATCCACCCGTCCGACGCACCCCGCCGTCTTTGTCAAGCTGGTTGGGGGTCAGAGAAACATGGGTAGAGGGGTCAGAGCCAAACTCGTGAATAAAGTCGTCGGTGGCATCGGGCCCGTCGTCCAACAGGGCCGCCCCATTGCGGATCTGGAAGCCGTTAGCATCGCCAGCGCTGTCGCTAAAGCTGCCCGAGCCAACGTCGTCAATATCAAAGCCCTCAACGTCAAAGCCCTCAGCGTCAAAGCCCTCAACGTCAAACCCTACGGTTTCAAGGCCTTCGTCACCAAAGACAAGGCTAGGGATGTCATCATCACTCAACTCTTGCGACCCCAAGCCCCGAGCGGCCAGCTCAGTGGCCCCCAACTCAACCGATTCAAACAGCAAGTCTTCGGCCTCAGCACCCTCGTCAAAGCCCAGCCCCAGGGCTGGATCAGGCTCAGCGGCAAACAGCCCCGGCTGGTCGAGGGCAAAGTCATCGTCAAAGTCAAGCCCACCCGGTGCTGGGGGAGCGTCCGCCGCCGGGTCATTGGGGGGCCAAAAGGCACCGCCAACCGTTTGGTCAAGCTCCATGGTGGGATCAAAGGGCAGATCCATGCGTGGATCTGCCCCCTTTAAATCTAGGGCATCCATACCCAGGGCATCGACGGCATAGTCTGCACCATCCTCAGACAACCCCGTCGACTCAAAGGGGTTGGGAACCGTCGCCCCATAGGTGAATTCCTCTGGGGTGAATTCCTCTGGGGTGAATTCCTCTGGGGTGAATTCCTCTGGGGTGAATTCCTCTGGGGGGTCAAAGGTCAAACTCGGATCAAACTCGCTGCCCAGGCCGGTTCCCAGATCAGGATCTAGGTCGTTATCGAGGTCAAGGGCAGTGGGGTCGGTTAAGGCGGCATCATCACTCCACCCCAGGCTGAGGTCAGCGGCCTCTGGGGCTTCATCGGCACCCAGGTCACCTATACCCAGGGGTTCGTTGGCCAGGTCGCTGGGTAGATCCTCCCCGGCGGAGCCCAACAGGGCATCGTCACCCAGATCATCTCCGGTGGCCAGGGCGAGTTCAGCGGCGGCCCACTCGCTAAAGCCGTAGGCGGGCTCGGCCAGGTCGAAGTCGGCGGCGGCCCCTAGATCTTCAAAGGCCCCATCGTCTGGGGTGACTAGCTCAGGCAGACCATCTAACCCAGGGTCTAGGGCCACGTCAGCGTCGTCTGGGTCAACACCAGGGACAACCCCTAGCTCAACCCCTGGGGTATCTGCGTCCAGCCCTGGAATGCTGTCGCCAATGCCATCATCAAAGGCAGCCACCAGGCCCTCGTCAAACTCGTCTAGATCCTCCAGGGGAGGGAAATCGCCCCAGTCGGTGACATCGTCGGTCGGCGGCAAGTTGGTCGCCAAGCCCAGAGCCGGGCTAGCCGGGCTGCCCTCGGCTTGGCCCCACGGGTCATCTAAAGCTAGGGCGACCTCGCCAGCATCTGTCACCTCTGGCCCTAGGTCGAGGTCACCGTCGGCCAGCCCGATCGCCCCCAGACCGAGGGTCGTATCCTCTGTCGAGCTTAAACCGAGGTCTCCGGTGTCTAGCTCAGCGCTGGTGTCCGGGGCCACATCGTCAAAGCCAATATCGAGGCCCAGATCCCCTAGACCCAGGTCATCATCGGCCTCAGCATCGCCTAGGTCAACGGCGGGAACCTCGTCGCCTAGACCTAGATCAAAGTCTAAATCCCCGGCAGCGATATCGGCAGCAGCAGGCAAATCAAGTCCAAAGTCTAGATCACCTAAAGAGACAGCCTCGGCAGACTCATCGGTGAAGCCCAGGTCAAAATCTAGGTCGCTGGCCGCATCGGTTAACCCAGGCTCGTCGGTGAAGCCCAGATCAAAGTCCAGGTCGCTGGCCGCATCGGTTAACCCAGGCTCGTCGGTGAAGCCCAGATCAAAGTCCAGGTCGCTGGCCGCATCCGCTGTCCCAGGCGCATCGGTAAAATCCAGGTCAAAGTCTAGGTCACTGGTGGCATCGGTTACCCCAGGCCCATCGGTGAAACCCAGGTCAAAGTCTAGGTCACTGGTGGCATCGGTTACCCCAGGCCCATCAGTAAACCCCAGATCAAAGTCCAGGTCGCTAGTAGCATCGGTTACCCCAGGCCCATCAGTAAACCCCAGATCAAAGTCCAGGTCGCTGGCCGCATCTGCTGTCCCAGGCCCATCGGTAAAATCCAGGTCAAAGTCTAGGTCGCTGGTGGCATCGGTTACCGCAGGCCCATCGGTGAAACCCAGGTCAAAGTCTAGGTCACTGGTGGCATCGGTTACCCCAGGCCCATCGGTAAAACCCAAGTCGAAGTCCAGATCGCCAAGGCCATCTGGATCGATATCTAAAGCGCTGTCGGTAACGCCGAGGTCAACGTCTAGATCGGTCACAGCATCTGCTTCGACCGGCTGATCGGCAAAGCCCAGGTCGCCCAGGTCAAGGTCAAGATCTGCCCCATCCGGGGTGTTATCTAAGGCCGACTCTAGCTCACCCAAGCTGTCTACCGCGAAGGACGGTTGAAGGGTTAGGTCTTCGCTCCAGGCCTGGGTATCGGCACCCAATTGCTGACAGCTGACCGTGAGGTGATCGATAGCAGCGAGTTCGAGGCCCGCGACGCCTTTTTTCACGTAGGCCACCAGCTCCGCCTGATTGGGAATCTGGGCGGCTTCTAGGTTGACGCATAGGGTGCTTTCCTGCTTGGCCACCCGAGCCGTGATGCCATGGGTCTCAAGGTGGCGATTCATCAGCGCCGCGATCGCGTCTGGATCCCCCTGGCGAGCTAGGTGCAAAATATTTTGAGGCGTAGTAGACATAGGCTCTCTTGAATTCTATGAATTCAGCGCACGATCAGGAGAATTCCCTATAGTATGCCTGCGGTGGCAAATATTGGCACAATCAACCTGTAATAGCCATCCAACTCGATCAGTAGGTAGCCTTAAAACGACACTGTAGGGTGTGTTGTGGCGACAGTCCAACGCACCGCCAGGGTTAGCTTCGGTGCGTCACACGGGGCGATGACGCACCCTACGGATAATTCAGAACACCTAACTTATCGCCATCACCACTTTAGCTAGAAAGTTAGAACAGACTAAAAGCAGCTTGCCCCCAAAGGCGATGGCGAGCTACATAGCGTCCCAGTTTTGGCTTTGTCAAATTCCCTGGTCTTAAATCATTGGCCAGCGCTATGGTTTACCTCCTAAAATGCTATGGATTTTGTTGTTCTAGCTGTTTTAAAACACGTTCTAGCTGCTGCTGGGCCTCGCCGTAGCCCTGCCAGTCGCCCTGTTGGAGAGCCTGCTGACCCGTTTGGTAATGTTCTAGGGCCGCCTGAATTAAACTCCTTAGATTCTCGGGCAGGGGTGGGGTAGCCCCAGGAATGGCCGGGCCGGGTGGTGCTGTGCTCGCTTCCCCAAAGATAGCATCTAGGCTTTGATCCAAGGTTTCGCGCATGACGACGCGATCGCTGTAGGCCACGATCACCCGACGCAGCTCCGGCAGCTCGCCCTGGTCGGCCCGCAGATAAATGGGCTGGACGTACAGCAGCGACTGCTCCACGGGTATCACCAGCAGGGTACCCCGAATTACCCCGGAACCCTGCTGGCTCCAGAGGGTAAGCTGCTCGGAGATTTCTGGGGTTTGGCTGATCCGAGCCTCGATCTGGGTGGGGCCAAACACCAGCTCCTGTTTAGGAAATTCGTACAGCAGCAGTTTGCCGTAGTTGTCGCCGTCAGACCCGCCGGCCATCCAGGCGATCATGTTGTCGCGGTTGGCGGGGGTAAAGGGCAAAATCTGCAAAAACTCCTCCTGGCCCAGCCGAGGTAGCTTCATGATGATGTAGTACGGCTCCATGGTCTGGACGCCATCATCGCGGGTCTGTTCCGGAAAGCGCCACAGGTCCTCACGGTTGTAAAAGACCTCGGGGTTTTCCATGTGAAACGCCCGGTACATCTGGGCCTGCACGGTGAAAATATCCTGGGGGTAGCGCAGGTGCTGGCGGTAGGCGGGGGGCATGGCACCCAGGGGCTTAAACAAACCGGGAAAGATGCGACTATAGGTGGCCAAAAGCGGGTCTTGATCGTCGCGGGCGTAAAGCTCCACGGTACCGTCGTAGGCATCGATAAACACCTTGACCGCGTCGCGAATGTAGTTGACGCCATTGCGCATCAGCGGGTTGGTGTTTTCGACCAGCGAGATCAAGTCGGTGCGGTGGTTGAGGGGCTCTGAGTAGGGGTAGCGATCGCTGCTGGTATAACCATCCAAAACCCACTTAATGCGTCCATCGACCACGATGGGGTAGGGGTCGCCATCGAAGGTCAAAAAGGGAGCCAGCTGGCGCACCCGGTCGGTAATCAGCCGGTGGTAGTGAATGCGGGTGTCGGAGCTGAAGTAGTTGGAGATCAGAATGCGAAGGTTGCCTAGGTCGTAGGCATAAACCAGCCGCCGCAGGAGCGAGCTGAGGGATACGCCCCCGGATCCGGTGTAGCGGTAGGCGGCGTTGGTGTCGCCTAGGGGGTAGTCAAACTCGTCGGTATTGGTGCCGGTAAAAATGTAGTTGCGCGTGCTCTCGCCGTAGTAAATGCGGGGCTGATCGAGGGGCAAATCCACCGTCGAGACCGGGGGCACATTGCGAATGAAAAACTCCGGCAGTCCGTTGGGGGTGACCTGGTTCACCGGGCTCATGACCAGGCCAAAGCCATGGGTAAATTTGAGCTGGCGGTTGATCCAGTTTTGGGCTTCGGGGGGCAGTTGCTCAACGGGTAGTTCCCGGGCCGACAGCGCGACCTGGCGGTAGTCGCCGTTGAGGGTGTAGCGGTCAATATCAACCCCCTCAAAGTTGTAGTAGAGACGAATCTCTTGGAGCTGCTTGTAGGTGCTCAGCAGGGGGGCATAGTCCCACAGGCGAATGTTGCCAATGGTGGGCCCGTTGGCCTCGATCGCCGCCCGAGTCAGGGTATTTTCCGCCGGAAACGGCTCGGTGGATACGCTGTCCAGGTTATAGGCGGCGCGGGTAAAGGCGATGTTGTGCTCAATGTAGGGGCGCTCGATGGTGAGCTCGTTGGGCTCGACCACAAAGTTTTGCTGTAGCCAGGGGTACAGACCGCTCACCAGCACCAGCACCCCCAGGTACAGCCCAATGCCAAAAATCGGCAGCGAAAATCCGCTGCGGCCCAGGGCAATCAAAAACAACACCCCCACCGCCAGGGTGACAAAGCCCATCATCCAATAGCCCTGGAGTCGGGCATGGGCGTCGGTATAGCCCGCCCCAAAAATGACCCCGGTGTCGGAGTACAGCAGGGAGTAGCGTTTGAGCCAAAAGCCTGCTGCCAGCACCACGGCGATCGCCGCCAGCAGCAGGCACAGGTGGGCCTTGGCCTCCCCGGTCAAAAAGTACTTCCAGCCGCGCTCGGGGCGCACTTCACCCTTGAGGGCATAGACCCAAGCCGCCAGCAGCAGCGACCACACCAGCAGCCCCAGCAGGCCAGCCTGGAGCCCCTGCCACAGGGGCAGTTTAAACATATAAAAGCTGATGTCATATCCAAAAATGGGGTCAACGGCATCAAAGGAGGTGGCGTTTAGAAATTGCAGCAGCGTCTGCCAGGCCGCCGCCGCCTGCAGCGCTACCCCCACGGCGAGTACCCCAATCAGCCCCACAATCCCCAGGTGAAGCAACTGCTCAAACTGCTGGCGCTGGGCTGGATCGCTGTAGCGGCTCAAAAAGCGGTAGCTGCGATCGCGGGTTAACCGCAGGGCAATGGTGTAATTGGCCCACAGTCCCCCGGCGTAGAGGGCAAATCCCCCCAGCCCTAGCCCCAGCTGCCACTTTATCCGCAGCCAAAACACTGACCCATAGCCCACCGACTCAAACCACCATGACTCGGTGACCAGATGCACCAGGGTGCCTGAACCGACCAGGAGCAGGGTAATCGCCACCACCCACGGCAACAGCCGACGCGCTTTGAAGGATTTAGTAGGGGAATAGGTCACAGATCTCGCAGTTAGAAGCAGATAATGGGGCCAGCGGCACCTCAGAGCCAGTCTCCCGGTGCTGGGGTTCTTCAAGTCTAGCGACCTCCCACCCTTGGCAGGCCGTTAGGGGGGCTGGGCTTAACCTTTTTTAGACTGGCGATCGCCTCAGCAGTCCTTTGACTCAGCCGATCGTCAGCTAGCTGGCCAGCTAGTTGGCCAGCTAGTTGGTTGACTGGCCAGCTAGCTGACCAAGGGAATTGTCAATTTTTAATACGCTCTGGCGGAATATCCGGAAGCTTACTGAAGTTAAATGGGAAACCTTAAGACAACTGCCCTCCATCAGTGCTCCACCCATGAGTGAATATACAGGTATGACCCCCACCGTGATCATCGGTCTGGGGGGAACCGGCAAGGAAATTCTGATCAAAATTCGCCGCATGATTGTGGAGCAGTACGGATCCCTCGATGCTCTGCCCATTGTCTCGTTTTTGCACATCGACACTGAGCAAAATGCCAAGGTCTCCGAAGCACAGACGGTGCTGAAGCAAGACATTTCTCTACGGCCCATTGAGCAAGTGTGGGCCAAGGTCGAAGATGCTAAAGCCATCCTCAACAAGCTCTCGGCCTATCAATATTTAGACGAGTGGTTTCCCAGTGAACTCAAGGGCACCGACTCAATTCTCTCTGGAGCGGGCCAGATCCGCGCCCTGGGGCGGTTTGCCTTTAGTCTCAACTATCCCCTGATTAAGGACTACTTCACCAAGGCCAAGGGGCGCATCGTCGGCCACGAAAAGTTCATGCTCGATCGCTGGCAGGTACAGCTCGACAAGGGCATCAACATCTTTGTGGTGTGCTCGTTGTCGGGCGGCACCGGCTCCGGCATGGCCATGGACTTGGCCTACAACCTGCGCGACTGGGTGCCGGTGTCAGAACTGCCCCAGACCAGCGCCTTTTTGGTACTGCCGGGGGCGTTTTCGGGGCTGGGCGATCGCGTCATCGCCAACGCCTACGCCGCCCTGATGGAGCTCAACCACTACAGCCGGGGCGATACCCGCTTTGACGTGCAGTACAGCGACAGCCAGAGCGATCGCATCACCTCCCAGAGCGGCCTCGATACGCCCTTCAACTTCACCTACCTGGTGGGCAACAGCAACGACAAAGTCACCTTCCCCACCCTGGGCGATGTGCTCGAAATGGTGGCTCAGAACGTGTTTCTTGACTTTAGCTCCGGCTTTAGCCAGTACAAAAAGCTGGTGCGCGACAACGTGCGCAAGCACTGGGCCAGTCCCGACGCCCTCGGCTATCCGCAAAACTTCATGAGCTTTGGCCTCTCCAGCATTCAGTTCCCGGTAGAGCGGGTGCTGAATGCCTGTTCTGCGCGCCTGGCGGCCAAACTGGTGGACTGGTGGAGCAACCCCACCCCCGCCCCGGCGGCGATGTCGGATCTAAGCCGCACCGAGATTCTGCCCGGTCTGTTCTTAGCAGAATCTGAGCACGACCACCAGATCATCGACAGCATCAGCATGGGCGACAACAAAAAGCCCTACGCCAAGGAAGTCGCCGATTGGGTGGCGGGGGTGCGCAAGCGCCGCAACGATTTGAATATTCCCTTCGAGAACCTGCAACGGTTCATCTCCAACGAGCAGGAGAAGTATTCTCCCCACTTCCACGACACCGGCACCGACCCCAAGCGCTGGAGCGACTACTTTCAAAAAATGTGGGACAACCTCACCTGGCTAATCCCCGAAAAGCGCCGGGAACTGAGGGAAGCCGTGTATTTGATGGTGGAAGATCGCTTCCGGGGACCAAAATTCACCCGGCAATTCTTAGAAGTGCTGATCGAGGTCTTTGCCGACTTTCGCAGCAAATTTGACCAGGATCGGCAGAAATACTGGCTGCCCAGGGAGCGATCGGCCCAAAACGCCCTGCAAACCCTGCTGAAGCAGATCGACAACCACGCCAAGCAGATGATGATGCTCAACCGCAAGAAGGTGATCGAAGACGACTTTCAGGGCATCATGCAGGCGCTGGAGCAGATCTATGTTTCTAAAGTTGAGGTCAAAGCTCGTACCCTGGGGGTGATGCTGCTCGACGGTCTGCGAGAAGAGATCGATCAGCTTTTGATCGATCTCACCGCCTTTGAAACCGTGCTGGCCAACGTCCAGGTCGAACTGAAGGACAAAGAGCGCGTCTACACCCGCGAAACCGGCGGCCTGACGGTCAACGGCATTTTGCTCTACGACGAAAAAGAAATCGACGCCGCCTACCGCAACACCGTCGCCGATCAGGAAGAAACCCTCTGCCAAACCCTCTCCCAGCAGGTGCTCGAAGACCTGCGCCTGCGCCTGTTTGACCTCTATCCCTACGACGCCCTCAAGACCAAAGACCTCTACGAGCGGCTGCTGGGTCAGGCGATGGATGTGTTTCGCCGCCGCAGCCAGCTCGACATCTCCACCGCCCGCAAGTTTCTGGAGCAGTACCCCACCGTCGAGATGCAGGAGGCCCAGATCAAAACCACCTTCGAGAAGTCGGAAGCGTTTCTCCGCCTCAGCCAGGAGCAAAAAAAACTCGGCTGGGACGACAAGCAGGAGAAGTACCAAAAACTCGTCGGCATCCAGGGCGGCAGCAAACCCATCGACCCAGCGGTCTCAGCCCTGCTGCCGCTGATTCGTAAAACCAGCACCGTCACCGACAAAGAGATCCGCCCCCTCAACGACCCCTACCACATCTACTTTGTGCAGGAGATCGGCGCTTTCCCCCTGCGGATGATCGAGGGTATGGAGCGGATGCGATCGCTCTACCGCGCCGTTTCTCAATCCGACAACAACCCCCTGCACACCCACCAAGACTACCGCCAGTTTGGCGATGTCATGCCCGAAACCAGCAACGAGCGCCAGGCCCGCTACAACCTGATGCTGGCCAATGCCCTGGGCCTGGTGCGCCGCGAAGACAACCGGGTGACGGGCTTTGCTGAGGTCAAGTTTACCTACCGCGACAAGCTCACCGGCTTCGACAAAACCGATGTGATGGGAGCCACCTGGGCCGAGGCGGAAGACTTTTTGCTCACTGACCAGAACCGTCGATTGGCCGAAACCCTGGATGGCGCTATCCGCATCATTGGCGAACAGGCCGCCACTAAACCCCAAAAGCAGGCTCTCTACGCCCAGGTGATGACTTACCTACAACAGCAGGAGCAAACGATTCCGGGCGGCACCGACAGCGACGAGTACAAGTGCATTCAGGCGGCGATCGCCAACTTTGTCACCACCCACCGCCTGTTTATCCCCACTGACCAACCCCCGGTGCCTGTGGCCATGCCAACCCCAGTGGCCCCCGCTGCCCCAGCGATCGCCCGCCCTGCCACCAACCCTGCCCCCGTCGTCCTCGACTCCGAAAACCTGGCTAAATACGCCAAGCTGGTGGAAAGCTGCTACCGGCGCGGCACCCCCTCGGCCACAGAGCTGGAACTGCTGGAGAAATTCCGGGTAAAGTACGGGGTGTTGGTGGAGCAGGCAAATGCGATCGCCGCCCAATACCAACCCCAAGACACCCTCGAACAAGCCGCCGCCGAGTTTGCCCTGATGTTTCGTGCCTTCCTCGACGACGACGGCGAAATTGATATGGAAGAGCAAGCCCAACTGCTCGATCTTCAAGAAGAACTGGGCCTCACCAATGAGCAAGTGGCCATTATTGAGGAAAACGTGCGGTCGGAATTAGCCTAAAGAGTGAAGATAACGAATTGACGAATAATCATGTCCTCATCACAAAGGAATTTTAAAGTTACAGAACATCCCAACTACCGGAGAGTTCTACTAAGGTATCTACCTTAAGATCTCGTATTTGGTATTTAGGCTGAAGTTTTTCTACCTAAAATCCCTGGGCCTTTATTATCGTTTCGGCCACCTACAACAATCCATGTGTAGTTCACCTGAACTACTTTAATTCCAGAGTCTTGCCCCAAAAAGGCTATGGCTTCTACCCAGGCTAAGCAGGCTTAGCCTGGGTGGCCGAAATGATTATTAACGCCTAGATTTCCCAATTTAAAAACATCCGCTTTGCTTTAAAAGCAAGATGTTATTGCCTTTAATTACATTTGGAGCTTAGGCATGACTAATTCGGACAAAGAACTAAGCTGTTGAGCATCTAAATTGCATGCTGACTTCTGCAAGGCCCTTGCTGCAAGGCTTTCATGGCGACTGTACTAGGGCAGTCTGAATGCCTAACAGCTTACAGCAAGCCGAAATATCAGTTACTCATTCCCTTGAACACTACAAAAATCATTGTGAATTTCTAGGATATTCCATAGTAGAAGAAAATGATTATTCGATTACCTGTAACCATCTAAGAAAAGATTCAATGAGGCTTATTCTCTTAAACCATGGCGCTGGTGTAATGGCTCAAATTCTTTACAGGATTCCAGAGCAATTTTCCGCCGATCCATCGTCACTATTTTTATATGCAAACGATCTAAATGGAATCTTCTTATTCATAAAAGCATGTATTCGTGGTGTCGAAGATGGAAGACCTTTTATCGCCTTAACGTCTGTCCTGGAAGGGGATTACAGCAGGAAAAATTTTGCAATTTTTCTTGACAACCTCGAGCAAGATATCGATCAATTTCATTCCTATCCTAAAACTCGTGATATGTGGAGACCTCAGGACGATTAGATCATTCAAAGCAATTGAGCAAATGATCTCTTGGGTAGGGTGAAGGTCTGGGAAAATCAGCAAAATATTTGATAGAAAAGCAAATCATTAAAGCTGTTTAAGTTGTGACTGATGGCAGATTTTTCTTATAACGATAGGAAATATAGTGTTAGTTCATTCATCTTAGATGGTGAACCAGATGGGCTAGCAATTATTAACCAAGAAGGTATTCAATTAATAGTTAGGAGCGGAGAAAAGACGGCGCTAAGAAAGAATAGCAACGGAGTATCTGAAGAAATTGATTTACAAAGCCTTCAATACAAAGATTTTTATGATGGTCTTCTTAAGACAGCTTGCAAGGCAGTTCAAGAAGAATTAGAAGAAGATGCTAAAAGTTTCTTTAAAAAATTCAACGTTCATTATGAAAAGCATGTTCAAGATTTTCAGAAAACTCTGAACATAGTTGTGATTGGAAACGTTAGCTCGGGAAAAAGTTCTTTAATTAATGCACTTTTGAGGCGTGAGCGCCAAAACCCTATCACTGAAGTGGGCGTTACTGCAGGTGTTACAACAGAATTAAATGTATTGCGCTTGGATGAAAAAGTGAGGTTAATAGATTCTCCAGGCCTTGGTGATGTGATAGCAGACCGTAGTGCGATTACTCAAGATTTCCTAAAGAATATCGACGTAGGTATTCTTGTGGTATCTGGAGCAGTAGATGCATCTCAGAAGATTTTTTTTGATGATTTGAGGAAAGCTTGCAATTCTGTTTTTGTAGTGCTTAGCAAACTGGATGATTGGGATAAATTTAAGCCTGAAGCCTTAGAAGATGTAATAAATCAGTGGAAAGAATGCCTAGGAATAGAAAAGATTTACCCTGTATGCACCTTGGGTTATGATCCACAACTTTCTTTGAGTATTCCTCTTGATATTCGGGGTGTAGAGTGTCTTAGGGAGGATATAGAGTATTTTTTGGAATTAAGCTGTTAGTCATTCAAACTGCACTAGTACAATCGCCACAAAAGCCTTGCTACAAGGGCTTCACAGAAACCAACATGCAATTTAGATGCTCAACAGCTTACAAGGAAAAAAGCTTCTATTGGCTAGACATATGAGTCAGAAAAGACCATATGCTTTAGGCATTATAGCGAGTTCTATAACACTTGTTGGCGTGGAAGCTGCGCTACCAGGAAAAGCCTTATTTATAACGACTACACAAGCAACTGCGATTGGCTCTTTATATTATCTTTACACAGGGAAAATTATTTCTTCAGGAGCAATTCTATCATTGCTTCCGGTATTTGCAGGGCAAGCAGTAGCCACTAATGTGTTTTTATTTTTCACGTCATTTATTCCTCCTACAGGGATAATTGAAGTAGCAGCAGCGGTTACAGCTATATCTATTACGACCGCCATGCTGGCTTCCGTTAATTTTATGTTAGCAAAGGGTATAGAACTTACGAACAAAGAAGCTTTGAAAATTAAATTTAAAGAGTATCGTGGAACAGTAGATGCTCTTCTTAAAGAGATAGCTCTAACAGATTTAAGCAAGTTAAAATCTTTGAATTTCAAGGATATGATTGATAAAGTCATTTAAAAGTTCAATATTCTAAGTGGCATCGCTAATTTTTAATGAAGCTTGGTTAAGAACGTTTTCTCTTTGCACTCCTGCATTTTCTCTTGGCTAGTAGGTCGGGTGGTGCGTTAGCAGAACCCAACAAAACCAGTATCAACGTTGGGTTCCACTTCGTTCCACCCAACCTACTCAACTAACTCGTCAAGATGCTAACTTATGGAGTTTGCTCAATTATTATCTAGCCCACTCATCACCATTTACAAAGCCCCTCAAAGAGGAAAAGGTCAAAAATTACTGGAGGAAGGATTTCAGCCCGACGACTTCCCCTACAGCCCTCCCTAAGCTGTTGAGCATCTAAATTGCATGGTGACTTCTGCAAAGCCCTTCCCATGAGGCTTTTAGAGCAATTGTACTAGTGCAGTCTGAATGCCTAACAGCTTACTTCGACGGCAAATGCTACTTTGCTGGCCCCAACGATAGAAGCATTGCCGAAGAGTTCAACCAAAGCTATAAAGAAGGCATCCTTGAAGTAGCCATTGATCGAGAGACCTACGAGCAGTATTTCAAGTCATTAGAGTATTGCTATGATGAAAAAGACAACCAAAGAAGAATTGAGGTAGTTATTCCTCAAGACCTCTTCCCCATTCTCAATCAATTTCCAAGAGTCCTCAAGCCACGGTGATCAGAATGGATAATACAAGTTGGGAACAAGTCAAGTCCCAGTATGAGCTAGGTCAGTTCGTACAAGGCGAAGCTGAATTTCACGCGCCTTTCGGAGTTTTCCTGAAAATTGACGAATCTCCAGCGAAAGGATTAATCAGAATTCCTGACTTTTTAGATGAAGGAGAAATGAGTGAATCAATGTATCCAGAAATTGGCAAAATTGTAGGCGCAGTTGTAGTGGGCTATAACGAAAGCAACCGCCACGAAATTTATCTAAATGCAAAACCCAGTATCTTACATAAAGCTCTTGTCCCCCTTAAAACTCCTGCTTTTGCTTCTTAGTGAGTATGTAGGTTGGGTGGCGCGTTAGCAGAACCCAACAAAACCAGCATCAACGTTGGGTTCCACTTCGTTCCATCCAACCTACTCAACTGTAAGTGGCCATTGCTATGTATATGGATGTCCACGTTTCCCAGGCTATCACCAATCAACCGCGTCTTTTGAAGATGAAATTTTAAGTTTTCCTGTCCAGCTTTTGAGAGGCGTTACCTATGACCAACCCACAACCACCCTTATACACTACAACTGGTGAGGTGTTTCAACTCGTAAGGGTCTATTACCAGATTTTTAATCAAGCTGCTGTTCTTGGCGCTTTCAAGAAACTTCGCTGTGTAGAATTTGACAGCACACAAAATCGTTGGGTTTGGCTGTTTGAGCACGAGGCGAGAAAATTACGTTTGGGAAAGCCTCACAGTCAACTACCCAAGGGAATTCGGCCTGTTGTCATCGGTTCTTTTACCTTTCGCAGTGATAATCAAATGCTCTTGGATTTACGTTCTGTGGAACGGTCTACTCAGGCAATCGAGTTCTTTGATAAACGAATTAATCGACGCACAGCTAAGGTAGCCAGCCTGCGAATCGTGAATAAGCTGTTTGAAGCAACACAAGAAAACACTCGGCAGCTAATCCAGCAGTCTCCAGATACCTTCTTTGATGTTGATAATGTTGTTCGTCCTGCGGAAACACTCATGGCAGGCATTGAACAGCTTAAAAACGAAGAAAACATTGAAACCCGGAGACAAGCAGCCCTAACCTGGATAGAACAGCAGGCTCAAACACCTCTGGCAGAGGTAGAAGAAATGCCGACAAATTTCTATGAGGACGGCATTGAACCACTGGAAGTTTCCTTGAAGTTAAGACAGCTAGAGCTATTAGAGCGCTGGAAGGGTAATAGGGACGCCAACATGCTCAACATCATCAAAAATTAATGAAACCTAATCCTTAATTTTTTCCTAGCTGTCTTGATGGAGGAGCGATCGCAATTTCTGCCGTAAGTATTCCCAGTAGATATATGAATGCACAATTGCGGTTGGCATCCACCATCCAGTGACACGGTCGAAGCTTGACTTCAATAAATGAACTGTAGATATCACGTCACTCCTTGTACTACTTCAACCTAAAATTAAAAACTTATCCATCCACTCCCTACCCATCCACCCATTCGCCATGACCGACAGCTTCAACCACGTCACCTGCCCGAAATGCGGCTACGAAGAAAACTCCACCACCGCCCAGAAGTGTGAAATCTGCGGCCATCCCCTGAAAAAGGGTAAGTCCCTGGCTCCTGTGATCGCCGGGGTTGGAGCCGCTGTCTTTTTAGGAGCGCTGGGTTTCACCGGCTACAACGCCTTCTTCCGTAAGGATGCCGCCCAGCCTGTTCCCCCGGTCGCTATACCGACGACCCCCACGGATGCGAATGCTAATCCCACCCCGACGGTACCGACAACCACACCAGGGCAGCCTGCCGATGTCACTAATGCCCTTAGCTGGGGCGATCGCGTTCTCTTTACCGATACGCCTAACCCCGACATGCAGGCTGGGGCGGCGGCCTATGCCTCGGGTGACTACACCACCGCTGTCACTCGGTTCGAGGCCGCCCGCAAGGCCATGCGCAACGACCCCGAGTCGCTGATTTACTTAAATAACGCCAAGTTGGGCGCTACCCCTGCCCTGGGCATCGCCGCCGTGGTTCCCATTGGCGACAACCCCAACACGGCCCGCGAGCTGTTGCGGGGGGTAGCCCAGGCCCAGGAGGATTCGATCAAGGCGGGGGTACCGATCAAAGTGCTGATTGGAGACGATCGCAATGAGGCCAGCCAGGCCGCTGCGATCGCCACCGCCCTCGTCCAAGACCCCAACGTCGTCGGTGTGATTGGCCACGGCACCAGCACCACCACCCTCGCCGCTGCCCCGATCTACCAGCAGGGGCAGCTGCCCATGATTGCCCCCACCAGCACCACGACGGAACTGGCGACCCTCCCACGGCAGGGAGAAAACTTTGTCTTTCGGGTCATTCCCAGCGACCAGTTCACCGGCACCACCCTGGCCCGCCACATGTTGTCGCTAGGGAAGAGCAAGCCGATTATCTTCTACAACTCCCAGAGCTCCTACAGCAAGTCGCTGCAAGAGGCATTCTCGACCACCCTGGGGCTGGAGGGGGGGCAGGTAGCCAAGCTAGTAGATCTCTCCCAGGGCAACCCATCGACAGACCTTCAGGGCAGCGGAGCCGACGCCATCGTGCTGCTGCCTGACTCGGCCACCTTTGAGGCGGCGATCGCCGTCGCCCAGGTCAACCAGGGCCAACTGCCGATGCTAGCTGGGGATGCCTTCTACCGCATTGATGCTCTACAAAAGGGCGGTGCCAGCCTCACGGGCACCGTTGTGACGGTACCCTGGCATCCCCTGAAGTCTACCCCGCCCTTTGCCCAAAGCGCCTCCAGCCTTTGGGGAGGCGACGTGAACTGGCGCACGGCCCTCAGCTACGATGCCTTTCAGACATTTCTGGCGGCCCAATCGGTGAGGAATATCACCCTAGCCAGTGGATTGCAGGGACGAGTAGCCCTGGGTCAGGCTCTGGCGGGTCAAGGATTCTCAGCTACCGGCTCGACCGGAAGTATTAACTTTTTGCCGTCGGGCGATCGCAACAGCACCGTGCTGCTGGTTAGCGTGGAACCGGGCAACCGTTCTGGCACGGGGTTTGACTTTGTGCCTTTACCCTAGCGAAGCCAGGGGGGCTACCCCTTGGAGCTACCCCGGCGCAGGCGCAGGCGGTCTTTGAGTTCTTCCACCATGTCGCCGTGGATCAGCCCCTGCTCAATGGCGAGCCTGGCCTCTTCCTCTTCCTTGTCGAGGGCTTTTTGCAGGTGGGCCACGTAGAACTCCATTTTATGGTCGTCCACGGCGTCGGGGCTACCGGAGGTAATAATCGCTCGCACCATACCAAACAGGCGATCGGGAAACCGCTGGGTAAGAAACGACTGACGGCGCAGGGCTCCAAAGTCGTTAAAGTAGCGAAACTTGCCCATGTGGCCGTAGACGCGGGTGGGCACCCAGGGAATAATTTGCGGCGGTATCAGGGGCACGATGTCGTTGTTGTTGACGTAGCGAATAATGCGATCGCCCATTTTGCCGTTCATGTAGTTCACCAGCTGCCAGTCGGCCACCCGAGGCTGGCCAAAGGTATACAGCCCACTGATCTCAAAGCCCTGGGCCTCGAGGGAAATGGTCGCCACCGCCGCTAGGGCCCCCCCCAGGCTGTGGCCCGTGATCCAGAGCTTGGTGTCGGGGGTGGCCCACTTTTTCAGGTAGTAGACCACCTGCTTTTCGACGCTTTGCCAGGCGTCTAAAAAGCCCCGGTGGGCCCGTCCGGTGGGGGGCACAACGGTTTGATCCGCCAGCACCGTAAACTCTTTGAGGCGAATTTTTAGGTTGGTTTTCCAGTCGTCGAGCTGCTGGGTGCCCTTAAACACCAAAATCAGGTTGTTGTCCTTGCGTAGCAAAAACGCCTGGGTGTTGGTAATCATCATACTGAGGTACTTAAAGTTCTCGCGAATGTCGCGCTCGCTGGTTGCTTCGCTCTCCCGCAGCCAGTCCTTAATCACCGATACCACGTACTCGCGGCTCGACATCCGCTTCCAGAGGTTGTCGACGTCGTCGCTGAGCCACAGGCGCGAAATGTCGGTGACGTAGTCACGGTCTTCGTAGACCAGGTGGGAGGCCTTGGCCAGGCACAGCGCCCGGTAGGTGTCGTACTTAGAGTCAGTTTCGATGCCGCTAAAGTCGTGGGTCGAGTAGGGGGGCGGCAAAATTTTGAAGCCAAAGCGCTCAAACAGGTTTTGCACCCGCCCGTAGCCTGCCCAGTAGGTATAGTGGAACAGCTTGTCGTAAAACCCCGAGCCCCCCTTGCGGCGGTAGCGACGATCGCCGATCAAATTAATCCAGTAAATAATGAAGGGCTTGATCTCCTCGGTCATCACCAGCCCCGACTCGATCATGATCTCGAAGTACTCTAGGCCGCCCAAAAACGAGTCGAACCAGTCGCGCAGAATAATCTCAATCACAAACTCTTCGCTGTCGTACTGGTTGACCAGCTCCAGAGTCTTTGGAGAGATGGTGTTGTTTTGGGTGGCCAAATGTTTGATTTCATCCAGCCCTTGGCGCATTTTGACCATCTGATCGTGCGATCGCAGCGCCCGCTGGAGGCGATAGTCATTGGCCTCAAAACACAGTCGCCGACCATCTTTAGGATGTTCAATGTAAAAGGTGCGGTACTCCTCGTAATCGAGAATATCTAGCACGTTTCTCACTGCTGTCCGCTCGCGAAAGGCTTTCACCTCCTGGCGAGCCAGATCAACCCGCCGCCAGCGCCGCTGCTGTTGATAAATATGCAGCCAGATCAGCGCCGTGAATGCCCCGGCCGCCATGCTCAAGCCCAACAGCAGAAGACCTGGAGAGAGACCCACCCGCCCCATGACACCCATCATGTGTGGCGGTGGCCCACCCTGGCTGATCAAATCGTTCGTGCCCTGGGAGTCTAAACCCTGCGCGCCAAGACCTGGGAACCCTGACCTTGACTGTCCCGCAATCGGCACCGCCCCCAGGGCCGGAATCTGGGCAGAAACCCCCACGGTGAGGCACAGCGATGCCCCAAAACCCAGCAAAAACCGATTAATAGCCATAGACACCCACAACCAACTCTCATTGCGTGCCCTGATGCTATCAAAAAAATTGAAACCAGCACCTTTAAAAACGCCTAACTCTCTGGCGTTAAGGGGGGTATTAGCCACTCCCTAGGGAGCCCATCAACTAGCCCAAGACTTCAGGCTGAACACCGTAGAGATAGGCCAGCCCCAGCAACAGCAGCAGCGTTGCTCCCAAGATCCACAAGGGCCAGGGGGGGGAAGACTTCCCCTGCGGGTTCGGGGGCGGGTTCACAGGCATGCTCACGGCACGAAACGGGTCAGCACCGACTACCATACAGGGTTTAAATTTTCTACCCTAGGAGATTAGCTCTGGTTGTTACAATTCTTGAAGGCTAGATTTAGCCCGCTATAAATTCACAGGAGAACACCCCATGACAGTGAACTGCGCGATAGATTGTAAGGATGGTTGTGTGCTGGGTAACGATTGCCCCAACCTCAAGTACACCGCAGAGGCCTCAAAATTTATTGCCGATACCTCCCTCGACAAAATTCTTGAACTGGCCGACGAAGCTGTGCGGCGCAAGGTCATGGATCGGGCCTCTCAACCCCCTAAATGGATCCTGCCCGAAGACTAGACCTTTCGCCCCCGGCCCTAGCGACCGTTGCCCCAGGTCATAGCCTGGGATACCCCTGTGCTATGGTGTGACTAGTGAGTTGTTAGTTGCATTACCGACTGGACCCCGGTCTGAGTTTGAGTACATCTCCTTATAACTTTCTATTCCTTTTCTCTTCATTGGAGATGTAGTCATGTCAATTTATGTGGGCAACCTAGCCTTCAACGCGACCCAAGAACAGCTGACGGAGGTCTTTGCCGAATATGGGGCTGTTAGCCGTGTCAGCATGCCCACTGATCGCGAAACAGGTCGCCCTAGGGGCTTTGCCTTTGTCGAAATGCAAAAGGAAGCCGACGAAGATAAAGCCATCGAAGCCCTAGACGGGGCCGAATGGATGGGCCGCGACCTCAAGGTCAATAAGGCTCGCCCCCGCGAATCTCGCGGTGGCGGTGGTGGCGGTGGCGGCGGTGGTTGGAACAACCGTCGTTAAGCCAGGTAGGTTGGACTAGCTAGAGATGCCTTGGTCCCCATAGCCGGTTTGATTGTGTTGTAGGTCTAGTTCGCAAGGGGTATCGCACCAGCGATACCCAAGGGTATTAAGCTGACGCTGCCAAGGGCAACGTTTTAGCTGCGTCAGCACCGTTCTTAGGAGTAGTTAATGGCCCAGGTTGTATTGGGAGAAGACGAGAATATTGAATCAGCCCTGCGGCGCTTCAAGCGCAAGGTGGCGCGGGCTGGTATATTTTCCGACATGCGGAAAAACCGCCACTTTGAAACCCCCATTGAAAAACGCAAGCGCAAAACCATCGCCCGTCAAAAGCAGCGTCGCTGGGGCTCCAAGCGCTGATGGGAGAGCTGATCTGGCCTCCCAGGCCACCGGCTGAACTAGATTTTCAATATTGTTCGTCTAGGAGACCAGCTTATGCTCCCCGAGTCAGCACAGCAGGTTTCAAAGCTGCGTGCGCAGTTTTATCGTTCATTCGCCGACGCTCTGGATACCTCGGTTAATATCACCCGAGAAAAGTCCTACGCCAGTACTCTGCCCCGGGTGTCCTGGACTGATGAGCAGGGCCGCTTAAATTATCTCTGCATGTACGCGCACTCGGCTCCCGATGTGCTTCTGCCCGATCGCCCTCTGGTGCTCCGTGTTGGGGTGAATTTGGGGGCAGAATTGTTCATGGGTTATAGCCCTGGTCGTAGCGGCCGCCGCTACAACTGGACCTGCCAATTTTATCTCACGCTGCTGTCCTCAGAATTGCCCACGGCCCTCCCCTGGATCATTAAAGCCTTGGCCCAGCCCTACGGTCTTGATCTAGATGCCTTGCCGGAGTTACCCTACACCCTTGAGGACAAGGCCTCGTCCGGTCAAGTCAATTCGCTGTGGACCCCCTTAGCCCTGCAACAGATGACCCAGCCCCGGGTGGCGGCGATCAGTTCTGACTATGTCGCCCTGTTAGGCTAGCTAGGTTAGCGATCGAGACACCTAAGGGAATTTCTCGAAAAGAGTTTCCCCCATGGTGGGAAGTGCCTACAGCGGCTACAGTCGCTGAATTAAAGTTGGTAAACCAAGTCCACGTTGAGAACCGTAGTTCTGGCCCACCCTTCGGGAAGCAAGCTACACCCCCAGCCCCTCTCCCAAAGGGCGTTCGCGAAGCGTCTTCTAAGAAACTTCAGGCAATGGTTG
>Ga0169931_10004890_pt1 | contig 20654 bp, 19 predicted proteins | sample Kivu_15m_20L_FD_129675 | JGI IMG/M metagenome (GOLD analysis project Ga0169931, IMG submission 129675) | Freshwater microbial communities from Lake Kivu, Western Province, Rwanda to study Microbial Dark Matter (Phase II) - Kivu_15m_20L... | ecosystem: Environmental > Aquatic > Freshwater > Lake... | reverse complement strand
GTGCCGCCGGAGGAGCCGCCCGGCGTCTTTGAGGGATCCCACGGATTGCGGCTGATCCCGGTGAGGGGGGAGTTGGTCTCTGCCTTGCAGCCGAACTCCGGTGTCGTCGTCTTGCCAAACATCGCAGCACCGGCCTCGCGCAGGCGCGCGACGGAGGGTGCGTCCTCCTCCCACGGCTGATCGGGGCTGATGGCGCGACTCCCGCGCAGCGTCGGCCACCCCCTGGTCCAGAGGATGTCCTTGATAGTGGTCGGCACACCCTCGACAGCGCCCACGGGTGAGCCGGTTTCGCGATGTGCCGTCCAGCGCGCCTCACTCGCGCGCGCGGCGGCCAGACCGGCCTCGGCGTCGACGAGCACGAAGGCGTTGATGATCGGATCCACGCGCTCCACACGCTCGAGCGTCTGCTGCATTGCCTCGACCGGTGAGGCCTGTCCCGTGCGATAGAGCTCGATGAGCTCGGTAGCGGTGAGCTGCGTGAGATCCATGCGCGGAGTCTGCCAGCGCGGGTCCCCCGGCCACAGTCCGCCGAGCGGTCAGTTGTCGGAAGGCCCCATGAGGGAGGCATCCCCGACAACTGACCGCTCGGCGAAGGGGGGTGGCCGTTGGATACCCCCGGGGGTGCAGCAACTGGATGGTCCGCCTGCGGAAGGAGCCCGGTCGTCGGTCACGCGATCGAGGTGACCTGGTGGGCCTGCTCGGTCTCTGCCTAGGCGATCACGACCTCCACACCCGCGGCCGTCAGAGCGGCCAGCACCTCGGTCGTGATCCCGTCGTCCGTGACGAGCACCTGCATCGCACTCACGGGCGCGATGTGACCGGGGAGCACGCGCCCGATCTTGCTGGAGTCGGCGACGACCACCACGCGCTCTGCGCGCTCGAGCAGCACCGCGTTGGTGCGTGCCTCGACGGTGTCGTGGGTGGTGAGGCCCGCCTTCAGGTCCAGGCCATCGACTCCGATGTACGCCGTACCGATGCTTGCCTGCGCCAGCGCTGACTCGGCCCACGGCCCCACGAGTTCGGTGCTCTGCGAGCGGGCGACGCCGCCGGAGACGACGACGCGGATGCGCGGCTTGGCCGCCATCTCGCTGGCAATGTTGAGGGCGTTGGTGACCACGACCAGGTCCACGCGCTTGGAGAGCACGCGCGCGATCTCGCTGGTCGTCGTCCCACCGGTGAATCCCACCGTCTGCGGACCGGGAGGCAGGAGAGCGGCAGCGGCCTTGGCGACGGCAGCCTTCTCCCTCTGCGAGCGTCGGTCACGGAAGGCGACGGGGAGCTCGGTGCTCGACTCGGTCGGCACGGCACCGCCGTAGCGGCGCGTGCACAGTCCCTGCTCCTCGAGGATCGCGAGATCGCGGCGCAGGGTGGCCTGTGAGACGCCGAATTCCGCAGCGAGATCGGTGGCGTGCACCTCGCCGTGCTCGCGCAGGCGCACGAGGATGGTGGCCATGCGCTCACCGCGCAGCGCGCCGTCAGCGGAGCGGGCCGGCACCGCAACTCCAGGGGCAGGCGCGCGGAGCGCGAGCGCAGGGGGTCTGGCGAACTAGGCGCAGGTGCAGCGCTGAGGCTCGGGGATGGAGGCCATCACCTGATCGGCATGCTCGCCGCAGCCGGTCCAGGTGACTTTGCTGCACGCGTGACAGGGGGCGGGGCTGCACATGGGTCGGACTCCTTCTCTCGGGTGTGCCAACTATACCCCAGGGGGTATCAGCGGTGCACGTTGTCATGTCTAACCACCCCCCGGATGTGGTGTCATCGGCACATGATGCCCCTGGGCACCCTCGATGTCACTCCCGCGGGCGATCACCCGCAGCTCCTCGCCCCCGCGACGCTGGCTGCCGTGGCGGAGTGGGGAGCCGCGGAGAGCGTCGGCGTCGCCCCCATCGACGCGAGCCTGGCCGACACCGCGGCCTTCTGTGAGGCCTACTCCGTCCCCCTCGAAGCCTCCGCCAACTGCGTCGTGCTCGCGGGCAAGCGTGAGGGAGAGGTGCGGATGGCCGCCTGCGTGGTGTTGGCGACGACGCGCGCCGATGTCAATGGTGTCGCCAGGCGCTGGCTCGACGTACGCAAGATCTCCTTTGCCCCGATGGACGATGCGGTCGCACTCACGGGCATGGAGTACGGCGGGATCACCCCCATCGGCCTGCCCGTGGATTGGCCGATCCTCGTGGACGCGCGCGTGATCGAGCAGCCCGCGGTCGTCATCGGCAGCGGCGTACGTCGATCGAAACTGGTGCTTCCGGGTGCCACCCTCGGTCGCTACCCCGGCGTGCACGTGATCGAGGGCCTCGCGAATCCCGTCTAGGTTGCCTCGGGCTGCACGTGGGCTCGCTGCGAGCGCCAGCCTCCCGCGCTCGCAGGCGCATGACCGCTACCTTGCTAGGCAACGACGAAGGGGAGGGTCATGAGCGAGACCAGCAACGAGGGCGCCAATCCCACGCAGGGGGCCCTGGCACTGGCTGCCGCGGTCCTGCTCGGCATCGCCGCTGTGCTCACGGCATGGTCGGCCTACCGAGAGTCGCTCACCAGTGACCTCGTGCTGAAGAGCTACTCCGAGCAGCAGGCGACCCTCGCGCTCGCCAACGACGCCTACATCAGGTCGGGTCAAGAGCGGCAGCAGGAGCTCACGCTCTTTGTCGATGCGGCCCTGGCCGGTGTCTCCGCGAGTGAGGACGGCAACACCGTCGTCTACGACTACCTCACCGAGGGCATCATGAGCCCGGAGTTGTACGCCGCCTTCGCCTGGTGGCGAGACGAGCCAGAGGAGACCACGCCTCCCACGCCCTTTGTCCCGGAGAACCCCGCCTTCACCGGCCTTCAGAGCCAGGTGTTGCTGGCCGAGGGCCAGGCCTACGACGAGCAGGCAGAGGAATTGCGGGTCGCCGCCGAGGCGGCCGACGCCAACTCCGACCGCTTCGACCTCGCCAACGTGTTCTTCGCCGTCGTGCTCTTCATCGCCGGCCTTACGACCATCGTGCAGCGCCGGTCCATCCAGATCGGCTTCCTCGTCCTGAGCACGGTCGGTCTGATCGCGGGCTTTGCCGTGCTCGCCACGACGCCGGGTGCCTTCGCGCTCGGCTAGGGGGTCATCGGCACACCGGCATGCCCGGTGGCCTTGTCGTAGGCCATCCGCATGGCCACGCCCACTATGGCGCCGATGATCGCCATGGGCGTGACCACCAGGCCCGCTCCCGCCCCAATGACGACCGCGAGTAGGGCCGCGGTGAAGGGGAGTTTGAGCATTGCCGCCACGCCGGCCGCCATGCCCGCGACGATGAGGGCGCTCATCGGGGTCGCGGTGATGACGAGGCCGATCAGCACGGCCGCGGCCACACCGATGTATGTCGCGGGGAAGATCGGGCCGCCGCGCCAGCCACCGCCGAGCGAGACGCCGTAGGCCAGTGCTTTGGCGACCACGATGGCCAGCACCGCAAGAGCGGAGGTCTCAGTGATGAGGGAGCCCATCGCCGTCTCACCCGAGAAGGGCACGACGTCGTATGGCTGGTCGAACGCCAGCATGATGAACGTCGCCAGCGCACCGATGACCACCGCTGACCCCAGGATGGCCACGGTGGGCCGGAGCTTCGCCAACCGCTGCAGGCCATAGCCCACCTGGCGGGATAGCAGGACGGCCGCACCCGCGACCACCGCGACGAAGAGGCCCACGAGCAGATCCACGAAGGTGAGTTGATCGACCTCGGTCAGGCCCGGGACAGCGAGCTCCAATCCGCCCAGACCGGTGAAGGGTCCGATGCCGGTGAGCACGAGATAGCCGGAGCCGAGGGCGACGAAGATCGGCACGAGGGCCTGCCGAGGCATTGCACCGAGGGCAGCGAACTCCAGCACCATGAAGGCCGCGATGAAGGGGTTGCCCAGGATCGTGCCGATCGCCGCGATGCCACCCAGTGCCATCGCGAGCTGCTGCACCTGCGGGGACTTGCCGCGCGTGAGCAGGCCGCCGATCACCGTGCCGACGACGATGAGCGGCGCCTCGGGACCGAGCACGCCGCCGAAGACGAGGGTGGCGAGTGCGACCGAGAGCGCGGCGATCGCACGGGAGGGCCCGACATCGAAGTGGAAGCCGTCGAGTGGACTGCCCATTCCTGGGCCGAGGCGCTGCGCGGCGATGATGAGTACGGCGCCGACCAGCAGTCCGAGCACCACCCACCACCACGGTACGGCGTCAAGGCCGACCTGCGCGGGCAGCCACTCCCAGACGACATCGGTCGCCCAGGACACGAGAGTGAGGAACGCCGCCGCGCCGATGGCGCCGAGGACGCCGAGCACCACCGCGAGGCCGAGCGCCCCCAGCAGGGCACGGCCACCCAGGTCCGTCGGGCCCGCTGTGCCAGCGGATCCCGCGGCCTCGCTCAGCTCAGGGCCTTTGCCTTGAGCTTGTCGTATTCGTCCTGGGAGATCGCGCCGGAGGAGAGCAACTGCTGCGCTTGGGCGATCTGCTCAGCCGGGCTGGTGCCGGCAACCTGCTTGATGTAGGCGTCCTGCTCCTGCTGAGCCTCGGTGACGGCGGCCTGCTGACGCTGGGCCATCGACTTGCCGTAGACGATGACGTAGACGAGCAGCGAGAAGAGCGGGATGAAGATGAGGAAGATGATCCACAGTGCCTTGGCGAAGCCGCCCATCTGGTGGTTGCGGAAGAGGTCGATGACGACACTGAACAAGATCATGAAGTACATGATCATGAAGAAGATGACGAGCAGACTCCATAGGAATTCGCCGAACTCCATGACTGACTCCCTTTTCTGTCGGCACAACACCTGGGCGCCCAGGACCCGCCTACTCTAGGGGTCTGCGACAGGGGCGGAACCGCGTTGGCACGGTCTTCGCGGGTGAACTTCACGAGTACGTAGGCTGCGTCCGTGTCATCCCCCAGCGCCGCGCGCCGGCTCACGGCGTACGCCGTGGTCGCCACCCTGGCGCGTGGGGCCGGGGCAGGCCTGCCCTCGGCCGTGATCCTGGGGGTCCTCGCTGCCGGGGGTTCCGCCTCGGATGGCTCCCTGCTGATTGCGGCCTTCACGGCGGTGTCGGGGATCTGCGGTCCGTTCGTCGGCGCCGTCATCGACCGCCTCGCGCACCCCAAGCGCGGCTACGTCGTCGCCGCGGTGGTGCTCGCCGTCTACGCCGGGGCACTGGCCTTCGTCCTCGGCACGTGGCCCGGGGGAGTGCTCGTCTTCCTCGCGGGCATCGCGGGCCTGGCGCATCCGCTCTTCTTCGGCGCGTGGAGCGCGCAGTTGCGGCGTATCGCACCCGGTGTCGCACCCGCCCGCGCCTACTCCCTGGACGTCGGCACCTACAACGTCGCCGACATCGCCGGCCCTGCCATCGTCGGCGTGGCCTTCATCTTCGACACCGTCACGCCCGGCGCGGCATCGCTGGAAGTCGTGTGCGTGCTCTACGTCGCGGCGCTGGTCGCCCTGTTCTTCGTGCGCATCCCCCAGCGCAGCGAGACGCATCTGGATCCGCCCGCGTCGTTCGCGCAGACGCTCACCTACCTCACCATCCTGTGGCGATCGGTGTCGCTGAGGCGCTCCACGGTCATCAGCACCCTCGCCTACATCGGCATCGCGGGCCTGGTCGTCTCGGCGCCCCTGCTCGGCGCCGACCTCGCGGGCGACTCGGGCACGGGGGCTTTGCTTCTCGCCGTCGTGGCCATCGGCGCCCTGGGCGGATCTCTCGCCATGGCGCGACGCCCGCCGCGCACGGGGCCGGGCACGCTGGTCGTCATCTCCACCCTCAGCCTCGCCCTGGCACTTGCCGCTCTCGCCCTCGCCCCCTCCATGTGGTGGGCCGTCGGCGTCGCACTCTTCGTCGGCGCTACGCAGGCGCCACAACTGTCCGCGGTCATGCAGGTGCGCGACCGCGAGGCACCCCAGCACGCGCGCGCCCTCGTCTTCATGGGGGCGACCTCGTTGAAGACCGCGGCGTTCGCGCTCGGATCACTCCTCGCCGCCGCGTTCGTGCCCCTGGGGTGGCGGCCCCTGCTGGCCGGCGCGGCAGCGATCGAAGTCCTCGCCGTCGCTGTGGGACTGCTCCTCGCGGGTCGGCGTAGATCGGCCTATCGTGGAGCCCTGCCGACGACCACCACCGAGGGATGACATGACCGAGATCGACCGCGTCCGCCTGCAGTCCGCGCTGGAGGAGGAGCGAGCCACCTACGCCGTGCGCTCCCCGCGGTCCCGCGAGCTCTATGAGGAGGCCGACCATCTCTTTGGTCGCGTCCCCATGACGTGGATGAACAAGTGGTCCGGCGGCTACCCGCTCTACCTCGCCACCGCGCACGGCAACCGCATCACCGACGTGGATGGCAACGAGTACATCGACTTCGCCCTCGGCGACACCGGGGCGATGGCGGGGCACTCACCCGAGGCCACGGTCAAGGCCGTCCACCAGCGCATCGGCGTCGAGGGCGGCATCACGACGATGATGCCGAGTGCCGACGCCGAGTGGGTGGCCGCTGATCTCACCCGTCGCTTCGGGCTGCCGCTGTGGTCCTTCGCGCTCACCGCGACCGATGCCAATCGCTGGGCCCTGCGACTGGCACGCATGGTGACCGGTCGCCCCAAGGTCGCGGCCTTCTCCTTCTGCTATCACGGATCGGTCGACGAGACCTTCGTGCAGATGGGTGCCGACGGCGAGACCGTCATCCGGCGCGGCAATGTCGGTGCGCCGACGCCGATCGACCAGACCACGCGCGCGGTGGAGTTCAACGACCTCGACTCGGTGGAGCGGGCACTCGCGCATGGCGACGTGGCCGTGCTCATCACCGAGCCCGCGCTCACCAACATCGGCATCGTGCTGCCTGAGCCGGGCTTCCTCGAGGGAGTCACCGAGTTGTGCCGCAAGCACGGCACGCTGCTGCTCATCGACGAGACCCACACGATCTCGGCCGGCCCTGGCGGATGCACGCGGGCCTGGGGGCTTGAGCCCGACATCTTCGTCATCGGCAAGAGCATCGGTGGCGGCATCCCCTCGGGTGCCTATGGCATCACCGAGCACATCGCCGAGATGGTCAAGGAGCACCCGGACGCCGACCTCATCGACGTGGGCGGCGTGGGCGGCACGCTCGCCGGCAATGTGCTCTCGACCGCGGCCATGCGCGCAACCCTCGGTGAGGTGCTCACCGATGCGGCGTTCGAGCACATGATCTCTCTCGCGACGCGCTTCACCGAGGGAGTCGTGGCGACGCTGGAGGAATACGACGTGCCCTGGTCGATCTCGCAGCTCGGTGCGCGCGCGGAGTATCGCTTCGCTCGGCCCGCCCCTCGCACCGGCACGGAGTCGGCGCACGCCGAGGACGAGCATCTCGATGAGTACCTCCATCTCTTCATGGCCAACCGGGGAGTGCTCATGACGCCGTTCCACAACATGGCGCTCATGTGCCCGACCACCGCGGCAACCGACGTCGACCTGCACACGAGGCTCTTCGCCGAAGCCGTGCGGCGACTGGTCGCCTAGTGCTGCCCGCATCCCTCGATCTCCGCGGTCGCGCGGCACTCGTCACTGGCGCGGGAAGCGAGACCGGAATCGGCTTTGCCGCTGCACGCACGCTGGCCGAATTGGGTGCATCGGTCACGGTCGCCGCGACGACCGAGCGGATCCGCGAGCGGGTCGCTGAGCTCACCACCCTCGGGTACGCCGCCCACGGTGCGGTCGCGGACCTCACAGACCCGATGGCCGCCGAGGGATTGGTGGATGCGGCGCACGCGCAGTGGGGTCGACTCGACATCGTCGTCAACAACGCGGGGATGACGAGCGTGACACTCCCCGGATCGGCGGAGGGAGGCGATGCGCTCGCAGTGGATGCTGATGCCTGGCGTGCATCGATGGCGCGCAATCTCGACTCGGCCTACTACGTCAGCCGCGCGGCGATCCCCTCCATGCGCGAGGCCGGCTGGGGCCGCATCGTCATGGTCGCCAGCGTCACCGGTCCGGTCATGGCCATGCGCGCGGAGTCGGCTTACGCCGCCGCCAAGGCCGGCATGGTCGGACTGGCTCGCTCGCTCGCTGTTGACTTCGCGTCCGACGGCATCACGGCCAACGCGGTCGCACCGGGCTGGATCGCGACCGGGTCGCAGAACGATCATGAGCGCGAGCAGGGCCTGCGCACCCCGATGCGTCGCAGTGCGACCGCCGACGAGGTCGCCTCGGCGATCGCGTGGCTGTGCACCCCCGGGGCGGCGTACACGACCGGGCAGTGCATCGTCGTCGATGGTGGCAACTCGATTGCCGAGGAGCGCGCGTGAGCGTCGTCCTCGTGACCGGCGCTGCGGGCGGCCTGGGATCGATGATCTGCGAGCGCTTCGCCGCGGGCGGGTGGGATGTCGTAGCGACAGATCGACCAGATGCGCGCGCGACGACGGGCGACCAGATCCCCGCCGACCTGCTCGACGTCGAGCAGATCCGCGAGATGGTCGCCCAGGCTGCCGCGCTCCACGGTCGGATCGACTGCGTCGTCCATGCCGCGGGACTGTGGACCGAAGGACCGAGCGAGGCCACGACCGAGGACGAGTGGGACCGGGTCGTCGGCGTCAACGTCTGACGAGCCCATCCCCGGAGCGACGAATCAACTGCCCCTGTCCCCGCAGGGCACGGTCAAGCCGTTGATCCCGGAGATCCCAGCAACCACGGCCTTCTTGATGATCCGGGTCTACCTACCCGCTGATGGATTCGCGGCGCTGCGCGGAGTCCTTCCCGAGGTCACCATCACGGACGGTGACGGCAGCATCCGCAACCTTGAGCCGTGCTCTCCCAAGCAGCGCAAGGTCCTGGCCGCGACGAAGGACGGCAAGGCCCTGGTCAAGGCCTTGAAGTCACGCAACACACCTGCGAACGCCGACTGCGGCGACACCTGCCCGCCCGACCTTGAGTTCTTCAAGGTGGGCTCCGGGGCGACTCCCTTCCCCAACGCCAACAGCGCCTACATCGGCGCTCTCTACACCCCCAAGCAGGGCAAGGTGGTCGTCGCGCGGGCCGTGATGCCGACGACGAGTTCGGGCGAATCCCCCGAGGTCTGGCCGGGTGGGAAGCAGTTGCGCTACTGGTCGATCTGCAACTACGTCCACAAGGCGCCGTTCCCCGCTGTCGAGACGGTTGTGGGCGGGAAGAGCAAGAAGGTTGTCGGCTGCACCAACGACACGACGACATCCCTTTCGCCGTCGGGTACGGCGACGCTCGTGCTGAGCTTCCCCGCTGACAAGAAGGCCATAGGCAAACGGCTAAGCCGCATGTCGGCCACGACCTGGCTCCCGATGTCACCGCGCTACGGCACGACGCAGGAGCTGCTCGCCTTCCGCAATATGCTGCCGAATCCGAGCTTTGCCCAGTCGGCGACGAATATCCCCACGACGGGTGATCCGGCGGCGGCCCAGACCACCATGGGCCGCTACTACCCGCAGATCGGCATGTGCTCGATCAAGACCTTCCTCAAGTCCGGCGTCGCTGGCTGCCTGCGCTAGCGGCCAATTCGGGGACGGAAGGATTCCTACGTCGCGTCGCGACGCAAGATCATGGAGACCTTGGTCTGTCCGCCGGAAGGCGTGTTGTAGGCGAGCAAAATGACCATCTTCTTGGGCGCACCCGCGCCCGTGCCCTGCAGCTTCATGCGGTAGGCGCGGGGATTATCCGTGTCGACGTTGGAGTCGAAGACGATGGTCTTGTGATTGCTGTTGGCAAACTTGATGACCTCGAAACTCCCCTTGCCCATGGCGCCCTTGAAGACATCCAGGGTCGACTTGTAGGTGTAGTCGCTTCGCAGTTGGAGGATCTCGCCCGCCGTGCACGAGATGGGGGGCGCCGGGGGTGGGAAGGGGAGCGTGCCGGGGCAGTTGATCCTGTCGCCGTTGATCTTGAAGGCCTCCAGGGTCCAGGCCCCGTAGTAGCCGCCATCGGCCTGAGCGGCTGGCGCGACGACCAGTGCGGCGCCCGCTGTGAAGGCGACGGCGGCGAGTGCGCCGACAAGGCGCTTGATGGTCGATGTCATGGCGCTCCTCGGGAGACAGGCTCGGGCTCGCAGTATGTCGCAGGACCCCGATCGTGTCTGGTGATCGCGCAGGTTGGGTCAGGTCACCTCGGTCTCGGGCACGGGGCGGGTGCTGCGTGAGCGCAGCGACTCCCCACTCACGACGAGGATGACGCCGCCGAGGACGACGGTGAGTCCGATGACCACATCGCTGGTGAGCACCTCGGCGTAGAGAAGCAGTCCGAGCACGACGGCGACGGCGGGATTCACATAGGCGTACGTCGAAGCCAGTGAGATGGGCGCGTTGTTGATCAGCCAGGTGTAGGCACTGAAGGCGATCACAGAGCCTGCGGTGACGAGGAAGATCCAGCCCGCCCAGGAGCGACCGCTGATGGCCGACACGTCGATGCGCTCGCCGACGACAAGTCCGACCGCGGTGAGGGCGACTCCTCCGCTAAGGAGTTCGTACGTCGTCAGCGTGAAGGAGTCGGCGGGCTTGGGCAGCCGCACGGAAAAGAAGCTCGTCGTCGCCCAGACGGTGCTCGACAGCAGGATCATCAGGCTCCAGAAGACGACATCGCCATCGGTGCCGGAGACCGGCCGGGTGCCGCCGGGAAGGAGCATCCAGCCGATGCCAGCCAGGCCCACGACCACGCCGACAAGGGTGAGTGGCGCGGGGCGGTCGCGCGTGATGACGCGCCAGATGACGATGGTGAGCGGTGTCGAGGCGATGATGAGGGCCATGACCCCGGTCGGCACGTAGTCCTTGGCCAGTCCGACCGTCCCGAGCCCCACGCCGAGCAGCGCCACGCCCATGAAGCTCGCGCTGGCGAACTCGCGCCGGGTGACGCGCAGTGCCGACCAGCCCCGCGCGAAGCCGGTGATGACCACCATGATCGCGAAGGCCGCCAGGAATCGTGTGCCCATGGCCAGGAAGGGCGGGATCGTCTCGGTGGCGAAGAGGATCCCGATGTACGTCGAACCCCACACGATCCAGACGATGACCAGGTTGAGCCACAGCAGCGGACCCGAGGTCACGCGCGGTAGGGATGACGTCGCCATGGCCCAGCGGACTCTACAACTCGGGACTTAAGTCCCGCTCAATGCGGACTGAAGCCGGGAGCAGCCTGACCGTTCGGAGGACACCATGGGGCTCATGGAAGCCCTTGACCTTGCGCGGTGGCAGTTCGGCATTACGACCGTCTACCACTTCCTCTTTGTCCCCCTCACCATCGGCGGAGCATTTTTCGTCGCCGGATTCCAGACGGCCTGGGTCCGCACCGGCAACCCGCGCTATCTGCAGCTCACGAAGTTCTTCGGGAAGCTCTTCCTCATCAACTTCGCCATGGGCGTGGTCACGGGCATCGTGCAGGAGTTCCAGTTCGGCATGAACTGGAGCGTCTACAGCCGCTTCGTCGGCGATGTCTTCGGCGCGCCGCTCGCGATGGAGGGCCTCCTCGCCTTCTTCCTCGAATCGACGTTCCTCGGACTGTGGATCTTCGGCTGGGATCGCCTGCCCAAGAAGCTCCACCTCGCCACGATCTGGGCGGCAGCCTTCGGCACGCTCATCTCGGCGTACTTCATCCTCGCGGCTAACGCCTGGATGCAGCATCCGGTCGGCTACGTGATCGACCCCGAGACCGGTCGCGCGGTGCTGACGAGCATCACTGAGGTGCTCTTCCAAAACACCGCGGTCATTGCCTTCTTCCACACGATCTTCGCCTGCTTCATGACCGCTGGCGCGGCCGTGGCGGCGATCGGCGGATACAAGCTCATGAAGGGCAAGCAGGCCGAGATCTTCCGGCCCGCGGTCAAGGCGAGCTCCGTGGTGATCCTGCTCGCTGCTGTCGGCCTCGCGATCACGGGTGACATGGACGCCAAGATCATGGTGCAGCAGCAGCCCATGAAGATGGCCGCCGCCGAAGCGCTCTACGAGACCTCATCTGACGCACCCTTCTCCATCCTCAGCGTCGGCGACCTCTCCGGCAGCGAAGCGACTCACCTCATTGAGGTGCCCGGCCTGCTGTCCTGGATGGCGACCGGCAGCTTCGGCGCCGAGGTACAGGGCATCAATGACCTCCAGGAGCAGTACGTCGCGACGTACGGGCCGGGCAACTATGTGCCCTACGTGCCGATCACCTACTGGAGTTTCCGCCTCATGATCGGGCTGGGCATGATCGCGGCGGTCTTCGCGCTGTGGTCCCTGTGGGTCTTCCGGCGCAAGAGGCAGCCTGAGGAAGGGACGAGACTGGCCAAGATCTACACGGCGTTCGCCACCGTGCTCGTGCTCTTCCCTCTGCTCGGCAATTCCTTCGGCTGGATCTTCACCGAGATGGGTCGCCAGCCGTGGATCGTCTTCGGCCTGCAGCAGACCGCCGATGCTGTCTCACCGCTGGTGAGCGCCACGGAGGTCTGGATCACCATGCTCGGCTTCACGCTGGTCTACTTCATTCTCGCCATCATCGAGGTCAAGTTGCTCCTCGTGTACATCCGACGCGGCGCTCCTGAGGACGTCGTCGCGGACCCCTATGCCGATGCTGTCGCCGCGGAGAAGTCCGACGCCGACAAAGAGCTCTACTTCGCCTACTAGACCGGACGGATGCAGACATGACTATCGACACCCTCGTACTCATCTGGTTCGGGCTTATCGCGATCCTGTGGGTGGGCTACTTCATCCTCGACGGCTTCGACCAGGGCGTGGGCGTGCTCCTTCCCTTCCTGGGCAAGGACGAGTTGCGCCGCCGCGTCATGATCAACACGATCGGGCCGGTCTGGGACGGCAATGAGGTGTGGCTGCTCGTCGCCGGCGGTGCGACCTTCGCGGCCTTCCCGCTCTGGTACGCCACAATGTTCAGCGGCTACTACCTCGCGCTCTTCCTCATCCTCCTCGCGCTCATCCTGCGCGGCGTCGCCTTCGAGTACCGCGGCAAGCGCGATGACGCGAGGTGGCGCAAGCGCTGGGATGCGGCGATCTTCGTCGGCTCGGTCATCCCGGCCACGCTCTTCGGCGTCGCCTTCGGCAATGTCGTCGGCGGCTCCCCGATCTCCCCGATCGAGACCACTCTCCCGGGCGAGGCCAACTCCCTCAACTACACAGGCACGTTCTTCGACCTGCTCAACCCCTTCTCACTCACCCTCGGTGTGATGACCCTGCTGGTCTTCACGACGCATGGCGCGATCTTCCTCGCACTTAAGACCAAGGGCGAGATGCGCGAGGCCGCTCGCAAGGCCGCCCTGCGGGTCGGGGTCGTCGCCGCGCTGGTCGCGGTCGTGGCCCTGCTGTGGGCACAGCTGTACTCCGGTCGCGTCGTCGTGACGCTCCCGATGGTGCTGCTCGCCGCGGTGGCCTTCCTCGGCGCGCTCGCCGCGACGTGGCGCGGGCGCGATGGCTGGGCCTTCATCCTCACGTCGCTCACGATTGCCCTGGCCGTCTTCTCGCTCTTCGTCGGCCTGTGGCCCAACGTTATGGTCAGCTCTATCGACGCCGCGTACAACCTCACCGTCTACAACGCGTCCTCCCAGGAGTACACGCTCACGGTGATGACATGGGTGGCGGTCATCATGACGCCCATCGTGCTCATCTACCAGGGCTGGACCTACTGGGTCTTCCGCAAGCGGATCAGCACCTCGATGATCCCGCCGGAGCCGCAGTCCGGGCGCGCGGACGACCGATTCGCGGGAGCATCGCAGGGATGACACCAGACACCCGATGGTGAGCCTTCTCGGGCGCCCATCGTCGGGCCAAGTGGCGGGACGGCGCGTCCGGGGGGACCTGCGCCGTCCCGCCGCTTTGTGTCTCCACGGCCCTATCGACACCGCCATCACCACAGCACCCACACGACGGGCAGGATGACGACATGAGACCGGTGGATCCGCGCCTGCTGCGCTACGCGCGCAGCACGCGCGGGTTCCTCATCCTCGCTGTCGTCCTGGGCGCGGTTGTTGCCGCTCTTGTCATCGTGCAGGCGCGGTTGCTCTCCACCGCGATCGTGGAGGTGGCGCAGGGTCGAGCCGATCTGTCGACCGTGAGCGGCGTGCTCGTCGCTCTGGCGGCCGTCTTCGGCGCTCGGGCACTGGTGTCGTGGATTGCCGAGGCAGCGGCGTACCGCACCTCGGCCAAGGCGAAGGCCGAGTTGCGGTCGGAAGCCATGGCACACGTGCTGCGCCTGGGGCCCCTCGGTCCCGCGGGGCGGGATCCGGGCGCCGTCGCCGCCCTCGTGACGCGTGGTGTCGATGCGCTCGATGCCTATTTCGCGCGCTACCTGCCGCAGTTGGTGCTCGCCGTGATCGTGCCGCTCGCGGTGCTGATCACCGTGCTGGGCGCCGACCTGGTCAGCGCCGTCATCATCGCTGTGACGCTGCCCCTGATCCCTGTCTTCATGATCCTCATCGGCCTCTACACGCGCACGCGCGTGGACCGCCAGTGGGAGACCCTCAGCCGGCTCTCCGGTCACTTCCTCGACCTCGTCGCCGGGCTGCCGACGCTCAAGATCTTCGGGCGCGCGAAGCGGCAGGCCGAGGCCATCCGTGCAATGGGCGAGCGCTACCGCAGCACCACCATGGGCGTCTTGCGCATCACCTTCCTGTCGTCCTTCGCCCTCGAGTTGCTCGCAAGCCTGTCCGTCGCGCTTGTCGCTGTGACCATGGGCGTGAGGCTGGTGGAGGGTCAGGTGACCTTCTCCATCGCGCTCTTCGTCCTCATCCTCGCGCCCGAGGCCTATCTGCCCATCCGGCTCGTCGGTCAGCACTTCCACGCTGCCGCGGAGGGGCTCGGCGCCGCGGACGAAGTCTTCGCGCTGCTCGAGCAGGACGTGCCCGCGGGCGGCGCGCAGGTCCCCCCCGAACGCCCGTTGATCCGACTGGAGGGCGTGGGCGTGACCTACGCCGGCCGGGACCATCCGGCACTGCTGCCGACATCCGCGGAGTGGCCGCCGGGCGCCCTTATCGCCCTTGTCGGCGCAAGCGGCGGGGGCAAGTCGACCCTGCTGTCGGTGCTTCTCGCCTTCGTCGCACCCACGGTCGGCCGCGTGCGCCTGGACGAGCAGGACCTGGCCGATGTCGACCTTGCCCTCTGGCGTGCGCAGCTCGGTTGGGTGCCGCAGCATCCTCATCTCGTGGCTCCCCGGGGAGGCGATCGACCGTCTATCCGCGACGCGGTGCGCCTCGGGGATCCGGATGCCGACGATGTGCGTGTCGAACGCGCGCTGGCCGATGCCGGAGTGCTTGCCGAAGTGCAGCTCCTGCCCGACGGTCTCGACGCTGCGGCCGCTGACCTCAGCGCCGGCCAGGTGCGTCGTGTCGCGCTCGCACGCGCGCTGCTGCCCGATCCGCAGGTGCTCCTTCTCGATGAGCCGACCGCCTCGCTCGATGGCGTGAGCGAGGAAGCCGTCATCGCCGCACTGAGGGCTGCTCGCGACTCCGGTCGCACGGTCATCGTCGTCGCTCACCGGCCGGCCCTCGTCGACGCCGCCGACATCGTGGTGCATGTCGGCAGTGCGCCCGATGTGGTGGCACCGGCCCAGGGAGTGACGCTGTCACTCCGCCGCACCGCCGTGACCGCGAGGGACTTCTAGATGCGCGAGATGTGGCGGGCCATGGGCACGCAGCGCTGGCGCCTGGTTGCCGCTGCGCTCTTCGGCGTGATTGCCGCGGCGAGCACCGTGGCGCTCATGGGCACATCCGGCTGGCTCATCTCCTACGCCGCCGAGATGCCGCCGGTGCTGTCGCTGTCGATCGCCGCGGTCATGGTGCGCTCCTTCGCGCTGAGTCGTTCGGTCTTCCGCTATCTCGAGCGACTCGTGGGCCACGACGCGGCGTTCCGCGCCCTCACCGGCCTGCGCGTGACCATCTACGAGCGCCTCGAGCGACTCTCACCCGTCGGTTTGATGCGCTTCGGACGCGGTGACCTGCTCGCTCGCCTTGTCGCGGATGTCGATGCTGCAGTGGATCTGCCGCTGCGCGTGGTGCTCCCGTGGGTGCAGGCGGTGGTCGTGTCCGCCGCGACCGTGGCCTTCCTCGCCTGGCTCGTGCCGGGTGCGGGACTGGCCCTCGGCATCATCCTCATCATCGGACTCGTCGTCGTGCCGTGGCTCGTGGCGCGCATCGCTGCCCGCACGGAGCGCCGGCTGGCGCCCACCCGCGGTGTCCTGAGCGCGAGTGTGGTGAGCAGCCTCGAGGGTGCGGCCGACCTGCTCGCCTTTGGCGCCATCGACGCCGCACTCGCCGATATTGAGCGGCGTGATGCCGAGCTCACCGCTGTGGCCAAGCGCGAGTCCGCCGGGCTGGGTCTCGGCGTGGGCCTGAGCACCGTGCTGCAGGGCACCGCGGTCGTCGCCTGCCTCGTCGCTGCGATCCCCGCGGTCGTCGACGGCACCCTGGCGCCCGTGTGGCTCGCGGTCGCGGCCCTGCTGCCGCTGGCGGCGTACGACGTCGTCTCGACCCTGCCGACCTCGGCGCTGGCCTACCAGCGGGTGCGCGGCTCCGCGGAGCGCATCGACGAGGTCCTTGACGCCGCCGAGCCGGTGCGCGACCCGCGCGAGGCCGATCCCCTGCCGCGTCCGCTACTGCCACTGCGCTGTCGCGGACTGCAGGCATCGTGGACATCCGAGCCTGTGCTGCGCGGGATCGACCTCGACCTCGCTGCCGGCGAGCGCGTGGCTGTGGTCGGCCCCAGCGGCGCGGGCAAGTCGACGCTCGCGATGGTGCTGCTGCGCTTCCTCGAATACTCCGGGTCCGTCGAGCTGTCGGGCACGCAGCTGCGCGCCCTCGATGGCGACGCGGTGCGCGAGGAGGTCGGCCTACTCACCCAGGACGCGCATGTCTTCGACACGACAGTGCGTGAGAACCTCCATCTGGGTACGCCGCGAGCGACTGACGACGAGCTGCGTGCCGTGCTCGCGCGCGTCGGCCTCGCGGGTTGGCTTACGCATCTGCCCCGCGGACTCGACACCGATCTCGGCCCGCACGGCGCGGCTATCTCCGGTGGCGAACGCCAACGCCTCGCCCTGGCCCGACTACTGCTCGCCGATCGGACGTTGCTCGTCCTCGACGAGCCCACGGAACACCTGGACCCGCAGACGGCGGATGCGCTCACCGAAGACCTGATCACCGTCACTGCAGGCAGGTCCACTCTGCTCATCACGCATCGCCTGCGCGGTCTGGACCGCGTCGATCGGGTCGTCGTCCTCATCGCTGGTCAGGTGCGCGCCGTGGGCACGCATGACGAACTGGTGACCCAGGGCGGGTGGTACGCCGAGCGCTGGCGCGCCGAGGCGGAACGCGCCGACCTGGGGGCGCTCACGCTCTCCATCCCGGCCGGCACGGCACTCGTCCGCTGAGACGGGCTCCCGCGTCTGACGGTGGATGCGGGGGTTGACGATGTCGGAGGTGTGGCGTAGAGTCGTACATGTGTTCGATTAGTCGAGCATCCATCCTTTGAAGCAGCAAGCAGTGAGCGCGCCCCCGAGCGCGAGAAGTGACCGGGCCCTTGGGGTCCGGTGACGCCCGGCCTCCAGGAAGCTTGCAGATCGTGTGAATGCGTGTGCGCCCGTGTGGGTGCCTGCGCCCGATGCCTGTGAGGTCTGCCGTGTGCCTTCCCGATGGGTCCGCCAGCGCTGATGCGCGCCTGGCGTTGGCGCGCGCGTCGATCCGGGAGTCGGTCGAGGTGCTCGCGGGCATCGATCCGGCGGAGTTGTCCGAGGGGTCTTTGGGTGAGTGTGTTGCCGAGCTGATGCGGTTCGGGCGTCAGCTGGACGGCGTGGCGGCTGGTGTGGCCGGGCGTTTCGCGCATTCCTGCGAGTGGGCCGCCGACGGCGCACGCGACGCGATCGCGTGGTTGCGTGCCCAGTCCAGTGAGGGATTCGGTGCGGCCCGCGACCTCGTGACGCACGCCGCCGCCATGGGGTCCTTCCCCGCGATGGGCGCCGCGATGCGATCGGGCGAGGTGAGCAAGGGCCACATGCGCGTGCTGGCCGAGATCACGGGGCAGTACCCCCGCCTCATCGGGCATCTGAAGCAGGCCGAGCCGCTGGTGGTGGACCTGGCCCGCGAGGCTGAGCCGATGCGCTTCCGGCGGGCGCTGGTGGCGATGTGCCACCGCCTGGACCCCGACGGCGCGCGCGCGGACTCCCGTGACCGTGATGCCGCCTTCTACTTCCGTGCCTCCACGCTCATCGATGGCCACGTGCGCGTCGACGGCATGCTCCCCGCCGAAGTGGGCTCGCTGTTGATCACCATGCTCGAGTCCGCGCGGCGAGAAGTGAGCGCCGAGCGCGCTGACGCCGGCGCGGCGGACTCTGCTGATGGCGTTGCGGGCTCTGCTGATGGCGGGGCGGGCTCTGCTGATGGCGGGGCGGGCTCTGCTGATGGCGTAGCGGCGGGCCAGGGCGCCGGTGCGACCGTCGAGCCGGCGCCCGAGCTCGACATCTTCGGCAACCCCGTCCGCGAGGACCCCATCGACATGCGCGGTCGCGGCCAGCGCAACGTCGAGGCCCTGCAGCGCATCCTCGCCACGGCCGCCGGTGCAGGTGGCGGACTGTCATCCGTCGCTGGTCAGCGGCCCCAGGTCCAGGTGACGGTGTCCGTCGAGACGCTGTCGGCCGAGCCTGGTGAGTCCGTGGACTGCGGCTGGCTCGAGCGCTTCGGCGTGCCCGCGCAGCCGATCACGGCCGACACCGCGCGACGCCTGGCCTGCGATGCCTCACTGCGGCCCCTCATCCTTGACGCCCAGGGCGACCTGGTCGCCTTCGGTAGCTCCTCGCGCGTCGCTCCGCCGGCCTTGAGGGCGCTGGTGCTGCGCCGCGACCGGCATTGCCGCTTCGCCGGCTGCCGGTCACGCATCGACGAGGTCCACCACATCGTCTTCTGGTCCCGCGGGGGCCCCACGCGCTCGGACAACATGCTCGGCCTGTGCTGGCACCACCACCACCTGGTCCACGAGGGCGGCTGGGATCTGGTCGGCGACGCCAACGCCGAAGTCAAGGGCACCGGGCCCGACGGGCGCGTATGGGCGACCGGGCCTCGAGGCGGATGAGCCCGCCGGGCGGATGAGCTAGGCCCAGGACGAGCGCCCCCTGCACCACCGTGGTGGTACGGGGGTGGGCTCCGGATCGCCCGGGTTAGGGTGGGGTAGTCACATCAACCCAGGGAGTAACCATGCCGCGCATTGGCCGAGCCGTCGCCCGCACCGCCGTCGTTGCCGGGACCGCCACCGCGGTGAGCGGTCGCGTGGCCCAGAAGCAGGCGGACAAGCAGGCGGACAAGGAAGCCGCCCAGCAGGCCGCCGCAGCCCCCGCAGCGGAGCCCGAGGTCGACGCTGTCGCCGAGATCGAGCGCCTCGGCGCGCTCAAAGACAAGGGCCTGCTGACGGACGAGGAGTTCGCTGCCGCCAAGGCCAAGATCCTCGGTATCTGACGCGGTCAGTCGCGGACGGTCCCGGGGACCTCGCGGTAGCCGACGCCAATCACGACGGGCACCTTCGTCGACGATCGGCCAGTGACGATCACCTGGTAGGTCCCGGTCTTCGCCGTCTGCGTTAGCCGCGCGAGGTAGAGGTAGGCCGTGCCCGAGTGGGGCTCGTAGAACGGCGTGCGCTCATCGATTACCAAAGGGGTACGTCGACCCGCGGGATCGATGACCGCGACAAGCGGCAGCGACGCGCTCGCGAGCCGATTGGCGGGCGCCCTATCCGGGATCAGCAGTTGAATCTCCAGCCGCTGGCCAGCCCGCATCCCCACGCGAAAGCCCCGCGACGTGCCCTCGCGCACCGTCGCGTAGACCGCGAAGGAGACGGTGCCGTCGACGAGCAGGGGCCCGGCCGCCGGCGTGCGATCTGCCGCGGTCAGGCGCACCGGCTGATGGGCGTGCGCAGGAGGGGCCACCATCACGCCCACGGCCATCACGGCCGCAGCGATCAGGGAGACGACAGTCGTCGGAGGGGTCGACCAGATCTTGACGCTCCGGACCGCACTCTGACTCGCCCCGCGCCTTGTCACGCTGTCAGTATGGGGCGCATGGCGACCGAGCGCGACCAGGGACTCTTCGAGGCCGTCGTCTCCGTCGCTGCCGGCCTGGAACTCACCTCCACGCTGCGCCGGATCGTCCAGGCAGCCGTAAACCTGTCCCATGCGACGTACGGCGCCCTGGGCGTGCTCGGGCCCGATGGGCGGGTGCGCAACTTCATCCACGTCGGCATGGACGACGCGACCGTGGCCGATATCGGTGCCCTGCCGACGGGTCGCGGTGTGCTCGGCCTGCTCATCGATCACCCCGTGCCCATCCGCATCGACGACATCTCCGCGCACCCCGCCGCCGCGGGCTTCCCCGAGGGGCACCCCTCCATGGGGTCGTTCCTGGGCGTGCCGGTCCGCGTGCGGGGCCGTGTCTTCGGCAACCTCTATCTCACCGAGAAGCGCGACGGGGACCACTTCACGTCGGCTGATGAGCACACCGTGTCTGCGCTCGCCGCCGCCGCCGCGGTCGCGATCGAGAATGCGCGTCTCTTCGAGTTCACGCGACTGCGTGGGCTGTGGCTCGATGGCATCACGCGGATTGACAATGCTGTCCTCACCGGCGCCACCACAGAGGATGTGATGACGCTGATCGCATCCACCGCGCGGTCGCTCACCTCGGCGCAAGTGGCGGCGATCGCGGTGCGCGATGCCGACGACGACTTCGT
>Ga0169931_10004889_pt1 | contig 20655 bp, 11 predicted proteins | sample Kivu_15m_20L_FD_129675 | JGI IMG/M metagenome (GOLD analysis project Ga0169931, IMG submission 129675) | Freshwater microbial communities from Lake Kivu, Western Province, Rwanda to study Microbial Dark Matter (Phase II) - Kivu_15m_20L... | ecosystem: Environmental > Aquatic > Freshwater > Lake... | reverse complement strand
TTCTAAGATTTCTTTGAAGTATGATAATTGTTTCAATGTATTGAAATTTTATGACCATAAATTAGTATATCCTATTTCTGTCAATATTTTCATGATCTATTTTGATCGATTTATCCTTTCTTCTTCAGTTATATTGATCAATTTGTCAACAATACTTTATGTTTTAGTAGTAGGTACATATTTTTGTATATAGAATCTTAATAGTATGATCAAGCCAAAGAATATTTTTTGTAAGTTGGTATAATTACTGAAGATAGGGCTAAATGATACTTTTTTATTAATAATAGCATGTATATATTTTAAGATCATATTTGATGATATTTATGGTAATTGGAATTCTTTTAGATAGTATTGTACTAAGGTATTATTTTGTTAATTTGATTAGATATCACTTGATAATTCTTTGTTGTTTATGACTAATTTATAGCCTTAGTTTAAGCAGGCGTTATTTATTTATTTACCTAGATGGTTTTAGAGATTATATTTTAATGAAGTTAGGTTCAAAGTTTTATAATTGGAGTTGTTGATTTGTTAACCTGTTAAAGTTGGTTTTTGAATGGTTTCTAAAAGTTGAGACGGTAGAATCTCTTTATATACTGTAGAGTTATTTGCCTTTTTATTTTGATTTTGTGCTATTTTTTATAATTTAGTTTATTCTACATTAAAATCATGTGAGATAGCAAAAGGACTAATCATAATTTGATCATTAATACTATTTTTCTTATATTCTTTCAAAGACTCTGATAATTCTAAGCTAGAACTTTTAGTCTTAACTTAATTCCATGATAATTTATTAAATAAACTGACTAATCCTTGTTTCCTCATATCCATCTATTTCTTCTCAAAAAAGACACTTAATATTTAAAATTGTATTCTGCTTAATGCATCAACAATTTCTTAACTATCAGTACTATTAAGTTTATATTTTATTAATTCTATAGATTTTTGTATAAGATCTATCTTAATCTATGATAATTTATAATTTATAATGCATTTTGATAGTAATATATAGTGTTCTTTTTGTTATGATCCTTAGTTTAATAATCTTATAGTTTACTTTAATAATAGTGGTAATATTTATTATTTTATGTAATCTTTGCCATTTTTATAACGAATTTAACGATAATATACAATAGATGATAGAAGTCTTAAAGAAAGAGGCGAGATATGGTTGGTTAAGATTTAACAGAAACGTTTAGTTGACTGATTTGCTAATCTTATTCTTGTTGAGCATAATAAAGGTAGGCATATGGGGTAATTTTAAACTAAGTTTATAAGGATAAGAAGATATATTTCGGCTTTTTCATGTAATTGTTAAGTAATTAATCGATAATAATCTACAGCTAGATACTGTACATATTTTTTAGAATTATTATCAAGGGTAAAATAATAATTGTCCATGACTTTATCAAATTGGATAGGATTTGTTACTATTTATAATTAACTAAAGGTAAAGCATCCTACATTTTTAGACTAGATAGTATCTCCATTGATAACTGCATATCGCTTTAGGAAATCTTATTATTAGGCATTTATTGATATTTTATTTCCAGAAGACGTATTAAAATATCTAAATTTCTTTAATTATGCATTATTTTTAGATATTTGGCCCATTATTACATGATTTATCATTGAAATCGTTTAATTTGCTTATATTTATAAACTTTTTTATGAAGATAATATATTTGATAAAATATTTGTGATACTTTTTACAGTAAAATATTATGGATACTATACTAAAATGCTTCTAATTGTAGAAATGGCTTTTACTGCATTATTTTTATCAAATAAATTTAGTTTTTAACTGAATATAAGACATATTTGTTACCATTATTCATTATTAACAAATGTTCTCTTGGTAAAATTGATAAAATTGATCAAAAATGTACTAAACAAAGGCTCAGTTTTAATGAGTTATATGACTTGAGTATTTTTAAACATAAATTAAGTTAAACTTACAAATGCTTTCTTCAAATAATTATTTTTAATAATATTATTAAATTCCTGAATGCCTTTTTCTTATAATACACATATATTATTAAACAATCTAACAGATTATGATATTTTATCTTTACTAATATTAGGATATTTGAATTAACTTTATATAAATTTATGTGAATTTGTCAGATCTATTGAATGATTCCATTATTTAAGTGCTTTTTAGACGATATTAAAAAATTAATTAAGTGAAGTATTACCATTAATAAGTGTCAATAGATCTAAAAATTGTTATTTAGTAATGGTCTAAAAATCTATATTATACAATATTTTATGATAAAGTATATTTAGCCAATTATTGATCTATTCTATGCTTTTAGGTCTGAATAATGATAGTAATTAATTATGTTTTTGGATGAGGTCATGTTTAAAATGTACTCTGAATAGTACTATATCATCTTTTTACATAGTAGGTTTATGTTATCCACATTCTTTTAGCACGGCTGCTTTGTTAGGGTGTAAATTTATTAACTTTTAAAATAATTATAAAAATTATTGATAGTGGCATATTCGGCATCCCCATAGACCTAATATAGATGTAAGTATATTTTAGATATACTTCGAGTATACAGGGTCTATACCTTAGTTATCTAATTTATTAAATATTTCTTTAGAATATCTCAAGAAGATGAGTATGAATATATCAAAATTACTATTTTGTTTAGCTTTGCTTGCAATGTTTTATAATTATTTGAAGATATCTTAGAATTAACTTCTTAATGGTAGTTTCAAATAGAAACAAAGGACATCATAAGTAGATTCGAATAGATAGAGTTAATAATTTAAAATTGAAAGTTATTTTAATGTCTTGATGTCTTTAGATAGGATGCATCTTTGTAACAATTTTTATTATATTTTAGAATAGCATTATACTACTTTTAGCTTGTCTTAGAACTTCTTTTTTATTATGTTGCCGCCTTTACGTAAATAACTATAGAAGATGAAAATTTGATCTTGAATAAGTTTTTGTTTAGATTAAACAATAAACTATAAGAAAGATTTGTATTATCCACCTTAATATTTAGTTTAAAGTTTTTAGGAGAGTGACAAGAATTATTATATATTTTTTGTAGTGGATGTTGCTAATTCGATTATAGCTTAAATTGGTTATAGTTAGATATCGAAAGCATTGAGTCTAAGATTGAATAATTAAAATCTTGATACTTTGAACAGAAACGTTAATGGATTTTATAGTATTTTATGAAAAGTTTTTCTTAATTTATCAGTACTAGCAATTTCTTGATTGATCAAAAATTCAGTGAGATCACTAACAATATTTTGAAATTTGATCTATAATGAGCTTCTTTCTTCATAAAACATTTTGCTCAAATCTACATGTTTCTTATCATTGAACATTTGTTATAATTTCTTCAATTTCTATTAACTTTCGATCTCATATACTTATAATGATAACTCTAAATCTTAGATGCTTATTTATTGTGGTTAATTTTCTTATACTTCAGTCATTGCTAATTTAAAATTTATAAATCTTTTAAATTGATATCTTAAATATATATGTATAATATTTAATAGATAGTAAATAAAATTAATTAGAATTTAATAGAAATCATACAATCAATTTTAAATTGTTATTAATGCTTGATTCAATTGAATTTAACCAGACAGAATTACCTTAGATTCTTTGCCATTCAATACCAATTTAGTTTTTACTTGATTTATGTAATTTTCCTAAAATTTAAAGGTCTGTCTCGTCTTCACCATCAAGGATAAATCCTAATTTGGCATTTATTTCAGATTTTTATTGATTATATTCAATTGTATATGATCTTGGTTCAATTTATCCAGCAAATCCTTGAAGGAAAGTGTTGCCATTAAGTTGTTGTTCTTTAAGATAGCTTTGAACCCATGCAACAACGAAGGCAGGTTGTTGACTTAGATAAACAACTTTATTCTTATCATATTGAGGTAATGATTAAGAATTAATGTTCAATCTACGATAATTTCTGGCAAATAATTATTGGCCTTGAAGTTTTTAGACTTATTATTCATTTTCTTCATCTCTGTATTCATCTTAGCATTGGTCTTATTGTTGAGCTATATTATTATAAAAAATACCTCTTTGCAAGAATTAATCCCTTAATTGCCTAATTTTGAGTCTTGTTGGATCATTTTGAGTCAAAGTATCGTCTTTTGCAGACATATATTCTTTAATTTGATCTAACATAGCTTCATCTCCATTGAGCCATTCATCTTTTTAAAGTTATTAGAAAGTTGGTCGACGCTCTTTGTCTGAACTTAAAAAGGAGTTTATTAATCTTTTGAAGGAATCTGGATAGAATCCTGGAGGTTTGCTTTTTTCGTGGAGTGCCCAGAATTTAGGGAAGTTTTTAGTTTTAATCAATCCATAAATTCTGTCATTAGGTTTTGTGCTTAAGAATGGTGGTGTTCCATTATACATGATGAATAGAATGACTCCAGCGGCAAACATATCAGCATCTAATCCGGTATATTGCCCTTGTTACATTTATGGTGGTTTGTATCCTTATGTTCCAACTTTTGATTTTAAATTGAAATCTCCTTTGTCACCTTTTGAATCTCTTGCTAATCCAAAGTCAGATACTCTAAGAGTAAACTATTTATCGAATAGTATATTTTATGGTTTCAAATCACGATGAGTGACTCCAACATCTACGAAATATTTGATAGCTGAAAGAAGTTGTTTCAAATATGATCGACAGATTTCAGGAGTGAATCTGCCTTGTTTTGATAGATATTCAAATAATTATCCTCCATCAGCAAGTTCTAAAACTATAAGTGGTCTAAGTTATTAAGGTTTGTTGTTCAATTTGATTTTAGCTTTTTCTCTATGATCGACAATATTAATAAGATGCTTAAAGTTCAATTTACTAAGGAAATCGACTTCAATCTTAAAAGCCTCAACTTTACTTTGTCCTGGTAAATAAACTTTTAAAGCGAAAAGTTGATTATTTTTGCTACCCAAGTAAACACTAAGTTTAACATATGAAGTACCTAGCTTGTCCACCTTATCCTAAGACAAAATGAACTTTATATTCATCTGCATATTGATCTGCCTACATAAATTAAATATAAAATAAATAAACAAATCAACTCTTATTACATATACTCTTAAAATATAACAATTCTTTTACATTATATTATAAAGAGGTTCAATATAAATCGATTTTATTATTTGTACTTATATCGATGAAAATTTATAGAGCTTAAACAAAATATATACATTATCATATATTATCAATCAACCTAAGAATATATACATAGCTCCTCCTGCTCCAAGTATTATCAGTATAATTATGATCACCAAACAAATATATTTTTTTCTTGACTTTTTTTGATAGTAATTTGCTTATTATAAATTCTAATTTGCTTGTTCTACATTTTGTTTAGTTTTGACCATTTATTATGTAATAATATCTAAGTTTTATCCTTGTTCATCAACAAGAACAGCCATATCATTCATAATTTGATTAATTTTTTGTGTAGATTGTTCAACATCATTCATAACAGCTTATCTTTCTTTTAGAATCTTTCTTTACATCTAATAATCTATTACGATTTGATCATTCATATCTTATTCTTAGGTTAATAATGATTTTTGTTCACTATTATTTTTACTATCATTTCTGTTTTGAAGATTTCGATTTTAATTGTTCATATATAAATTATTGCCATTTTGATGATTTCCATTAACTTATTTTCCAAAAGATCTATATATATTATTTAATACTTTGTTACAAAGTCTTTGAGGATAACTTTTTTTCTTTGTATTTGTTTTTCAGCATCATTTTTTAGTTGCTTCAATTTATTTTTAGATTCAGGATCACGATGTTTAGCTTAAATTTGTTACATTATCTTTTTAAGTTATGTTATTTATGTCTTTTTTAATAATTATATACCTCAATAAATTATTTTTGTTTATGAATCTATTATCTTATTTATTATTAATCTTAACTTCCTAAACGTCTTTGAATTACATCATTATTTTGTTTTATTCTTTGTATACGGATCAAGCAGTCTTAATATAATTTTTAAAAACCAGCACCTTTTTTATTTATTAATCCTTTCTTCAAATCTTCTTACATATCAAAATAAATAAATCTATTAAATTTATAAATATTATATAAAGAAATCATTATTTTTTGCGCATTGAATTAGGACGAGGCATCGGTTTAAAAAGTTATTATCCTGATTTTTTAGGAACTAATTGGGTCTTTAATAATTATTTAGTTATTCTTTAAGGTTTTCCATTAAGTACTGTACTATGAATTTGTGGTATTCCCATAGTAGAGCCTAATATTTTACTTGAAGATCCTTATCTTCCTCTTGATTTTGTTACATCTCGAATTTTAAATGTTTTTTATTTACTTTTCAACTATTTCCACTTGTTTAAATTTTTTTAATTTTATTTTCTGAATTAATTTTATTTTTTCTATAATTACTAAACTTGCTAGAATTTTTATCTTTCTTTCTCTTTTTGTTATCTTTTTATTTAATGCTATGATTTTATTTTGCTTTCTGTCGTTGCTGTTGTTGTAGGTAATTATGTTAGAATGTGCTGAGAATCAACTATATCATATTGAGATATCAATTTGAGATAGTGTTATCTCATTACTTTTATCTTCATGTCGTTTTGCATGAAATCTTTGAAATTTTTATCTAAATCGTTATAAAATGTAGGTGTTTATATGTTTTTCTAAATAATATTATTTTTACTTTTAATTTAGATTATTAAGGTTCTTTGACAAAAAATCCTTGAATTTTCATCTTTTTAATATCTTCATCATCTTATCCATAGAAATTTTAATTTAATTTTAAATCTTATAAAATTTATTATTATTGTTTACAATATTTAGCTCCTGCTTTAGTCATTATCTTTCCATTCAAAAAATCAAAATGATGAATTTTTTGGATAGCTGACTCAAAAGTTTCAGTATACATAGGATTCTATCTGAAGTCAAATTCAATAAGAGTACTCGCCTAAGCTAGACTTGTCATTATCTATAACTAGCTGCATACCATATTATGTGATATGTTAAATGCAATCATTTCTGGAAAATTAGTTGCAATTAACGGTAATTTTTAAATTTGATTATTATTGACTTGTAAAGTCTATAAATTTTTCATAGGACAAATCTGTAATATCTTAATATTATTAAAACTAAGATTTAAGTATTCTAAATTATTCAAGTTGACTAAAAATGATGTATTTTCTATCTGATTATTGGACAAATCTAAATTGATTAATTTATCAGCCCCATTAAATAAATTATTCGATATATTTTTAATATGATTATGACTAAGACATAAGTTAGATAGCTAAATATCATATATTTTACTTGTGAAAATGCAGGTAAATTATCTATAGTCTAAATTTTATTATTTTTCGCATATAAAGATTTTAATTTTTTTAAATAGTCGATGCCATTCAATTTAACTATGTAATTATTATCAAGTTGCAGTGTTTAAAGATTGATTAAATGCGATAAATTTTACAATTTCTAATAATATAATATTTTTTACTTCTATTCTGTTATTACTTAAATTCAATGTTCTTAAATTTTTATTATGTTAAAGACCACTAATTTTATTAATCGCATTATTTTCTAAATTTAATACTCTAAGATCAGAGAAATGTTCTAAATTTTATATTTTCTAGATATAATTATAGCTGAGAACTAAGCATCTTAATTTTTAAAACTCTTTGATTGATGATATAAATGATAAATTTTTATATGATAGATCGATATCATATATTCTATTGACATCATCTTCTCCTAAGGCCTCAAATATTTGTTGTCTGTTCATTATATTTCAAAATTAATATATTAATAAACAATAAAAGGAAACTACTTATATTATATGATAACATATTATACAATCATATTATCATATTATAATGTATATTAAACTATCTTTAGTGATCTTCCTTCTAGCACTTATCAGACAGTATTAATCTTATACTTTTATGATAGGAAATTGTTTTATAATACCAAAAGATTTCCATATAATATCAGTATAAGATACATGTACAGGAGTTAATATTAGTAAGCAAGATAAATATTAAAGTAGATTAAAAATGTTTATCTTCCCTTATAACATTTATGAATATCGATAGAAAAAATCATAATCAAATAACTATCTTTTTGTTAAAATAAATTATGAAATATACAAATCAAGTATTTTTGATCATTTAGAACGAAATTATAAGGATATAGATTAATACAAACAGCTCTATTCTATTATTCCTTCAGTAGCTATATACAAAAGTTAAGATAAATAATATCTTTAGCTTATTAGCATTGAACAATCATTTATAAAGCGTTATTTTGCTATCAAAAATATGACTAAAAATCATTCAAATAATAATACTGATCATTTTTATGATATTTAAGTCATCAAAATTGATACACATTTTTTCTTTAGTTCAATTATCAAACATATTTAACTTTAAAATACATTTTCTTTACAATTTTTCAATAATATTGGTAAAAAAAAGAACATATCATATCAGCTTTTTAATAATAATTAAACTTATAAAAAATAATCTATATTAAGATCATATTTTGGTGATTAAAATAACATAATATAATATTAAAGTAATAATTCTCATCTTTTTTCGTCTCAATTCAAACATAAAATTCATAAATATACAAAATTATAAATTAAAAGCAATTCATTTAATGTATATTTTGCTTATTCTCATATAATGATCGATTCAAACATAACAGAACCATCATATAATCATTAAAGTAAAAATACAGTTTTAAATTAATAAGATTAAAAATCATAAACAAATCTTTAGATACATTTATTAATATATTCTAATAAAAAAATGCATAAAATCAATTATTTTTCTCAATCTCTATAAAATCTTAATCTAACAACACTAAAATATTTTTAGCTAAACTTCAATTAAAAATAAACTACAATTTTCATATCTGATGGATTAATTTACTATATAATTGATGTCAGTTAATCTAAATGGCGTATAAATACTTATAAAATCTTGAATAAGCAAACTTCAAATTTATTTTTGAGTCAATTAAAAGGGCCTATATCTATATAAAATAATACAGTTAATGTATATACACCATATTTTCGTAATGGTTTTAAATAATAATATTAATCTTAGATTATTTGGAATAAAGATATTAGTTTATAAAGATATATTTTATGTTTTTCTGAGAATAATTGTAGTCTTTATTTTAAAAACTCTTTAAAATAGATCGTAAAAATAAACTTAACTTTATCATCAATAAAAGATAATATCATATAATAAAAATCATCTTTATAAGATAATAATATGACCCTATCTTTTGTCATAATCGATCATTCATCTTTAAATTAATTATTTAATTATCGTTTATAATCAACTCTTATTATTTTTGATTATAAAAATCGATCAAAATCTATCTTTTAAAATTAAATATATAACTATGATGCTTACTATAACATGAAGTAATTAAAATAGAAGCAGATGAATAAAATGATATACGAATATTTTAATAAAATCAATTATAATTACTAGAATGATTATATTCAAAATCCTTTGAAAAAACATAAAAGTTTAAAAAATTATTATCAATTCTTATAATATATTCAAAGTTAATTGAATAAATCTGTAAATAATAGCTGTTATACAATATAATTTCCTAATAACAATACATAGATATATAATTTATCAGCTAGTTCATAAAAAGTATGTGCGTTTACATATACAAGTCCTTCTTTTATAAGATTTCAAATATAATATAAAAATTATTTTGATAGATATAAAGAATAAATATATATTTGTAGGGATGATTAAAATTCAACTAATTCTAATGTTATTTGTACTATTTATAAATATAAGAATTAAGAAAAGGAAGATGATGAAGATAAAGGATATAAAGATGCACAATATCTTCTTAAAAATAAATTTTATAAATTTTATGTAATTAAGATAAATGAAGGAGAGAACCTTCCTGTTTTTTAATTCACGGATATTTAAAAGTAATTCTATTAACTTGGTCAATCAATATTTTATATAATTATAATGGGTTTATCTCTGTTTATAATTTTTGTAATATGTTTTTTGATTATGAGGCCTATTATTCATACACTTTCTATATATTATGGTTTTAGAAATCAAGTAGTTTAGCCACAATATCCACTTAACTGGATAAATCTTAAAATCAAAATCAAAAAATTATAAAAGATGAATTATTTGAAATATGTTTAATTTCATTTTAAAGATGGATAGACAGAAGATGATGATCATGACTGTTGTTTTTGTTTGTAATCGCTTAAAAAAGGTTCAAAAGTAGCTTAATTATATTGCTTACATAGTTTTCATGCAGATTGCTTTAATTAATGGATAAGAAATTAACCAAACAATCGTTGCCCTAAATGCCGTCGTTCATTTACTCAAATACAATTATTATAATTTCAAAACAATATGCATGGAGAACAAATAGCTAATTGATATGATATCAATAAAATTATATAATATTCATATATCATTATTATCTTTCATATTATTTAAGGATGATCTTTTCTAATCTTTTCTAACTCTTATTCTTATCTTTCATAAAAAATACCAAAATCTAAACTTTACTTCAAGTATTTGAATGGGTCTATTGTTATCAATAGTTTAGAAAATAGTTTTTTGTCTTTGACTCCTTTTTATGATTTTTTGAGTTCAGCTATGATTATTTTGATGATTTGTGAATAAGCTTATTAATTTAATTTATTGTCTTTGGTACCATTGTAGTATTCCTCAAAGATTTTTAATAAATCCCCAAATTTATTCTTGTTTTGAGCATTTTTGAGTCCCATTTATATTCTGGTCTTTACTTACTTAAAATATGATACTAGATGTTTTAAATCAGAATCTATAAGCTTGACTATTCTCTGATAAGGTATTGATATTATATAAGCGTCCCATATTTATGGTAAAAATGCTTTATTAGGTGATTTTTTAGAAGATAATTATTCTTTTATCTCATTATGTATTTTAATTTGATGGAATAAAAGGATAAATAACCCTATATGAAATTGTATTTATGATAATATTTAGTTGGCATTTGTAAAGAAATTATTGCATTGAACATTCAAAAATACTGAAACATTTCTCTTATATCTCATTGCCTAATCAACTTATTAAATTTTCAAATACATATTTATTTGCTGATTTTGCTAATCTACTTACTTATTAAAATCATTTTATTTCCCTTTCTATTATATTTTTTCTTTTTTACTTTGTAAATTATTAGAAACGTCAGGACTAACACTAGTTTTTGTGATAACTTTATGCTTAGACATATAGCTTTGATTACTTGCATATGACTGTATTAAGCTATCATCACTTGATGCCTAGATTAATGCTGGTTATTATTCATTTAGGTATTTGTGATTGATAAGATCGACGATAGATAATCGTTTTTATTAGTCAATTTGTAGCATTTATCTTAATAAATTTTTTATTTAATTTGATCTTGGAATATGTTAAGGGAATAAAAGTGGTTTTGTTCTGATGTTTTATAAAAGCTCTTTAGGATTTTGAGCAGTATAAGGTGTTTTTCCATAAAGAATTTAATATATTGTAACTCCAAGAGACCATATATCACATTTGGAACTAAATTTTTATCTAGCTAAGATTTGAGGGGCCATATAAAGAGGAGAGCCTAAAAATGTCAAAAATAATGGTTGCTCTAAATCATCAACTACTCTAGCAAAACCAAAATCTGATAATTTAATAACTCCATTATGGATTAAGAAGTTCGCTGGTTTAATATCTCGATGTATAACGTTATTTTAATGCACAACTTTAAGACCCTAACATATTTGACCTAATATACTTTTAACTTAGTTTTAACTTAATCTTCCTCCTTTTGTTTTTACATAATTCTTAAGGTCTTGTTGACAATATTCTAAGAAAAAATAAAGATGTTTAGCAGTTTTAGCTGGTTTATAAAATTTAACGATGTTAGGGCTCTTCAATTTCATTAATATTTCAATTTATCTTCTGACTAATTCTTCATTTTTGATAGATTCCAATGGTATAGTTTTAACAGCTAATAACTAATTTTTATTATCTTTAACATAGCCTCTATATACTGTTCCAAAACATCCTTTTCCAAGTTATATAGGGGTAATGACATATCCTTGAACTATTTTACAGGACATCGAATTAGATATAATTATATCGATTATATTATTAAATCAAGTTCAAATAATATACAAAAATCATAAATTAAATAGTTTAGCCTTAGACTTTTTACAATTAGCTTTTGATGTAATTTTGATAGGATTCTTTTTTCCTACTTTTCCTTTATTGATATTAATCAATGATTCATTTATTTATGATAATTTTTTCTATAGTTATCTTTTTTGTTTTATTAATGCTTTAACTGATCTATCATTTTTATTTTCTTTATTATCATCATAAAAAATTGTTAAAGTTTATCTATTATTAGATTTTCTTGGTTAAAGTACTTTTTTAGATACTTTAGTTAATAATTATCTTTTATTTTAACCATTTGAGATAAAATCTTTTTATAGACTACTTTTTACTCTAATTATCTTATCATATTTAGGTGTGATGCTTCTATATGGTTATTATTTTGGGGTTTTAGATCGAGATTTTAGATTGGATGGGGTCAATTATAATAAATAACTATTTTTATGTAATTTTATTTTGATATTTCTATCATTTTTCTTTATTTCTTTATTAGATTTATTAGTATTTAAGTTCATTATTTTCTTTAAAAACTGTTATCTCTTTTATCTTGATTGCTATATCATAGTAACTATTGGCACATTTTACTTTTCTTTGAAATAAGCACTACTTTATTGATTATGGCTCATTTTATGTTTATTTATGAAATTATATATCACTCTTTTTTAGCATTATTTCTCATCCATAAAAGTAAACAGGCGATTTGATTATTATTATCGACTTCTATTATTATGGGTTTATTGTTTTTATATTAAAGGTTTTATTTATGATATTTTTTCATTCATGCATTCATCAAGATTAGAAGAATGTCCTTCTAACATATTTTTTATATTATTTTTAGAAAATGTGCTTTATGAGGTTGAAAAATTGCCTTATGCTGAGTTTATTGGTGCTAAACAATTGATGGAAAGATCTTGTATTTTAACGGAGTTATATTTGAATTAAGTCATTTATTAAATTTAGTAGGCTTGATAAAAAAAATGCTAGTAAAAATATACAATATCATAAAAAATCATCTTTTTAATCATTTTGTAGTCTTTTGAAATTATAATCTATCAGCTTATTTCGTCATATTTGGATATACTTTTAGTTATTTTTTCATAAAATCATTTAATATCCCCATATTACTTTTATTAAATGCATTTGATTAATTTTAGATCAAAACAGGACTTTTTTATCTAACTTGATAAGATTTATAAAAAGCTTTTTCTTAGATATAATTATGTTATTAAGATAGTGGTACAATAACTTTTTTCCTTTAAAAATCTTTTAATATGTCTAATTGCTTATTTATCATATCTTTTGATATATTTTGCTTGGTCATATTTGATTATATAAAATTGTTGATAGGTTTTGTTTCGCTATCTTTACTGACTTTACTTTGTTCTTGTTGTTTTGATTTATTTTATAACATTGAATTAGATACTTATGATCTTAAAATCTTTTATTATTATTTCTTTTTTTATAACTTTGATAGTTTTAAATCACTTAAATTTATAGTTTAGTCATCTTTTGATATTTAAAAATCTTTCTTCGAAAAGGAATCTGAAAGATCAATTAAGGCTGATTTTTATTTCTAAGATCTTGAAAGAAAGGAATTTGATTCTTTTGGGGAGAGTAGTTTATTTAATTAAAAAGATTATTTATTATTATATGATGAGGATTGATAATTTTTTGAATATTTTATTTATTAATCTTAGATTTAAGCTGATTGATTATTATCTTTTGAAAAATAATCTTAATAATCTGAATCTCCACCTTTATCGTCAAGTAAAGGACCAGAGTTGAAGACATATCCTGAATCTTAATAAAACTTTCTTTTAGTTGAAAAAATAGAATTCATTTGAGCTTATTTTTGTTTATTAAGATCTTTCAATCTATCTGATATTGATGGAGCATGAAATACTGCTTATTTTTATATATATTTATTAGGTTTGAATTCTAATAAAGGCTTGGGTTGATCTTCAATCATACTTATCTTTGATTATTGTATGATTCTTTGACTTTTTGTAGCTTTTCCTAAATATTATCTTTAATCTCTTGATATTTGATGATTTGATCGAGATTATCTAATATTATTATCTGATTAGATATGCTCTGATACATTTTACATGACATTGTTAAATATATTATAATAATTTTAGCCATAAAATTCTTTGTTTAATTTAGTTACATTTTGATTTTTATACCTTGATTTTTCAGCTGATTTATTTTATCTTTCTTCTTTTGGGAAGAATAAAAACTTTGATTAACCTTTTAATTCAACATGCTATTATTTTGATTATTATGTCTTCGTACTTGATATTCTCATAGCCTTCTTATATTATGTTTAATATTATTGTTCTACCTTTTGAAATTGCATTTCTTTACTAGCTCTTAATACCATAGACATCATCTCTATCTCTTTATCTTTCATAGTCATCAACAACTCTTTAAGCTAGCTTACATGATTATCTTTACCTTTTTAATTTTAAAATTTGCCATGTTCTTCATGATGATTCTAAATTATATGATTTTTTAATTCTTAGGCAGAATAAAAATCTTTTCTTTAACAATAACAACAATAGTATACAGTATTTTATTTCTTTTTAGATACTTTTTTTAATTTCTATTTTAATTTTGTCAAAGTTCTTTGTTTTTACGTTAATATATATTTCAAATTAGATATTTCTTTAAAAGATCCTTATAACTATGTTTATTTTTTATAGATCATCTAAGCTAAATTATTTCGTTAGACATATAGTTAATTATTATCAACTTGTAATTCTGGTAGAACATTTTTAATATGTTTCGATGCATTTTGAAATAATATTAATAATTTTTTACGATATTGAAGTGAAACACGTTCTATACCATAGCCGATATTACAATTTGATATAGTTTAATTGAATTTTATGATATCTAAATGATCTGGATTGATTTTATAGATTGAATACCAATCTATTCCTAAATTTTGGGACATTTTAAATTATTGTTATAAATTTAAATATTAAAGGATATTATATAAAAATCATCTATGAGATGTACTATTTTATCGAATGAACTTTGTATTTCTTTAGATTTTTTATTTATTAAATTTTATATATTATTCAAGCTTAGAACTTAATCGATCTATCTTTTATGTATCTTTATCGTTATTTGTGCTTGAGTTCCTAGATACTTTACCATTGCTTTAAAATATATTCTGATGGACTATTCTTGATGTTTTTGGTCTTTAAGTAGGTTCATTCTTGAATTATTTGTTCATTTTTTATTAGTTATATTGTATATTAGGATTTACTCTAGCTGTACTTGGTCTATATGATTATTTATTAGTAGGTGGTTTATCATGATTAAAAGTGGCAGTTGAATGAGATGAAATTTGCTAAGTTGAATCAACTTGAAAAGTAAAATTAGGACGATATTAGTTTGGTCTATTTTATGGTTTTTTAATATTTTTTCTAGACTGATTTATATTAATCTATCTTTATCTCGTCTTATTGATAATTATATTTTCTAGTTCTGCCTTTTATAAATTAGAATATTTTTAGATGACATTAAACACATTTTTAACTGGGGATCTTCCTGTTACATTAGAAGTAAATGAATTAATTTATAGTTATTTATTTTTTAAAGGTATTTATTGATTTATCTTTTTATCTTTAGATAAAAGGGAATAATTAAATTATTGTACTTTTTGATTTTTCTTGTCAGGAGTTTAAGCTACTATGTTATATTTTTAACGTTTATAATCACTTTTGTTAAGTTAAACACCATATACTTAATCTTTTCGATGGGATTTAGAATTACTGCCCTTATCAACTATGTTTACATTTTTATTCTTTTAAATTGAAGATGTATTCTTATGATTTGAAGTTCTATTTGCTTGATTATCATTAAACCATTAATTTTTCTTCAATGTACTAAATATCTTTTATTAATTAAACTTATTTTGTTTTTAGCTATGAGAAAAAAGATTGATCTTCTTGATAATTGGAGAATTTTGATTATTTTTTTATTATTAATCAAATTCAAACGAAACATTTAAACCATTTTATTTACCAATTACTTACTAAATAAAAAGTAATATATCTTATTAATTAGATTTTTATATTAATGGTAAACAAAGCTTAATGAATTAGTTTTAAGTTAAATTTAATCTTTAAATTTTGATCTTTTGAAAGACTCCTCCTAAAAAATAAAGAGCGGATTATGGTATCCATTTATTTATATTTGTTTAACTAATACGGCCACGATTGAATATATCTAAATCTTTGAAGATCTTTTTTATGGCCTGTTCAAAACTAGCATTTTAGATATTATTAGATTTTCTTGACCTGTTCATTATTATTTAATGACTAGTTTTCTTACTTGAATTTTTAAGTTTATTATTATTTTAAGTTGGGTTAACAAATACTCGACCAAAGGATTATTATAAGGGGAATTCCTTAGGCTTTTTATCTTATTTGAAAATATCAAATTTTATATTATTTTTTTATGGCTATTTAAATTTTATACAATCTTCAATAAATATAGCTTATCTATCATCTTTTTTATTTTATTTATCTTTTTGTCTAGTTGTGTTGATCTTTTGATTTTTAGCTTTTTTACATTTGGCATAATTTATAAGCATTTGTGTAAAATTTTGATTGTTAGTATTATTCGTGAGGGGTTTTCTAGGTTTTGAAGTCTGAAGCATGATATAATAACGAATAGGCTTATATAAAAAATAATTAATAATATTAAAAAAATGTATATAATAAAATTAATAATGAGTTTATTTCCTACTAAAATTCAATTTGCATAATAAATGTCATTGACAGCTTTATTGAAACTCTTCCCAATTAATTTATTTGTCCTTTCATTCGATACTTGCAATTAATGAACACTAGTAACTATATGCTAAAGATTGATCTGGCTAGCCTTTAATCTATTAGATATAAGAGAATTATCAACAGATAATGATTTATTCATTTTGGTTTACATTTATTGGCTTTGTTAATGTCTCCTCTTTATCATCTTTTTTATTTATCTTTATTTATCTTTCAATTTGATGTGTAAATCATTACTACTTTTTTAATTTTGAAGATCTTTTTAATTTATCCTAGATCTCATATTTTATATGATCTGTTTCATTTGACCATTTTATTAAATACATTTTTTTATTTAATTATTTAATCTTTTTATTTATCTATCTTTTTCTTTCGTTGATAATTTTATAGATTATTAAGCTCTATTTACTTTAGAGTGGATTTGGAATTATAAATCATGAATCCTTTGATTAAGTTAAATCAAATCATTTTATTTTTAGTTAAGAGATTTTACTTGATTTGCTATTATTATGGCTTTCTATTTTATTTCTTATTCAAATTGATTGCATTGAGTTTTCCATATGTTAAGTTATCCGATATGTCTTTTACTTTAGGCTTCAGCCGTGTTTAAATATTACTTTTGAGTGAATTATACTTGTTTTTTCATGTATTAAATTTATATTCTGCATTTGTTCTATACTTAGTCTTGTCTCGTTTTTTATCTATTAATTTATTATTTTTGGCCGTTTATGAGATATTTTTGATCGTTTATAATATCTTAGCATCTCATTATTTTCTATCTCAAAGAATCTACTTACATGGATCTTTATCTCGCCATACTTTTTTGTAAATCTATATTTGTACTATTTAACTGCATACTCATCTCCATTCTTGAAGCTTAAAGTCTAGCTTTTTCTGCTTTTTCTTATGATTTTTTCTTTTTTGTACTTAGTTATTATATTTAGCGTTCAAGTTGTTAGTTTTTTCTTATCAACGTTTTATTCTATATCTCACATAAAGTAATTTTTTCTTTTAATTATAATAATTATGTATAATGCTTTTTTTAGTTGTTAACTTGCATACTTTCATATCGAGCTAAGCTTTTTCTTAATGTTTAGTTTTGTTAATTCAATTCTATAAATTATCTTGATTTCTTCAATGTCATTTCTTCTTGTTGCTATTCTTTCATTGACTTAATTTTATTATTCAATCTTTATACTTACATCATAAGTAACATTATTTTTTATAAATTACTTTATTATTTTTTCTATATGGTTGTACTTTCATCATTTTTCTCTCGAGATCGATTCATCAAACAGATAGTTGGGCCGTATGAACCTCTTTATTTATTTCTATGAAGTTTGCCTGAAGTTGGAGAAAAGTTTATCGATCGATTAACTGAATAGGAAACCATATAATCGGAAAAAGCATTGCTTGTGTTCATATAAAATTTATTATAATTATTATAAAGCTGCTGAAGATTAATAAATTATTATAAGCGATACTATTTTTCTTTATCGAAAAATAAAAACAATATAAGTTTTAGAAAAAAGAATATATTGGTACAATTGAATATATAATATACCTTTATTAATTATATTATGAGCACAATACTTGCCCTTTATTTAATCGGTGCTGGTCTTTGTAATTCTTTAGTTATATAGCTTTAAGAGCAGGTGTTAGATTCTATCGCCACATAATGAAAAGATAATATATATAACCATTTCAAATGTACCCAGGTGGATTTTATCATGTTATGAATCGTAGATAGGCACAATTGATTCTTGGAATTCGATAAGGTGCAGATATGAATACTATTAAGCTTCGTCATAGAGTTTTAATGATGAATAATCATCCTGATAATGGTGGTTCAACATACTTAGCTACTAAAATTAATTAAGCTAAATAATTTTTGTCTAAAAATTGATATTTGATTTATATATTATCATAAGAATTTATTAATATCACAGAATAAGCTTTAGTCCCATAATAAAGAGGACTGCTATTAAAATATATACATATTTGAAGCGATATTGTTCTTTCATTTATGCAATATTAATATTTTATTGGAAATTATCTTATTCTGTTGTATTATTTATTGATTATAGTACTTTATCTATTTATTATACCTTTTATTTTTATTCATTAGGATATTGATGCTCGATAAATTTATCTTATTTGTTTAATTTCAATGTATTTTATTCTTATTTTTTAAAATTCTAATTATTATTTTATTAAATTTTATCACAATTTTATTTATCTTCATCATTTTACACATTTTCTATAACAATTTAACTAATTTTTTTATCACCTTTCTTTTCTTATTAATGATATTTTTCTAAAAAATTCTTCTTTAAAGCTCTTTCATCTTTTATCCATTTAGTTTGTAACATATATCTTTCCATATACTTATTAATCTTATCAATAGGATGTTTCTTTAACCATTAAAAATATTTATTATAAATATCTTTTCTTTTATCTGCATATTTATTATCTTTTTTAAACTCTAGGCATTGTGCTAATAATGACTTATATTATCCTAAATATTATCTATATCCATAGATTTGGATGATGGAGTAGATTTTACTGCCATGTTTTAATATGAATTATCCTTAATATATCTATAGCCATTATTATTAGTTATAGGATAGTAAGGTAAATTTTGATAATTTTTATTTTGTTTTTTAGAGTTTTTAATCTTATCTCTAGACATTTTATTTATATTAACGTTATAATTTATTTAGTTGTTATGATTTAACAGGTTATGATACTAATTTAGGAGCCTATTATTGTTTTGTTTGTTATTGTACTTTAGACTCTTTCATTGGTTATTTACTATTTTTATCAAACATAAATTTAAACCATTTTTTCTATTTATCTTTTTAATCATCAATTTCTTTCTTTATTCTATGCATCTACTATATAATTGATGCATCTTTTGATATCTAATATGATTTGTTTAAATAATAAAAACCAAGTTTGATGTCTTATGATTATCTATTTATATATTTTAAATAGGCATGTGCTTTTTTATAATATGCTTTTGCTGTCTAATTTATTTTAAGTGCTTAATCAGCACTATGTAATGCATCTTATTTTTTGTTGGTTTTAGTTAAACATGAGCATATATTTAGATATAATGCCATAAAATGTTTGTTATATTAATCTTTATATTCCATAGATTTTTCAGGTAGGATATATTGTTGATATATCATATCTTAATCCTTCATATTATCATATGTTTTAGCATCGATATATCTAAAAATAGCTAATGATTCTTAATATTTAGCTAATGCCTATTTATATAGAGATGCGTTGAATAATTTATTACCTTATTTTTTTAATTTTTAACTTAAGTTCATCTGGATCATATAGTCTTGTTTTCTTAAATATTGATATTTTTTAGCGTAGTTTAGACCTGCTTTTAAATATTATGGTAATGATTCATAGTTTTTTCTTTAATTTTTAAGTTGAGATTATTTTAATTGGGCTGCCTAAGCTAATAAGTCTTGGAATTTTTACATTTTTAGTATAAAAAGATGTCAATTTAAAAAATATAATTTAAAAACTATTAATGAAATTTAATATATTAAAATAATAATTTCTGATTTATATTATTTAGTTAATTTTTAATTTAGTTAATAATAA
>Ga0169931_10004888_pt1 | contig 20656 bp, 23 predicted proteins | sample Kivu_15m_20L_FD_129675 | JGI IMG/M metagenome (GOLD analysis project Ga0169931, IMG submission 129675) | Freshwater microbial communities from Lake Kivu, Western Province, Rwanda to study Microbial Dark Matter (Phase II) - Kivu_15m_20L... | ecosystem: Environmental > Aquatic > Freshwater > Lake... | reverse complement strand
GACCATCGTGGGTACCTCTACGTCGGCCAGACGGCGATCGATCCGGCGATTCGCGTGGAACAGCACCGAACGGGTCACTGGATCCGCGGCAAACCCGCGCACAGTCGAACCGCCCATCGCCTCTTCGTGCGCCGCCGACCCGACATGGAACCGGCGCGCGTCTACTTCTCGCGCGAGGAGGGGATGCGCGCGGAGAGTCGGCTTCGTCGCCGCTTGGAGGCGCGCGGGTACCGCGTCGAGGGTGGCACCGAGCGCCTGGTCCAGCCATAGGTCGTCGGGTGCGGAATCTGCGAGGTCGAAGAGGTTGGGTTCTCTCCTCCCCCATGAGCGCCTTCCCTCATCCGAACCTCGGCCCACGCGATCCCGACCCGCGGGCCGACCGACGTCTACGCCTGATCTCGGCGATCTCCATGATCGTCATGGTCGGATCCATGACGCTCTTCGCTGCGGTCGACGTTGGGCCGCGACATTTTTTCGGCGACGACGTCCGCCATCGGGGTGACGTCGTTCTGGGGCTCGGAATCACCCTCCTAGCAGGGGGAATTCTCCTGATCCGGAGGTCCGTTCGACGGGGTCGGGCCCGTTCGACGGACCACTGAGGCCACGGGAACACCGTTAATTCGGTTGACGCCGGCGAATTCAGGTGGTTTCCTACACACCGTCATGAACCGACGTCTGAACCCGACACCGATCCGTGAGATCTCCATGTCGTGTGGTTCTGTCGCACCCATGCACACCTTCCACGCGTCGGCTGCCGACACCTCCACGTATTCGTGGCGCATGGTGTTCGCAGCCAAGCAGAACAAGGCCGCCAAGGCCTTCGCTGTGGCGAACACCAAGCGTTCGCCCCAGCGGCTCGGGGAGCCTCTCACGTAGGTCACACACCAACGTCGAGAACCTCACCGAGGCCGCTGGGATCAACCCGGCGGCCTTTCTCGTTTTTCCGCCACCGTCCACCCGACACCCGAATCACACCAACACAGGAGAAGAACATGAGCAGCACCATCACCATTCACAACGAGATCCTCGACGACCGGAAGGTCGACGCGGTCGCCAACCCCACCGCCCGCTGTGCCGACGGCAACGGCACGTTGACCCCGCTCTTCTTCAGCGACGTCAACGTCGACATCGCCCGCGCCAAGGCCATCTGCCGTCGATGTTCGCTGGCCACCTCGTGTCTGGAGGGCGCGATCGAACGCGAGGAACCCTGGGGGGTCTGGGGTGGCGAGTTGATCGAGGGTGGTCGGATCGTGGCCGACCGTCGACCCCGGGGTCGGCCGTCGGTGTTGCCCAAGCCGATCCTGGTGATCGACGAGGACCGCACACTTCGCACCATCGCCAATGTTTCGGAACAAGGGCCGTTCGAGGTGGCCGTGCGCGTCGCCTAGTGACACGCACCCGTCGGATCGGTTCATCGGCAACTTTCTCGGTTGCGGGCAACGCTTGACGACCCCGCGACTGCACCGGGAGATCCCGGCCGCAGTTTCCCCCCACTGCGGCCGGGTATCCCAGGCCCACCGAACCGACACTGCGACGAGGACACCGTTAGCCTCACGGTGGTGTCGAAACGACTCTCCCCGTTGTTGATCGCCCTGATCGCCGCCGTGGCCGCGGTGGTGCTCGTGATCGCCGTCGGGAACGCCTTGTCGGAGGACGAGTCGTCACCCAACGTGATCCTGGACGAACCCGGCGAGTACCAACAACCGGGCATCCCCACCAATGCCCCGCTGGCCGGCACGGCGCTCGACACCGCCACGATCCTCGACCTGGACGGGAACGACGTCGACGTCGCCACCCTGCTGGACGGTCGACCGCTGTTGATCAACTTCTGGTTCTCGAACTGCCAGCCCTGCAAACGCGAGATGCCCGCGCTTCAATCGGCGTGGGGTGTCTTCGGTGACCGCGTGCGCTTCATCGGGGTGAACTCCCAGGACAGCGCGTCCATTACCCGATCGTTCGCCGAGGATGTGGGAGTGGAATACGAATTGCTGCGCGACCCCGATGCCGTGCTGGTCGCCGCGAACGGTATCGCCACGTTCCCCACCACTCTCTTCGTCAGCGCCGACGGAACGATCCAGCTGCAAATCGCCGGTGAGGCGTCGGCGAGTGACCTGGAATCCGCCCTCGATACCCTCCTCGGAACGTCATGAACGACCGACTGTGGCTCAGTTTCGGAAGCGGACTGCTGGCCGCCGTGAACCCCTGTGGTTTCGTGCTACTTCCCACCTACCTCATGTATTTCCTCGGCGTCACCGGTCGACCCGGCACGCAACGAGCCAGCGTTCATCGAGCGTTGATCGTCGGCTCGGCACTGTCGGCCGGCTTCATGAGCGTCTTTCTGGTGGTGGGCGTCATCACGCGCCTCTTCACGGATTACATCAATCAGAACGCCAAATACGTGGCGTTGTTGATCGGCGTGGCTCTGTTCGTCATGGGCGTGGCCATGTTGGCCGGCTGGCGATTGCCGTACACCACTCCCAAACTCGCCATCGGGCAACGTGACCGCACGACGGCCAGCATGTTCGTCTTCGGAGTGGCGTACGCCGTCGCATCCATCGGTTGCACCCTCGGACCCTTCACCGCCACGGTCCTGGGCACCATCACCACCGAGGGCTTCGCCCCGGGTCTGCTGGCCATCGCGTTGTACGGCATCGCCATGTCGTTGCTGGTGATCGCCCTCACCGTCACGTTGGCGCTCGCCCAAGGCGGTTTGTTGAACACGCTGCGCAACGGCATGAGGCACGTCGAGCGAGTCTCCGCCGTGGTGATGATGCTGAGTGGTCTCTACCTCGCGTGGTACTGGTGGAACGACATCCGCGACAACTACGACGACGACCTCACCGGCAGCGTGCTCGGGTGGCAGGAACGCGTGGCCAACGCCATCGACGACAACCGCGCTCTCCTCGCGATCGTCCTCACGGTGGTGGTCGTGGGCGCGATCGTCTTCGCCCGGGGCGTCACCCGCCGCGCGACGGAAGATCGTTGACGTGTTCCGAGAACTGCTGGATCACCCCGAGGTCGACGAGGTTCTGGTTCTGAGGGGCCACGATCTACCGCGGGAATTGCGCCTGGGTTTCATGGCTTACCACGGCGGCGGGCTGGAGGAGATGACCGAGGTGGTCGCCCAACACGCCGCCGAGCACAGCGACGCCAGCTACTACGGCGTGCACCAGCCACGGGGGATGGAACGGCACATACCGTCCATCGAGGTCTCACCCGACGCCTCCGAACGACTGCGTGCGTTCCTCGACCACGTGCACGCGGTGGTGACGATCCACGGATACGGACGACAGGGTTACTACTCCACCTTGCTCCTCGGCGGTCAGCATCGGGACTTCGCTCGCCACATTGCCGGACATCTGCGACGACATCTTCCGGCGTATCGCATCATCGACGACGTCGACGAGATCCCCAAGGAACTACGCGGACTTCATCCCCGAAATCCCGTGAACCTTCCGCCGGCCGCCGGGGTTCAGATCGAATTGCCGCCTCGGGTGCGCGGAACGACACCGATGTTCTGGGACTGGGAAGGCCCCGCACTACCACCACACACGCAGTCGTTGGTGAACGGTCTGGTGGAGGCGGCGCGGGCCTGGCTCAGGGTGCCAGACGCTCGATGATCCACGCACCATCGAGATCGACGCGGTAGCGGAAGCGGTCGTGAAGTCGACTCGGGCGACCCTGCCAGAACTCGTACGTTTCCGGCACCAACAACCATCCGCCCCAGTGCGACGGTCGCGGAACCTCACGACCCTCGAACTCGGCCGTGAACTGGGCGACCAACTGCTCCAGTTCGGAACGATCGTCGATGACCGTGCTCTGTGGTGAAGCCCACGCCCCGATCTGACTCTCGCGGGGACGCGAGGCGAAGTAGGCGTCGCTCTCGATGCTCGACAACAGTTCGACCGTGCCACGAGCGCGCACTTGTCGGTGAAGGCCGAGCCACGGAAAAACCGCACTGGCCGACGGGTTCGCGTCCAGTTGACGTCCCTTGGCACTCTCGTAATTTCCGAAGAACGTGATCCCGTCGTCGTCCACACCTCGCGCGAGCACGATGCGCGAGTCGGGCAGGCCGTCGTCGTCGACGGTCGAGACCGCCATGGCGTTGGGCTCGGGCAATCCGGCGTCGAGCGCGTCGACGTACCACGCGTGCCACTGCTGGATCGGTGATTCATCCAGATCGCGCCGATCGAGACCCGCCGTCTCGTACTGCACGCGACGATCACGAATGTTCACCGGGGTCAGCCCCTTGGTCGAATGCGATCGATGCCGCGCATGTACGGGCGCAACACGTCGGGCACGATTACGGAGCCGTCGATCTCCCGGAAATTCTCCATGATCGCGGCCCACACTCGGGGCACCGCCAATGCCGAACCATTCAGGGTGTTCGCGATGTGCGTGCCCTTCTCCCCGGCCCGGCGATAACGAATGTCGGCTCGGCGACCCTGGTAGTCACTGAACCACGACACCGAGGAGACCTCCAACCACGTGTCGCAACCGGGCGCGTACACCTCGATGTCGAAACTTCGGTGGTGACTCTGACCCATGTCGCCGGTGCAGATCTCGATGATTCGATACGGCAGGCCGAGACCACCGATGAGCGCCTCGGCGCGATCTCGCAACTCGATGAGCATCTCCGGCGCCTGTTCGGGCGTGCTGAGAGCGAAGATCTCGACCTTATCGAATTCATGCGAGCGCAACATGCCACGGGTGTCACGACCGGCCGAACCGGCCTCACGGCGGTAGCACGGCGAGTACGCCATCAAGCGCAACGGCAGTTGCGATTCGTCCAGTATCTCTCCCGAGTACATCGACGTGAGTGGAGCCTCGGCGGTGGGGATGCACCACAGGTCGTCACGCTCGATGGCATAGGCGTCCTCGGCGAACTTGGGTAATTGACCGGTGGCCGTGAGAGTGGCGGTGGTGACGAGCGACGGAGGACGAATCTCCTCGAAGGCGTCGGCGTTGCGATCGAGCGCGTATTGGCACAGGGCCCGCGACAATTGGGCGCCCGCGCCACGCTGCATGGTAAACATCGCACCGCTCAACTTCACGGCCCGTTCGTTGTCGAGCACCCCCAACCCGGCGGCGACGTCCCAGTGAGCGATGCGACGATGATCGGGGAACGACGCCGGCATCTGCAACGGACCCTTGATGACCGGATTGTCGTGGTCGTCCGCTCCGTCGGGGGCTTCGGCGCTGGGCGTGTTCGGAAGTCGCAACATCACGTCGCGCAACTGAACCTGCACCGCTTCGAACCGCTCGGCCAGAACCTTTTCGGTTTCTCCGAGCGATCGGCTCTCGACCTGAAGTCGATCCGCCAACTCGGTGTCGCCGTCACGCCGGGCCTGACCCACCTTCTTGGAGAATTCGTTGACGGAGGCCCGAATACCGTCGCGTTCGGCGGTGATCTGACGCAGCTGTTCGTCGAGCGCGATGGCGGCATCGAGCTGTTGCAACAAGTCGGGCGTACCGCGGCGGGCCAAGGCGACCCGCACGGACTCGGGATCGTGGCGGAGCAGACGAACGTCGATCACAGGAACCCAAGGATACCCGTCGTGCTTCGGCCACGACCGTGCGAAATCGCCCCGTGAAATGACCGTGAGTAGTCTCGACTCGTGACCAGCGACGCTTCAGCGGGCTTCAGCCGCATCGACCGCACCGAGCGCACGCTGGAAGTGGAGAACCTGAGCGTGCGCTACGGCGAGGTGTTGGCTGTCGACTCGGTGTCGTTCACGGCACGTCCCGGTGAGGTGACCGCGGTTCTGGGCCCGAACGGTGCCGGTAAGACCAGCACCATCGAGGCGTGCGAGGGTCTGCGTCGTCGCTCGTCCGGCCACGTGCGGGTGTTGGGTCTCGACCCCCATCGTGACCGCCGGTCCTTGGCCAATCGCATGGGCATCATGTTGCAGGAGGGTGGCGTCTACCCGAGTGCCCGACCGATCGACGTCGTCAGGCAATACTGCGGGCTGTATTCCTCGGGATCCGGGAAGGCCGCGAACCCCGACGAATTGATCGAGTTGGTGGGTCTGTCCGAGCGACGTCGTGCCGCGTGGCGCCGACTGTCCGGTGGTGAGAAGCAACGGCTTTCGTTGGCGTTGGCCCTGGCCGCCCGACCGGCGATCGTTTTTCTCGACGAACCCACCAGTGGGGTCGACGTGAACGGTCGGACCATGATCCGGTCCGTCATTCGCAACCTGGCCGATGAGGGTTGCACCGTGATCCTGGCCACGCACGAGCTCGACGAGGCCGAGAAGGTGTGCGATCGCGTCGTCATCTTCGACAAGGGCAAGGTGTTGGTGAACGGCACCCTCGACGACGTGCGTAAAGCGCGCCAGGCGGTTCGTCTGCGCACGGTGAAGCCCCTCGACCTCGACGCCATGCCCGAGAACCTCGCCGATTGGCTGGTCGAAGAGACCCCGGGCAACTACACGATCGAGGACGCCCCGCAAGGGCTCATCGGTGCGTTGGCCGTGTGGCTGTCCGAGCGCGGCATCGACGTGATCGAATTGCGCGCCGGCATGAACAGCCTGGAGGACGTGTTCAAGGATCTCACCGGAGGACGGCCGTGAGTCGCGTGGCCGGACCGTTTCGTTCGCAGTTGCGCGCCGAGTTGACGGTGGTGTTGCGCAACGCCGAACAATTGCTGCTGACCCTCATCATTCCGGTCCTGTTGTTGGTGTTCTTCAGCACGGTGGACGTTCTGCCCACCGGTGACGTGCGCGAGGCCATCGACTTCCTGACTCCGGGGGTGTTGGCTCTGGCGGTGATGAGCAGCTCCATGGTGAGCCTCGGGATCGCCACCGGTTTCGAACGCGGCTACAAGGTGCTCAAGCGACTGGGAGCCACTCCCCTCGGTCGACCCCGTTGGCTGGCGGCCAAGATCACCGCCGTCACCGTGGTGCAGATGATCCAGTTGGTCGTGTTGGTGCCGGTGGCGCTGGCGCTGGGCTGGGACGCCGGTTCGGCGACATGGCCGACGGCGGTGGCGGCGGTGGTCGTCGGCACCGTGGCCTTCGGCGGCGTGGGGCTGTTCATCGCCGGACGTCTGCGCGCCGAGATCAACCTGGCGGCCCAGAACGGCCTGTATCTCGTGTTGCTGTTGCTCGGAGGCATGGTGATCCCGTTCGACGAGCTGCCCGAACCATTGGCCGCGGTGGCCAAGTGCCTACCAAGCGGCGCGTTGGCCGACGTGTTGCGCGACGCTTTGGTGGGCGGCGCCGATCGTCCGGGGACGTCGTGGATGGTTCTGGGCGCCTGGGCCGTGGTGGCCCCGTTGCTCACCGCGCTCACCTTCCGCTGGGAGTAGCGATCTGGGTCGTGAAAGCGCCGGATTCCGGCGCTTTCACGACCCAGATCGCTAGCGGGTCTCGCGGATGGGTTCGGATTCCTCGAAAGCCTTCTCCACGTCGGCCATCGTGAGGGGCTTGCGAACGTACGCCGACTCGTTCTCGCGGCGGAAGGTGCGCACGAAGGTACGCACGAACATCACACCGATGATGGTCCACAGGAAGATCGATCCGCCCAGCTTCATGATGGCCCCGGCCATCTGTTGGTCGTTGCTGACCGACACGCCCCACACGCGCACCGGCGTGTCGTAGTGCTTGTAGACCGTTCCCTCGGCGAACGTGAGCCAGCCCGCCGGCACCGTGGCCACCACGCTGTTCAGGAACAGGTAGATCATCTTGCCCATCGGCGAGATGTGATACTCCTTCAACGGCCCGCACACCGGAAGCCACATCATGATCGACGTGGTCACCAACAACACGTGCACCGAGTAGTGCAACGGCGCGTTCGACACCGAACGGTTCACCACCGCCGGGACGTGACTGACCATCACGATCACGTTGAAGAGGAACGCCGCCCGCACCGGGTGGGCCATGAAGTTCAGTGTCTTCAACGCACGGCCCTTGCCCACCAACGTGCGCACGAACCACTCCGGCGTCGCCAACACCACCAAGGGCGGCATGAAGTAGGTGAGGGCCATGTGCTGGAACATGTGCACCGAGTACAGGTACTCCTCGGCGATGTCGTGCATCGGCCAATCGGAACCGATCCACAGCACGGCGATGCCGGCCACGAAGCAGAGAATCTGACGCCGGGTCACCACCACTTCACCCGGGGCCACCGCCCGCGGTCCGAGCACGCGCACCACGTACACGTACGACGCCACCAGGAAGGCGACGAGCAACCACACCTCGACGTGCGATTGGAAACGCCACGGATTCTCCATGGCCCACATGGTTCAGCCTTTCTGCAGGAAGAACTTGAAGGTGGAGAGGGCGCCGATGTAGACGGCGAGAGCCAGGATCAGACCCGCGTAGAACAGGTAGCTGAACAACTTGTTGTCGAACTTGAGGTGCATGAAGTACGAAACAACGACGATGAACTTCACGGTCATCAGCACGAACAACGTGGGCATGAACAACGGTCCGAAATCGACGTAGTACGTGGACACCTCGATGGCCGTGAGGGCCGCGAGGATCAAGGCGATGACGATGTACTGCTTGTCGCTGGCGCCGTGATGTTCTTCCGCGTGCTCCGTGGAGTGATCGGCGGTGGCGCTGTGGTCGGTGGCGGTGCTCATCGTTGGCTCCTCAGGACGGGATCAGGTAGACGAGGGTGAAGATGACGATCCAGACGACGTCGACGAAGTGCCAGTACAGGCCCACCATCTCCACCGACTCGGCCTTGTCACCCGGGATGCGGTTGCGGCTGATCATCCCGACCATAGCCAGCAACATGATGATGCCCACGCTGACGTGCACACCGTGGAAACCGGTGAGGGTGTAGAAGCTGGAGCCGAACAGGCTGGTGGTGAAGCCCAGGCCCTCGCGGTAGAAGGCCGTGAACTCGTACACCTGACCGCCGACGAATGTGGCACCCAACAGTGCGGTGATGGTCAACCACAGGTTGGTGTTGCGGTCGTCCTTGCGCTGGGCCGCCGACACCGCCAGCACCATGGTGAGCGAGCTCATGAGCAACACGAACGAGCTGACCGAGGTGAACGGGATGTCGAAAATCTGGTCGGGCTGGGGACCCGAATTCACGCGACCCTTGTAGAGCATGTACGTGGAGATCAGTCCACCGAACAGCAAGCACTCGGATCCGAGGAACATCCACATCGCCAGTTTGTTGTTGGACAAACCGGTCGAGGTGACGTGGGCGCCATGACCCGAGTCATGGCCGTGGGCGATCGCGGTGTCAGCCAAGGGGCGCCAACTCCTTCGTGTGGCCGCCACCGTCACCGGGGGCGGGCGGATCGAAATCGTCATCGGCGCCGGTGGAGGGCTCCATGGCCCAACCGAACATCGTCGCCACGACCATGGCCACACCGACCGCCAGGATGACGCGGTTGTAGATGACGCCGTAGCCGATGATCGGAAATGCCAACGCCAACAAGATGGGCCAGTACGACCGAGACGGCATGTGAATGTGCTCGTCGGGGTGCGCGTTCATCTCGGCCAACACCTCTTCGGCCGTGGCCACCTGGGTGATCTCGTGCGTGGTGGCGTCCTGGGCGTACTTACGGTGGAAGAACTCGTCCAGGTTGTTGATGGTCGGGATGGTGTCGAAGTTGTGCTCCTTGGGCGGGCTGTCGGTCATCCACTCCAAGGTACGTCCGTCCCACGGGTCGAGCGGTGCGATGGCCACCTTCTTGGACTTGTGCGTGTACACCACGTTGATGATGAACAGCAGCACGCCGAGCGACAGGACCAGTGATCCGATCGACGAGATGCGGTTCCAGAAGCCCAGGTTGAAGAAACCCTCACCCGCACGGGCCTCGGTCCAGACCGACATACGACGGGGTTGACCCTGCAATCCGAGCATGTGCATCGGACCGAAGGTCATGTTCATACCCACCACCATCAACCAGAAGTTCCAGCGGCCGAGGCTTTCGCTCAATTGCTTACGGAACATCTTCGGCCACCAGTAGTAGAAGCCGGCGAACAATCCGAAGATCGCGCCACCGAACAATACGTAGTGGAAGTGGGCCACGATGTAGTAGGTGTCGGTCTGTTGCGTGTCGCTGGGAGCGACGGCGTGGGTCACGCCCGACAGTCCGCCGATGGTGAACTGCACGACGAGGGCGATGGAGAACAACATCGGCACCGTGAACTGCAGTTTGCCTCCCCACATGGTCATGACCCAGTTCACGATCTTGACGCCGGTGGGAACCGCGATGGCCATGGTGGCCATCGAGAACACCGTCACCGACACCGGACCGAGTCCGGACGCGAACATGTGGTGAGCCCACACGCCCCAGCCCACGAAACCGATGGCGGCTCCGGACATGGCGACGATGGGGTAACCGAACAAGGGCTTCTTCGAGAAGACCGGCAGGATCTCGGACACGATGCCGAACGACGGCAGGATCAAGATGTACACCTCGGGGTGACCGAAGATCCAGAACAGGTGCTGCCACAACAGCGGGTCCGCGCCGGAGGCCACGTCGAAGAACGTGGCGTCGAACGAACGCTGGAAGGTGAGCAGGAAGAGCGCCACGGTGATGACCGGGATGGCGAACAACAACAGGAACTGCACCACCAATACCATCCAGGTGAAGATGGGCATGCGCATCATCTTCATGCCCGGTGCGCGCATGTTCAGGATGGTCACGATGAGGTTGATCGCGCCGGTGAGCGAGGCGATGCCCGTGATCTGCAGACCCATCGACCAGAAGTCGATGCCGTGGCTCGGCGAGAACAACGTGCTGGAGTTCGGGGCGTACATGAACCAGCCGCCATCGGCCGCGCCACCCAGGAACCACGCGGTGTTGAGGAAGATTCCACCGAACAGGAAGCACCAGAAGCCGAAGGCGTTGATACGCGGGAAGGCCACGTCACGGGCGCCGATCTGCAACGGAACGAAGTAGTTGGCGAAAGCCGCCGCCATGGGCATCACGAAGAGGAACACCATCGTGGTGGCATGCATGGTGAACATCTGGTTGTACTGATCGGCGTTCAGGACCTTGCCGTTGGGAGCGATGAGCTGCATGCGGATGAGCACCGCCTCGAGTCCGCCCACGATGAAGAAGAAGAACGCGGCGACGCCGTACATGATGCCGAGCTTCTTGTGGTCGACGGTGACGATCCAGTCACGCCAGGACGTGCTGGCGGCCGGGCGCTTGAAGACTCCGAGAGCTTCGCTCGGCTTGACGCCGACCGTGGAGCCGCTGGCAATGGCGACCTCGGAAGAGGGACGTTCGATGATGGCCATCTGAGTGTTCTCCCTTTACTTCAGTTCGAGTAGGTAGGCGACGAGGGCAGAGATCTGATCCTCGGTGAGTCCGAGGGCGGGCATGCCGCGGTACTTGCCACCGGTCTCGGTGAGCTTGGTGGGGTCGGCGTACATGGGCTTCTTCTCGGGAGCGTTGCGCAACCACTCGCGCAGGTCCTTCTGATTGAGGCAATCCTCGCTGACGCCGGCCAGGTACTTCTCACCGAATTCCGCCGGAGTAGCGTTCCAGACGTCATCGCGACATTCGGGCGTCAGAAGATCCCACGAGGCACCGGCGAACGTGTTGCGCGTCATGAGGTTGGTGAGGTTCGGCGCCGCGCCCGACACCATGTACTGGTCGGGAGCCGCCACGTTCGGTGACCCGTCGGCATTGAGCAGGCCGTTCACCTGGTGGCAGCGAGCGCACTGCTGGAGGAACAGCTTCTCGCCCTCGACGGCCAGGACGTTGTCCGCCGACGGAGAGCTGTAGACCTCCAACTGGTTCGCCACCCAGGTCGCGTAGTCGGCCTTGGACAGCACCACAGCCTCCATACGCATGTACGCGTGCGACAGACCACAGAACTCGGTGCACTGTCCGGCGTAGATACCGGGTTCGGAGCCCTCCATGCGCAACAGGTGTACGCGACCGGGGACGCTGTCCTTCTTGCCGTTCAACTTGGGAATCCAGTACGAGTGGATCACGTCTCGACTGGTGACGCGCAACAGGACCTTGGTGTCCTCGGGAATGACCAATTGACCCGAGGTCACGATCGGATCGCTGATGCCGTACACCTCGGCGTTGTCACCGACCGCCGGATAGTCGTATTCCCACCACCACTGCTGACCGGTGACGTTGATGGTCATCTCGGTGTCATCGGTTTTCGCCAGATCGAAAATGGTGCCGACCGTCGGCACGCCGACACCGATGAGAATCAACACCGGGATGACGGTGAGGGTGATCTCGAGGGCCGGTTTGCCGTGCGTCTGCTCGGGCATCGCCTGGCCACGATCGCGGAAGCGGAAGATCGCCCAACCCACCGCGGCGAAGACGATCACACCGACGATGCCGGCGATGTAGAAGATGGGACGCTGCAGATCGTCGATCACCTTGGCGTTCGGACCGGCCGGCTGCCAGGTGTCCTGAGGTGCGTCCTTGGCGCATCCCGCCACGGTGATCAACGATGAAACGGCCAGAGCCGGCTTGATGATGTTCGACCAACGACGCGACGACTTCATCGGCACTCCTGCTCGCTCGTTCATGTTGCTCACGGTACTCATGGGTTCAGATCGACTCTCTATGGGGGCGGGGGTGACTCACGGCACCTGAATCTCGATGGACGCACCTTCGACACCGGGAACGGTGATCGAGTACGGCTCTTCACTGGCGAACGAGGGTTTCGGGATGACGATCGACACCGCTTGGGTGCCACCCTTGGTGATGAGTGAGGTGCACGCTTCGAGCACGGTGTCCTTGGACACTCCGCCGCCGAGATCCTCGACGATCTTTCCGTACTCCACCACCATGCGGTGTTCGTGATCGTCCTCGTTGACGAAGAGGATCGTCGACGGGTTGGAGCGCTGCAGCGTGATGCTGGTCAATTCACCGTTCCATCCATCCATCTCGGCGAAGAGACGGCCGTCGCGCAGAACGACCGTGGCGGCCACGCTGCTCTTGGCCGACACCGAACGGGCGGCATCCTCGTCGGTCTCCTCGGCTTCCTCGCCACAGGCGCGATGCGCGAAATGATCCTCGGCCGCGGCCTCGACCAACTCGTGACGCTCACCGTCGAGGGCGAACGCGATACCCGTGCCCGACAAGGCGACCAACACGACGCCCGCCACAGCGCCGATGACCCGCCGATTGGCACCACGCCGAACGCTGACCATCGAACCGAAGGTCAGAACGAGGGCCGCCATCACCGAGAAGACGATGAGGCCCGACTCCTTCGACAACGACAGCATGATGCGCGAGAAGGACAGGACGATGATCGCGAGGATGATGGCGCCACCGACGGGGATCTCGAGCGGGTGCACGACCCAGGCACGCACCTTCTCGTTGTACGCGACATCTGATGACGCGCGATCGCTCCAGTTCTTGATGAGCCACTGACCGAGCATCGCGAACAGCAGGCAGATGCCGACCTTGAAGATGCCGGGTGAACTGACCAAACCGATGGCCACCATGCCGGCCGAGAACGCCGTGCCGACGGGGAACCAACTACGACCGACGTTCCGTTGGGCGGCATTGCTCGACGCGTGCGCGTCGGTGTCCGTGGACAACACGTGACCGTCGCGAACGAACGATGCGATGGCCCCCATGAAGAACAACGCCACGGCGAGGAAGGCCAGCGACACGACACCGATGGAGCCCCCGTCGTTGGCGATGAACCAGAGAATGGCCGCGATCGAGGTCGCGCTTCCCAGTCCGTAGAGGAATTTCGAGCCGGTGGTGATCATGTGTTCTGCCCCGTCACTTCTGCACGTAGACGACGAACCACACCGCGGTGAAGGCCGCGGTGAGGAAGTACCAATACAAAGCGCTCGCCGAGACGACTTCGAGTTCCTTGGTGCGCCCGCCGAGGAATCGGAAGGCCGCGACCGCGGTGAACACGATGCCGACCACCAGGAGAAGGGTCATGGTGCCGGTGATGGCGTAGAACATGGTGTGGAAGGCGCCGTCGTTGGCCGCGACGCCCATCTGCGTCCAGGTGAACACCTGAGCGTTGACCACCATCAGACCGAACAGCGCGGTGAGCCCGAACGCCAGACCCGCGTGGGTGCGGTCGGCGCGCTTGGCGGAATAGACCGCCCACTGCGCCATGATGCACACGACGCACAGACCGATCAACATCATGTTCGTGGCGACCTCGGGAACGACGATCTTCTCGGGCATCCAATCCCTGATCAACCCGCGACGAGGCGACTCACGCAACGGAGCGTCGGCGCGGAACTGCAACCACGTGGCCAACATTCCGCCGAGAAGGGTCGTGGCCGCCGTAATGGCCAAGGCGGTTCCGACGAACACCTGACGGCGCGCCGGAGCGGTGGGTGCGGGGGGCAACGCGAGCATCAGGCGTCCTTCCCATTCGAAGCGGACTTCAGATCGAGGAGCGGAGTGGCCGACCCGACGACCGCGAGATCGGAGAAGTTGTCGGCCGGAGGAGGCGACGACGTGGCCCACTCGAGGGTCTGTCCGTCCCACGGATCGTCGCCGGCGGCCTCACCCGAGGTGAAGCTCTTGGCGGCCAGTGCGATGAATCCGAGCGAGGTGAGCAACATCAACGCGAATCCGGCGGTGGTGAGGGTGTTCCACAACTCCTGCGGACCGTCGTAGGCGAATCCGTCGAGAGCACCGGCGGGTTGATCGGCGAAGCCGGCGATCATGTACGGGATCGAGCCCAGGGCGGTGGCGAGAAGAGCCAGCAAAGCCAAGGGGAGCGCGGCCTTGTCTGGGATGCGACGGCCCCACAACTTCGGTCCCCAGTAACACAGAGCACCGAAGGCCACGGTGACCGAACCGAACGTGATGGCGACGTAGGTGCCGGCTTCGAAGATCGAGCCGCGCACGCCGGCGTCGTCGATCGAACCCAAGATATGAGCCGCGACACCGAGGACGATGGTGAGCAGACCGTGCATCGCGAACACCAACGGTGCGGCGACACGCGGCTTGCCGTTCTTCATCGTGAGCGCGCTCGTTCCGAGCACACCGAGCACGCCCAACAGCGGGATCACGGTGAGCAGACCCCACGGCAACAGGTCGGCGATCTTGTCGCCGGCGTTGTCGAAGAACGAGTCGCCGTCCCACGGCAATGTGACCATCGTTTGCGTGACGGTGGCCAACGTCGCGATCGACACGATTCCGAGCGCCACGTACGCACCCGTGCGCTGAGCCAACGAGGTCCGACCCATCACGGGCACGATGTCGAGCACCATTCCGAGCGCCGGGATCGCGAGCAGATAGGTGAACGGTTGCGACAACGCCCAGCCGGCCCAGTCGGAGACCCCGACGTTGCCGCCGAACGCCGCGCGGGCGTACTTGTGATCGACCCACAAGTAAATGGACGTGCCGACGAAGACCGGCAGGGCCAGGAGCATGGTCACCGAACCCACCAACGCCGACCAGGCGAAGAGCGGCGCACGCAGCAGACCCATGCCCGGCGCGCGCGTGGTGAGAACCGAGGTGGCCACCGACGTCGCGGTCATGAGGAGACCCGACGACATGACGATGGTTCCGAGCAGGTACAAGTCGACCATCTCGGATGACCCACCGCCGGGACCACCATTGGCGATGATCGACGCCACGGCGAGACCGAGACCCGTGAGCCACATCCAGAAACCGCCTGCGGCCAACCGGGGGAGAGCCAACGAGCGGGCACCGAGCTGCAACGGCACGATGGCCACCGCGAGACCGAGCAACAAAGGAGCGACCGCGCCGAACGTCAGCAGAAGGCGCGCCGCGGCCAGGACCTGCGTGGCCGAGTCGGTGTCCAGCAACTGATAACCCTCGGCGTCGATGCGTTCGAACGCAACGAGCACCGCCAGCACGAGACCGGCCAACAGGCCGACGAGTCCGGTGCCGGCGTACAACCGACCGACCTGCTTGTGGTCGGCCGACGTGATCCATATGGCGACGGCGGGGGGAGCCGCTGCGGTTCCGGCGGCGTGGTGCGTATCAATTGATGTCATTCGAAATGGCTCGCTTCACGCGCAACGAGAGGGGCGCGGCTTCTCCACGTTCCTCGGGGGTTTCAACACGATTTCCAGTGACCGACTTTACCCACTTTGTCCTGCTCAGACCGAAATCCCGTCCGATCCTCACGGGTCACACGTCGTGCGCTTGTGATCAGACGCCGTGCTCGACCAAGACGTCGACGGCCATGGCCACGAAGAGCACCGTCACGTAGGTGATCGAGAACCCGAACACCCGCATCGATCGGGCCGGCGTGGGGTGTCGGCCCAGATCGACCGCACTCAAAATGAATCCCAACCCCAGAACTGCCGCTGACACCATGTAGATCGGTCCCAGACCGGCCACCGGCCCCAAGACGAGGCTGACGGCGGTCAACAACACCGTGTAGACGAGCATCGAGACGATGGTCTGGCGCATCGAAACGACGGTGGGCAGCATGGGAACCTGGGCGGCCTTGTAGTCGTCGGCGTGTTTGATGGCCAGGGCCCAAAAATGGGGTGGGGTCCACAAGAAAATGGCTGTGAACAGGATAAATGGCTCCCAGGCCAGGGAGTCCTGCACCGCCGACCAGCCCACCAGCACCGGAACCGCCCCGGCGGCTCCCCCGATGACAATGTTCTGACGACTCGTCCGCTTCAGCCACAAGGTGTAGACGAACACGTAGAAGAGCGTGGCTGACATGGTGAGCACCGCCGAGAGCAGGTTGGCGCCGACCCAGAGCACCACGAAAGCCGCCACTTGCAGGGACAATGCAAAAATCAGGGCATTCTTGGGGGCGATCAATCCGGTCACCAGCGGGCGACCCTTGGTCCGCTCCATCAGGGCGTCGATGTCGCGATCCACCACCATGTTGATGGCATTGGCCCCGCCCGCGGCCAAGGTCCCCCCGATCAGGGTCACCACCACCAAGCCCCACGACGGCCAGCCCTTCTCGGCCAGCACCATGGTCGGGACGGTCGTGATGAGCAACAACTCGACCACCCGCAATTTCATGAGCGCCACGTACCCCCCGAGCATGGTGGTGGGGGCACGCCGTGGGCCGTGCGCGGCCACGCCGCCCGGTGCCAGCCGCGACGGCACGAGGGGACGGGATCCGACGGACATCACGACTGATCGTATGGGGGTGCGAAACGCACAACCAACCGTGACAATGAAGCCGTGCAAGGAGATGGCGTGACTCCCGTCGCCGCGGCTCCCTCGACCATCGTGCGACCCGAGGTCGACGAGTCGACCGCGCTCGACAAGCCGTGGATCGTCCTGGTCTGGAACGACCCCATCAATCTGATGAGTTACGTCACCTTCGTGTTCCAGAAACTCTTCGGTTACAGCTTGGAAAAGGCCACCGAACTGATGCTCGACGTGCACGAAAAGGGCAAGGCCGTGGTGTCCTCGGGCAATCGCGAGAAGGCCGAGATGGACGTGTATCGACTGCACGAGCACGGTCTGTGGGCCACCATGCAGAAGGACGGCGACGACTGAGATGGCGCGTCGTCGACCACCATTCGAGGCCCGACGCAACGGGTACGCCGTCAACCTCGACGAAGAGGAACGACATTTCGTTCGACGGTTGGTGGGCGAGGTGCGCGAACTGTTGACCTCGTTGCCCGCCGGTGATCCGAAGATGGGGCGTCTGTTCCCCCCGGCGTACACGAACGCCAGCGGCCAGGACGCCGACGCCGAAGCCGAGTACCAACGACTCATGCGCGACGAACTGGTGGCCAGTCGATTGGACTCCATCGGTCGCATCGACGAGTTGTTGGCCGACACCACGATGACCGCGTTGACCGCCGAGCAACTGAACGCCTTCGTCGTCTCACTGAACGCTGTGCGCTTGATCCTGGGCACGATCCTCGGGATCACCGACGAGGACGATGACGAGGACCCCGACTCACCTCTCGCCAACGAGATGGCGATGTACAACTACTTGTCGTGGTTGCTCGACAGTGCGGTCACTGCCCTCATGCAGGGCTGACGAGCCGGGTGGTAACCGGCGGGTGGGCTGTTAGAGTTGTCCCGCTCTCATCGGACGAGTACCTAGCCCCCATCGTCTAGTGGCCTAGGACACCACCCTTTCAAGGTGGCGGCACGGGTTCGAATCCCGTTGGGGGTGCAAACCGGGCAACCGGTGATAGCAACGCCTGACATATAGCAATACCCAAGCAATGAGCAATCAACGTTTGGTCTCGTGGTGAAGTTGGAGTTCACGCCGGCCTGTCAAGCCGGAGGTCGCGGGTTCGAGTCCCGTCGGGACCGCTAGTGCGTTTCGGAAACGAGCGCACGAGGTCGAGTAGCTCAGTCGGCAGAGCATACGCCTGAAAAGCGTAGGGTCACCGGATCGACGCCGGTCTCGACCACCAGCAAACGCGGGCGCCCCACGGGGCGCCCGTTTTTCGTTCACGCACCGTGGCGACGGGCGACGAGCCGAGCGGTCACCGACGCCAGTCGCGAATGAGTGCCTCTTGCGCCACGGTGGCGACGTGCACTCCGTCCTCGCTGAAGATGTGTCCGAGCGCCAAGCCGCGATTGTTGCCCAACGAGTGACAGGTGAAATCGTGCAGATGCCAGCGATCACTCTCGATGGGGCGGTGGAACCAGATCGTGTGATCGAGGCTCGCACCGTAGAAGTTGCGGGCGTTATCGGGTCGAGCACCGATGACCGGATGCGTTCGCACCACGGCATCGGTCGGCAGATCGTCGCTCAGGAAGGCAAACGCGCAACGGTGCAACAGCTGCGCGTCGTGGTTGGAGGGATCGCCCAGCGCGTCGGTCACCCGGAACCACGCCATGGCTCGGCCGCCACCCTCGCGACCGTCGTCGGGAATCGTCGATTCGGTCACCCAGCGACGATCGAATCCGTCGCTCCACGCGGAGTTCTCGACGGATTCGGGAGCGGGAACCCCACGGGGGAATCGAATCGGTTGAGCGTCGGCCGACTCCTCGAAGGTCTGGAACGACGCCTCCAGGTTGAGGATGGCACCGAAACTCTGCCGCGCGACGACACGGCGGGTGCAGAAACTCTTGCCGTTACGAATGCGGTCCACCTCGTAGCGCACCGGCTCTCCGGTGTCGCCCCGACGAATGAAATAGGCCCGCAACGAGTGCGGTTCTATGTTCGGATCGACCGTCTCGGCCGCGGCCCGCAGGGCTTGAGCCACGATGTGGCCTCCGTACAAGCCGCCCCACGGATACTGACGACCGGCACCGACGAAGGTGTCGACGCCGTGCTGCTCGAGAGCGAAGAGATCCTGAATCGTCACGCGCTCAGGCTAGGGAGATGCGGACGGATATCAATGAACGACGATGACGGGCGGGACCAACGTCCCGACGTGTCGGCGACGCGACGTCAGGTTCCGTAACCGAAACCCAGATCCGGGGCCGTCAACATGGGCACGAACGGAATTCCCCGCTCGGCGGCCATGGACGCGCAGGTGCCACCACGATCGACGATGACCGTGATGAGAACCGGATGCGCACCGAACGCGAGCACCGCGTCGACCGCCTCCATGATCGATGTTCCGCGAGTGACGGTGTCCTCGGTGACGACCACCTTGTCGCCGGGAAGCAACGCCCCGGCGAGACGACCGGTCACTCCGTGATCCTTGGCCTCCTTGCGCACGCTGAAGCTACGCAAGTCGCGACCCCGGGTGGCACTGATCGCCGCGACTCCGAAGGCCACGGGGTCGGCCCCCATGGTGAGTCCTCCGATCGCGGTGGCGTCGGCGGGGATGATCGACAGCGCCACGTCGGCCACGAGGACGATGCCATCCGGGCGACACGCGGTCTGCTTGGTGTCGAGGAACCAGGAACTCTTCGCGCCCGACTTCAACGTGAAGTCACCCGTCTTCAACGAATGCTCGAGCACGTGTCGTCGCAACGCCTCGCGCGCCGGATCGAGTGAAGGAAGTGACGAGGAGTTGACCATCGGTAGGGACAATAGTTGATTCGTATCGCATAACGGCACGAGTTCGTGCTCCCGATACGCACGTATCAAGATCCGATAAACCTAAGTGTTTTGTTATCGAGAGATTTGTGGCACGCTCTGAATTCCTCATACGTTCGTCACCATGGCGGCACCGAAGACCCCGATGACGAAGGCTCACAAGCAGGCCCTCGCCGCCGGTCGCGCCGAAGGAAAGGTCGTTCGTGACTATCTCGAAGCGTTGAAGCGCACGAAGCCCAAGCGTGGCCGCAAGCGCACCCCCGAGTCGATCAAGCGACGCCTCAACACGATCAAGAACGAATTCGAGAACGTCGATGCGGTGACACAACTGAAGTACGCCCAGGAGCGTCTCGATCTCGCCATCGAGTTGGCCGAACTCACCGCGAAAGTGGACATCGCTCCGCTGGAGAAGGCCTTCGTCAAGATCGCCAAGGGTTACAGCGAGCGCAACGGCATCACGTATTCGGCGTGGCGGGAGATCGGTGTGGACGCCACGGTGTTGAAGAAAGCCGGCGTCACCCGCTGACGCACCCGACCGGAGATCGTCGGGGTCAGACCTCGATGCGATCGAGGGCGTCGAAGACCACGCCGATCCGACCGAGTGAACGAGAGAGATCGAACGCGTCGTCCAGGATCGCCGGACCAAGCTGTCGCACGCGATCATCCTCCTCGAGAACACCACGGAAGTCGCGGGAACGGCTCCACGAAACCGAGGCGGCCTCCTGGACGATCCGATACGCGTCGTCGCGGGACAGCCCGCTCTGAACGAGGGCCAGCAAAACCGGTTGGCTGAACACCAATCCGTG
>Ga0169931_10004887_pt1 | contig 20664 bp, 16 predicted proteins | sample Kivu_15m_20L_FD_129675 | JGI IMG/M metagenome (GOLD analysis project Ga0169931, IMG submission 129675) | Freshwater microbial communities from Lake Kivu, Western Province, Rwanda to study Microbial Dark Matter (Phase II) - Kivu_15m_20L... | ecosystem: Environmental > Aquatic > Freshwater > Lake... | reverse complement strand
TTGTTTCCAGCAATTCCAACACCGCAGGAGGTCAGGCCGAGATTGAGTTTGCAATGAAATACAGCTAGACTGAAAACTCTCACTGACATTGGATCAACATTTGACGCGGGTCAAACAGATGCGTTTGATGGAAAGCGGATCTCTATTATCTTCCCAGGAGAATGCTATGAAAGAGCTCCTAACTCTTATTGAGACCAGGGCGTCCACAACTAATTCACCATCTACCTAGCTGCCTAGCCTTACAGGAAGAGATCAGGCTGTCACCCAATGGCCCCTCCCCATCTCCCTCCGCTTCCATCGCCCCATATGAACCTCATAAGGCTCAGGCTTTCTCGCTTGGCCTCTGTAATCCCACTGCGATGAAACGCTGTTGAATGGCCGTTAACATCATGGCGCGCACTTCTGCCCGGCAGACATCCAGCTCCTCGTCCTGGAGATAGCGATCGACCGTGCGGGGTAATTTTCTCCACCAGGCATTGGCCGACACCCTGGCCTGCTCCGCCCCCACCGCGTCGCTCGCGAAGATCTTACGCAACTCCCGTTCGAAAAATCCGACGTGCGCTTCCTCGTCTTCCACAATCGACGCCATGTCGGGCCGAAGCCCGACCAGCAATTTGGCGAATTCCAATCCGAGCGCCTCATAGCCAAAGAGCAGCACGGCGAGGGCCGGCCATTGCTGCGGCACGGTCGGCAGCACCTCGCGTCCGCGCGACTGATGGCCCAGCATCGTTTCAAACTGTTTGAGATGATCCAGTTCGTCCGCTTCGTGCTGCTTGAGAAAGGCCTGCACATTCGGCGGCACATCACGCAACTGCGCCGCCCGCACGGCCCAGAGGGCCATGGCTTCGGCGCGCAAGAATCGTTCGAGGATCGCCTGTTCACAACTTTTTGGCAGCATCATGTGCCCACCCTACCATGCTGCTGTCAAAAAATTGAAGACGGGCCGGCTGTGCTTCCATCGGTCTTGCGCGAGACGAGCCTCCTGAGTAGGATGACGGCAATGATGACAGGAGGATCTATGACGCCGATGCGACCTCTGACCGCAATCATGTGGCTTAGTCTGGCAGCGTGTACCGGATGCACAGCGATGGGCGGCCCGCCTGAAGATATTATGAAACGCGTGCCGGTCATTGAAATCGGCAAACCGGAGCCGGCGGATAAGAACTATGTGCTGCATGTGCCAGCAGGAAAAACGATCCCGATCCACGTCTCCGTGAAAGGTCCGTTAGTCCTGCAGCCTGGTGAAACCAATCTGCAGATCCAACTGACCCAGGGCCTCTACATCTATAAGGATTGGTCGAGCCTCGACGGCATGAATTGGACCCATCAGGCCTTCGCCGGACGGGTCTCACTGGGGCTTGCCCCGAAGGGCGGAATTGTCGATATCTTCATCGACCGGCCCAACTAGCGCGACTTCAGCCAGTCCACTGCGCCTGCTCCGGCGACGCGGCCGCTCGCGAAACAGGCGGTCAGCAGATAGCCGCCGGTGGGAGCCTCCCAATCCAGCATCTCGCCGGCGCAAAATACACCCGGCACATCCCGCAACATCAATCGCGCATCCAGCACTTCAAACGCCACGCCGCCGGCCGTGCTGATCGCCTCATCCAGCGGCCTGGGCGCGATGAGCGTAATCGGCAGCGATTTGATCGCGGCGGCCAGCTTGGCCGGATCGGTAAAATCTTCCTTCGACACCACCTCACGCAGCAATCCCGCCTTCACCCCGGATATGCCGACCCGGCGGTCCAGGTGCGTCGCCATTGTTCGTTTGCCGCGCGGGCGCGAGAGTTCGTTCGTCAAACGGGAGAGGTCGCGATCAGGCGCCAGATCCAGCCGCATCGTCGCGGTCCCCTTGGCGAGAATCTCATCCCGTAAAAGCGACGACATCGCATAGATCACCCCGCCCTCCACCCCCGTGGTCGTCACGACGAATTCGCCCTGCTGCCAGCACTCCCCGCCGGTCGGGGTCAGGATCTTCAAGGCCACCGACTTCACTGGCTGTCCGGCGCACTTGCTTTTGAAATGCTCGGTCCAGGCTACATCGAATCCGCAATTCGCGGGACGCAAGGGCGTCACCACCGCGCCGCGCTGCCGGAGCAGCGGAACCCACCCGCCATCGGATCCCAGCGCCGGCCAGCTTCCGCCGCCGAGCGCGAGGACCACCGCATCGGCTCGCACCGTGCTGACTCCTTGCGGCGTGGCGAAGGTGAGTCCCCCGTCTTCCGTCCAGCCTGACCAGCGATGCCTCGTATGAAAGATGACGCCGGCCTGGCGCAAGCGGCGCAACCAGGCCCGCAGCAGCGGAGCCGCCTTCATATCTTTCGGGAACACACGGCCGGAAGAACCGACAAATGTTTCAATGCCGAACTCCCCCACCCAAGCCCGCAGCGCCTCCGGGCCGAACGATGCCAGCAGCGGGGCGATCTGCGCCCGCCTGGCCCCATACCGGGCGAGAAACGGTTCCAGCGGTTCTGAATGGGTGAGATTCAGCCCGCCTTTGCCGGCGAGCAGAAACTTGCGGCCCACGGAGGGCATCGCGTCATAGAGATCCACCTGCGCTCCGCCGGCGCGCGCGGCCTCCGCAGCCATGAGCCCGGCCGGACCGCCACCGATGATTGCAATGTTCATGGAAAGATCCACTTCACAAACTTACAGGCCGATCGTCTCGATGGCGTGCAGCTCGTCTGGTGAGAGGGTGAACTGATCGCACGCGAGATCCTCTGTCATGTGCTGGGGATTGCTGGTCCCGGTGAGCGGCAACATGCCGATCTGCATCGCGAACCGAAAGACAATCTGCGCGAGTCCGGTTCCATGCGTCACCGCCATGGCGCGCACCGCCGGATCGACGAAGACTTCCCGGTTGGCCGTCAGAAGGGAGAAGCCTTGATAAATAATATGCTCCGCCTTGCAAATCTCTCGCACGGCTTTGTCCCACCCGAAGGCGGCGTAGCAGCGGTTCTGCACGACCATCGGCTTGTGCCTGGCCTTGGCACAGAGCAAGGACAACTGTTCGGCGGAGACATTGCTGATGCCGATCATCTTGGTCTTGCCGGAATCGTAGAGCGCTTCGATGGCGGCCCAGACTTCCCAATCCGCATTCCCTAACCCACGTCTGGAATAGGGACCGTGCAGCACATAGGAGTCCAGATAGTCCGTGTGCAGATGGGCCAACGAGCTCTGGAAGGATTGATTCACCTGCGTGGTGAGGTCGGCCTTGGCATCGTAGGGAGTCCGATGATCCTGCCCATCGACCGAGGTAAACTTGGTCTGAAGAAACAGCCTGTCCCGAGCGACGCCCTGCTTCGCCAGTTCCAGTAGCGCGTCACCCACCAGCGCTTCCTGGTAATGGATCAACTGATTCGCGGTATCGATCGCCCGAAACCCGGACGCAACCGCCAGTTGCGCCAGCCGGGTCGTGGCCTCTTTCTTCCATGCGGTGCCATACATGAATGCCGGAACTGTGATGCCGTTGTAGGCTGTGATCGCCATATCTTCGACTCCCATCGCACCGATTCTATGAGCAGGCTTGAGAGCATGCCTTCCGTGGAGAGCGTCCAGTCGCTTGTGCGGAATAGCTGTCAGTATACTGAAGCCCCGCACAATCCGAAAGCTCGGTGCTCCGGCGTACCGATGTAGAACCGGCTCGCAGGACCAGTGGAAATCAGCGGCCGGAGAATGTCATCATCGGCGGGTCTCTCAACGATTCATCGTGGTTCTATACCGGAGTAAGAAGGAGCGCTCATGTTGAAACCCCTGCTCGAAGTCCCTGCCGACGATCATGCGCGCACCTATCATCAGCTGGGCTATCTGGTCGTCTATGATGCCGTCCTCAACAGTGAGTATGCGTTCCTCGTGTACAAAGAGATCGATCGAGACTCCAGCGCCTGGCGGATGAAAATCAAATCCACCCACACGGAAGGGGCCACGTTTGAACCGGCGGCGGTTGAGACAAAAGCACGGGAAGCCGGCGCGAAAGGCAAGCCCTATGTCAGATGGGGATTTTTCTGTGAGCCGACCATGTCGGATCCGCGCCAGATCGAATATCGGCTGCATCAGGAGCAGGGGAAACCGGCGGCGATTGAGTTGTTCGTGCGGCTGCGCACCTATGAACACCAGGCCGATACCCCGCAGTCGCTTCGTTTCCCCTGGCCGAACGAGCAGCAGGCCGCTTCATGAGGCGGCACCGGCCATGAATACTGAGCCCCCTCATTCCAACGCCGAGCTGGCATTGAGCCGGCGCTATCTCGCGGCCCACCCCTGGGTGATACAGGCCATCACGGGATTCTTGTCGGCCTACTTCATGGAGCATCCGGGGTTTCGTGTTCAGCGGCACTTCGATGAGTCCGCATCGGGCATGCATGTCTGGGTGTGCGAGATTCCCGCCGGCCTCAAAGTTCCACGCCTCCTCAAACGCCTGCAGGCCGACATTCCCCCCTGTTCGATCATGTTGCCGGACGGGCCGGCCTCGTCACCGGCCCGCTATGTGGTCGATCTTGAGGCTGGCCACTCCACTTGAGCGGATACTTAGTCGCGGAAAATCCGGACCGGAACTTTTTGGCCTTTGATTCTGGTGCGTCCCAGCGTCTGGATGATGCCTTGGGCCATCGCCTCCGGCACATCGACGAGTGAAAACCGGCTCTCAATTTCGATGCCGCCGATCATGCTCGCACTCAGCTTGGCTTCGTTCGCAATGGCGCCGACGAGATCGCCCGGGCGAATCCCCGCCTCACGGCCAGCGCCGATATAGATCCGGGCCATGCCCGGAGCCCGGCCGCCGCTCCGCACCGGCCTGCCCATGGCCGGCCGCTCGCCGGGCCTGGCGGGCCCGCCACGATAACGGTCGTCAGGCCGTCCCATCGGGCGCTGCGAGGGCCGATACTCCGGCGCCTGCGGGCGCACCGGCACGGCGGGAATTTCAGCTTCCTCCCGCTCGCCGGCCTGTCCCTGATGCGCCAGCTTCATCGCCGCGGCGGCGACATCGATCACTTCAAAATCCTGCGCCAGGGTCGTGACCACGGTGCGGAAATGCTCCAAGTCGCCGGCCTCCAGCACCTCACGAATCGACGACAAGGTGCGCTCCACCCGCTTGGCGCGGAGGTCGGAGACCGACGGCACCGGCGCCACCAGGACTCTCGCCTTCGTCAGCTGCTCGATGTTGCGCAAGAAGCGATGCTCGCGCGGGTCGATGATCGTGATCGCCGCGCCTTCGCGCCCCGCCCGGCCCGTCCGGCCGATACGGTGCACGTACACTTCGGCGGACGACGGCAAATCGTAGTTGATGACGTGCGATACGCTGGGAATATCCAGGCCGCGGGCCGCCACATCGGTGGCGATCAGCAGCTCGGTCTGCCCGCTCCGGAACGATTGCATCACGCGGTCGCGCTGCGGCTGGCTCATGCCGCCGTGAATGGCTTCCGCCCGATGGCCGCGGCTGTTCAGCATGACCGTGACTTCGTCCACTTCCACGCGGGTGCGGCAAAAGACCAGCGCGGATTTGGGACCGGCCATGTCCAGGACACGCGCCAGCGCCGCCGCCCGATAGGGGCGCGAGACGACATAGGCCGTTTGCTGGACCTTGGGCGCGGATCCGGCCTTGACCGGCTCCTTGGCAATGGTAATCTCGACCGGATGCTTGAGGTGGCGATGGGCGATCGACTTGATGCGCGGCGGCATCGTGGCGGAGAACAAGGCCGTCTGTTTCGTCTCCGGTGTCTGCTCCAGGATCGCGTCGAGATCGTCGGCGAAACCCATGTCGAGCATTTCGTCCGCTTCGTCCAAGACCACCATTTGAATGTGCTTCAGCTGCAGCGTATTGCGACGCAGGTGATCCAGCGCCCGTCCCGGCGTCGCCACCACCACGTCCACGCCGCGCTTCAGCGCATATAACTGCGGGCCGATCGCCGCGCCGCCGTAGATCGCCAGCACCGAGGTCCGAAGCTCCTTGCCGTAGCGCTGCAACGCCTCACCCACCTGGATGGCCAGCTCGCGCGTCGGCACCAGAATGAGAGCGCCCGGCCGCTGCTTGGGGCCATGGGCCAACCGTTGCAAGAGCGGCAACGCGAACGACGCAGTCTTGCCCGTGCCCGTGGCGGCTTGTCCCAGCAGATCCTTCCCGGCCAGCAGCGGTGGAATCGATTCGCGCTGAATCGGCGTGGGTTCTTCATACCCCAGCGCATCCAGTGTCGCCAGCAGCGACGCTTCCAGACCGAGTGCGGCAAAGCCGGGGGAAAAGCCATGGACGGCCGTGGCGGTGGACGGGTCGATCGTGTCGTGTTTCATAGAGCCTGTCGTATCCTTTTCTGACATTACTGCGCCATCTGTTTCGGCCAGAGCGATTCCAGCTCAGGAAACTTGGCGCGATAGTCCGCATGACTGGCGCGGATGACTTTCATCGCTTCGTCGCGGCCGTACAGGCTCGTAATTTCCACTTTGTGCTGCACTGTTCCCGGAGCCTGCTTGTAGGTGAGAAAATAATGCTGCAACCGATCGATCAGCGCGATCGGACAATCCTTGATGTCCCGGATATTGCCGTAGGCCGCATCGTCCTTCATCACGGCGATGATCTTATCGTCGGCCTCCCCTCCGTCGGCCATACTGAACCCGCCGATGGGAATCGCCGTGAGCAGGATATCGCTATGGGCAATCGTCTTTTCCGTCAGCACGCAGATGTCGAGCGGATCGCCGTCTCCCACCATGTTTTTGCGTTTCGCGCGCTTCGCGAACAACGCCGCCACTTTTTCGCCGCAAAAGGTTTGCGGGATGAGTCCGTAATAGACGGGGCAAAAATTGGAAAAGCGCTGCGGGCGATCCACCTTGAGGAATCCGCTGTCTTTATCTACTTCGTACTTCACCGTGTCGGTGGGCACGATTTCAATATAGCTGGTGACGACGTCCGGCGCCTTCTCGCCGATCGAGACCCCATGCCAGGGATGCGCCTTGAACATCAAACTCATCAACCGTTGAATCGGATCCATTCCCGAACGACCCATTCTTTCCTCCTCTAATCCGGTGAGTGAAAATAGTGACTACCGGCCGCCGCACGCCACTCAAGGCTCGTGCGAGACACCCGTCCGCAGCCTGTGCACGGAAACGGCATACCGATAGATCGCGCCGGGCCTGCGTGCCACTGCATCGACCGGCAGGGTTCGGCGACCGACCGCTGTTGTAAGGAACGACAAGAAACGGATAGGGATCTGTCGAACGGCTAGGCCCCTTCGGGCTCCTGAATGGGCCCGGCCCATTCGCCTTTCGCCAATGTGACTTCTTGATATCCGCCGTCAGGCCACTGAAACTGGCCCAACGCATCCACTTGGACGATGAACGGATCCGCTTCGTGGGCTAACCCTCTATACCAGTACCACCCAGCCGCCGCCGGCTTGTCCGTGGTCCACCGATAGCCCATCATCTCCGCAATCCTCTCGTGCTTGCCGTGGCAGTCTGCTAGAGTCTGCCTCTCATGAACCCACACACTATCACGTCTCGGCTCCCAATAGAAGATGTGTTGCCGGCTCTCTGCGCGGCCTTGGCCCGCACCCCCAATGCCGTCATGACGGCGCCGCCCGGCGCCGGGAAGACGACGGGCGTGCCGCCGGCACTGCTCACGGCCTCCTGGCTGGGCGGCAACAAGCTGCTGCTCCTCGAACCCAGGCGGCTGGCCGCCCGCGCGGCGGCGCATCGGATGGCAACGGCCAGAAATGAACAGGTCGGCGCCACCGTGGGCTACCGCATGCGGCTGGATACCAAGATCGGGCCGAAGACCCGCATCGAAGTCGTGACCGAAGGCATCCTCACGCGCCTCCTCCAGCACGACCCGTCGCTCAGCGCCTACGGCGCGGTGCTTTTCGACGAATTTCACGAGCGCAGCCTCCAGGCGGACACGGGCCTCGCCCTCTGCCTGGAATCGCAGCGCCTGTTCCGCCCCGACCTGCGTCTGCTCGTCATGTCCGCCACGCTCGATGTGGAGGCCATCGCCACGCTGCTCGGCGAGGCGCCGGTGATCGCCTGCGACGGCCGCATGTTTTCCGTCGAGACCCGCTATCTCGAGCAGCCGCTGGCCGGGCACCTCGATAAGGCGGTCACACAGACGATCCGCCGGTCGCTGGCGCAGGACAGCGGCAGCCTGCTCGTCTTTCTGCCCGGCATGGTGGAGATTCGCCGTGTCGAATGGGCGTTGCTGGAGGCCAGCCTCGGCCCGGCTATTCTTGTGGCGCCCCTCCATGGCGATCTGCCGCAAGCCGCGCAGGATCTCGCCATCGCCCCGGCTCCCGCCGGCACACGCAAAGTCGTGCTGGCCACCTCGATTGCGGAAACCAGCTTGACCATCGATGGCGTGCGCGTCGTGATCGATGCCGGGCTCCTGCGTGTCCCCCGTTTCGACCCGCGCACCGGATTGACCAGGCTCGACACCATTCGCGTGACCCAAGATTCCGCCGACCAGCGCCGGGGCCGGGCCGGCCGCTTGGAGCCGGGGGTCTGCTACCGTCTCTGGACCGCCCCCGAGCAGGCGGCGCTCACCCCGCGCCGCCCCCCGGAAATGCTGGAGGCCGATTTGGCGCCGCTCATGCTCGACCTGGCCCTCTGGGGGACCGCCGATCCCTCGGAGTTGTCCTGGCTCACGCCGCCACCGTCAGGAACCGTCGCGCAGGCGAAAGACTTGCTCACGCGCCTCGGCGCGCTCGATGCCACAGGCGCCATCACCGCCCATGGCCGCAAAATGGCCGACCTGCCCATCCACCCGCGATTGGCGCATATGCTCCTCCAATCCCTCCCGCTGCGCCTGACATCGCTGGCCTGCGACCTGGCGGCGTTGCTCAGCGAGCGAGATCTGCTGCGCGGGCCGCCCGGCTGGCGAAACGCCGATCTGCGTCTGCGCCTCGATTTCCTCCAGGGCATACAGGACCATGCGGGCGGCGCGACGGTCGATCGTGGCGCGATTCAGCGCATCCGGCGCACCGCGGACCTCTGGCGGCACCATCTCGCCCGCTTGTCCGGCGCACCGCCGATCGAGCAACCGCGCGACCATGACACAGCGGGCATCCTGCTCGCCCTCGCCTACCCCGATCGCATCGCCCAGCGGCAGCCCGGCATGGACCGCCGCTATCGCATGGCCAACGGGCGAGGGGCCGTGTTTCCAAATCCCGATCCCCTAGCGGGGGAACCGTATCTCGTCATCGCCGAGCTGGACGGTGCCACCCAATGGGCGCGCATCGACCTGGCCGCGCCGGTGACGCTGGCCGACATCGAACAGCTCTATCAGCAGGAGCTGCGCACCTCGGACGCCGTGGTGTGGGACGAAAAAACGCAAGCTGTCCGCGCCTCGCGGCAGCGGCAGCTCTGGAGCCTGGTGCTGGCCGAGCAATCCTTGTCGAAGCCCGAGCCGTCGCTGATCGTGACCGCGCTCTTGCAAGGCCTCGCAGAGAAGGGCCTCGATCAATTGGCCTGGACGGCGGAGCTGCAACAATGGCGGGCGCGCGTCCAATTCCTTCGGCGCATGACCGGGCCGGAGTCTCCCTGGCCGGACCTCTCCAACGAGCATCTGCTCCAGACCCTCGACACCTGGCTGGGCCCCTACCTCGACGGCTTCACCACCCTTGAGCGAGTCAAGCGGCTGGATCTCACGACCCCCTTGCACGCCTTGCTGACCTGGGAGCAACAACGCCAACTGGAGCGCCTGGCCCCCGCGCAGATCACTGTGCCGAGCGGCTCGCATGTCCGTCTGGACTATGAATCGTCTGACTTGCCGGTACTGGCCGTGCGGTTGCAGGAAATGTTCGGCTGTACCGATACGCCACGCGTACTAGATGGCAAGGTGCCGGTGATGCTGCATCTGCTGTCACCGGCCAGGCGTCCGGTGCAGGTGACCAAAGATCTCGCGAGCTTCTGGAAGTCCGCCTATGTCGAGGTCAAAAAAGAACTGCGTGGCCGATACCCGAAGCACCATTGGCCCGACGATCCCCTCACCGCCCCGCCTACGGCGAAAGCCAAGCGGCGCCCTTCATGAGTCCCCTCCATTCGTAGGATAGAGGCAATCAGCACCTCTCCATTATGGTGAGAGCCGATGCGTACCATGACGGGATTCATGATTGGGCTTTCTTTGATCACCACCGCCTCATTGGCCTGGGCTGAGCCTGGGCCTGTTCTGCCTCCTCCCACCTACGAGATCCCCTTCGACGACTATGATGAAACCGCGACACAAGCCGAGCTAGCGGCCCAGGTGGCCGCCTTTCTGGAGACGATGCAGCGGCATCATGGAGAGAGTGAAGCGGCGCTGCGCACAGTGTTGCAAGGTGACCTGGCGAGCGATGAGCACGGCAAGATGATCTTCCTCCGCAATCTTGCCGACCACGGAGTTATCGAAGGCTATGAGTTTAAGGATGGGTCACTGGTCCGGGGCGAATACCGCTGTCTGCAGCAACCGATCAACGGCCTCAACGAATTCATCGGCTATTACGGAGCGGTCAAAGCCGCGCTCATGAAAGAATTGGGAGCGCCCCTGCAAGATGAGACGTTGTGGGCCAACGACCTCTACCAATCCCTGCCAGACTACTGGGGCGCGGCGGTGCTGATCGGCCACTTGCGCTATGCCGCGCGTTGGGAGACGCCGAACGGCATCATCTCAGTAGAACTCACTGGAAATCGGTACAGCCGCCTGGTCATCGAATATCAGAGTGCCGAATACCTTTCGAACCGGCACCACACGTAGCGAATGGCCAGGCATCGAACTCAGGCCGTTCTTCGACGCCTGACCGGATTCGCCGCGCCTGATTAGTAACCGCGTCCCGTGCTGCCGCCGCGTCCCATGCGATCCAGCGGAAGCGCTTCGTAGCGCGTCTTCAGGTCAGGATGCTCGCCAAGATATTTCTTGACCGCCGCCTCATCGGCAAACACATCCTTGCTGCGCGCCCGATACTCTTCGACGGTCAGTCCATGTTTCGAGAGGAGCGCGCTGAGTTTCGCATTGATGTCCGCGCCCATTTCTTTCATCTGCTCGGGCGTGGGCCGCTGGCCTTCCTTGAATCGCTCGCCCCCCTGAAAATAGTTCGTCATCATCTCGCCGATCTCGATGCGGGATTTCACGAACTTTTCCACTTCAGCCGGTTCGGCGGCCAGGCCGGCCCCGGCACACAAGACCACGCTCAACGACACACCAACGATGTGACGCGCCAAATTCATGGTGATGACTCCCTGATAGAGAATGAATAAACGATTCAGCCCGCTGAACGGTCTCATCATACCATTCCGGCTGAACCAAATGGCGCTTCTGGATTTGGTGTGGGCAAAAGAATGGTGAGCCAGGCGCCAATTGACGCCGACCATCCCGCATGTCCCCCTCCTTCGTAAGGAGGGGCCAGGGGAAGTCGAAGACGTGTGGGCCATGCGGACAAGCACGGCACATGTGCGCGCGCGCCAGCCTGCGGAGACTCGACCCCACCTCACCTCCCCTTACGAAGGGGAGGCATCGGAATGGGGGACGCGACGCAGTAGATCGAAGCACCAGGCTCTTGACCTACTTGATTTCCTGGAGCGCCAACAAAATGAGAAGAAACGAGTCCAGCCCGCTAGTCGCAGGCTCCGTCGAGCAGCGGATCGCAGACCAGCGGTCCGATCGTCGTCGGACGCATATAAGCCGAAGAGGGATCTTGGTAACCGAGCGATCCTTTGAGCGGCGGACCACCCGGCATGCCCGGCAACCCCTGCCCCGCCGACCGCAATGATCCCGGGCGGGTTGAACTCGAAATGGAAGCGATGCCCTGCACCGCGCTGACAGACGATGTCGTTCCTGCCGTCGGTGTGACAGCAAGCAAAGAGGTATCAACGCCGGCCTGCAAGCTTTGCGTGGAGGGATTTTGCGGATTCGCCGGTGTAGGAGCGACTTGAGCCATGCCCTGAGGGGCAAGAGCGCACAGAGAAGCACAGGCGAGGACGTACGGATTGAGGCGCGTCAGAAGTCTTCGGCTATAAGACCTGCTATCCATCGCCCAAATCCTGATTGCAGTTGGTACCCGAGGCCGGGATTGAACCGGCACGGGCCTTTTGGGCCCGAGGGATTTTAAGTCCCTTGCGTCTGCCAATTCCGCCACTCGGGCACAGCCGCGATGGGACTCTAACATCGAGGTCTGAGGGGGTCAAGCAGGTGCGGGGAAGTGATGCGTGATGGCATTCAAAGCGCACACGGCCTGTGCCGGGTGGCAACAGGCCGCAAGCGGATGCTCTAGGCGAACAATCTATTTGGGCGGCGACGCCTGGTTAGGCGGCTTCGATCCTCGGCTGCGCGTGCTGGCGCTGCACCAGTTGTTTGCCGCGGTTCATGACGTCCTGCACACCGGACTGCACGCTCCGGCTCCAGCGAGCAGCCTGCAGTTGCGCTTTCTTCGCGGCCCGTCCGATATCCCGGCGGGTTTCCGCTCCGGACTGTGGCGCAAAGAGCAGCCCCAACCCGGCTCCAATCACCGCTCCGCCAGCGATCATCGCGGCCACTTTCGCTGCCTGCTTTCCTTGTTCCGACATCGCATGCCTCCTGGTTGTTGGTGAAGATGCTGAAGGGGTTCTTCTGCCTCGCCCTTCTACCAGATCCTATCAGCAGGTCCCGTGCCAGCCCGAAATGAGCCCGATTTGCCGCAAAAGAGGCGGCGCGCGCCCCTGAGGATTAAGGCCGCCTCATGAACGGTGCACTTTTCGCGACAACCGGCCACACAGTCGTTTCAGAAATCTCACACTTCGGGACTTTCGTCCCGGCAATATGGCTCTGGGCGTTGGTTTTTCGCCGAGTGAGGAGGCAGGTCTTCACCTCCCGTTGCTTGCAATGGAGGGTGGTCTTCCCTATGATCCGCGAACGATCGTGATTGGAGACGTCATGGGCTCGTTCGCAGAAATTCCCTACCCGCATATCGATCCTGTTTTTCTCGAACTCGGACCGCTCCAGTTTCGCTGGTACGGGTTGATGTACCTCATCGGCCTCACGGCGGCCTATTTCCTCATCAAGCGCACGGTGGCCGCCAAGCAGCTTCCGCTCGGGCCGGACCAGATTTATGACATGGTGGTGTTCGCCGCCTTCGGGGTGTTTTTGGGCGGACGCCTCGGCTATACGCTGTTCTACAATTTCCCCTACTACTCGCAGCATCCGGAGAAGATCCTGGCCGTGTGGGAAGGCGGCATGTCGTTCCATGGCGGACTCATCGGGACCATCGTCGCGCTAATCTGGTTCAGCAAGCGCCAGGGCATTCCAGTCTATACGGTCGCGGATCTGGCCGCCTCTGTCACGCCGATCGGATTGGGATTCGGACGGATGGGGAACTTCATCAACGGAGAACTCTACGGCCGGGCCACCGATGTGGAGTGGTGCATGGTGTTCCCCAGCGGCGGACCGGCTTGCCGGCATCCTTCACAGCTCTATGAAGCCTCGCTGGAGGGTGTGTTGTTATTTACGATTGTCTGGCTGGTGGGCCGGAGATCCACACCTCCGGGCACGCTCTGCTGGACCTTTATCGCGGGCTACGGGATCTGCCGGATGTTCGTGGAGCTCTTTCGTGAGCCGGATCTCCATTTGGGCTTTGTGCTCGGCCTCTTTTCCATGGGCCAGCTCCTCTCGGCGCCGATGGTGATGCTGGGCGTCTTCATGCTCGTGTGGGGCTATCACAAGCGCGCCCTCGACCAGTCCCGCTCAACGCCCTCGCCTCAATAAGGCATCTCGTCATCGTCCAGTCCCACATGATGTCCCAGCTCGTGCACGAGCGTGTCGCACACCTCCTGCACGATTTCTTCCTCCGTCTCGCAGAGCCGCAGAATCGGCCCCCGGTAGAGTGCGATCCGCGCGGGGTGTTCTCCCCCGGATCCGAAAAATGACTCGTCGCCGATCGGCAGGCCGTGATACAGGCCCAGCAATTCTTCTTCCGGGTCGATCTCCATGTCGTCGAGGACCTGCCGCGGCGGCTCTTCTTCCACCACCACGGCGATGGTATCGAGCAGCGTGGCATATTCCGGAGGCAGCTCGGCGATGGCCTGTTGCACCAAGCGGGCAAACGCTTCACCGGATGGCTGGGAATGACGCGTAGACATGGTGCGCAACAGTTTCGATATTCGCTAAACGTCGATGCCGACGCCCGCGCGCAGAAACAGGAGCCGGCACGATACGGAGGGAACGCCCAGACTCTGCGCCACGGCGGCCTTATAGAGCGTGGCTTGCGTCCGGTACCGATCGGCCCGTTCTGGTACACCCTCGGCATTCACCGCATCGGTTTTATAGTCGGCAATCCAGAGGCGGCCGTCAAGCCGATAGAGGACGTCGATCACCCCCTCCACCACCTGCCCGTCTCTCCAGGGCATCACAAACGGCACTTCCCGGCCAAGGATCGTGGCCTGGCGCAACATCGCGTAGAGATCGGACCGGCCAAATTGGTCGAACAGTTCGCGCAACGAGTCCTGGACTGTGTGAGCCAGCCGCTCTTCTTCCGGCGTCATGATCCCCTGCAGGGTTGGTGCAATCCGGTCGAGCAATCCGGCAGGGTCTGCGGAAAAATCCCACCGTTCGAGAATACGGTGCGCGCCGATGCCGACAAGCCGCCCCGCCTCAGGCTCCTGGCCGCCCGCCGTTGACCGGGGCACAAGCGTGACGCCCTGTTTGCTCATGGTCGTGGGGGTCAGATGCGTTGGCGTGGCACGGGCCTGAGTCCAGCGGTCCTGCCGCTCGTGCCAGAGTGCTGCGATGGCGGCTGGATCGACCGGCAAGGAACCTGACATGCTCGCCAGCGGCCGGCGCGGCCATTTGTGGTCTGGCGCCTCGATCATCCGGCACGGGATCAGGCTCTGGCCGATCTGCAACATGTCCGGTGCATGAGCGCCGATCGCGCCCTCACCGATGGTCTGCAGGAGTCCTAAGACCGTTTCTCCAACCGGCCTGGCCGTGACGCCTCCGGACAGCAGCAGCACCTCCTTCGCCCTCGTCATGCCGACATACAACACACGCCGCCGTTCCGCCTCTTCCCGCATCTTCAGCTTTTCTTGCACCAGCACGGAGCCGAAGGTCTGCTGCTCGCCCAGCGAGAGACCGTAGGTGCCGCTCGACCAATCGTAGGTGACGGGAGGCGCCGACCGTTCCCGTCCGCTGCCCTGATGAAGGCCCGGCAGGACGACAATGGGAAACTCCAGCCCCTTGGCCTTGTGAATCGTCAACACTTGGACGGCCTCGGACGATTCTTCCGACAGCGGGCTCTCCGCCTCGTCCGGCTGGTCGTCGAGCCGGCTCACCATCACATCCACAAATCCGCTCAAGGTGAGGTGGGGCCGGTCTGACAGGGAGGCGGCCGTCTGCTTGACCTTCAAGAGGTTCGCCACCGCCTGCTCGCCATGCAGCGAGGCGCCGGCTATTTCGAGCAGCGGAAGCCGGTTGAAGATGAGCTGGATGGCCTCACCGAGCGGCAGCGCCCCGATCGCGCGATGCAGCCAGGCCAAATGGCCATAGAGCCGCCTGACCGCACCCGCGCAGGCATGGTGCCAGCCCGCCAGCCGCGGTTCTTCCAGATAGTTGAAACAGTCGGCCTGCCGCAGATCGTAGAGATCGCGGTCGCTCAAGCCTCCCAGCGGGGAACGCAGCAGGCCGGCGAGGGCCACGCTGTCATGCGGATGGTCGAGCACCCGGAGCAGATTGACGAGATCGATGACTTCCTGCCGCCGATAGAAGTGTTTCTCCCCTTCGATGACATAGGGAATTCCGTACCGCCGCAGCGCATCGAGGTAGGTATCGGCCTGCGTGAGCTTGCGGAAGAGCAAGGCGATCTGGCCGGCTTTGAGGGTCGGACGGCTGCCCAGCTCCTCTGTGATCCAGCGGGCGAGCCCTTCGCTTTCGGCCCTGGTGGCTCGCGCGGAATCAAAGGCCTCTTCCGCTTCACCAGGGGTCGTCACATGGAGCCGCACCCCGGCATCCAAGAGAGACGGCCGCCGCTGAGGGCGGACTTCCAATCGGACATTGGCCGGCTGGATCAGCGGCCTCCGTTCAAAGAGGCGGTCGAACACATCGTTCACCGGTCCGAGCACGGCGGCATCACTGCGGAAATTGGTGGTGAGGGTCTGGATCATTCCGCCCGTGGCGTCAATTTTCTGGAGCACGCGATCGAAGGCTTCGATGTCGGCCCGGCGAAAGGCATAGATCGACTGTTTGGGATCGCCGACAATAAATAGCTTGCCCGGTTCGAGGGCCATCTCGTGCCAGTCGCGGGCATGAGTCCCTTGCCGTTCAGAGACGGCCAGGATGATTTCGTACTGAATGGGATCAGTGTCCTGGAACTCATCGACGAACACGGCGCGATAGTCGCCCTTGATCCGTTCACGCACCGCCGGATGGTCGCGGAGCAGGCTGCGCGCGTGGGCCAGCAGCCCATCGAACGAGACCCAACCCTGTTTGGCGAAAGACGCGCGAATCTCGCGGATCAGCGGCGCCAGCAACTTCAAGAGATCTTTGAAGAATGGATGGTTCACCTGCAGCAGTTGCGTGGCAGTTTTAATGAGTGCCGCTGCTTCGGAGAACTCCGGCTTCTCCCACCCGGCCACGGCATTGCCAAGGTCTTTGGTCAGCCAGTCGCGCTCCCCCTGCGGCAAGGCCTGAATCCCGGCGGGCCCCTCTCGGGCCACGAGATCCAGCAGCGTCACCGTGGCGGCCAGCATCTGCTCGATTTTCCTCCGTTTGGGCCGGTCGTGCTCATCGAGCAGCGCCTGCGCCCGCTCGCGGCATTCCCCGATCCACTGCTGCACCAGCGGGCTGATCTGTGACGTGTCGATTTGCTGCTGAAGCAGATCCAACTCGACCGTTTCGCTGCACAAGGCCTTCGTCAGGCTGCGCAGGCTGTCGATCGTGGCCGCCTCCAGCAGCCCACGCCAGCTCTCATGATGGGCGCCCTGGCGGCTCAACTCGCGATCGAGCCAGACCTCCCAGGCGGCGGTGAAATGCTCGTCAAACCGCGATCCATCGTCCTCTTGAAAGGCCGGATCGACGCCGCTCTCCAACGGATGCAGCCGCAGCAAGTGGGCCGCAAAACTGTGCAGCGTGCCGATCTGGGCCTTTTCCAAATCGCGCAACGCGGCGGCCGCTCTGGCGGCGACCTCATCCGTTGACAGGCCGTAACGCTGCCGCAAGTCCTCCAGCGACACAGCCCCGCCATCGGCGGCGGGAGGAGCCTCGGGATGCGCCAATATCGTGAGCCGTTCCCGCAAGCGGACCTTCATCTCCGTCGCCGCCTTGTTCGTGAAGGTCAAGGCCACGATCTGGGTGATGGCCACGGGCCTGGGTTCCTTGATCAGCGCATGCACCAGGCGGTTGACGAGCAGCGTCGTCTTGCCGGTCCCGGCCCCCGCCACGACCACCACGTTCCGGTCGAACGTCGTTTCCGCCGACTCGCGGGCCGGTTTGTCAGGAATCAGTTCCACGGGACTCATCCTTGATTCGTTGCGCGCGCAAGGCTGTGAGCGCTTTAGGTCCGTCCGATCGGTACGAGCGCCACCAGGTCGGCTGATGTTCCCGCCGGCAGACGACGCGAAACTCGCAGGTGTCGCAATAGCTGTCCGGTTGAATGAAATAGCGCCCCTCGTGAATGCCGCTCACCAAGAGGCTGATGGTCTGATGGATCAGGCTGCCGGTCTCCGACGACCAGGTGGCGGTCTCGAAGGTGGCGCGGCCGATCGGCGTGGGCCAGCGCGGCGCCAGGAAGAAGAACTGCACCTGGCCGGGCTGCGGGCGATCCGGAATGTTCAGGCGGGCATAGAGCGGCGGTTGCAGGCGATAGCCACGCACCGCGGACTGCACCAGATTCCGGTCTTCCGGTTTCATGGCGGATCCGGTTTTGAATTTATAATCGACGATCCGGATGGCCCCGGTGACCCGGTGCCGGTCGATGCGATCGACGCGCCCATGAATTTTGAGGGAGTCCTGCTCCCCGCCGATCACATCCTCCAGCGTGCCGTCCGCATCCACTTCAAATGCGATCGGACTATAGGGCTCCTGGGCCTGCGCGGCCTGGTCCGCCTCCACGGCGTCGGTGATGAGCTCGACGATCTGCTCCTTCGCCAGTCGCCACAGCAGATAGTGGCCGGTCCGCTGCCGCGCTTCGCAGTCCTTCGCCGCTTCTTCAACGGCTGAATGGATGCACCATTCGACCGTGTCGTCCGTCACCGGATCCGCCGGCCATCCGGTGGGGAGCAGTTGCTCGTAGCACCGGCGCAAGGCAGCATGGCACAACGTGCCAAGCAGGGCCGCATCCGGTTCCTGCGAGAGTGTCAGGCGAATCGGTTCCAAGCGCAGCACATCGGCGGAAAAATACTGGAAGGGACAGCGGGCATACCGCTCCAGCGGCGTCGGGGCCAGTCCGCGCCGCACGACCCGCGCCCAATGAGTTGCCAGCGGGCCGGTGATGCCGTCAAAGGCGTTGAGCGCGGGGGTCTCGTCTTCGATTCGGGCCTGAGCCTCTGCCGCATGCAGAAACGCGTCCGCATCGGAGCCCATTGCGCGGAGCAGGCTCGCGGGGTCCTGCCCGTCGATGGCCATCCACTGCGCAAGGTCTGTCGGAGCGAGGAAGTGCCGGATGGCCGGCCGCTGCGCCACCCGGTCGGTCAGTCTGCGAGGGATGACGTCCACCGGCCGTTCGTCCCGTCCCGGCCGGCTGGTGGCCTCTGTCAGATAGGGCGAGGGGGCCAGCATCCGGCCTGCCTCGTCGGCCCGCTGATAGGAGAGGCACAGCCGCTGGTTCGCCGCCCGGCACAGCAGGGCAAAGAGCAGCGCTTCTTCTTCATAGCCGCCCAGCTTTTCATCGATCTTGAAGCCGAGCGTCGCCTCAAGGACCCGCCGGTGCCGGTCGCGGAGAAACGCATCTTCCCGGATGTAGCGCGGAAACACTTTTTCATTCAGCCCCAGCACAAACAGCGCTTTGAAGGGCAAGCCGCGCGCCGCCATCGCATCCAGGACCATGACGCCCTGATGCGCCGTGGTTTCCAATGGAATCTGGGTCCGCTCCATGGCATGGGTCACGAGTTCGACAAACTCGGCCCAGGTCAATTCCTCCCCGATCGCATCCAGCTCCGTGAGCCGTCCCCACGTGTGATCGATGGCCTCCCAGACTGCCGCCAGCCGCGCACCCCCTTCGTCCGGCTCAGCCGCGCCAGCACCATCGGCGCAGCGAAGGCGTTGTTGCACGAATGGCCGAAGGGCCTCGACCAACTGCCCGACCGTCCCCCGTTGCGGCAGCGCCTGGCACTCCGTCAGGAGTTGAGACAGGACCTGCCAGAAGAGCGCGATGACTTCCGGCGCGATTCCCAGAGCATCGACGGCGCGGTCGCCCTCTTCGCCGCTCTCCAATGCCAGGCTCGAACGAGCCGCCTCCTCCACTCTGGTCCATTCCTCGGGGCCGCGCGTGATCTGCAGGGCTTGCGCGATGAGCTTCCATTGTTCCGGACGATAGGAGGCGTCGGCCTCGTCGATGAGCGGCGAGACATAGAGAGGAGAGGTCACCACATCGAGCACCGTCGCGCGGTAGAAGCCGGTCGTCGGCAATGAGGCCATCTGGAGCAGCACCTTGCAGAGCGGTTCCTGGATCAAGGGGCGGCCGGCGTTGGTGGTCAACGGGACTCGATGCCGGTCAAACACCGGCTGGATCTGCGTGCGATAGGGATCGAGCGTGCGGGCGACGACGCCGATCTCCTCGAATCGGTAGCCATTGGTCTCCACGAGATCCAGAATCGCGCGACAGACCGAGGCCAATTCCTCCTCCACGCCGATGACGCTCTGGACGGATACCGTGGGAGGACCGGGCAAGGCCGCCTGCGGAGGGGACGGCACGATCGTCATCGCATCCGGCTGAGCCACCCGTGGATGAATGTAGCGGTCGAAAAAGCGCTGTGCGAATCCCGAGGAACTCCCCTCCTCGCGCGGAAAGAACAGCGTCGTGGGAACCGTCTTGCTGACCGCTTCGAACAGTGACAACTGCACCTGCGTCAGATCGTAAAACCCATAGTAGAACGTGTGGCGCAAGGACATCAGAAACGGCGAGGTGGCAGCGTGCGGAATCAGCGATTCCGCTAGATCGTCCGGCGTGCCGACCGCCAAGGTCGTGCCGACTTCACGTATCGCCGCATGCAATGAAAAGAGGGCCTGGAGCCAGTCCTTGTCTGCTTCATCGAAATAGCCCTCGCGGAGGCCGCGGAGCGCGCCGGCTGGATCCACCCCGGCATCCTTCAGGTCGCGAACAGTGGACCAGAGCGCGCCCCAGGTGCCGGACGAATGGCCGATGTGCCGGAGCGGAGCCAGGCTTGAGAGCCGGCTCTGGACGATATGGCGAACCAGTTGCTCGAAAAACAGATCGTCCACCACCCGCAGCGGCGCCGCCTGTGTGTCCGCGCGCACCTCGCCGGCCAGGCGCAACGCGAGCTGGTGGAAGGTCAGAAAATGGATATTGATGAGCGAGAGCCGGTGTTCGACCGCCAGCACGCGCCGTAGCCGATCGAGCAAATGTTTCGACGGCACCAGGACGGCGAGCGGTGCGAAGGGATCGTCGCGCCTGGCAAGACGGACCCGGTCCACAAGCGCCGATTCAAGATGCGGATGGAAGGGACCGGTGACGACGCGAAGCATCAGAAACCGTGATGGGTGATGCGTGACGGGTGATGAGTGGAGATTGAAAAACCGCGCAG
>Ga0169931_10004886_pt1 | contig 20666 bp, 20 predicted proteins | sample Kivu_15m_20L_FD_129675 | JGI IMG/M metagenome (GOLD analysis project Ga0169931, IMG submission 129675) | Freshwater microbial communities from Lake Kivu, Western Province, Rwanda to study Microbial Dark Matter (Phase II) - Kivu_15m_20L... | ecosystem: Environmental > Aquatic > Freshwater > Lake... | reverse complement strand
GTGCCGAGAGAGTTTGCAGCCATCGTTATCTCCTCACCCCCGCATCTTCTCGAGGAGAAGTTCGACGAGAGCGGCATCTTGAATTCCTAGCCCGACACTGAAGAAGTAACTTCGCCCGGAAATACTGGTGCTCTCATCGTGAAAGATCGATCCCACTCCCTCTGGTGTGTTCCAGCGAGCTTTCGGTAGCGAGAGGGCCGATCGCACTGAGCCGCATTGTTCAATCGAAATTGATGGGTCATCAACGAAGAGGTGGTCAGCATCTGAAAGTAATTCAGGGGAGACTTCAGATCGGTTTGGCGCAAAAGACCCAATCGAAACCACGAGCGAGTTATTCACGAGGGGTGAACTCAGGACTGGAGTCGTGGAGTTAGTGCAGAGAAAGGCGAGATCACAATCTTCTAACGATGAAATATCCGCAGTAATCGAGGTAAATGACGAGTTGCTCGCTGGGGATTGACCCGCTTGGCGGGAAATTCCAATCAGTTCTTCTGGCCGGAATATCTCTGCTGCTGCATTGGCGTGTGCTACTCCTTGATGTCCAACACCAACCACTGCGATTCTTTTAGCGCGAGGAATTACTCGTTTCGCAACGGCCATACTGGTAGCGACCGTTCGAAGTCTCGTAACCGTCTCGCCATCGAAGAAGTGACTTGGTGAACCACTCTCTGCATCGAGTGCAACAACTGTGGTTTGAACCGCCGGCAAACCTCTCATGGAATTCGATGGAACTACAGTGCCGAATTTGACGATGGTTGGTCCATCACTACTTGCTCTTGCAATGTAAGAGAACTGAGCATTCTCACCTTGGGTCAGCACTGCCCGTGGTCCAAGGACAGTCTCTTCGCGATGATGTTTTGCAAAGACCATCTCTTGAGTCGCAATAACTTCTTCGAGCGTGCAGAGCGCTTCTATCTCTGCACCGGAGAGGAAGGTAGCCACAACCAAAATCCTATGGCAGATGTACTCATAAAGTAATTGCCCTTTGTCCAACATCACCTTTCAGCCGTAGGATTGAAAGGTGAATAGTCACGAGGGCATCCATCTTGAGATCATCGATTCGCCCGAGGCTTTGAGTGCAGCCACCATCCAAGAGCTATTAACCCTTCTACGTGACTCGATCGACTCTGGATATTCAATCGGCTTCCTTCAATCCAGTAGCGATGACGAGTTGCTGGAGTTTTGGCAGAGTGAGAAGTCGAAATTAGTGGGTACGAGTTTCTTAACTGTGGCCCGCGTTGCAGGAACGGTGGTTGGGTGCACCATCATCACGCGAGAAGCTCGAGCAAATGGCCGCCACCGTGGAGAATTTCGAAAGTTGATGGTTCATTCGGACTATCAAAGGAGAGGCATTGGTCGAGACCTCGAACTAAAGGCTTGTGAAGAGGCGAAGCGAAGGGGCATGAGCCTTCTCTATTTAGATTCGGCGACCGGATTTCTGGTGGACTCGGTATATCAAACATGGGGGTGGAATCGCGTGGGATCGATTCCAGATTACGCAACCAATCCCGATGGGTCGCTGGTGGCAACGACTTACTTTTACAAGCAACTGTAAGCTTAATCGATTAAGTCAGTTGCCTATGGGTAGGCTTCTCCCATGACAAGTGGATTTCTCTTTGTTTGGGCCATCTTTGTTGCTGGATTCATGGTGATTAACTATCGCAACAAGATTCGTCAGGATAAGAAACTTGCAGGAACCGACTGGACGCCGTACAAGATGAAGCTCAGTCAATCATGGTGGAGTGGTTTTCTCTGGGCTGCAGTAGCGCTCACCATTTTCTTCTTTCTCAGTGAGGCTGGGCTCACTCGCTAGTTTGGCTGGCTCTCTTTCCAGCGAGGAGATGTTGTCCTTGGCGGCAGAAGAGGTTCGCGAAGGAGTAAGAGATTCGGCCCCTTCAGCTCCTTGGAAGTAGCAAGGTCAGTTGCAAGTGAATCCAAGTTCGTCTCTTTGAAAGATATTCCATAACTTTGCGTAAGCAGTTCCCACTTAGGGTTAAGGAGATCCACCCCTCTTTCGGGAGCGTTCATCACCTTCTGGTCATAACGCAACATTCCATAGCCGCCATCATCATGAAGCAAGATCGTCACGGGAAGTGATTGCTGAACGAGGGTTGCAAGTTCAGCGAGTGCAAAAGCGATTCCGCCATCGCCAACGACGACGAGAGTAGGTGTGCCATCTATTGCTGTCCCGATACTTGCGGGGAGGGCAAAGCCGAGAGTTCCCCACCCGACGGGGTATGCAATTCTTCGCGCTCGCTTGCTACGAAGGTAACCGCCGGACCAATATCCCGCGATACACATATCGAGCACGATTCGTCCTTCATCCGGCCAACTCTTCTCAATGGCATTAACCAGAGCCATCCCCGATCTTCCTTCCAGAGTCGTGGAGACTCTGGCTCGGGCTCTCTGGTTGATAGCGATGACGTTGACCCACTCTTCTCTCTCGCTCATCTCTTTGAGATGAGGTTCGGCGAAGAGATCTTTAAAGAAAGTGCTGTTGAGATCAGCCTTAAGCGCGAGATCTACCGATGCATTTCGCTCAATTAATCCAGGAGCGGCATCGATCACTGCAACTCTCGGCGGAAGTTTCACTGTCCAGTTCTTGGTGTTCATCCCATCAAACTGGCTTCCCATGATGATCAAGAGATCGGCTTCGCTAAGAAGTTCACTCACCTCTACCTCATGTACTGGAATCTCTAAGTAGTAGCGACTAGAGGAACCTATTCCACGCCCGGCAAATGTTGTGATGATTGGTGCTTTGAGTAGTTCTGAGAGTTTTGCAATCTCTGGATCAACGCTCGAGGCACCACCGCCGACCCAGAAGATGATCCGCTTTGAATCTCGAATTAGCTCGGCAAGTCCTTGGAGTTTTTGATGCTCTGTTGAAACTGCAGTTGGCATTTCAAGATTGCCTTCAAATGGAGCTGAGAGGATATCTGCAGGAATTCCGAGATAGCCGGCTCCAGAAGGTGCTTGCGTTATCCCAATGATTAGCTCCTTCAAGAAATCAATCGCCTCAATCGCGCTCGAAGCACTTTTCGCTAACGGGACCCCTGAATCACTAACTTTCGCAAGAGGAGTGAAGAGTGATGCTTGATTGGTCATCTCATGGAGGTATCCGCGGTAGATACCTTTATTTCGTTGTGCAATGGGCGCTTCAGATGAGATGACGAGAAGTGATGAGCTCGAGATTGATGCCTCGCCAAATGCGCCAAGGGTGTTCGCTGCGCCAGGTCCCGTTGTGGTGAGCGCGACGCCAATTCCGCCAGTTGCCCGCGCAATTCCATCGGCTGCATAGACCGCGCTCTGCTCATGGCGGACATTGATGATTTGAGGAGCATCAGGCAGATCTGATTTCCAGAAGGCAAGATTATGAACGCCAGGAATTCCGAATGCGTACCGGACACCGTGAGATGCAAGGATGCGAAGGATTGCATCAGCAACGGTTTGTGTCACGGCTCAACAATAACTCATGGAATTTAATCTCCCTTTGGTGTTAGATAACGAGATGACATTTACTTCCTATAGTCCCGCCAATCGCTCGGACAAAGTCGGCGAAGCAGCCTCGGCTACTTCTTCCGATATAGTCGAGGCGCTTCGGCGAGCGAAGATCGCGCAAGCAAATTGGGCGAAGGTTCCAGCCCCCGCTCGCGGACGAGTAATCGCAAATGTGGGACGCCTTGTTGAGAAGAATAAGGAAGCGCTATCCAAACTAGTCACTCGTGAGATGGGTAAGGTCTATCGCGAGGCTCTTGGCGAAGTGCAAGAGGTGATCGATACCTGTGATTTCTTCCTCGGCGAAGGTCGAAGGCTTTATGGCCAGACTGTGCCAAGTGAGATGCCGAAGAAGAATCTCTTCACCTTTAGAAATCCGGTTGGAAGTGTCTTTGTCATCACTGCAGGAAATTTCCCCGCTGCAGTTCCTTCTTGGTATATCGTCCCCGCACTTCTTGCTGGTAACTCGGTGGTCTGGAAACCATCTGAATTCACTCCGGTAGTTGCCAAGGCATTGACCTCACTCTTTCATGCTGGCGGAATTCCGAACGACCTACTCATCACAGTTGTTGCAGAGGGTGGCGAAACATTCGCAGCCCTAGAGGAGGGATTGAAAGAGGGAATAATCAACAAAGTCGGTTTCACTGGTTCGACCGAGGTAGGGCGTCGCATCGGTGCAAAGACGGGTGAGTATGTGCAGAGCGCATGTCTTGAACTTGGTGGCAAGAACCCGATGGTCGTCATGCCAGATGCCAATCTAGATCTTGCACTAGAAGGAGCCCTCTTTGCAGGTTTCGGAACTGCAGGGCAACGCTGTACCTCACTCGGCACGCTCTGGCTCCATCAATCAATTCATGACCAGTTCTTGGCGAGGTATTCGAAACTTGTTGAAGAGGCGAAAGTCGGGGATCCATTCCAAGATGTTCTCTACGGCCCGATGATCAGCGAGAAATACTTGGAAAATCACCTGAGGCACCTAGCGATGATCAAGGGAGATCACAAGATTTCAGGTTCCTCTGGAACCGGGCGAATAACCGCGGAAAATCCTCGTGCAGGATTTGTCGGCGACCCATCTCAAGGAATCTATGCCCATCCAACAATCGTCTCTGGAATCAAGAGTGACGATGAGCTCTACTACACCGAGACATTCGGTCCACTCGTCACAGTAGGTTCATTTAAAGACCTAGATCAAGCTATCGAGCTTTCAAATGGACATGGTTACGGACTTTCATCGGCGATCTATACAACTAACCCCGATAGCGTCTGGCGTTTTAGGGAGGGCATCTCTGCTGGAATGGTCTCGATCAACAATTCAACCTCTGGGGCAGAGGCGCACCTACCTTTCGGAGGAAACGGTAAGAGTGGTAATGGATCACGGCAGAGCGGAATCTGGGTGCTCGATCAATTCACGAGATGGCAATCGATGAACTGGGATTGGTCGAACAAGTTGCAGAAGGCGCAGATGGATGTGATCGAGATCGATCACAATCCTGATTTCACACTCTGAGATGCAACTTCCATCGCGAGTCGATGTCGTAATCGTCGGCGGGGGAGTGATGGGGGCTTCAACCGCCTTTCACTTAGCTGAAGCCGGTCTCTCTGTTGCACTCATTGAGGCGAATGAATTGGCAAGTGGCTCGACCTCGAAGGCGGCAGGAGGGGTACGAGCAAATTTCTCTGATGAACTGAATATCGCGTTAGGAGCGCGCTCACTCGATCTCTTCTCCCGATTTCTCGAACGTCCAGGATATGAAATCGATCTTCATCGACCCGGATATCTCTTCGCGCTGACCAATAGTGATGATGTGGCGCGCTTTGAGAAATCGACTGAGTTACAGGTGCGCCTTGGCGTTGAATCGCGAATGTTGAGTGCCCGCGAGGCATCGAAGATTTCACCACTGCTGAGCGAAGCGGGTGTTCTGGCTTGTTCTTTCACACCAAACGATGGCCATTGCACTCCAGAATCAGTTGTTCTCGGTTACGCCCGAGGGGCGCGCAAATTTGGTGCGGTGGTAAAAACGGGTGTTCGGGTAAATGGAATCGAAGTAGCGGATAGCGAGATAACTGCAGTCGTAACAAGTGAAGGAAGAGTAGAGACAGGCGCAGTGATCAATTGCGCGGGAGCTTGGTCTCCTGAAATCGCGAAGATGGTGGGACTAGATCTTCCGGTAACGCCTTATCGGCGCGAACTCGCGATTACCGAGCCACTAGGCGAGAGTTTCGCGGACTTACCGGAGCAATTCCCGATGACCATCGATTACTCGACCTCGCTCTATTGGCATCGTGAGGGCAAGGGCATATTGATGGGCTTTTCTGATTCGAGTAATCCGCCTGGATTTGAGTTGAAACGAGATCCGCTATTTGCCGAGAAGTTGGGTTCGCTTGCAGAGAAACGCGCACCGCGACTTCTAGATCTTGGGATACAGAGTGGATGGAGCGGGCTCTATGAAGTCACTCCTGATCACAATGCGATTCTTGGTGAGTACAAAACGGTAAGCCGATTCTTCTACGCGACAGGATTTAGTGGCCATGGATTTCTACAGGGACCTGCGATAGGTGAGATCTTGCGTGACCTATATCTCGGACGAGAGCCATCTATAGATGTCGCTGCGCTCTCTGCCGAGAGATTCTCAAAGCCAGATTCGCTGAGACCAGAATTAAATATCGTCTAAGATGACCAGATGAGCAAAGATAAGTCGGCGCGAAACCTTACTGACGTTTTAGCGTTGGATGCTCGCCTCAACGAAGAACAGCGTGCGCTCAAGAAGATGCTTCGTGAGTTCGCAGATAAAGAACTGAGACCGAAAATTGGTGAGTGGTTTGAAAGTGGCGAGATCCCTGCACGAGAGATCGCTCGCGAGGTCGGTTCACTAGGAATACTTGGGATGCATTTGGATGGATATGGGTGCGCAGGTTCAGATGCGCTCTCGTACGGCCTTGCTTGTCTTGAGTTAGAGGCGGTTGATTCGGGTCTTCGCTCACTCGTTTCAGTCCAGGGTTCGCTCTCGATGTTTGCCATCCATGAATATGGCAGTGATGCTCAGAGAGAGCGGTGGCTTCCTGGGATGGCCAAGGGCGAATTGATTGGATGTTTTGGCCTTACCGAGGCAGATTTCGGATCAAATCCATCAGGAATGAGAACTTTCGCTAAGCGTGAGGGAAGCGATTGGGTGATCAATGGTTCAAAGATGTGGATCACCAACGGAAATATCGCAGATGTAGCGATCGTCTGGGCAAATACCGATGAAGGAATCCGAGGATTCGCAGTTCCCACAGAGACAAAAGGTTTCAAAGCGAACCTCATCAAACATAAGCTCTCACTTCGCGCATCCGTTAGTTCAGAGTTGGTCCTTGAGGATATGCGCATTCCTGATGAGTATCGCCTGCCGAAAGCGACTAGCCTACGTGCGCCACTGATGTGTCTTGCTGAAGCACGTTTTGGGATTATCTTCGGCGTGGTCGGTGCTGCACGAGATTGCCTGGAAAGCTCTCTCGCTTATGGCGCGACTCGGATCCAGTTTGATCGACCGATATCTGCCTATCAGTTGACCCAGAGCAAGTACGCCGAGATGGCATCAAAGGTCACGACATCACTGCTTCTTGCCTATCACCTTGCCGATTTGAAGGATGGCGGAAAGATTGAGCCAGAGCAGATAAGTATGGGTAAGTATCACAATGTCCAGAGCGCGCTAGAAGTAGCTCGTTCTGCTCGCTCGATTCTCGGAGGAGCTGGAATCACAACCGAGTATCCGGTCTTTCGCCATATGAGCAATCTCGAGACCGTGTTGACCTATGAGGGTACCCACGAGATACATACCCTGGTGATAGGGCTTGCACTGACGGGTGAAAACGCCATCAAATACAGCTAGAGTCCAATATTTCAGGAAAGCTAGCTAGCGATTAGTGTCCGCCGAGGTATGCCTTGGTAATCGCTTCATCCTTCTTCAAATCAGAAGCTTTACCACTCATCTTCACTTCGCCTGACTCCATCACATAAGCGCGGTCGGCAACTTCGAGCGCCGCCATAGCGTTCTGTTCAATCAGCAGGATTGTGGTCCCTTGCTGGCGAATCTTGACGATGGTATCGAAGATCATCTCGACCAAGACTGGTGCAAGACCCATCGATGGCTCATCGAGAAGTAGTAGTGAAGGTGAACCCATGAGTGCGCGGCTTACGGCAAGCATCTGTTGTTCGCCACCGGACATAGTTCCTGCGCGTTGTTCGATTCGCTCGCGAAGACGAGGGAATAGATCAAGGACGCGCTCCATATCGGCAGCGACGCCAGCCTTGTCATTGCGAAGGAATGCACCAAGCTCCAGGTTCTCGCGAACTGACATACGAGGGAAGATGCGACGCCCTTCAGGGGATTGGCAGATACCGGCGCCAACGATGGTGTGTCCTGGCTTTCCATCGATGCGCTCGCCCTTGAAGGTGATTTCGCCCTTTCGAGGCTTGAGTAGCCCCGAGATAGTGCGAAGCGTTGTTGATTTGCCAGCTCCATTGGATCCGACAAGAGTGACAATCTCACCTTGGTTGACTGTGAGTGAGACATCTTTGACCGCGACGATCTTTCCGTAAGCGACTTCGATGTTCTTGACTTCTAGCATCGCGCTCATGCCTTCGCCTCCTTAGCCTTACCGAGGTAGGCCTCGATGACTCGTGCATTGCTCTTGATCTGATCAGGAGTTCCTTCAGCGATCTTCTCGCCTTGATCCAAGACCGTGATTCGCTCAGAGACGCTCATGACGACCTTCATATCGTGTTCAATCAACATCACCGAGATGTCTTTTTCAGATACGAGACGCTTGACGAATTCAATGAAGACGCCCGACTCCTGTGGATTCATGCCGGCAGTTGGTTCATCAAGGAGTAGCACCTTGGGGTCAAGTGCCAGCGCACGCGCTACCTCAAGTCGTCGCTGATCTCCGTAGGAGAGATTTCGAGCAAACTCATAGGTCCACTTTCCAACACCGACATAGTCAAGAAGGTACTGAGCCTTATCTTCGGCCTCGCTCTCTTCTCGACGTTGCTTTGGTGTGCGAAGGATTGTCGAGGTGATACCTGACTTGAGTTTCGAGTGCATCGCTACGAGAAGATTCTCTTGTGCAGTCATCAGACCAAAGAGTCTGATGTTCTGGAAGGTTCGAGCGATGCCGATTGAAGCGATCTTGTGTGGAGCAAGATCTGTAATGTCTTTGCCATCAAAATCGATTGTTCCGGCGGAGGGTTTGTAGAGACCAGTAAGAACGTTGAAGAACGTGGTCTTTCCAGCGCCATTGGGGCCGATCAGCGAGACGACTTTGCCTTTGGGAATATCAAAGTTGACTTCATTGACGGCAAGAAGGCCGCCGAAGGCAACGCTGATGTTCTTTGCTTCGAGAACGTTACTCATTTCGCCTTCTTTCTCGAAGCATCTTCTTCATCAATGTCGCCTTCATGTAAAACGAGTTTCAACCTGGACTCTGGGAGCAAACCTTCTCGACGGAAGAGCATCATCAGGATCAATACAAGTCCAAAGAGCAGGAATGTAAAGGAAGCGAAATCGACATCTGTCCCGAAGCGATCGTTATAGAAGGCACCGAAGGCAGAGAGCCCATTTCCATTGACCCACGAGAGAACGAATGCGCCGAGGATGACTCCCCAGACATTTCCCATTCCACCCAAGACAACCATCGCTAGGAGGAAGATCGAGATGGCGAAGTTGAAGCGCTCTGCGTAGACACCATTGACGTGCGTTGCGAATGCAACACCACCGAGTCCACCAGCGAATGCACCGACTGCATACGAGAGCAACTTGGTGCGCATCAACGGAACGCCCATCATGCTCGCTGCTAGTTCATCTTCACGAATAGCAAGCCATGCGCGTCCAAGACGTCCACGGCGAAGGCGAAGCGAGATAAAGACCATCACGGCCGTTAAGAAAAGGAAGATAAGCAACTTCCAGCCGAAGTCGAATGGTCCAAGGTTCTTCACTCCAACTGGAATGGGGTCAACTTGAACGATTCCCTTCGTACCATTAGAGATGTTGAAGCCGAAGAAGTTCTCACCGTTGAAGAAGACTTGAGGGATGATTTCGCCGAAACCAAGGGTGACAAGTGCGAGGTAATCGCTCTTGAGTCGAAGGGTAGGTGCGCCTATAAGGACACCAAAGAGAGCGCAAACAAAACCACCAATGATCAAGACCAACCAGAAGTTGATGTGGATACCTGGCGCTTCTGCCGGCACTGAACCAAAGAAATGAATCTTGAGGAAATAGAAGAACTCGGACATGAACCAACCGGCGCAATATCCGCCAATCGCCCAGAATGCAACGTAACCGAGATCTAGCAGTCCTGCATACCCAACGACGATGTTGAGGCCGAGCGCCATGATCACATAGACAAGTGACTCATTGACTGCAGCCGGTGGCATCCATCGGTAGATGGCGTCATAGATTCCAAGAGGCAAGCCTTCCCAGTCGAGAAGGAATTGGTAGACGAAGTAAAGTAATGCGCCAGCTATCGAATAACCGATGATCCACTTGCGATTGGATCGTGCGACGTTCTGTGGCTTTACCGGAGCTGTTGTTGTCATATCACACCTTCTCCGTCGTGACCTTGCCCAGCAAGCCCGCTGGCTTGAAGACCAAGATGATAATCAAGATTGCAAAGACCACGGTCTGTGACCACTGTTGGCCGAAGGCAATTGGAAGACCGTCATTGAGACCTTGAATCAGACCAATCAGTAGAGCGCCAACTACTGCGCCCCAGAGATTGCCGATTCCGCCCAAGACTGCCGAGGTAAAAGCGATAAGGCCGAGTTGGAAACCAAGGTTGTAGTTGGTTGTACCAATCGACTGCTGGTAGAGCAACCCTGCTGCACCGGCCATAGCGCCACCGATGGCGAATGTGAAGGCGATGGTCTTGTTGACGTTGATGCCCATCAGAGCCGCTGCTTGTTTGTCTTGCGCTGTGGCCCTCATTGCTTTTCCGCTCTTGGTTTTTTCAACGATGAAGTTGAGCGCAAGAAGAAGGGGAACTCCAACAACGAAGAGAAGAATCGTGACCATGCTAATGCGAACTTCACCGATGTAGATATCATTGTTCGGAATAACCGTGGGCCATTGGCGCGGTGTCGAGCCATTCCACTTCAATCCAATGAAATTCAGCAGGAAGGACATGCCAACCGCTGTGATGAGGGGAGCCAATCGCGGCGCATTTCTAAGCCTTCGATAGGCGAGTCGTTCAATCAAGACGTTGATCACCGCTCCGAATGCCATCACCGCGAAGAGCGCAGAGATAAAGGTGAGCCAACCCGCAGGATTGGATTCATCTTGTTTGAACCAGACCGTGATGAAATAAGAAGAGAAGACTGCGCTCAGCATAAAGAGATCGCCATGCGCGAAGTTGATGAGCTCGATGATGCCGTAAACCAGCGTGTAGCCGAGGGCGATCAGAGCATAAAGAAGACCATTGCGAAGGCCTAGTACGGCCACCTGGGCGAATTGTTGAGGGGATTCGAGAAGGTTGACCAAGATCCATGCTGCGAGGACGAATGAGATGAATATTGCACCGATTCGCTCGATTCGTTGTCTGCGGATTTGGCCGGGGGTGCCTTTGAACTTCTGCATCTCTGCGGACTGTGCCAAAACTAGCTCCTAGCTCCGAGAAGTTGTGAATCTGGGTGGCCGCATGAACGACCACCCAGATTCTTTACTGATTGGTGTTACCGGACAGTGATCTTCTTGAGGAAGGTCTCTTTTCCACCCTTTACGAGGATGATGGAGATGTCCTTAGCAAGGATGTCTCCATTGTCATCGAACTTCAGACGGGTTCCGACTACTGACTTCGAAGCCGGAATATCGACAGTCTTCATCTTCTGGAAGATGTCCTTACGTGTTCCATTGGAACGTGCGACTGCATCAAGGATTACCTGAGCAGCAGCAGCACCATAGACGGCGAAGGAGCTTGTTGGAGCTTCCTTGTACTCCTTCTGGTATGCCTTCTGGAACTTCTCGGCTGCTCCACCCTTCGGGAACTGATCGATTGTTAGACCAGTGAAAGATAGGTAAGCGCCCTCAGCTTCTGGCAGAGCCAAGAAGTCTGGGTAACCGGTGAAGCCATCTGGCATCATGAACTTGACCTTGGTGTTGTCGCCGAGGAACTTAACCTTGTCCTTGACGAGCTGTCCACCGTTGAGGTCGAATATTCCGCCGACATAAACCATTTCTGGCTTAAGCGCCCCGATCTTGGTGAAGAGTGCTTCGTAGTTAGGAGCCTTATCGTCCCAACCTTCGCCTGCATCACCAGGAGAGAGGACATTGAGTCCCAACTTCTTGGCAGCAGCGGTGAATGCACGCGCAACACCTTGGCCGTAGGTCTGGCGGTCATTGAGGACGTAAACAGACTTAACGCCGAGGCTCTTTGCGAACGCTGCAGCAGCGTTACCCTGATTGTCGTCTGTGGTGACTACACGCCAGTAGTTACGGAAGCCAGTTGGGTAGTACTTGCCTGGCTCGCCTGGATCCCAGTTCTTGGTCAGACCTGGGTTGGTGTTCGCGTTCGAAACCATGACCATTGGACCCTTTGGATCCTGGTTGAGGATTGGCACGATGATCTTCGCGCAACCTGAGTTGTAGGTACCCATGACTGCTACTTCGTCACGAGCTGCGACGTGGGCCTGTGCGTTCTTCGCGCACTGTGCATCGTCCCATGAACCCTTGGCTGCCGTTGAGTTGTCGTACTCACGGAACTTGATCGTGTATGGACCAGCTTTGTTGCCCATTTGCTTAAGAAGCAAACGGACCGCCTTGTTGGTTGACGCGCTCTGATCAGCAGATCCGCCCTGCTTTGGCAGGTCAGATGAGATCCAGAGTGTCTTGCCAGCAGACTGCGCGCTTGAGACAAGTCCCAAACCGAGAGCAGCGGTTGCGATAGCAACAATTGCAATCTTTGCAGATTTGTTTTTCATGTAAGAGGTATACCTTTCCTAGGTTTCACCAGGGGTCACCCCCTGATGCAGGGGCTACCCTAGGGTGAGTCGGGGGTCCCTGACCAGATGGCGAGTAAATCGAGCAACCTGTGAGCGGTAACTTTTTCGTTACGCCCCGTGAATTTGACCCTCTGGCAGACTTTCGGGCATGGCGCATGTTTCCACTTCGGCAAGAGAGGAGATTGGCGCGGATCTGGTCATCATTGGTGCAGGAATCGTCGGGGCGATGTGTGCCCATTATGCAATCGCTTCAGGACTTCGAACCATCGTTATTGATAGAAATTCAGTAGCGAGTGGAACCACCGGCGCCGGCGAAGGAAACATCATGGTCTCGGATAAGAGTCCGGGTCCAGAACTTGATCTGGCACTCATCTCACGAGAACTCTGGTTTGAAGTAGGAGCGCGCGTAGGGGACTCATTCGAACTTGTGGCCAAGGGCGGAGTCTCCGTAGCAAGAAGCAACCCCAAACCTCTCCACGATTTAGCCGAATCGCAGAGCAGGGTAGGTGTCGATGCAAGAGAAGTTGATCAAATCGCACTTTCGAAACTCGAACCATTTATCTCACCTGAAATCAAATACGGAGTCCATTATCCGCAAGATGCGCAATGTCAACCGATGCTTGCTGCGGCGCGGATTCTTCAAGACTTTCAACGTCGTGGCGGAAAGGTTATTGCCAGGCAAGAAGTCCTAGAGATTGAAGAGAGTGATGGTGCTCTTTCGATAAGAACTCCTGACATGATCTTTCGTACCACTCATATCATCAATGCAGCAGGGACCTGGGCTGGCGAGATAGCAAAGCGTGCAGGCTCTGATCTTCCAATAATGCCGCGCCGTGGGTTCATTCTCGTTACAGCTCCACTTCCACAGTATGTCTTTCATAAGGTCTATGACTCAGATTATGTCGATAATGTCGCAAGTAGCGATGCAGACCTTCAGACGTCAACTGTCATTGAGGGGACGAAGAGTGGCACGATCTTGATCGGAGCGAGTCGTGAACGTGTGGGTTATGACAAATCGATGAGTGTGCCTGTGATAAAGAAGTTGGCGCGCCAAGCGACTTCACTCTTTCCCGTATTGAAGGATGCGCAACTTCTGAGGGTTTACAACGGCTTTCGTCCATACTCACCAGATCATCTGCCAGTGATTGGGCCTGATAGCAAGATCAAAGGTCTCTATCACTGCGCGGGCCATGAAGGTGCCGGGATTGGCCTTTCAGCAGCGAGTGGCAAGTTAATCGCTGAGCTGATCCAAGGAGTGAAGCCATTTATCGATCCCACGCCATTCTCACCTGCTCGTTTTCAGCTAGCTGGGGTGCGCTGAGATGGCGAAGAGCTTCTCCTTCAATGGAGACGGTATCAATTTTCAATCTGGAGATAGCGTTGCTGCTGCGCTGATTCGAAGTGGATATAGAGCGCTACGGCGAACTCGCTTCGCGGGGCAAGAGCGTTCGATTTTCTGTGGCATTGGCCAATGCTTTGACTGCCTCGTCATCATCGACGGGAAAGCAAATCAACGTGCATGTCTTGTACCTGCGAAGGAAGGCATGCAGGTCGAGTTTCAAGAAGGTGCAGGAAAGGCGTAGTGAGTGCGAGATCTTCAGGAGATTCTTTAGATTCAGCAGCTTCAGTAAATGGGGTCGCAATCATCGGAGCCGGACCTGCAGGACTTTCAGCACTTCACCAACTTCTAACTTCTTCACAGTCATTGAAAATTGAGATGATCGACTCTCAGGTACGTATTGGTGGGCAGTATTGGCGCCATCAAGAAGGAAGTGAATTTCCTGCCATTGACTTTGATCCAAGGAAAAATTCTGCTCAGTCCCATGAAATCACTTGGCATCTCGCTTCAACAGTCTGGCAGATAGAAAAGCTCGAAGGTGGTTTTCGTATTCATCTCGCCTCAAACGTTGGTGATGTCACATCATCGGTAGAGGTAGAGAAGATCATCATCGCAACGGGTGCGAGTGAGCGAACTCTGCCATTTAAGAATTGGACTGCTCCAGGAGTCATGAGCGCGGGTGCGCTACAGAGCCTTGCCAAGGAGTATCAGGTGATACCCGGGAAGAGAATATGTATCGTAGGCAGTGGCGTCTTTGCCATGCCGGTTGCTAAGTCAATCAAGGAAACTGCGAAGAAGATGGGCACCGAGGTTGAGGTAACCATTATTGAAGCTCAGAGCATGACTCGATGGTGGCGAAACTCGCTGGCATTCCTCTTAAATCCCAGCAAGATCTTTGAAGCTTGTGGCTTTTTGATCTTTATGAAAGTCAATGGTGTTAAGCGGATTTCAAAGCGAATGGTGCGAGGGGTGAAGATAGAAGCTGGGGGGATTGTCGGACTCAATGTAGCCAGAGTGAGAAGTGATCTCAGGCCAGAGCGAGGAGTGGAATTCCTGCCCGGCGATCTCGTTGCGACCTCATTTGGTTTTATCCCAGATATGACTCTCGCAAGCATCCTTGGCCTTGAGCGACGAGAACTCAGTGGAGATGTAGTCGTGGTCGTCAATGCGAATCAGAGAACATCAATTGATGGCATCTGGGCGGCAGGTGAGATCACCGGAATAGGCGGCCATGAGTTAGCTATTACTGAAGGTGCCATCGCAGCGCGAGATCTCTTGCAGAGGAGATCACCATTATTGAAGTGGCGAAGAGTGAGGCAGAGACTTTTTACACGAGGACTTACTAAGATTTATCCGGTCTCTAATCGCTGGGTTGAATCCCTCGACGACGCAGATATTGTCTGCCGTTGCGAAGAAGTTACTGCTGGTGAGATAAAAGAATCAGCTCATCAACTTGGTGCAGATTCTGCTCGAACTGCAAAGCTCTTCACCAGAGCTGGGATGGGTCTATGTCAGGGAAGAATCTGCCAACGCAATGTCAAGGAAATCATCGACTTTGTTCGCAGTGATGGAAAGAGTGCGAGCGATCCGAATCGAGAGACGGTCCGTCCGATAGGTGGGGTAGTGACGCTCGGCGGACTTTCCGACTAACATGATGGCTCGAAACCAGAGTAAAGACTTTAGTGAAAGTGATAGGTAGAAAAGCGATGAGTAGAAAGCCTTGGCAGGGAATCCTGACCGCGACAGCGACTCCGTTTCGTGAAGACCTATCGATCGATTATGACCGTTATGGCAAACACGTTGCGTGGCTTGCATCCTTTGGAACTCTCGGTGTGATTCCTAATGGGTCACTAGGTGAGTACCAAGTGCTGACCCGCGAAGAGCGAATGAAGATGGTAACGACGGCGATTGAAGCAGCTCCGAAAGGTTTTCAAGTAGTGCCTGGAGTTGCGGCCTATGGCGCTCGCGAGGCTCGCGAATGGGCCGAGCATGCCAAAGGCGCAGGAGCATCCGCGGTCATGTTGTTGCCACCGACTGGTTACCGAGCCAGCGATGACGAAGTCATCGCTCACTATAAAGAGGTCTCTAAAGCAGGAATCGACATCATTGCCTATAACAATCCATTCGATACCAAGGTCGATCTCACCCCAGCACTCCTTGGAAAAATCTCTGATGAAGTTTCAAATGTCGTAGCAATCAAAGAATTCTCTGGCGATGTTCGTCGAGTCTGGCAGATACATAAGTTGGCGCCTCGCGTCGAGGTAATCGTTGGTGCAGATGATGTACTTGTTGAACTTGCAACGGGGGGAATCTCAGGCTGGATCGCAGGATTCACCAATGCTTTGCCACGTGAATCCAAGTTGGTCTATGACTTGGTACTCGCTGGCGATTTCGAGCGAGCCCGTCCACTCTATGCAGCGCTTCATGATCTCTTTCATTGGGATAGCCAGAAGGAATTCATCCAGGCGATCAAAGCGACGATGGAGTTCGAAGGTCGCTACGGCGGTCCGACAAGGTTGCCTCGTCTTCCTCTGCCTTCTCAAGATAGGGAAAAGTTGCATCAGCAATATCTCCACTTCAAGAAGGCCTTCAACGCTTGAGCAAGATCGTGAGGTCAGTTCGCACGGTCGAAACCCATACCGAGGGCATGCCGACTCGCGTCGTCGTTGATGGATTTGGCGAGATTCCAGGCGCGACGATGTTTGAGCGTCGTGCCCACTTCATGGCTAACTCCGATGGATTTCGAAAGTGGTTGATGTACGAGCCACGGGGGCATTCGGCGATGAGCGGGGCAATCTTGCAAAAACCCACCAGGCCCGATGCTGATTGGGGAGTTGTATATATAGAGGTATCGGGATGTCTTCCTATGTGTGGCCACGGAACCATTGGCGTCGCCACAGTTCTGGTTGAGCGAGGGTTGGTCGCAGTCACTGAGCCGGTCACAACGATCAAACTCGATACCCCTGCCGGTCTCGTGATCGTGGATGTTGCAGTCAAAGATGGCAAGGCTCAACATGTGACGCTGACAAACGTCCCATCATTCTTACTTGCAACCGAGCAAGAAGTCGACGTGTCAGGATTTGGGAAATTGAAGTATGACATTGCTTATGGTGGGAATTTCTACGCCATTGTCCCCGTTGAAAGAGTTGGAATCGAATTCCGGCGGGAGAATGGAGATAAGTTCCTGGACCTTGGGCTTCGAATTAGCGATGCAATCAATGAACAGAATCGCCCAGTTCATCCCGAGAATCCTGAGATTGCCATTTGTCATCATGTGGACTTCATCGCTCCAGGAAATTCGCGACTTCATTGGAGAAATGCGATGGCGATTCACCCTGGTTGGTTCGACCGTTCGCCTTGCGGAACGGGAACCAGCGCTCGCCTCGCAGAGTTAGTCGCAAAGGGTGAGATGCGCGATGATGAAGTACTTATCAATGAGTCGTGGATAGGTTCAATCTTTGAAGGTCGAATCAAAGAGCACACAAAAGTCGGAAGCTTTGATGCGGTTGTTCCGACCATTCGAGGAAGAGCATGGGTGATGGGCGAATCAACCTGGACCCTAGATGCAAGTGATCCATTTCCAGAAGGATTCCTGGTCTAGTAAATGACTCTAAGCGAAATTGTTCTCCGCGCCAGTGACGCACAGAGACCCTGGGCGGCAAATCCGATTGCACGCTCTGCAGCTCTCTCAAGCCTTGCAAAGACATTCACTGCTCATCGCGATCAGTTAGTAGATCTGATGGTTGATGAGGTTTATAAGCCAATCACTGAAGCTCGCGGGGAGTTCGCAAGAGCTGTAGCAATCCTCGAGTACTTCAGCCAAGCAGTCCTTGATCCTGATGGAACTTCGATCCCAACAACGGATCCCAATCTCATTCTTTCGCTGAGAAGACCTTATGGGGTTGCAGGGCTCATCACGCCATGGAACTTTCCGGTCGCTATTCCAATGTGGAAGGCCGCTCCTGCCCTTGCTATGGGAAATGCAGTAGTCATCAAGCCGAGTGAATTTGCAACGAAGACCGCTCTCTTTCTCCAAGAGTTGATGGAGAAAGTTCTACCTAAGGGAATCTTCACCGTTGTACCCGGCGGCGCAGAGATCGGTGCCCAGTTGGTCGATTCAGCAGACATCATTTCCTTTACCGGTTCTGCCAAGGTAGGCCAAAGCGTTGTCGCAAGGACAGCATCGCTTGGAAAACCAGTACAGGCGGAGATGGGTGGACATAGCCCTGCCATCGTCTTGCCCGATGCTGACCTAGAACTTCTCGCAAGCCAGATTCAGATTGGCGCATTTAGTTACTCAGGTCAGAAATGCACGGCAACGCGAAGAATCATCATCGTTGGAGATGAAAAGCGCAAAGCAGAGGTAGTGGGGAATCTTGTCGCCAGTGCCGAAAAACTCGTCGTCGGAGATCCACGAGATGAGAAGACATTTCTCGGCCCGCTGATTCACTCTGATTCATACAAGAACTATGCAGAGGCAGTAGCACTGGCGAAACAGGTCGGAAAAGTCATCGCGGGCGGAGAGATTGACGCTACTGGAGGCAATCTCCCTAGTGCAACGCTCACCGATTCCATCCCGGTAGAACATCAACTGATGTGTGAAGAGGTTTTCGCTCCAATCGCTCACGTTGTGACAGTCTCAACAACTGATGAAGCAATCTCTCTAGCGAATTCCGTCCGTTACGGACTCACCGCATCGATTCATACTGCCGATCTTGAAGCATCACTTCGTATCTCACGTCGACTCGAAACGGGTATGGTCAAAGTCAATGGTCCAACTGCCGGTGTAGATTTTCATGCACCCTTCGGTGGCGATAAGGACTCCTCCTACGGAATGCGCGAACAAGGTAAAGCATCACTCGACTTCTACACGCATACGCAGACAATCACCTTGAATTCTGGAGCACGAAAGTTCCAATAGAATCCTGCTTGTGAAACGATTCATCGCAACTGCCTTAACTGGTGGAATCGTCATTATCGGGGTTTACTTCTTACCTCGTGGAACTTGGGCATCACTCGGCCAACTTCCCATGCACCCCTTGATAGTCCATGGTGTTGTTGTGCTATTGCCGCTCATCGGAGTGGCGCTAATCTCACTTCTCTTCAATCGTAGGTGGCTAAGTCGTCTTCACTACATCGCATTGATTGCCTTGGCTATCGTGACAGTGGCAGTCCTTGCTGCTGCTTCATCAGGTAACTCACTCGCTGCCGCAGTAGGGCTTCCTGAAGAACATGCAGAGCGGGGCAATACCTTGGTCTTTGTTGCTATGGCTCTATATGGCGCATTCGTCATTTACCTCTTCTTCGCGATCTATCTACCATCGAGGCTGTTGAGCCAACTTCTTGGTGCCATCGTGGGACTGGTCGCGCTCGGTAGTGTGATACTCACTATTCTTGTTGGTCATTCAGGCGCTACTTCGGTATGGGAATCGAAATACGCTTCAAGCAAAGTGCCTATCGCGTTAAGCCAAGACGAGTTCACCATTGATGAAGTTAGAAAGCATGCAAGTCCAGGGGATTGCTGGACCGTTATTGATGGGTACGTCTACGAGATGACCAGCTTCATTAATCGTCATCCGGCTGGCGCAAGGGCGATCTCTCGACTCTGTGGGCGAGACGGGTCGAATGATTTTCGAAGAGAACATTCAGGGCAAAAAGAGCCAAATAGTTGGCTTGAGACCTTGCGCATCGGCAAGTTGAAGAATTAGCAATCGACTGTGATGGAGTACCTGCATCCAGAGGTAGAGCCCGAATCCTTCAAGAGAGTCATGTCGTCATGGCCGACTGGGGTTGCCATTATCACCTCTCTTCAAGACGAGAATGAGAGCAAACCTCTTGGGATTCTCTGTAACTCCCTCACCTCGATTTCATTGGAGAAGAGGCTTCTACTCTGGACGGTTGATCACGCCTCGGGCTCTTATCCATTTTGGATGAAGGCAGAGAAGTGGGTGGTTCACTTTCTCGCCGATGACCAAGAAGATCTTGTCAAGCGATTCGCAGAGAAGGGTGTGCCGAATAAGTTTGCCGGACTTGATTACCAGAGGCGAAGCGACGGCGTTCCGTTACTTGATGGCGTGGTCGCCAGACTTCACTGCACTACGACCCAACGTGTAGCAACACATGATCACACCATTATCTTGGGTGAGGTAGATGCATTGGAGCGATGCGAAAAATCACCTATGGTCTATGCCCTTCGCGCGTTCCAACCTTTGAAGAACTCAAAGAAGTAGTTCACACCTGCAGGAGTGAGTGAGGCTAACCCCGAGCCTCTACCCGCACTGCCTCTGCAACCGCTTTGACAACTGTGGGGTCAAAGACGCTTGGCACGATAAATGAGGCATTGAGTTGTGACTCACTGACGCAAGAAGCGATTGCATCCGCACAGGCGACTAGAAGTTCATCGGTTATCTTCTTCGCACCCGCATCAAGTAGCCCTCTGAAGATTCCAGGAAAAGCGAGGACATTGTTGATCTGATTTGGTTGATCGCTCCTACCGGTTGCGACCACTGCGGCGTGCTTACGTGCGATGGCAGGATCGATTTCTGGATCTGGATTGGCTAGGGCAAAGACAATCGAAGGGCTTGCCATGGCCGCGATATCAGCCTCACTGAGGAGATTAGGAGCGCTGACGCCAATGAAGATGTCCGCCCCCTTCATCGCCTCGGACAAGTTTCCCGCGAATTCACCGGGATTGCAGTTCTCGATAAACCACTTTCTCATTTCGCTGTTTGCTTCACGGCTTTTGTTGATGACGCCACGGCTATCAAATCCAATGATGCTCTTCGCTCCAGCGAGTGCAAGAAGCCTTGCGATCGCGGTACCAGCGGCGCCTGCGCCATTGAGGACGATCTTGCAGGAAGC